>Ga0114958_10002985_pt1 | contig 12326 bp, 10 predicted proteins | sample C_130208_EF_Meta_FD_89577 | JGI IMG/M metagenome (GOLD analysis project Ga0114958, IMG submission 89577) | Freshwater microbial communities from Lake Croche, Canada to study carbon cycling - C_130208_EF_MetaG | ecosystem: Environmental > Aquatic > Freshwater > Lake | place: Lake Croche, Canada... | reverse complement strand
TCAATTTCTTTGTTTGTTAAAGGATAGTATCCAGAGTAAATAATTTTCTCCTGCGCTGATTTGCTGAGAATATATTTTAGAAATTCTTTGACGGCAGGATTTATTGTTGAGCCATTGGGAGTTGCAAATCTTATATACATATAGCGATTTAAGGGATATGTACGGTTTGCGACGGTATCGCCAGATGCGGCTACAGGATTACTTATTTTGAAAGCTGCAACAGGAACGCTTTTAATATTAGCATTTAGGCCAATATCTTCAAAACCACCAAATCCCATAGCATTTATATCTTCAGCAATTTTTTCTGAAGTTTTGCTTACTGAGCTGGAGGTTATGTTTCTGTTAAATGAGTCCCAATTTAAGATTGCCCCCTGAAGCGATCTAGCATTTGGGGTGCTTAAGGGTGGTGAATAAAGATTAATCGGCTTATTTTTCCAATCCCCTTCAAGACCCAGTTCACCCCAGTTCGTAATCTGGGGTGGATTCATCCAAATTTTTTGTAAATCGTCTAAATTGATAAATTGTATTGGGTTTTTCTCGTTAACAAATATTCCTTGAGTGGTGGTTCTTTGCTGCGTGTTGTATCCACCATGAGCAACTTTAATTTCAACTATCTTGGTATTAGGCCGCGCCTTCTGAAATGCATTTAGTTCTTCGGGCCATAGCTCTCGACCCATTGGTGCAATATCTGTCTGATTGTTTAGTAGCGCGTGGTATCCATTAAGGGTTCCTAGATGTTCCCAACGATCTCCCCTGCGAATGTTTGGTTGTAAAGATATGAAATCAGACATCCATTGATCCATTAAGGATTTCATCCCATCACTCCCTACGCTATTGATGTAACCTTTGCTCAATAAAGATAATTTATACGGCTGTATTGATGGGTCTAATTTGATGTGATAGGCATCTAATTTTTTTCTTTCAATTTCTAAAGATGAATTTGAGTTTGCAATAAATTGATTAGACTGAGAAAGAGCGATTTGCCCATCTTTACTTAACAAAAAGTTTATAAATAATTCAATATTTTTTTGGACTGCGGTATCAGGCCTTTTATTAAATGAGGCAATAAGAGGAGTATCTTCATAGCTCCCTATATTTACCAAAAGAGGCGATTTCATCATGTCCCCTGAATATTGATGAGCATAGGGAGCAAGCTCAAGAGGAGTATATGGTCTTCTGAGAATTGCAACATCAGCTTTATTAAACATCAGTGCACCAATGGCTAAAGAGTCGCTTTGAAAGAAGGATTTGGAAGAAAGTGATGTGATATTGCAAGGCGCCTTATCTAGAGCGTTTATGATTAATTGTTTTAGTGATGGATCTGCGTATACAGTTACTGCAGTAGATCTACTTTTATCAGAAGTGCAAGTTGTATTTGCTAGCGAGTAATTTATAGATGCGATTGCACACATACTCAAGATACAAACTTGAAGAGCTCGTTGTTTATTCATATCAATCATTACTTAAAAAGTATTAATTGTCTAATCTTACGCTAGATTAAATTAAAAAATCTTAATAAAAATTAAGGTTTTAATCAGGTTTTGTTTAGATACAGAGAATATCGTTCACAAGGTTACAAAAGTTTTAATTTTCAAGAAGCTAAGGCTTCCTGAAAAACAGACAATGCCCATAAAAATGAGGCTATGAATAACACTGGATTTTTATATATGAAAAAAATAATTTATTCGCTAGTAATGTCTTTACTAGTTACCTCAGTAGGAGTTGCTAACGCATTTTATCAACTTGAGTCTTCTGCAATTATTAAAACAAAATCCCCTGACTGGGATTATGTTACCTTGGATACTATAAGAGGTAGGTTGTATATTGGTATGCGCGCAGATGGAATTGGTGTATTTGATATCAAAACTAATAAATTTATTAAGGCGATCGAGAATTCAAAAGATGCAAACTCCATTTTATTGATCCCTGAATTTAATAGGGGGTACTCATTTAATGGTGATGGTACATCAACAATTTTTGATTTATCTACAATGAATTTTATTGATAGAATTTCTTATGGATCAGACGCAGATGCGGGTTTTTATGATCCTGTGACAAAGCAAATAGCTATTACCATGGGCGATAGTCATAAAGTTACTTTCATTGACGCAAAGTCTCTCAAGGTCACAGGAACATTAAATATTGATAGTTCAAAGTTGGATGGTACTGTAGCCGATAACCAAGGAAATTTTTATATGGCTCTGCGCGATAAAAATACCATTATCAAGTTTAATGCTAGCTCCAAAGAAATTACACATACTTGGAAGACTGCAGCATGCAATGAACCAACTGGCCTTGCGATCGATCATGATAATCAACGACTATTCATAGGCTGTAGAAGTGCGAATCCCGTGATGGCTGTGATGAACTCTGAAAATGGTCAACTGATTGGTACTTTTGATATTGGCAGAGGAAATGATGGTGTAATTTATGATTCTAATTCAAAAAGGGTAATCACATCTAATGGTGTTGACGCTAACATTGTGATTTATACACAAAAATCACCAGATAATTATGTGCTTGAAGAGGCGATTACAACAAGGCCCTATGCAAGAACAATGTCAATGAACCCAACAACCAAGAAAATTTATACGGTTACAGCTGAAGGCGTAGCCAATCCGGCCAAAAAGATCAACAAGAAGGTTTCAACATTCTATCCAAACGAATATTACGAAAATACATTTACAGTACTTACATATTCAAATAAGTAATTTCAAGGGCCGTATGCGCCCTTGAAATTTTACTTGCAAAGCATTACTTATTAGTTACAAGAGAGTTGTTAACAAATTCATTTGTAAAATTTTTTTGGATATCAACGTTTTTCATTTTTGAATTAAGTGCATAAAGTGCTTTAAATTCTTTTTACGCCCCTATTTCAGGCATTAATCCATTATTCTTATACATAGGGATTTGTTGCTTTAGCGCTTCCAGATATGCAGCTGAATCTTTTCCCTCAATCTCATCTGGGATTAATTTTGCATTTTCTTCAGGACTATTTGAGTTATGATTTTTTAAAAATGATTTATTGATTTGCATTGGTATTCTCTCTAAGTTTACGATTGAAATATGCAGTGATACCTAGATACCCTAAATATAAGACTGATAGGATTGCAACTAGTTGAATTAATTTAAAAAAGATATTAACCTTTCCAGTATGTAGTGCAAGCGTCCAGAAATACAACTTAAACCCAAGAGAGCTCTCTTCGTATGGAATATATTTTACTATCTGACCAGTTTTAGGTTCAAAGTAAATCATAGATCGAGCGTGTTCATGCTGTGCACCTTCCTTAATAAAGTATGCATCTATGGCATCTCCACTTTTTACGGTGTAATGTATAAGAGCCTCTTTAATAGATGGCTCATTTTTTTTCATGACCTCCCAAAGACTTTGAATAGAAACTTCAGGATTGATATTCGTCGAATTGGAAATGTGTGGAGATGTCACTGGTTTGGAGTTAGTAATTGTATAAATACCACTTCGATACCAGTCAAACGCTTGTGGTAAGCCCGTTAGAATCATTATCAGGAGTATTGGGGCTACGTAGAGACCCAAAGTTTTATGTATATCTAATTTTTTCGTTAACCCACTCAATCCTTTTTTTGGAATAAAAGGATTTTTATCTTTTGCTAACAAGAGAAGAGCTAAAACAGGGCCTAAAATAAGAACAAAAAATCCAAAAATGATGGCGCTACCACCAGTAACATACGGTCCCCAGGATATATATCCTCCATTAGAGTCAATGTAACGCCATCTATGAATCTGCTCTATCGTTCCCATTACTCCCCCATATCGGTGTCTATAGCCTAAGACAACAGCTGTGCAAGGATCAAAATATATAAAGTTTTGATTCGTATATCTAACGGCAATGGCAGGAGATCTCTCGGCTTCATCATTTTTCTTATTAATTCGAATGTAGTCAACGGTTGCTTCTGGGTGCGCAATTTTTGCTTTATTTATAAATGTATCTAGAGGGGCAATCATGGAGCACTTTGCTGCTGTGAGAAGCTTTTCATCAATTAGGGGTTCAATTTGCGGGCGAAATAAAATTGATACACCAGTAATAGCAGTTAACATAATAATTAGGCCAACGGTCAGACCTATCAAGCGGTGAATTGGGAGAAGGTAAGTTCTAACAAATGATTTCATTGTGCTCGTTCCTGCCATTGGTTTTTTATAAGAATAATAAATTTATATCTTTGATATACATTTTATTTTTGTAGATGCTTTATAAGTTTCTCATCAAGGGCTATAGGCTTTGCAGCGCTAGGGCCAATTATTTTGTTAATGGCATCGGCTGTATATTCAGAGTCAATATCGCTTCTCAAGGAATTAAGTTTGACATTATTTGCAATAATTTTTTGTCCCTCTTGAGATAGCATGAAATCTATCCAAAGTTTTGCTGCATTCGGGTGGCTTGATTTATTACTTATTAAAGCTGCTCTAGATATTATGGGTGTGTAATCCTGCAAATAGATAATTCCTATATTGGTTAAGTCACTTTTGCTTCTAGATAGTGCATAGGAGCCTAAGATGTTGTAACCTAAAACGCATTCTCCGCTATTAACTTTCATAAGCATTTCGCCTGTACCTGCAGAAGTTTGCGCATTTGCCTTTGTTAGCTCAGAGTAAAGTAATGAGCTATCTGGGCTTAAAGAATAGTCTAGTGTTTGAAAAAAAAGTCCGGCTCCACTCTTGCTGGGGTCAAAAAGTATAATTTTGTTATCGATACTTGGTTTATTCAATTTAATAAATTGAATTAAATCAGCATGATTTTTGGGTACTTTCGATTCTGGTAGAAGTAATTTGTTGTAAATAAGAACTAGTGGTTCATATGTAGAACCCCATACTAAATTTTTAAAATTTGACCATGCAGGTAGCAAGCGGGCATGAGGGGAGATATATTCTGTTGCATACCCATCAACTGCAAGTTTTATCTGTAAATCTACAGCTGAGCTCCAAACTATATCGGCAGATTGATTATTTGAATTAAATTCTTCTATAAATTTTTTATTTGTTTCACTGGTTCCTTGATTGCCGCTATATTTTACTTTAATTTCTGGGTATAGCTTTTGAAAGCTATTCACTAACGGAGTTGCTGCTTTATTGCTCAATACACTATAAATGACTAAAGCTCCTTCATTTTTTGCAGCTTCAATTACTGCTGAACTTGAGATTGCCTCATTCGACGCAGTAGCATGACACGCAATAAATAGAAAAATCACTGCTCTGGCAACTACAGCTGATTTTGTCAGCCAAAGATTTTTTTTTAAGCGCATATTATTCTGAAATTTCTAAAATTTAAAGTAATTCTAGATTAATTCTTAACCCTTAATTTTGAATTAATTAATAGTTAATTTATTTTAATTGTTTGTAAACTGCAAAATTTTAGTGTTATAAATAATAAACCTGCATAACAAGAGCTATTTAAATGACAAAAATTATTCTTATTTTGTGTTGTCAATTTTTAATTTGCAGTGCGTTTGCACAGACATCATCTGTTGTACTTGTGTTTGTGAATGGGGCAAAGATAACTTCAGGGCAACTAAAGGAGTGGGTTGACTATATTGCCAAAGATGGAAAGGAGACGCCAGAGCTTCGTGACCAAATTTTGAGTGATATGGTTCTCAGAGAGGCAATTCAGCAGAATGCAAAAAAGAGTGGGTTGCTTGATAGCCCTGGAAATGCATTTAAATTAAAACTTGCCCATCAAAATGCAGTTATGGATCTTTGGTTTATGCAATATTTTAAGAGCCACCCAATTACAGATGCAGATGTTCGTTCAGAATATGACAATCAATTGCTAATTACTAAAGATCCCCGAAACACAAATGAATATCAATTATCACAAATAGTCGTACCCACGGAAGCGGAGGCCAATCAAATTATTTTAAAAATTAATTCTGGCGTGACGTTTGATAAGCTAGCTAATGAACATTCAATAGATAAAATTTCTGGGCCGCGAGGCGGACTAATGGGTTGGATATTGCCAACACTGTTAGCCGATCCCATACGCGATGCTGTGATCGGTATGTCGAAAAGCCAGATTACAGTAAAACCAATACAGGTCAAAGGTCTTTGGCATGTGCTGAGTATCGACAATATCAAGCCCTTTGTTATGCCAGATTTTGATCAAATGAAACCTGAGATAGCTCAGGCATTAGCAGAGCAAAGACGTCAAGAGGCAATCAATTCACTGATGAAGAGTGTAAAAATTACACAGGGAAACTAATTCCTATAAAAGATTTTGCAGAATTTTTTTAATAATTACTTCATCTAGCATTAATAAATAGCCAATATCGCCTTACTAATTAGAAAATTAGATGTTTTAGGTGCGAGGTATTCATAAAAAATGATTTTGATCCAAAGGGCGCAGAGTAGTTGGTCTTGAAATATAAGAAATCTGCCTTTTTACTGGTGCATTCATAGTAGTTTTTTTGTACAAAGTAGTAAATTGTTTTAGTCTCCGATGTACTTTATACCTGCTTTAATAGCAGGTATTTTTTTGAATGCAATTTTCATAAGATGGGTGCAATTAAGTTTTTTCAAGCCTTACCTTTTTAAGTAATAAATTATTCTCAGTAAGTAAATTCACTAAATACAAAGAATTTATATAAAAAAGAAAAATTTCTATTGCTATTCACCCTTTTTTATCTATTTCATATAGATTGTTCCATTTTCTTAAATAAAATTCAGAATTAGTTAATTGAATATTTAGCTGTGTTTTGTAATATTTTCTTTACGTTTATTTACTGAAGGGAAATGTAATGAAAAAGCAATTATTTAGAAAATTTGCCGTATTAGCTATCAGCTCATTATTGATAGCAAGTGCTGTGTATGCACAGCCAAGCGATAAGATCGGCACATTGCCAGTTATTAAAAATTGGACTGCTCCCAATTATAAAATGCTCAGTCAAGATGTTGTTGATGAGGTATTTGCAAAGCACTCTGGTGAATTACAAAGCCTTACATTACAGGGTGTTCCTCCAGGCTATAAGGATGAGATTAAGGGAACTATGTTTGCTGGAACCTTTCCAGAGAGAATTGGAAAGATGTCTGGTGAATCAGATGTGGAAGTTATTAAAAAGGGTTATATGATTATTGATCAAAGATATGATAAGAAGGATGATCCAAGAAAATTTAATGCACTAATGCCTTTGAGAGACAAGGCTGGAAATCATATCGGCTTGGCAGTTATGGCATTTAAATATCCTCTTGGATCACCCAAGACTGAAAAAGATTTTGTGCGCTTAGCTTTTGAAATTCGCGATGAAATATCTGCCAAGATTCCAAGCCACACAGCTATGTTCATGCCGAAGTAATTGCCCATTATTTATAAAATTAAGGATTTGTAATGAAATTGAATAAATTTATTTTGGCTAGTAGTGCACTTTTAGCCATGAGTTCGTCAATATATGCTTCAGATCCGCCGACTTATAAGGTTTCATCAACCATTAGCATGGATTCGAAGGCTGGGGTGAAATCATTAGTAGCAAATTCAGCTGATAGAAAACTTTATGCAGGTAGCGTAGATGGTCTAGAGATTATAAATATGGATAGTGGCGATCGGATTGCAAAGATTTCTAGTGGTTCAATTAGCAGCATTGCAATTGCCCAAGATTTAAATAAGGGTTTTGCAACAAACTCGGGTGATGGTAGTGTGACAATCTTTGATCTGCGATCTGGAAAAGAATTACAAAAAGTGAGTGGTCTAGGAACTGGCTCATCAGAAATCTACTACGAGCCAAAGTCTAAGAAAGTATTTATTTCAAATCAAAGTAATGGAAGTTTGATCATTTTGTCTGCATCAAGCGGAGAGAATTTAGGGTCAATTAAACTAGGATCAAAGTTACGTGGGATTTCTGGTGACACACGCGGATCTATATATATTGCGGATGAAAAAGAGAATATGCTGCATGTTTTTGATGTAAATTCTCAAAAGCACAAAGGATCGATTCCAACTTGGCCTGCAACCAAGCCAACGGCATCCATTATGGATGATAAGGAAAGACGTATTTATGTTGCAACAGCTAGCGGCAGAATGATTGTTCTAGATCCGGATATTGGGCAAATGATTGGTTATGTGCCTATCGGAATTGGTGATGGTGGAATTGCGGCACAATTTGGGGCTAATCGATTTGTACGACTATTTATTCCTACTACTGATGGAGCCTTAACTGTAGTTCAAAATCCTAAGCTTAGTGTTTCGGTCGAGAGCAAAAACGAATCCCTGGGAATTCAATCCTCCGCAGTTGCAGTTGATCCTAAAACTGGCAAAGTTTTCGTTAGTGGTAAGACAGGTATTTTGGCATTATCTAAATAAGTCCAAGGAATATATATGAATTTCATAAAATTAAAAATAATTGCATTAAGCATCTCTATATTAGCGGGTGGAGTTATTGCTGCTGAACCACCCGTTGCTAAAAATGCATTGCAAGGTAAAAATATTCTATTTATAGTTGGCGACTCTCAAAAAGGCGTTAGAAATGATGATCCTTTGATAAAGGAATATTTAGAAAGTAAGGGAGCTAATGTTTCTTTTGCAAAGGTCGACGATAGCTCTTCTGGCTCTATTGGGAAGGACTTGATCATCATTTCATCTACGGCTAGGGCACGTGAGCTTGGCTCAAAATACAAAAATGTCAAAATTCCTGTTGTGACATGGAATGCATATACTTTTGCTGATATGGATATGACGGGAAACATGCTACATCGAGATTTTTCCGTCGTTAGCGAAAAAAAGTTTCATAACTCAAATCACGCACTTTTCTACGCATATGCCACTAGTGAAACTAAGCCAATTATTAAGGCTGCCGGTATTCCGCATGGTATTTTTGCGCCTTTGACTTTTAGTGCTGGTGAAACTGATCCTAGTTGGGGTAAGCCTACCCTGGGTGGAGATGTAGATGTAACGTTTGAAGGCTCTGATGAAAAAGCGGGCGTTTTTTCTTATGAAAAAGGCTCATTAATGAACAATGACTTCCCTGCTCCTGCAAGGCGAGTAGGCTTGTTTTTAGGTGATAACACCTTTACTGTGCTAACAGACGCCACTGGTACCGCAGCATTAGATCCAAAATCAAATTCTTGGTTTGCTGGAAGACGTATTTTTGATGCGGCTATTCGCTGGGCGGTAAGCCCAGTCCAGCAGCCAGCACAAAGAATTAGTATGAGTCAGGCAAATGCCGAATTATCAAAATCTTTGAAGGGTAAGAATATCCTTTTTGTTCGACGTATGGATATGCCTTGGCCAGAAAATGAATCATCAGATCAAGCACATATGCAATGGTTAAAGTCTCTAGGTATTAATTTGAAAGTAGTTGATCATATGGAGCCTGACACGCAAGCGGAAGGGATGGATCTTGTAATTGTCTCTGCTGCTATTAATAAATATAAGCTTGGTAATAAGTATTCAGATGCTAAGGTTCCAGTAGTTTTATTGGAAGGTAAAGCTGTAGACTCAATGAATATGGTTGCAAGGTCAAGAAACACACACTATGGTGTAAATGATCACAAGGCAAGTATTTATCCTGCCGAAAACTATGTGACTCTCGTGCGCCCTAGTCATGAATTGTCAGCAGGGTTCCCAGCAGGGCAATTTAAGATGTATAAGAACCCCGGTGTACTGGCTTGGACGGTTCCACCTGCAGGAGCAGAGGTAATTGCTAGCATCCCAAATCAGCCACAACATGCAACTATGTTCTCATATGAAAAGGGTGCAGTTATGGCCAATGATCATATAGCGCCAGCTAGACGAGTATTGTTTCCAATGGACACGACAATGTTTGCTGAATTTACAGATGAAGGTAGATATTTATATGGCACAACATTGGCATGGGCTGCTAGTAAAAAATAATAGAACTATTTAATCTTCCACTTCAAGCATTTATAAAAAAGTTGACTTTTAATAACTGAATAGTAATTTTTATCCTTATTTTAATTAGTCCTACCTTTGGCTCCGCATAATAGCGGAGTCTTTTTTTATATGAACTTTAAAGATTTTATTGAAAATATTTTAAATTGGATCATTGCTCAATCAATAAAATATTATTCAAGCCTATTTTTATGAATCTCTCTTCTGGTATCTGGTACATCAAATGCTTATCTTCAGGATGAAATTCAAGTTTATGATGATGAGATTAATGCTAAGAGCGAGTACAGTCTTGTGCTGCATTTAAATACCACCCTAAGAGGTAACCAGCAGCAGGGTTACCCAGGATAGTTTTGAATAATACGCGAGTTGCACCAGAGTTAGCCTACGGACTAGGAAATAATCTAGAAGTCGATTTTTTTATTTGACATACGTTAATAACAATAATTCATTTAATTACGCAGGCATAAAGGCGAGGCTTAAATGGCTTACATACGAGGACGAAAAGGGCGATTCATTTTTTGCGGGTGTAAATTTTGAAGTATCTAATACACCTTATCCATATGAGCCTTCACAACATAAAGGTGAGGTCCGATTTATAGTGGGTAAGAATATTTATGATTTTGATGACTTTTTGGCAATCCGTTTATTAATATCTTTGAGCATTGCCTCATCGGGATCTTTCCAGTTAGCCCCAGCTTGATTTGCCATATAGACGACTGCAGATGCAAATTCAGCGACAGTCAAGTCTGGCTTTCCGCCTTTTGGAGGCATTGCTCTAACGCCGTGATAAGCATCAGAAGTAATATGCGCTTGTCCCTCTTTAATTAACTTACCCCATTGTTTTTTGTCGCCCAGCATAGGAGCTTTGTTAAGACCGGAAGTATGACAGTTAGAGCAAACGGCTTTATAAGTTTCTTCGCCATTGGCCATGGTTAACGAACTGACAAAAAGTAGACTTAAGAATAAAAGGTATTTCATAATTTTTTAAGGTTGATAAGTAAGTCACCTAAGTTTATATCTATATCTGATTATTTGCTGATAGAAAGCTTGTACGAATGAGTGTCTTACGCTTGTATCAATCATGTGAGGTAAAGTAATAGTCTTAAAGTGGGGTAAGGCATCTTCGGACCCTGGTCCAATTCCATCTTGGGCCACCAACTACTAAGCGTTACTTAAAGTAACGCTCGCCTACCAAAAAACACTTTGGAGCAACCAAGTACTAAACGGTTGCTCCAAAAAACCTTTGGTTTTCAAAACCAAAGAGTGAGCTAGCACTTCCTTTAAATCCACGAATTTGCTTACACATTTGCTTACACACCGACACTGACCACCCGCAGAGCCCCTGTTTATATGGGTCTACCTTGGGTGTCTGCTCTCATAATCCTTTGGCCCCAGGCTCAAGTCCTGGTGGGCCCACCAGAAAAGCAAACCCTCATCATAAATGATGGGGGTTTTGTCATTTGAGCGTTACCTTATGTAATGGTTGTAAAGAAAGCGTCAGCGAGTAGTGTTCTGAATTTTCTTAACGGGTAGGCAATAGCCCTGGAAGGTATATAGATCTGAGTCTTTCCACTCATTTGGCGGAATCCAGCGATGATGAAAGATCTTGTAGTCACCGCTAACGCGATTAAATATCAGTGAACTCACTGTCCTAAACTTCGTCTCACTGTTAATAACGTCATAGCTATAGATTGCATCTACTGAGTTACTTTTCTTGTTGTCCAGTGCGATCTTGGGATTTTGTAGTTCTGGAAAAAATTCATTTTGAGAGATTAAAAAACTATCTCCATAATCAAATAGCGTAAGAGTAAATTCAATTTTTTTGGGAATTTCTTGCTCTTTTCTGACGCCATCGACATATCGATAGCTTTCACCACTCGCAATGCACCCATATTCGGTAGTGAATAGCGTATTTTTGAGTGAGAACCAGGCGACAACCGCCAAGAGTGCGCAGGCAATCGTTATAAATAAGAAGTGTCTAGGTTTAATCATGTATTTCATTACCTGTCGTAGCTGAACCAATATTTTGTGTTTGTATCTTAATTCAGAATGAGCTGCTGGATATCAGGCTTCGCCGGAGAGATCTCCTCTCTCAATAATTTTGTGATTAAGTATTGAATAGCCAAAAGCTCTGGGGTTAAACCCTTTTAGGGCTTACCCTTGAGTTTATATTTTCTTGATCTAGATCAAGATCGGAAGTTAATAGAAAGGAAGAGAGTGTTTCTAGATCTTTTATAAGACCTACATCAATTAAAAATAATTACAAAAATTTGGAGAGACCATGCGTAAAACGACTTTGTTCTCATGGGTTAGCAAGCTTGTACTGGCTAGCTCGATTTCTTTGGGCTTAGCAGCCTGTTCTGGCGGTGGCGGTAGCAGTAGCACCTCCAGCGCCCCAGCAGTCGGTATCACTAAAGTTGTGATGGATACAGCCAATAGTCAAAAGGCCACCTTTGG
>Ga0114958_10002983_pt1 | contig 12328 bp, 10 predicted proteins | sample C_130208_EF_Meta_FD_89577 | JGI IMG/M metagenome (GOLD analysis project Ga0114958, IMG submission 89577) | Freshwater microbial communities from Lake Croche, Canada to study carbon cycling - C_130208_EF_MetaG | ecosystem: Environmental > Aquatic > Freshwater > Lake | place: Lake Croche, Canada... | reverse complement strand
TAAATAAAAATTAAAAGATAAAGAAGATTAAAAAATGTGAGGAAAAAGAAAACAAAAAGAATATTTATCTAGGTCTTATAAAAATTAGAAAAAAAAAGGAAACAAAAATTATGATCATGAAACCCATAAAAAAATACCAAAAAAAGAATTTGATATTACTTATTGTAAAAAGAAGAAACCATTTTTATGGCAATATTGGGATACTATTGATGGAAAAGAAACACCCGATTTTATTAAATTATGCATGAAAACAGTTGATAAACATTGTTCAGAAAGTTTTGATATAGTTAGATTAAATAAAGACAATATTTTAGAATATATTCCTGAAATTGAAAAATATAAAGATAAGATGGCAAATTTAATTATAGCTCATAAAGTTGATATTTATAGAATTATGTTATTATATAAATATGGTGGTATATATATGGATGCTGATTTAATTTGTTTAAGAGATCCGATAGAAATAGTTCAAAAATTAAATAAATATGATTTTGTTGGTTTTGGTTGCACTGGTACAAAATGTTCTTATGGTTATGGTCAACCATCTAATTGGTTATTAGCATCAAGACCAAATAGTATTTTAATGGCTTGTGTATTAAAACATTTATTGAATAAGATAGAAACACAAAATAAATTTAGTTATCATGATTTGGGTAAGATGGTAATTTGGGAAGAACTAACTAAATTAATAAGTGAAGAAAATTACGTATATTTCCATTATCCTAATAAATTTGATGGTTCTAGAGATATAAATGGTGCATGGGTAAGTTCAGATATTGTATTTTCTGATAAAAAAGTAGAATATGAAGATGAGAAAAATATGATGTTTTTTGTATTTTATAGTTCTGATATGGAAGCTGATGTAAAGAAAATGTCTGAGAAGGAATTATTAAGTAAAGATTGGGTTTATACCAAATTTTTAAAGAGGGCCCTTGCCTTATAGTATACCCTTACCTGTATACTAAAATAAACAATAAAATACTAAACAATAGCATATTTAATCACATCTTGAATATTTTTAACAGCTATTACTTTGAAAGAATCATCTTCAGGAGAATTACCTTCTCTTCTCATAATATCTAAATCTTCAACATTATCATCAGGGATTAAAGCTAAAGTACACCCTGCTTTTTTAGCTCCATGTAATTTGGCATTTAATCCACCTATAATTCCAGCTTCACCATATAAGTCAATCTCACCAGTCATACATATTTTATTATCTACTTTTTTACCGCTTAATAATGAATACATTGCTAATGTAAATGCTAAACCAGCACTTGGTCCATCTTTAGGAGTAGCTCCATCTGGACAATGTATATGTACCCCAAATGCTTTCTTATTACGTGAGTCCTCTATAATTTTTTCTTGTTCTTCTGTACTCAATAAATTGAAAGCATTCTTTAATGCATATTGAATAGATTCTTTCATTACATCTCCTGCTTGTCCTGTAATATTTAACTCTAACATTTTATCAGAAGGAAATTTAATTGTTTGAATTTTGGTGATGCCACCCAATCCACCTCCCGAACTAGCATATAATCCATTTACTATTCCTACAACGGGTTCATCGGCAATTTTCTTAACTCTAACCTTTGGTTGATTTTCAAATAATTTTTTAATATAATCATCATTAACTGTATACGGTAATTTATATTCATTGTTATGAAATCTATTTAAATTTATATCACGGATGATTTCAACAATCTTTTCTTTAATTTTTCTTACACCTGCTTCATTTGTATATGTTTCAATTAAATTTTTAATTAAATCATTTGATAAAATAATTTCATTCTTATTAAAACCAACTTCTTTACATATTCCAGGAAGCATATAGTCATTAATAATTGTTAATTTTTCAGGTAAACTTAATGCATTTGTTTCTATTATTGTTATTCTATCTCTTAAAATAGGATCTATTAAATTAACATCATTAAATGATAAAACAATTAATGCTTTAGATAAATCTAGTTTAACACCTGCAAAATATTTATCTTCAAATTCATCATTTTGAGTTGAATCAGTTAAATGCGTTAATATACTTATAATTTCTCTACCATGTTCTGTATGAGATACTTTATCTATTTCATCAATAAAAATAATTGGGTTCATGCATTCTGTTGACATCAAAATATCAGCTATTCTTCCCCAAGTAGAACCAACATAAGTAAAATTATGCCCAACTAATGTTGAACCATTTACACTTCCTCCAATAGGTAAAAATGCAAATGGTCTAGGTGTTCCATCTTTATCAATTAAACATTTAGATAAACCATTTTTAGCTAATGAAGTTTTGCCTGTACCTGGAGGACCTTTCAATCCCAAAACAGCACCTTTAGTTTCCCCGTTTATCCATTGTGCAAATAATCTTTCTAATTGTATTTTAGCATCTTTATGCCCAAATACAGCACTATCAAGTATTTTTCTAACATCAACAAGATATTTCTTTTTATTTTGTTTATATCTTATCCATTCAGAAATTAATCCATTGGAGTTATCATTAATTATTAAATCATTAATATAATTATCAATATCATTATCAGAGAATAATTTTAAACTTGAATCAGTTTTATTTATTCTTTTACAAAAATTTTCTTTGAAAGATAAAATGTCATTTTCTTTATAAACACCAAATGGAATTTTCAATAAACCATCTAACCAATGTTGCGCTTTACTATCCCCTTGAAATGCTGATTTCATAGATTTTAATTTTTCCATTGCTTTACCTTTAACATCATCATCAGTCTTGAGCATAGCAATTCTTCTTTCATAAGGTAAATCTGATTCTATAAATTTAGCTAAATTATTTTCTTCTTTATCTACTTTTATTTTAGATATATCTAAAAATTCTCTTATTGTATAATGTAAGGTTGCGTAAATCTCTGAAGATATATCTTTTTTATCTTTAGATTTAAAAACATCAAATAATACATACGCAAGTCTTTGATCATCTTCATTAGACATTAATAATAAAGTTAATATATCTATTTTTCTATATTTTGAAGCTAATAAAAATTCATTAATTAATGATAATAGAGGTTTCCCTTGTATTATTTTAAAATCATTATATTTTTTTCTTAAATCTTCAACTAATTCACTTGATTTGCAAACAATCAAGTCGCGTAAACTAATTATTTTAAAATAACTATCTTTAAAATTTGTTGGTATAACTGAAACTTCATAAGTAAAAGAAAGTTTGTGTTGATTAATTTTATCTCTAACAAATTTAATTGAAGTAGAAAAATTTAATAAATCATCTTTAAAAATCCCTTGTATAACCAAAAATTTATTTTTATTTATATTAATATAAATATTACAACCATATTTATCTTCAATTAACGAAATAGATCTTTGATTTTTTGTTATTAATATAGTTTCATTTTCAAGAACATTATTGCATTCTAATTTAGTATAATGATTATTTCTTTTGTTAATATGTTTTTTAGGACTTGATTCAACTAATTCAGATAAACTTTTCAAAAAATTTGGCATGTTAGATTCACTTGATATTATCAATGAATTTTTATCATCATTCTTCTTTATACCTAATAATGTTTCAATTAGTTCTCTTGTTATTAAACTATTTTTTTTAGTTGAATCACTTCCTGTTAAATTATTTAATTCAATTTCTTTTTTATGTTCATCAGAATCCCAAATAGAAATGGGTCTGATAAATTTAGATATAAATATTATTTTTTCTAAATCTTCCTTATCAAAAATAGATATCCACTTATCTCCAATTAATAGTCTAAAAATAAAATGTATATTTTCAGATGAAACATGATTCATAAATTTAATTATCAAATTTTTAATATTGAATAATTTAAAATTTAATGACTTTACACCAGAAAATAAAACATATTTAATTGTTATATTATCAGAAAAGTCATCAATTAAATTTTTCATATCTTTAATTTCATTTAAAATTGACATATAATTTGATTCAGTTTCTTGATAGAGTCTTAAATTATTACAATATGATAAATTATTAATCATACTCATTAAGATTTCCTTAAAGAAATAAATTTGTTGATTTATCAATTCCGTTTCTTTCTTATAGAATAAGAATTTTCTTTGAAATTTTATTAGAAATTTTAATTTTTCTGGTGTTAAGTCTTCAGACATCTTAAATTAAAAGATATTTTATTTTAATTTTTATAAAGTTATTATTCGTTTATAATAATTTTATAATTATTTTAATTCTTTAGCTATTTTTAAAAAAGTTTTTTTATTAATTGTAAAATCAATAGTAATTATATCTTTCGTTTTATTTTCTAAAGCCATTTTTATTGTAATTTGGACACATTTTTCATTATCTTCTCCTTTCTTTATTTCTATATCAATTTCTGGTTGAGCAGATTTTTTAAAAGATTTTTTAGTGGCTTTTTTGGGTAAAACAATATCTTCTTCTTCGTCTTCATAGTTTTCATATAAATTATCTTCATCATCATCATAGTTTTCATATAAATCATCTTCATCATCTTCATCATCCTCATCATCTTCATCCTTCTTATTATCCTTCTTATTACGTTTTTTATCATCAGATTCTGTAGGTGATTTAATATCCCAATTAACATCTAAGTTGTCTTCAATATCAGAATCATCTTGTATAAGATGTTTTAAATTTAATTTAGAAATTTTATTTTTTTTAGACATATACTAAAAAAATGTAGAATATAATTATTTATATTTGTAATAATCAATCTATTTTACTAAGGTTACTTTTAAGAAGTGATTGACTGTACTGGAGGTAAATCTTCAGGCATTATATGAGGAAATAATTTATTGCAATATATTGCTGCTAATTTAAAATGTATCTTATCACATTTTGATGATATTTTACTAAAATCACTTAAATTAGGATTTACTTTACACCAATTATACATTAGCTTTCTCATTTTATTATAAGCACAAAAATTTTCTGTTGGTAAGTTTTTAATATATTGATATATGTCTTTAATTTGTAAATATACTATTTTCTTATTTTGAATACTTTCAGTTTTCTTCTTAAAATATAAACCACGGATTCCAAATAATATATCCTTATATTCTTTTGGTAAAAATTTATAAAGAGAATCATTTATATGTTTACCAGTTTTAATATCCCATAATAATTTAAATAATTCAAATAATTCTGAAGTACATACTTTAAATAACGCATCAATAGCTCCAATAGAATCATATGATTCCTGTAAATTTAATGGATTTACTATTTTCTTTAAATTGTTATTATTTTCTGCAAAATAATCTATTAATTTATCTTTTTGATATAAATGAATTAATCCCATATACATATTTTTTTCTGAGCCAATACTTTTTGCAAATTGATAGGAAAATGTTTGAAGTTTTAATAATTTACTTTTATTTTGATTTTTATCAAATACTTTTACAATTACTCCTTCAGTTGTTGGTGGTAAAGTAAACTGATCTTTTTTATTTAAATTATCAAATGTTTCTAAACTATCTATTTTTTCTGAAATAAATATATTTGTATCTAATATATTGGTTATATCAGCTGAAATATTATCACTGTATAAATCAACTTCAGTTTGATTGTCTATATTTCTAACAAATGCTAATGCAAGTTTATTATAATCAGGGGGGCAAGTAACTAAATTTTTATTTTGATGATGAATTAATACAAAATAATAACACAAGTTTTTATTTAATTTATTTGAAAATTCATCAAAATTAGAATAACCAGACTTATTTAATACTTCCATAAACATATCATAATGAGACTTTTGTTCAACACCCCATACTGATTCTTTACTATTTAAACATCTTCTTGTTGAAACGTACCATTTATCTTTAAAGAATACTGATAATAAAGTTCCCTCGTAACATTTTGTAATTATTTGATTTTCAGATGGATTTAATAATAAATATTCCATTGCTTCTGTATTCATTAATGGTGCTTCACAACTATAAGATAATATTTGTTTAGTGTTTCTATCAATTATAATTGAGCGACATTCTCTTTCTAAATCTGTGTTATGTACATTATTATATTTATGATAAATTAAAAATAATCCTTCTTCAACATAATCTTTACTTAAAATATTTTTTTTAAATAATTCACTTCTTAATACATCTAATTCTGGGTATTTATTTAAATACTCGTTAATAAAAAAAATAGGTAGACTCATTAGATAATTAAAACAAAAAATCTTTATATCAATTTATTATTTAATAACTACTTTTTTAGATTTACTAGGAATAAAATCTCCATAACCTACAATTTTCAAGATATCATTTTGTTCATGAGAACAAATTAGAATCATCGAATTATCTTCAATACAAGACGGTTTTGATAATTTGAAATTAAGTGTATTATTTGAATTAATTTTTGTTAATTCAGACTCAGTATTAATATTACCAATTTGAAGATACATCTTATTATTTACAGCTGGTATCCAATTACCGTCAAACTTATCTGTTAGTTCTACAGTCATTGTAATATCAGAATAAACATCTGGTAGAGTTCCAACAAGACCAACAATATGTCCTGCTAAAATATCGTCTTTAGTGAAAGCAGGATCTATATCAGTTCCTATTGCAGTAAGACCACCTGGATATATAGTTTCAAAATTAGTTTTACCAGATTTTAATTCCAATATTTTTGTTTTAATAGGAGCTACCATAAAACCATCATTTGTTTTTTTCCATTGACCTGGTCGAATTTCAATTTCATCTCCAACATTTAATTTACCAGTATCCAAACTTCCACCTAATACACCACCTTTTACTTCATTCCATTGAATCCCTGGTTTATTAATATCAAATGAACGTGTCAGTTTAAAAAGTGATTTTTCGTCATGTACGTTCAAACTAGTTGAATCTACAAGAGGTGGAAATACTTCCATAATTGCTTGAATTACATTTTGTAATCCTATTTTTTTATTCATTGCAGTTGGAATAATATAAGCTGGTGTAATTTCTAATTTAAGTAAAAGTTCGTCTAATTCATCTTTTCTTTCCAAAGCTAACTTTTTAGAGACTAAATCTAATTTATTGAATAAGACAATTAGTTTTTCTAAACCAGCAATTTTAGCTGTTGCTAAATGCTGAATTAGTTGTGGTTTATTTTTAATCGGTTCTGCTGCTGAAACAACAACAATAGCACCTTTCATTAAACTTACACTACCCATCATTGTTAGAATTAATTCTTGATGTCCTGGACAATCTACAAAAGATAAATGATGTACCAGTTCTGCACCATCCATTTCTTCCGTATTTGAATCAGTAGTAGTATATTCTCCATTACTATTTAACCATACTTTCATATTTGCATAACCTGGTTTAATGGTAATATTACGAGTTTTTTCACTACTATGAGTTTGTGTTTTAATACCTGTTAATTGTAAAACTGTTGTAGATTTACCATCAGATACACTCCCTAAACATCCAATGTTAAGGATAGGTTGATTTTTCATTTGATTAGACATTTGAGTTGACATATATTGTATATTTTTTATTTTAAACATATATTATTCAATTTTTATTAGATATCAAATTTATTTTTATAGATTTAAGATAAAAATTGAATTTAAAATTATATCATTTAAATTATATTATATATGGAAAGTAATAAAGAAATTGTTATTGATAAAAAGAAAATGGTTAATGTTAAAAAAGATAAAAAAGAAACAGTTACCGATAAGAAAGAAATAGCTACCGATGAGAATGAAATAGTTATCAATAAGAAAGAAATAGTTACCGATAAGAAAGAAATAGTTATCGATAAGAAAGAAATAGTTATCGATAAGAAAGAAATAGTTAATATAAAAAAACCTAAGAAAGGAAAAAAAGATATTATCAAAGAGAAAAATATTGTTAATGAGAAAGATATTGTTAATGAGAAAGATATTGTTAATGAGAAAGATATTGTTAATGAGAAAGATATTATTAATGAGAAAGCAGATGATAATGACGTCTTAGATTCTGGTAAAAAAGAAATTATAAAAATGTTTAATGAAAACGTTAAAGGTAAACAAATAGATACAAGTAATTCTAATCAAAAACACGCTGGTAAAGAAGGACATTGGTTGGAAAAACAAATGCAAATAAAACATAATGCTAAAAATGAACCAGATTTATTTGGTTATGAAATGAAAAAACAATCAAATAAAATTACTTTTGGTGATTTTAGTGCAAGTGAATATATATTTAATTCACATAATAAAAGAGAATATATAAATAAAAAAAATAAATGGACATATGAAGAAAATAAATTAACACGCACAGAGTTCTTTCATTATTTTGGAGAAAAAAATCCTGATAAAAATAATAGATGGTCATGGTCAGGTAAGTGTGTTCCAAAATATAATAAATGGAATTATAATGGACAAATTATATTAATTGAAGATGATAATATTTGTATTTATTATTCTTATTCTAAAGATACAAGAAATAAGGAAGATGACACTTTAAAGAAACTTCCGGATTATTTAAAGAAAGACAATTTATTAATTGTTTTTTGGGAAAAAAATAAAATGAAAAATCATATAGAAAATAAATTTAATAATAAAGGTTTTTTCATATGTAAAAAAACAAATGATATTTATGATAAAATTTGTTTTGGAAAGAAATTTGATTATAAATTATTTGTTCAATATTTTAAAACTGGTGATATTATTTTTGATAGCGGTATGTATAGTACTAATACAAGAAAATATTCACAGTTTAGAGCTAATGAAAATTTTTGGAATAAATTAATTACTGAAGAATTTTAAATTTGTTTAAAAATATTTATTATATATAATCCAAGTTCTTTTGCAAATTTGCATGCGACCGCATTACCAATTTGCATAATAATATCTTTCTTTGATCCTTCAAATATATAATCATCTGGAAATGATTGAATTCTTTGTAGTTCTAATATAGTTAATCTTCTAATTTTATCGTCAGTATATTTGACTAATGCATCATAACCATCTTTCCAATATCTAGCAGGAATTGTAAAAGATGGTTTATTTAAATCTAAATATTGTGCTCCAAATCCATTTTTATTTAATTTTGCTTTTTCTTTTTTAGCCTTTATACCTTCAAGTGCTTTCTTACTTAAAAAATATGAAGCATCTATATTTTTCATAGGCAATAAAATAGTTTTAACAGGTACACGATCTTCCATTTTTTTTATAGTAGGTTCAGGTTCACTTGGTTTTATTTTTAAATCTTTTCTTATTCCAATAATAATAACACGTCTTCTATTTTGTGGAACACCAAAGTCACTTGCATATAATTTACAAATAATAATATTATAATTTTTAGTTAATAAATTAGTTATAATATCTATAACTTTTTCATTATCATTTGTTTTCATTGATAAAATACCAATAACATTTTCCATTAAAAACATTTTTGGCTTGAAAAAATTTAAATATTTTAAATATTCCATGAATAATGAATTTCTTGGATCATCTATATTTCTTCTTCCTGCCATACTAAAACCTTGACAAGGAGGTCCTCCTACAATAACATCAATAGGTAAATTATTTTTATTATATAATTTTTGAAAACTTTCAGGAGATAATTTTGTTAAATCAGCACAAATTGCTTCATGTTTAAAATTTTTCTTGTAACTATTTATAGCTTTATCCCATATATCAATACCAGCAATTATATTTAAACCAGCACTTGTTAAACCTTTAGACATACCACCACATCCACAAAATAAATCTAAAACATTAATTTTTTGTTTTGGCTTTTCATCATTAATAACTTCTTCATTATGATCTTCAATAATGATTTCTTTCTTCTTTTTCTTTGGTTTTTCATTAATAATTTCTTCATTATCATGTTCCTCAATAATGATTTCTTTATCAATAATAATTTCTTTCTTCTTTTTCTTTGGTTTTTCTTTATTAACTATGGCGTCATCATTTTCTTCAATAATACTTTCTTTTTTCTTTTTCTTTGGTTTTTCATTAATAATTTCTTCATCATTTTCTTCAATAATAATTTCTTTATCAATAATAATTTCTTTTTTCTTTTTCTTTGGTTTTTCAACAACAATTTCTTCTTCAATGGTAACTTCTTTATTTGATTTTTCAACAATAATTTCTTGTTTCTTTTTCTTTGGTTTTTCTACAACAATTTCCTGCTCAACAATTGTTTCTTTCTTTTTTTTCTTTGGTTTTTCAATTATATCTTTATTATTTTTATCAATAATATTTTCCTGTTCTTCTTTAATTAAATTTTTAACCATTTTATATATATATAATTAATATTTTAATATATTTTTAAACAATTTTTTTGTTAACTATTATAAAAATTTACTTTTATAAAAATTGAATTTAAAACAATCTTATAATTATTATTTTATATAATGACATCATTTAATTTTGTTACAGATAAACTAACATACACTTCAGATTCAATAAGTATTAATAAATTCTCACTTAGTATTGCTGGTAAAAATCTATTTATAGACTCTCCATTAACTATTTCACCAGGTAATATTTATGGTTTAATTGGTAAAAATGGATGTGGTAAAACATCACTATTAAAACAACTTGCATTAAACAAACTTTTTTCTGATAGTAAAATTAGAGTATTATATGTTGAACAAGAATTGGAAATGGGTGAAAAGAATCCAGTAGAATTCATTTTTGAATCAAATGTTAAACTTGTTGCATTAGCTAAAGAAGTAGAAGACCTAGATAAAATTTTAGAAAATGATCTGGAAGATGAGGAATATGAAAAACTTTCTGAAAAACAGAGAGCTTTACAAACTGAATTATCCAGTTATAATAAAGAAGGAGATTTAGGTAAAATTAAATCCATTTTAAATGGTCTCGGATTTAGTAGACAATCAATGGAACAAAGTTGTCTATTATTTAGCGGTGGTTGGAGAATGAGAATCTCTTTGGCACGAGCTTTATATTTAGAACCAGATTTACTTTTACTTGATGAGCCAACAAATCATTTAGATTTGGAAGCTATTATTTGGTTGAGTAATTATATGGACACTTGGAAAGGAGTTTCTATTATAGTATCCCATAATATTGGTTTTCTAAATGATGTTTGTTCTCATATTTTAAATATTGAACATCATAAACTAGCTACTTATAAAGGTAATTATAAAATGTTCAAGTTATTATTAAAACAGAAATTAAAAGAAGAAGAAAAAGCATATGATGCTTATGAAAAGAAGTTAAAAGATTTTCGTAAAAAAGCTACTGGTAAAAATAGTGTTGATGAATATATTAAAAAGAATGTAGTACCTAAACCTGATAAATTATATGAAGTACATATTAATTTTTTACCAATTTCTCATTTTAAAAGTCATGTAATTAAAGTGGATGATGTATCATTTTCTTATGAAGACAAACTAATTCTAAAAGATGTAAATATTGGTATTGATATGAAAACTAGAGCTACTTTAGTTGGTCCTAATGGTTCAGGTAAATCAACATTTATGAAATTAATTATTGGTGAAATCAAACCACAATGTGGTTCAATTTGGATGCAAAATGGATTACGAATTGGTTATTATAACCAACATTTTGAAGAAAAATTACCATTAGATGTAACACCTATTCAATTTTTAAAGAATATAGTACCAAAAGATTTAATAGAATCTGATAGAGAGAAAACTGTCAGAGCATATTTAGGGAAAGTTAAATTAGAAGGTGATGCACACAATAAATTAATTAGGGAATTAAGCGGAGGACAGAAAGCAAGAGTCGCTTTCATTAATCTCATTTTCAACAAACCACAAATCTTACTTCTTGATGAACCTACAAATCATCTTGATATTGAAACTGTTGAAGGATTAATTGAAGGATTACAAGCTTATGAAGGTGCTATTATATTAATTACACACGAACCTGAATTAATTAATGCATTAGAATCTGAATTGTGGATTATGGATGCGGAAAAAAAAGTAGTAGAAATATCTAAGAATACTTATGAAGAATATAGGCAGAAGATTTTGACTGAAATCTTTTATTAACAATATTTTCCATAAATACCCCATGATTCTGTAATTAATTTTAATAAAGTTTGTTTTAAATCATCATGAAAATTATAATTTATAATATTTTCTTTTACACCCGTGAAGATTTAAAATGGAACAACGTTCCCAATTAAAAACAAAACGGTTTACTTATTACAAAGCGTGTAAATTATGTTTTTAGCGTATCGTCTAATACGCCTGATGTATTAGGTTTTAGAACAATTAAATATATTACAAACTTCATCCATACTAACATCATTTTTGTTATAATAATTTACAGCACTAATTTTATAATCTTCACTTTTATGACTCATTATAATAAATTAAGATTTATATTTTGTTCCATTTTAAATCTTCAAGGGTGTAAAT
>Ga0114958_10002982_pt1 | contig 12336 bp, 8 predicted proteins | sample C_130208_EF_Meta_FD_89577 | JGI IMG/M metagenome (GOLD analysis project Ga0114958, IMG submission 89577) | Freshwater microbial communities from Lake Croche, Canada to study carbon cycling - C_130208_EF_MetaG | ecosystem: Environmental > Aquatic > Freshwater > Lake | place: Lake Croche, Canada... | reverse complement strand
TTGCATATTTATTAAATATTGATTTAGAACAAGGTTTAGCAGATTATACTTCTATATATGGTACGCAAGCCTCCCCCACTTTTGTGTTAATTGACGGCTTAAACGAGGCAAAAAATGCAGAAAATATTTGGAAAGAAATTATTGAAATAAGTAAAATATTTAATGCCGGGAGTGTCAAGTTTGTAGTAAGTAATAGAGCAAATACAAAAGCTGATTTAATTCGTTACCAAATTTTAGAAAAAGAACAGGACTTACTTTACGGAGAAAAAAATGATAATGAAGATGGTATTGGAGCATATTCTTTTTGGCTTACAGCCCTTGACATGAAAGAAATGAAAGGCGCATGGGAGAATTATACCATAAAAGATAAAGCCAAATTTAAACCAAAATTTAATTTTGATACTATAGCTGATTTTGATAGGGGATTATATAATCAAATTAACAACCCGTTAATTCTTCGTTTGTTTTTAGAAATTTATAATGGAAAATCTCTACCTAAAAAAGGTGTAAAATATTTAAATATTTGGCAGGACTGGTTACAAACATTCACGAAGGAAGAGCAGACATTTTTAAAGTTATTAGCTAATGAAGTTTGGATAAAAGGAGATAATGAATTGTTATTAGATGATTTATTGAAACATGAAACTCTTAAACCTTATTTCATTTCTGATATTATTAATTCACCTTATAATCGTTTAAAAAATAATGGCTGGATAAGTATTTACGTAAAAGATATAAACGGTTACATTGGTTTTACAGTAGAAGGCACCTTGCTGTATCTACTTGCATTGCAATTGCAAGAGCAAAAGACAATAATTGATTTTGCAGATGTTCAAGTATTTCTAAAGAGTGGTAATAAACTAAAGAGATCTGCCATTGAATCTTTTTTATGTGAAGAAGCATTAAACGGAAATTTAAATTTAGTTGCCGATTTAATTGATGTAGGAAATGAATATATAGATTTATCCATAAAGCCATTGCTACTTTATTTAAAAACCTTTGGAATTAAGGATACAATTTCAAAGGTATTAGAAAACCCCAGTGATAATGATTGGTTGGCATTAGGAAAATTGGATGGTCAATTGGAAGAACTTCAACTACATGTTTTAAGAAAAGAATTTTTAATTTGCTTAATGCCACAAAATGAATTAAAAACAAAAGCTGCAGTAAGTTTAGGTTTAAAAGCCATAACTATTTTTGATAAAAACGAGGCCTTAAACTATTTAAGCAAATTAGATACAAATACATCTTTTATTTTGGAAGATCCTGATTTATTGCATCAATTAGGTCTATGCGAAAGTAATTTTGGTAGTTATGATAAAGCCTTAGAATACTATGAAAAGAGCTTGGCAATACGTTTAAAAACCTTGGGTGGGGAGCATCCTGATGTGGCCAAGTCGTATAGTAATATTGGATTTATATGGAGAGACAAAGGCGAATACGATAAAGCCTTAGAATTTAATGAAAAGTGCTTGGCGATACGTTTAAAAACCTTGGGTGGGGAGCATCCTGATGTAGCAAGCTCGTATAATAATATTGGAATTATATGGAAAAATAAAGGTCAATACGATAAAGCCTTAGAATATAATGAAAAGAGCTTGGCGATACGTTTAAAAACCTTGGGTGGGGTGCATCCTGTTGTAGCAAGCACGTATAATAATATTGGAAATTTATGGGGTAACAAAGCTGAATACGATAAAGCATTAGAATATTATGAAAAGAGCTTGGCAATTAAATTAAAAACATTGGGTGGGGAGCATCCTTCTGTAGCAAGCTCGTATAATAATATTGGAATTTTATTGGATACCAAAGGCGAATACAATAAAGCCATAGAGTATCATGAAAAGAGCTTGGTAATTAAATTAAAAACATTGGGTGGAGAGCATCCTTCTGTGGCTGTATCATATAATAATATTGGAGAAACATGGCTAAATAAAGGCGAATACGATAAATCCTTAGAGTATTATGAAAAGTGCTTGGCGATACGTTTAAAAACATTGGGTGGGGAGCATCCTTCTGTGGCTGTATCATATAATAATATTGGAGAAATATGGATAAATAAAGGCGAATTCGATAAAGCCTTAGTGTATTATGAAAAGTGCTTGGCGATTAAATTAAAAACATTTGGTGGGGAGCATCCTTCTGTAGCAGGCTCGTATAATAATATTGGAAATTTATGGTTTAAAAAAAGCGAATACGATAAAGCCTTAGTGTATTATGAAAAGTGCTTGGCAATACTTTTAAAAACCTTGGGTAGGGAGCATCCTGATGTCGCCAAATCGTATAATAATATTGGAGAAATATGTCAAAATAAAGGCGAATACGATAAAGCCTTGGAATATTATGAAAAGAGCTTGGAGATACGTTTAAAAACCTTGGGTGGGGAGCATCCTGAGGTAGCAAGCTCGTATAATAATATTGGAATTATATGGAAAAATAAAGGCGATATAAAAAGGGCACTCGAGTATTTTGAAAAAAGTTTAGAACTACGTGTTAAAATTTATGATAAAAAACATCCTGATGTTGTAAAAATATACGATAAAATTGCCGAATGCCACGATAAATTGGGTAATGGTAGTTTAACTTTAGATTATTTTCTCCAATCAGCAGAAATAAGAAAAGCAGACCCCAAATGTGGGTTAGGACACGAACTTACTATTGTATCTATTAATAATGCTAGGCGTATAGCAAAACAATTTAATCTCGAAAATACTTTACCAGAGTGGATTAAGTTAATTGATTAATATTTATTGGCCTTATTTATTTAAATAGTTATTGCAATTGATACCAAATATTGCCTTTATTTGTATAGGATAGTTTTATTCTTTAAGATATGTTCTAAATCTATTTATAATTATTACAGTTTATCATTTTTTAACTAGAAACAGATGAGTACTCCAATAGTTAATACATTTTTGTTTTAGGGTTCTATTCATCTCAGGGATAGGTATAGGTAAAGCAAATTCCCCAGGAAAAGAAGTGATAAATTGATATGTATTATTCTTATTGGGTTTAAGAATCATTGTCCATTTGTTTGTAGAAGGGAGTTCAGTAACATTAAGATGATTTAAATTATAACCTCTATTTTCGATTAAATAGAGGTTACTTTTCTCTTCATCAGAAAGTAAATTAAAATCAGCAACAGATTGAGTCCCTATTGTATTATCTATTGTAAATAATAACTGAACATTACCATTTTCACCAATAAATAATTCAAATTTTTCAGACTTGATTTTATCTAGGAGATCATTAATAGATGTTGCATAAGAAAAGAAAAATTTAGAGCCATGCCTATTATTTTCTTCTTCTATTTGAAGGTCTGTATAACCGGCCGATTTTAATTTGGCTATATCATATTGATTAGCTTGTTCAAAGTGTCTAATCATGTGGAATATTGATTCTATTCCAAATTTGATTTTTTCTTTTTCCATACTTTTTTAATTAATTCAGGAAAAATATAGTAAATTATAAAACCTAAAAGTATTAAAATAATTAATGAAATGAGACCATAAAATATAATTGAATTCCAAGCAAGGTATTTTTCTAATTTTATGATAACATCAAAAACAGGAGAAACCGAAGATATACCACCAATTAAAGTAACTAATTGTAATAAATTATTAGTCTTTGATTCCCTTTGTTCTTGTAAAGTCTGTGAAATGTTTTTAATTCTTTCCCTGAAAGTTGATAATTCTTGTTCTAATTCTAAAGCTTTACCAGTTTTATTGAATAATTCATTACCAAGAAAATTAAAAGAGATATGACTAATATTATATTTATTTAAGAACTCCTCGAATTGATCTCTGAGTTTAGAAGTCTTTACATTTGTATCATTAATCATTGAATTATACCTATACAAATTATATTTAAAAAATAATCTATATAAATAGATTCTAAAATAGGTATAATCCCATGATTTATATGAAATTGAACCTATATCTCCAATATTATTCTCACCTATACAGCAAAAACTATCGAATAAACATACAGCATCCCAATTTGTAAATAGAGCGATTCTATTTTCAATGATATTATTGAAATAATCTTCATTTGGTGCTAAAAATCCATTACCTAAACTTGTACCTAATGGCGATGCAGTTGCAATGTCATATAAGAAATTATTTCTTTCATTTCTATTATGTTCAAAATCTAATATAGAATAGATCTTAAATTTTGAGCCAGAATATTCATCTGCTGCGACAGTATTTTTATCTGTACCTCTTAGTGCAATATCACATAACAAATATTTACTTATCCAGTTATGCCATAAAACACCATTTTCAAGTTCTGCATCAAAATTCTTAATTACACTTATAATGTTATTAATATCTTCTAAATTTTTATTTTCTTCTGCAACTTCAATAGACAATGAAAAAAGTCCAATTTGTTCTTTAAATAAAAAAATTTCAGATTTTACGATCTCAATTGGATAGATCTTTTTATTTCCTCTGTTATAATATTTTATTGAAACAGGTATTTTATCAGATTTAATACATCTTAGAATTTCGTCGTCATTATCCTGTAAAAACATAATTTTTCTAAAACCAGGATAAAAATAATCTCTTAAAAATTGTATAGATTTAGAATCCTTATTCCCTTCAATATCAAGAGGGTAAAGTTCTCTAACATAACCATTATTTTGAAATGTAGTAAATAATACGTTTACAGATTTCTCTGGTATTTCACCCAAAAGTCCAATGATTCTAATTATTGAGGAATTGACTTTCATACTTTATTATATATTTTATCTTATTTGTATAACATCAGGATAAGGTATTAAAGCCTCACACAAATGACCAATATATTCATCCATAATTAATGATAATCCTAAAATTAAGGCAGCAGAAATTAAAGAAGTAGGGATATTATTAAGCTTGATTTGTTCCCATTCATTAATTTTTGTTAATTGAAAGAAAATGAAAATAGAAGAAAATATTACAGCAAATGTAAATAGGATGCCAATAATGTTAAAGACAATTATATAAATAAACGAAGACAAGATATTATTTAACTGTATTGGACCAGCAGGGTTAAGGAAATGTACAGCATTAACAGCAGCTGTTAAAACCGAGGCCATAATGAAGCTTGTAGAAAGTAAAATTCCTACTTGCAAAATAGCAAATGCAGTATTTGCTTCTTCTATTTGAAACTTTTTTCTCATAAAATAGTTCATAATTTTATAAGTTAAAAACAATGCAGTAAGGCCTGCAATAAATGCAATGAGAACTTGGATGATAATAATTGATTTCATGATTAAAGTTTAATAATTGTTATATACTGTGATTTCCCAATTGTTAGGATTATTATTTTCTGGAGCCACCATGCCTATTCTATAACCTTTAGCTGTTAACTCAACACCGTAATGCTTAACTCCATTTACCATTTTGTAAATTCCATGACCATTAGGAACCCCTACTCCTAATATACTATGGCCATATACTTCACTGACCCAAACCGAAGAAGCGATATTTAATTTTTTTAAAATAGCAAAACCCAATAAACTTCTAGTATCACAATCTCCTTTTAAGTTATGTAAAAATTCGTATGGTGACTGAACACCTCCTTTAACATTTGGTAAACAGGGTTTATTTGATGCATGATATTGTTTAATAAAACTATCGCCATTAGCCACTGCTTTAGCACAAGTTTCATCATGTACTAAGTAATATGGTATTTCTTGTATAAATGTTGTAACCATTTCAGCAATTTCATTAGAATTCATTTTTTTAGAAATAGCTGAATCTTTAAATATCTTGACAACATGATCAAACTTTTTTTGATCTATTTCATATAAACCTGCGTAAAATTTTGTAAAATAATCTAATGAGGTTGATGATGTGCCCACTTTTGTATTTAAATTATCTTGTTCTTTTTGTGAATTTTGAAAGCTTCTAATTGATGTTTGATATTTTGCTTGATAATCTATATTAATAAAATCAAACCATTTAATATCTTTTTCTGTAAGGTAATCAGAAAGCCCATTATTTAAAGTATCTTTTATTAGAATAGGCGGTGAAATTTTAATATTCCCTGTTCTAGTTTTAATTGGTTTTTTTGTAGTTGATGTTTTATAAAAAAATGAAATAATAAAACAAAATAATACAAAGAATAAAACAATATTCAAAATTATTTTAAATAAGCTGATATTAAACAATCTTGAAAGAATCCATGATAATCCAGTAAATAGTAGAATAGCGAAAAGAATTTTACTACTTGACCACAAACTTATTAAGAATAGAATATATAAAAATAAACCAAAGAATAAACCTACCCATTTTAAAAAACTACTATTATTAGATTTTTGAGTAGGAGTAGAACTATCCGGAATTATATTTTTGGATAAATTTTGACTTGGCTTCTCTGATTCTATATAATTATGAATGACATTTGTTCCTGAAACACTATTATTAACTGGAATTTTAACATCATTTGATTTTGAGACAATTACATTCTTTTTATTTGTTAATGTTTTTTTAATTGGACTAAATGGGCTTAATAAAAAGTAAATGTCTCCGCTTGCTTCAAACCAATCCTTATTTAAAAAATGAGTTTTTTCTTTGTTAATTTTAATGTTTCTAATCAAAACATTATAAATATTTCCATGGTATGCATCTTCAATACTTTTTGGAATAATTATATTTGTTTTTGACCTAAACCAGTTAAACCCACTTTCTGTAATTTTTTCTTTGTACCAAAAATCTCCAGTCTTTTGTTTTAATGGTTCAAAATTTTCAATTATTTTACAATCTGAAATATTTAAATAAGTCCACTGTATATCAGAAAAGACATAAATACCAGAAGAGTGGGTAGTATTTCTTTGAAATAAACCTGTGAATTTGGCTTTAAAATATGGATTATTATTATACAATTACTTTAAAGTTTTTGTTTTATTTTATTGGAATCATTAGGAATTCGTATTCGTTTTGTAGTTGAAAATTCTTTATTCGTTAGAACTACTTCAACACGTCTATTCATTAATCGTCCCTCTTCTTTATCATTATCTGCTTTTGGCTGTGTATCCCCCATTCCTTTTGAATTTAATCTTTTTGATTCTACCCCTAGACTTGAGAGAAACTTTTGTACGCTTTCTGCACGGCGTTGAGATAGTTGTAAATTAGCTCGACTTTCGCCAACATTATCAGTATGACCAAAAATAGTAGCGTTTAGACTATCATTTTTTACCAAATATTCAGCTAATTGCTGTAATTCTTTGGCTGATGAAGGCAATAATACATCACTATTTGTGTAGAATTGTACGTTTGGTAAACTGACAGTTTCATAAGTCTTCTTAGACATTGAATCTACGAAAGAGAGTGTGTCTGTTTTTAAAATCATTAAAGTATCTAATTTCTCCTTTATTACTTGAACCTCTGTTGTGTCATGTATAATTTTTGGTGCAGGTGTATTTTTACTTAACCATGCATTCATTAATAGATAAGTTAACAGCGCACCTAATATTAAACCTAAAAGTGATTTCAAGCAACCACTATTGTTAGTACCAGTTGGTAAACAACCCCTATTACAACCTAGATTAGATGAACCACTAAAATTTGAATTAAGAGGGTTAATACCCCCTAAACAACCTCTTCTATTTGCCTCAGAAACACCGACTATATTAGAATTGTTTCGTGATAAGAAATTAAAACATCCTTTATTGTTTGATAAATTTTCGATATTGTCAAAAACATTTGAATTATTTGAAATATCATTAGTTGAGTTTATAATATCACTTTTCTCAATATGTAATAAATCAACAACTTTTATATACGCCTTGCCGTGAATTTTACCATGTGTAATCTTTCCATATGTAGTAAAAAAATTAGAATAAAAAGTATTCTTTCCGTCTAGATTATAAACATATTGCTCTAAGTACTGTTCTGAATATTGTTCTTCTGTTAAAGCTTCAGTAGATTTATTATTTAAGATTAAAATTATTTCATCGGCTAAATTAATAATTGAATTTGATTCATTAGTGTCAACTTCATCAATAATTTGATATTCATTTTCTGATTTACTATTTTTTATAATATTAAAACTTTTTAAATAATTTTTATTAAAATAGAATTCAACATCGTGATTTTTCCTACTAATTATAAAAAATTTATTGACTTCATTATATTGAGTTAAATATTCAGATTCTTGAATTTCAACTGGTTCGTAAAACCTATATCTAGGCTCTATATTTATAAATGACTTTTGGTTATTCGTGCTCCCAATTTTTTCTGGTTTTGAAGTAGAAAATTGACAATCTAAATAGCCTCTGTAATATCTAATTTTTGTTTTCAATTGTCACAGGGATTTGTGGAGAATTAAAATGATCTAAAAAAGCTTGTTTGGTTATGATATCTCTTTTTTTAAAAAACTTCCTTTTTTCTGTACAATAAGGCGGATTTAACCAAAAAGAATTGTCTATAAAAGGTTTAGCATCATAGCTATATTTATCTTTTAATAATATAGTTAGATATTCCTGTGTTTCGGAATATTCTTTTTCAATGATTTGTTTATAGTACACAGTAGATTGGTCAGAATATGAATAAATTGAAGACTTAGTTAAAATAATCAATTTGTAATGTGCAAAAAATATTAAATAAAATATTAAGCAAAAAATTATAGTAAATAAGGGGTAATGAATTACATCATTAAATGTTGTGATAATAAAATATTTACCATCTATATTAGAAATCAATGTTTGAAGTTCAATTTCAGTTTTATTATTATTTTCAATTTCGAAATTATTTAAACTTTTATTAAGTGTTTCTAGCTCTTTTTGCTTGATTTGTTTAAAACTATTAATTTGAAAATTTCCTGTATTTTGCTCTATTTGTGATTCTATATTTTGAATATATTGATGTAATGATTTTAACTTCTTCTCCTTACTTCTTCGTGCATTTATTAAATATTGTTGCTTAATCTCTTCTCTTTTATTTGAATTTACCTCTTGTACTTTATTGTAATTTAATATTGTTGTTAATGGGAAAATAATTAATAAACTAATTACTGTTATGATGATAATTCTAATAAATAAAGAAAAATTAAAAATTTGTTTTGTATTTTTTGTTGATGATTTTTTAAAATTATTAAATAATATTTTAATTCTGTTAAATAAATTATTAGAATTTATTTTTGTATCTTTTATTACTTTTGTTGATACTTCTTCATTTAATGTTTTCTCAATATCCTGAATATTGATATCTTTTTGATCAAATATTGATCTTCTTAGAGTAATTAAGGAGAACCTTATAATAGTAGTTAGGATAAGTCCTAATATTAGACCAAAAAAAATGGAAGCAAAATAAGATGAGGAAATTAAGAATACTAAAGTAAATGAAGCTATAAAAGTACAAACTACATATGCCAAAAAGTGTAAAATAACCCGATTGTACACTTGTTTCTCTGTATCTTCTATTTTATTCCACAGATTATGTTCAAGCCCTAAAACACTTATTGTAATATCGTCTTTCCAATTATTCATTAAACATTATTATTGATTGCACTTTCATCACCTTCTGTAAAATACTTATTGGGATTTTTATTTACATCAATCCTCTTTGCTTCACCCCATTTATTAATAATTTCTGTATTTATTTCATTTTGTTTTTTGGATTTTTCTTCTTTTTCAATTTTAGCACTTTCAACTTCTAAATAGCGCCATTTTTCCATATGGATAACACCATTCTTAGCCTCATATATATAATCTTCTCTATAAATACCATTTTCAACATTTCTTTTATGATTATAATTCTCAACCATAAAATCATAAACACCTTTCGTCATCATCATTTTAAAGAATATTGGACCCATTTCAATTGATAAAAAAACCAGTAAAATCAACCAAGGAACAAAACCTCCAATTTCATGACTAATCTGAATTCTCTTTAATAATCCATCATATCCATGTGCCTTTAATTCATTCTTTTTATACTCTACCCTCAAATCATCAGATAACATGTTTATTTTGGTATTTACCTGATCTAATAGCTTCCTCCAACTTTCAATTGATGATTTTTTTTCATTAACATATTTATCTTTTTCGTTACGTTTAGTATCTATGTCAGCTTGCATTTTTTTGGCAACCGGTCCAAATCCATAAGCTCTTTTATCTTGCATCTCTGCTTGCTGTTTTGATACCAATTCATCGATTGTAATATCAAATGTGGTTAGTCCTTTATCATAATCTGATAACTTCTTTTCATACTCCGCTTTATCTTTTTCAAGCCCACTTCTTTTTTGTATAAATAAAGAATCTGTTTCTTTATTTAACCCTTCTGCGTAAACTGCCTGGAATTTACTTAATTCAGAATTTACTTCTGATTGAAGAATCTTGATTTCTAAAGGAGAAGAGATTGCAAAGCCTAAAATTAAAGCAATTATTATCCTTGGTAAAGCTTGTAAAAATTCTTTTCCAGTAATTGAATCAGTACCATCCCCCTTACCTGTACTTGAAATAATAAAACGATCTAAATTAAAAATTACTAGACCCCAAACTATAGCAAAAATGAATGTTGCAAATTTTATTCCAATACTTGCAGTTAAAGAATAATCATTTGCATCGCCTTTAGGACCAAATATTGTATAAAAAGCAAAAGATCCAGAAATTCCAGCTAAAAACCCTGTACATAATACAATACCGCCAATTCCAGCATACTTTACCCTATCCTGCATAGGTGATAGTTTAAGAAAATAAGGGTCAGCTCCCGCACACCACCATAAAAATTCTGTAATTCTATTAGGTTCTTTTAAACTGTAATTTGATGATTCCATAATCTAAATTTTAATTTGTTTTATATACAAAATGTATTTTGGTATTTTTTATTTTAAATAATATTATTTATCAGATTTATTTTTTGAACCTTAATTTTAAAAGAGCTTGATTGTTTAATTTCTAAATTACTATTTTTTAGAAAAATATTTTTAAATAATGATGGATGGTTTAAATTAATTGACATGTCCAATGGTAGACAATTAATAAAATTTATTTTTAACTTAAAATCAATAAAATTGAATTTTCCGTCTAATGAAATAAATCGTATGTTAGGTTTATAAGTGTTTGTAATACTAGTAAATTCACCACTACTTTTTTTGATTTTATAATTATTAAAGAAAGATTTACTAGATTTGTATATAATTAAAACATACTTACAACTAAGTATTTCATATTTAAGTGAAAATGGTTGTCCATGGATTAAATATGATACCTGGTTGTTATTTAAAAGAAAATTGGCTTCCACTTTATTTGATTATTTAAATATATACAAGTTAATATTAATATTTTAAAATAGTATATTATTTAATTTTTATTCTACTATTTTTTGCAGCTTCAAAATCCGGGTATTTAGCAATTAGCTTATCAAGAATTGATTTAGCTTCTTCTAATTTCCCATTATCATACAAATCGAGAGCTTCAGAATAGATTTTTGTATCCTCTAGGCTTATATTCTTTGAATTTTCAAGTTTTGTTAAATCTGCCTTCTCTTTGTCTGATATTTTAGTATCTAGATTTTTTATAATTTTCCAACTCAATTGTTTTTGTATTTTGAAAAAACTTGAAGCTGCTCCATCTACTCCATCAGATTTTAAAATCTTGCCAGTCTCAACATCTATAAATCTTGCATCAATTCTAAGACTTCCCATCATTTCAAAATATCCCCCAGTTAGAATTACTTGAGCACCTAAGAGTTTACCTACTTTAGCAGCTGTAGCTGGATCTACTTGTGAAGATTTACTAAGTTTTTGTTCTTTTAAAATAGCTTCCAACCTATCACGTTCAACAATATTTAGCATATTTATGTTCGACAGATCTGTAATCATCATATCAGCAAGTCCCTTTTTTAACTTATTCAATGAAGGGTCATCACTTGAGTTTTCAAAATATATTATTGCAACCCTTTTAGCATTAACATCTTTTGTTCTAGCATTTAAATCTTTAGTAGCTGTTAAGTCATCAGTACTAGACATATTTTTCAATTCAGCATCACCACTAACTATTTCTTTAACATCTTTCAAATCCTTTCCTATTTCACTTGTGTTACCTGCTTGTTGTTGCTGAAAATATAAAATAAGAGTTGTCAATAAAATTAATACTACCACTCCAATTATTATATAAGTATTTCTCTTCTTTATAGATGAAGTGTCAGACTTAATATCAACTACAACTTCCTTAATAGTTTCCAGGTTACCAGAGATAATCTGATTATCCTGCTTGATAGTTGAAATAAATTCCTCCATATTTAACTTCGTCAAATCTAAATAAGTGTCTGGATCTACTTTTGTCTTTTGTGCATTCTTTATAATTGTAGAAATAGATTTATAATATTCATTCAATGCCTCTATTTGTAT
>Ga0114958_10002979_pt1 | contig 12339 bp, 3 predicted proteins | sample C_130208_EF_Meta_FD_89577 | JGI IMG/M metagenome (GOLD analysis project Ga0114958, IMG submission 89577) | Freshwater microbial communities from Lake Croche, Canada to study carbon cycling - C_130208_EF_MetaG | ecosystem: Environmental > Aquatic > Freshwater > Lake | place: Lake Croche, Canada... | reverse complement strand
GCTCGACGAACTCATTCACCAGCTCGGCATTCTCCGATCGGGGGACGGATAGGATCTCATCCCACACCGCATCCTTCATCCCCACAACCTTCCTGATATCCTCCTCGCTCATGGAGTGAATAGGAAGGCCCTGTGTCTCCACCTTCGTGCAACTGAGGCCATCCTCACCATAGTGGAACTGCACAATGCATCCGCGTGCGTCGCGCACCGTGCCGTCATGCTGAGTAACGAGGTCCTCCATAGCCTTCACCATCTGCCTCTGGAGGTAGCCCGTCTCAGCCGTCTTAACCGCCGTATCAATCAGACCCTCACGACCTGACATAGCGTGGAAGAAGAACTCCTGAGGGGTCAGACCCTTCACGAAACTGTTCTCCACGAACCCGCGTGCCTCCGCACCGTCATCGTACTTCTTGTAGTGCGGCAGTGTGCGATCCGTAAAGCCATACGGAATGCGCCTGCCCTCAATATTCTGCTGACCAACGCACGCCACCATCTGTGATACGTTAATCGTGCTGCCCTTGGAACCCGCCTTCAACATGCTAATCATTCGGTTCTCCTGGGCCAGGGCGCTCTGACCCAGCTTACCCAGCTCCTCAATCGCCTTATTCAGCTTGCCAAACACCTGGCTCTCAAACTCATCCTGGTTCGTCTTGCCAGTGTTATTGTCAAACAAGTCCATATGCACCTGGAGAACAATCTCATCAATCTCCTTCTTGCGCATCTGAACAATCTCATTCATCGTCGCCAGAGTCTTGTCATCTGCCACGAGATCCGAAAGACCCACGCTGAATCCGCACATGACGAGGTAGGCCTCAATCGTACTCTGCACGGAGTCGAGCAGATTCACTGCGGCGTGTGCGCCAAAGTCATTGTATGTGGTATGTACGACGCCGACACCCGTCTTATTCAGCACATCATCATCAATAATGCCACCAGGCTGGATCACGCCATCGCGGATCTTCACCATATTCTCAGGCACGGAGTCATCATCGTAGAACTTGTTCTTCAGATCAGTATTCATGGGCGGCAGAAGCTGACTCAGGACGTGTTGACCCGTCCAGCGAGGCTTGCCCTCGACCATCTCAGGCTGCGGTAGCTGTCCGTCAAAGCGCTTGTTCCACATCATCAAGTTCATGAATTCGCGGCGAGTGAACTTCTCACCCTGCTTCGTAATGCGGTGGGAGCCGAGGAGCGCATCCTGAACCACCTTAATAACCGGCTTCTGATGTCTCGGCGAGATCATCTGGTACGGGACCGCCGCAATGTCCTGAAGCTCCTGAATGGCCTCGGAACTCTGGGGAATGTGAGCATTCATCTCATCACCATCAAAGTCGGCATTGTACGGGCTTGTCACTGAAACATTCAGGCGGAATGTGTTGTAAGGCAGAACACGGACACGGTGTCCCATCATCGACATTCTGTGCAGCGTAGGTTGACGGTTGAAGAGAACCATGTCGCCGTCCATGAGATGGCGATTCACGAGATCGCCGTTGTACAGGACAATCTCCTTCGAATTCACGTGCGCCAGACTGATCGTGCGACCGTCCTTGCGCACGAGAGTCTTTGCGCCAGGATATGTCGTAGTGCCGTTCTGGACCAGCTTGTACAGCTTGTCGCGGTTGAAGTTCGTCACACGCTCTGGGACCGTCAGGTTCATGGCAATGCGCGTCGGCACACCAAGTTCGGCAATGGAGATGTTCGGGTCAGGCGTAATAACTGAACGCGCCGAAAACTCCACACGCTTACCCTGCAAGTTATAACGAATACGACCCTCCTTTGACCCCAGGCGCTGCTGAATGGACTTCAGAGGCCGCCCGCCGCGCTGAGCAGACGGTGCGACGCCCGGGATCTGATTATCGACTAAGGTCGCAATGTGATACTGGAGAACATTCACAAGCTCGTCAATGTAGCCCTTGTTCGCCTTATTTCCATCCGACTCCATCTTTGTAATTAACATCTTGTTCGTCTTGATGATCTCAAAGAGCTTGTGCGTCAAGTCATCCTCTGAGCGCTGGTTATTCTCCTGGACAACGGAAGGGCGTACCTGGGGCGGCGGGATCGCCAGGAAGGAACAGATCATCCAGTCAGGGCGGCACCAACGGGGGTTGAATCCCATGAAATTCACGTCCTCGTCAGTGACGCGACGAAAGAGACGCTGAACGTATTCCACCTCAAGAGGCTGCTTCATGGCGTCGTGCTTGACGCCACTCTTCTTCGACTCCACGTCGTCCCACTCGGCGACAATGCGTGCAATACCCTCACGCTTGTAGCGGTCAGGCTGTCTCGCACCGCAGCCATCCTCCGTCTCCTGGCCACAGCGGGAGATATTGCTAGACGCCTCCAGGAGGTCCTTCCAGCGGCCCTCACCCTTCTTCGCCTTGATCTGAGAGCGAAGCTCCTTATCAACGAGAAGCTTCGAGCAGCTCACGCAGACACAGCTGAGAATATTCAGGATCATCGGTAAGAACTGAATATAATATACAGGGCGACCAAGGCGGTAGTGGCCGAAGTGTCCAGGGCAGTTATTATTGGACTGGCCGCAAGAACGGCATTGCTTGCCATTCTCCAAGACACCCATGCGCGGATCAAAGAGGCCACCAATCTTAGGCTCCGTACCTTCATAGGTCGCATTTGAGGTGATTTCAACGACGGATCGTCTCTCGATTTCGTCCGGACTCAGAATACAGAATTGAATTCCGAGAATTGGCTCAACTTCCGAGTTTGACGCCATCTCTGAGTATATGTGTGTTCTTTTCTAAGCCGGGAATTAAACTCAATTTTTAGCTGAAGGGCAGGTGGCCTAAAATGTTCCGCACTAAATTATAGTAATGGCCGGCCTCAAGCGCATTAAAAGTATCCACGAATTCATCGAAGTTGACCGAGAACAGGGTGTTGAGCGAACATATATTTATGACTCTAGAGGTTCTCATCATATGCATACTGCAAAACAGGAGATTGACATTATAGAATCTCCTGTTTGGGGGAAAATGCTTTTCTTAGACAAGACACTACAGAGTACAACGAAAGACGAGGTGATTTATCACAATGCTCTTGTTCACCCACTCTTAGATTTCTTAAATGATAAGCAGTCTATTCTAATTTTAGGAGGTGGTGAGGGTGCTACTGCACGGGAAGTCTTGCGATGGAATGCGGTACAGAATGTAATAATGGTTGATTATGACAGAGAATTAGTCGAATATATGAAGAGAGATATGTCTTGGTCGAAAGGTGCTTTGAGAGATAAGCGTCTGAGGTTTACTTATGACGATGCGTGGAACTATATGAAGGCAGCTCCCAGCTTCAACGGTATCATCGTCGATTTAACGGATCCGGATTTAAAGGCTGAGCGGTGGCAGGAACTTCTTACACTCGTAATGGCATCTGTAGTGACTACAAAGGGTGGATTTGTGATGAATGCGGGCCTATATATGCCTTGGAGAGTCGAACAAATTAAACAGTTAAAGCGGATCATAGAGGGCTTATGCACGCAGACCTCAGGCTATAAATATCATATCTATACTGCAGTGATACCGAGTTTCAGCGGTGAATGGACCTTTATTTCGGTTGCGCATTCCTCGAAATTTATGCCAGAGCCTGAATATGTAGAATGCATCCCACACTGGATTCGTCGTCAAATCAGAACCTTACCTGATTCATTAATTGAGGGACCCATGGCGGCACTTACTAGCCAGGTCGACGTAAGTTATTTATATTAGTTTAATACAGCTACCGTCGTGTACTTAGCGGTACTCCACTATCTAAAGATCTAATCCCCTATAAAAATATATGAGATTATATTATGGAATAGAATCAAATCGTATCAATGTAACTAAACTCGCGTTTGATTCCTGCGTATTTAATAATATACTATGCATACCAGTATTAAACAGAGTAGCGCTATTTGGCGACCCGCTGGTTGGAACGCACAAATTTATATTTTTATATGATGCATCAAATAATTTACTTACATATGACGATAAGACCGATGTATTATATAATATTAACACCAACTCTGACTGCAATGTGAATAATATAAATTATGCTAAAAAACTAGATAGCATTCACAAGAGTCTAATCCTCAAACATGGACCGTTCAATTATGAATATGAAGAGCAGCTAATGAGTACTCGATTCTTAAGAGGCAATGAAAAGGTTCTTGAAATCGGTGCATATATCGGACGTAATACCTTAGTAATAGCGTCAATTCTAAATGATCAGACAAATCTGGTGACAATGGAGTGCAATGTAAATACGGTAAAGCAATTAACTGAAAACAGGGATAATAATTCAATGAAGTTTAATATTGAGCCTTCGGCTCTTTCTAAACGCCCCCTTGTTCAGAAGGGCTGGGAAACATATGTTTCAGATGTTGTTGATGCTGGCTATACTAAGGTAAATACTATTACATTTAATGAACTGCAGGCAAAATATAATATAGAGTTTGATACACTTGTCGCAGATTGCGAAGGCGCTCTCTATTATATTTTTATGGATATGCCTGAAATTCTTGAAAAAATTAATATGATAATAATGGAAAATGACTATCACAATATTGATCATAAGTTATCCGTTGATAATGCGCTAACTGCACATGGGTTTGAGAAGGCTTATAGTGAATCAGGTGGTTGGGGGCCTTGTCAGAATAGATTCTTTGAAGTCTGGAGGAAGTAAGTACCGTTATCTCCCTTCGTTACTGAAAGGCATTACCGAAAAAATAAAATTTAAGAATTCATAGTTCTTAAATTTTATTTTTGACCGGAGAAATCCTATCTAAAGTTGCCATTCTTTTTACAAATATATGGGAAAGAAGACGATATGTCTTACCATGATCGTGAAGAATGAGGCCCACATTATTGAAGACACTCTCGCTCACCTATGGAACTATATCAAGTTTGACTACTGGGTGATTAGTGATACCGGATCAACTGACAAGACGCGTGAGATTATTAAGGACTTCTTTAAGAAGAAGGGAGTCAAAGGAGAACTCCTCGAAAATGAGTGGCGTGATTTCGCCTACAATCGCACGAAGGCTTTTGAGGGTGCCTATGGCAAGGCGGATTACGCATTCGTATGGGACGCCGACGATGAGATTAGTGGGAATTTCAAGATGCCTACTGACCTGACAGCCGACGCCTACAAGTTCGTCTTTGGAAACGCGGAGGGTATGCGTTATTCAAGAGGTCAGCTTTTCAGTATGAAGAAACGTTGGTGCTATAAGGGCGTGCTTCACGAGTATGCAGATTGCCTTGAGCCGTGCGGCCCGATGGTAGATGTTACAGGAGACTACTTCTTCATCTCAGGTCGCCGCGGTGATCGTAGTAAGGATCCAAATAAGTACCTCAAGGACGCCCTTGTCCTAGAGAAGGCTGCTGAAAAGGCTCTAGAGGAGAAGGACCCGCTTTACAACCGCTATATTTTCTACTGCGCACAGAGCTACAATTCTTGTAATATGAAGGAGAAGGCGATAGAGTTTTATAAGAAAGCGCTAAACCTACAGCTCTGGATTCAAGAGAAATATGTGTGTTGTCTGGAGATTTACGATAAGTATGATGAGCTGGGTAAGGGTGAAGAGGGGCTGTATTACTTAATTGAGTCCTACAAATATGACAGTACGCGTGTCGAGTGCTTTTATAGACTTATTAAACATTATTGCATTGCTGGAATGCCAGAGATTGCATACGCATATTATACAGTAATCCAGAATTTCTTTGAGAATGAATATAACGGCACCGGTCTAGGTGATAAGCTATTTTCAAAGAAGGGTGAATATGACTTCTTTCTGCCATACTATATGATTATCGTTTCTGAGAGGACTAAGAATCTAAAAACCTGTGCTAAGATGTGCGAGTTAATATTCAAATATCAGTATGCATTTACAAGTGAGTGGTGGGTTCGTAATATGATTCATAATATGCAGTTTTGCATTAGTGAAATGCCCCTTAATCCTGAGATCTTATTCAATTGCCTAACATACTTGAAGAAATTGAGGGAACGCTGTGTGAATCTGGAGACAAGTCAGGACTTAGTAGTCGGCAAACTAATCGATCATTTTAAGCAAGTCTTAGGGTCAAAGCCAATTGTAGCGCCTCAATGGCAGTGGAACCTCGCCTCTAAAAGGCCAGTAAAAGTAATGCTAACAATGACATCCTGTAAGCGCTTTGATTTATTCGAGAAGACTGTAAATTCTATTCTGCATACGTGGTCTGATCTTGAAAAGGTCGACTACTTTTATTGCGTAGATGACAATTCATCGCAGCGTGACAGAACTAAGATGCAGAAGGCGTTCCCTTTTTTCAACTTCTATATGAAGCGCTCAGCTGAGAGGGGTCACAGGGCAAGTATGAATCTAATTTTCGATAAGATCAAGGAACTGCAACCTACCTATTGGATTCACATGGAGGATGATTGGCTCTTCTTTGAGAAGGAGGCCTATGTGCAGAAGTCTATTGATTTTCTCAAGAAATATGAGGATAAGGGTATTCATCAGATTCTATATAACAGAAACTACGCTGAGACATACGATGGCTGGGATATAAATGGAAGCGAAGTATTGGAACCTGGATTCTTAGTACATATTAAGGCCGATAATATTCCTGGACGCAACTGTGCATACTGGCCGCATTACAGCTTCAGACCATCAATGACGCGTGTAAGTACAATCTTAGAATTGGGTAACTATGATTCACCAAATACCTTCTTTGAGCGTGATTATGCGGATCGGTATTTTGCTAAGGGGTATAGAAGTGGATTCTTCGATACGGTCTGCTCTCTCCATACTGGTAAACTAACATCGGATAAGACTGGTACAAATGCATATACCTTAAATAAGATGGGGCAGTTCAATGAGGCGAAAGCAAAGAAGGGACCTGATGCTTTTATAGTAAATTTAGTACGCCGAACTGACAGAAAGGAGATCATGGAGGAGTCATTTGAGAAGGCTGGATTCACTACGGGAGAGTATGAGTTTTACGAGGCGATTGATGGCAAGGATTTAACAATGACAGATGAAGTAAATGCTTTGTTTTTCGGCAATGACTTCGGAACTAGAAAGGGGTTTCTCGGTTGCGCCCTAAGCCACTATAATCTATGGAAGCAGTTGGTAGCATCTGAATGTGACTACTATACTATTTTTGAGGATGATATCATATTGGGCGAAGGCTTCAAGGCGAAGTGGGAGGCAGTTAAGGCAGATTTAAATGGTCTCGATTTCGCGTTTCTTGGATTTACATCGCGTGATAGAAACTTGCGTTCTCATGCTGCTGATCCACCATTTATTAATCTCGATCTCGATAAATATATTGGCGGCTTTTTTGGATATATAATTACAAAGGCGGGTGCGAAGAAGATGCTTGAATATATTTCTGCATCAGGTATCAAGCACGGAATTGACTACTTAGTAAAACTTGTACCTGGTCTTAAATGTAAGACCCTACAGCCTCATGTAGTTCAAACTGAGTGGGTTAGCTCGTGCGAATCTAATGTAGATACCGATATCCAGAAGGATTATAGTAGTATTATACTACCTGGTCCAGATATAAATATGGATGACTGGGAGTTCTACGAGGGGGTTGATTCTGGCGGCAGTGATATTCGATTTGCAGGCAGGAGGTCTGTTAAGGAGATAATGGCAGAGGCAACGGCGGATAAGAACTGTATCGCATTTAATACACTGGGATATCTGAAGGCATCTATTACGCCGCCATTTCAGCGCACACCATATATAAACTCAGCTGGAATGGGTATTTATCGCAAGAAAACACCGACAAATTGTTGGGTCGCGGCCATATTAGAGGGTGGTATTGGCAACCTATTATTCAGAGTTTCAGCTGCGATGAAGCTCGCAGAATCTCTGAAGCGCGAGTTTGTATTTTATGATCCACCTATAATTCCTGCTTGGCGCCCCCGTATTGATAAACTATACAGTCTATTTCCAAAGGTGAGAATTGTAACAGAGCCGGCTGAGTATCAGACTTTTACTGAGGAGAAGCATAATTTATATACTTACACCACATATACAAATATGCATATCGACAAAAATACTATGATAGACGGCTACAGGCAATCAATAAAGTATCTTCCTGATTCTGGAATCCATGCTACACTAGGTGGCGAGCATCTATATTCTTCATATGGCCTTACATCGGTTGAGGATAAACTGCGCAGCTGGTTTATTCACGTGCGCCTTGGAGACTACCGGTTTCACAACTTCCTCAATCATGTAAATATGGATACATATTATAAGCTCGTAGTCGATAATGTACCGCTAGATGCGAATGTCATTCTATTTTCAGATGAGCCTGATAGGGCTGCAACTATGCTGAAGCCGTATTTTGATCATCGTGAGATTCGAGTCTGTAACGAGACCGATGAGGCCATCTCCCTGAGTCTGATGAGTCAGTGCTGGGGTGGCGCAATTGTTCCGAATTCCACATTTTCCTGGTGGGGTGCCTACTTTGCACACCAGGCTTCAAGTAAGCCTGATACCTTCGTAGCATATTATCCGAAGTTCTGGACAACGACTATCCCAGATAATAAGAATAATTGTATCCCTCCTTGGGGGCGTGCGATCGAAAATGTTCGCCCAGGCTTTACAGATCACAGTGCCGACTGGGATTTCTACGAGGGTATGGATTCTGGTGGTGCAGATTTGGTCAGATCCGATAAGCGCGAAGTACATGAATTAATGGCGGATGCCGCCGAACAGGCCGGATGTGTTGCATTCAACACACTAGGGTTTATGAAGTCTCATGTGAAGTTCCCTATGGCCAAAAGTCCCTGGTTACACGCACCACATGGAATATATGTGAAAAAGTCATATGTACCTTCAACGCGTATAAAGATGCTTTGTAACTGGTGTTCATCCGAGGAACTCTGTAACGAGTGGTTGAAGATGACGCAGGGGAACTATAGGTGGAATAATCTCGAGATAACTTGGTCCGACGATAATATTGATTATTATGTTATTATAAACAAGCCTCGTCCTGGCGATAAATATATTGCCGAAAAGACGATTATATACCATATGGAGCCGTGGTGCGCGGATCCAGGTCAGAATTGGGGTATTAAGTCGTGGGGGCAGTGGGCGAAACCGGATACTGGGAGCTTTCTGCAGATCCGAAGCCACGATAAGTTCGTAAATACCGTATTCTGGCAACTGAATATGACATATAACCAGCTTCTCACAATGCCTATGGAGAAATCTGCTGAACTTGATACATTCATCTCATCAATTTGCAGTTCCAAGTACTATGATCCTGGACACAAGAAGCGCATTGATTTTCTTCATTTTATGGAGTCGAAGGGTCTGAATCTACACATTTACAATGAGGATAATACCAGAGGGTTCAAGTCATATAAGGGTACCGCGAAGCCATCGATTGATAAGGAGAAGGGTATTATTCCGTATAAATACTATTTCATGTGTGAGAACAACGTCGAACGCAATTTTGTGACTGAGAAGCTCTGGGAGCCTATTCTGTGTGAGGCCCTCTGCTTCTATTGGGGTTGCCCAAATATCTCAGACATCGTGGATCCCATGGCATATGTACAGTTAGACATGGACGACTTTGAGAGCGCTTATAACACTGTGAACGCCGCTATAAAGACGAATCTATGGCAGGAGAGGCTACCATACATTAAGAAGGCCAAGCAGCGCATTTTAGAGACAACTTTCTTCCACACCCTAGAGAAGGCTATAAAGCCCAAGACAGTCTGCTTTATTCATTCTTGTCACCTAGAGTCAGCAGGCACTGAGAAGCTTGATCTAATCTTAAATTCTGTTCTAAAGATTAAGGAGTTAGATGTTATCACCATTAATAATATTGGCCTGAGACTTGATCATGCAAAGTATGAAGCAATGGATTCCAGAATTATAGTATTACACCGTTCTGATGATTCTCAGCTATTTGAACTTCCCACCCTAAAACTAATTCACGAATTCAGTGTAAGTAGTCCTAATACAAGGATTCTCTATACACATACAAAGGGGATTTCATATTCGAAGTCGGATTCGCGTCACCAGCCAGGCGTTGATTGGATTAATTATATGCTATATTTCCTTTGTGAGAAGTCCGAGAATTGCTTGAAGCTACTTGATTCTCGCGACGTAGTCGGTTGCAATTTTAGTGAGCTACCTCACCCTCACTTTTCTGGAAATTTCTGGTGGGCCACTACAAAATATCTGAAGACACTATCGACGGAAAAGCTAACTGATAAAATGAGTGGCGAGTGGTGGCTTCACTCTGCTGATGTAAAGCCTAATAAGTCAGAACTTTGGAGATCTGGTAAGAACCACTTTAACGAGAATTACCCGCGCAGTGACTATCATAGATCTGGTTAAATTCGCGCGGTTCATATACCGCTAAGTAATACAGCGTAGTTAATATTATACTATAATTACATGCATTATAAATGCAAGTAATTATACCGTGGAGTACTTAAGTTAAGAATCCTCCTTTCAGGGGGATTATCTCCCTTCGGTAGTCTTTAAGTTTTATATTACCGTGGAGTACTTAATATAAGTACTCCCTAAGGCTGCCACTAACTAGTGAAATATGACACATAATAGTCAGCACTCGCTTTGCGAGTGCGACAATTAAGAGTACTTAATTTCACTACTTAGCGGTACAGAATATATAATTTAGACAATCCGATCAAGGTCGACGCTAATATACTTATATGGGTTCTGAATTGAATGTAGAATCGTATAAGAAAATGATGACCCTCTCAATAAGTCCTCGTTGAAATTTCCAATAAAGCAGCCATTCATCTGAGACGCCGATATTAAATCGACAATTGCATTCTCTTCGCGTCCGTCAAATACCTTGTCATTAATTATATAATTGTAACCATTGTCCTTCATGTATTTAATAACATTTGAATCAGTAGCAGATGTTAAAACTAGGACAGTTGCATCCTTCGTAAAATTAGCAGATATAAGATCAATATATTTCTTCTCTAGAACCCCCTTAAATTGATCCTTAGTCATATTATTCTGTCTAGACCAATGCGTAATAGCATCATCCTCGCTACGAATATGAATTGTATTGAACTTCTCTCCAAGAGTAGATATACTTTTCTGGGCTAATTCAGTATACTTCTTATTAAATCTTATATATTGCGTAAATTCATTAAAATCGCTCTTGGTACTTCCATTAATCCAATCAAAATGAAAGTGAAATGGCAGATCTGCCATACTATTATTAATATCGTGTGCGTCTATTAATTGTATATTATACTTTGAAAGAAGAGTATTCATTAGACGAAAGTCAAATACTGTACCAGAAGGGATTTTCTTACCATTTGTAATATCCGTAGAAAATTCACCAACTAAGACCTTTTGCTTCTTAGACCGTATAGCATGAAGAATACCACTAATTAAACTCATAATTTGATTGCAGCATCCAGATTTCCCATCAGCATGACATATTGATATGCAGTAAAGTTCATCGTTATTATGCGCAGGGACCGTTGAAGTCTGTAGTAGATACACGCCATCATGAGAAATAGTATTTAAAAAGGGTGTGCTGAGAAGCTTTAGAGTAAATTTAGACTTAAGATAGCCTAGTGTATTAAATGCTACGCAGCCAGGAGTTGACTCGGCTGCCTTAATTAGTTCACTTATAGGGAGCCTTCCTACACATCTAATATCGTATCCGCTGGTATCTAGACCCTTGAAAAAAGTCCAATTCTTATTTGGAATATTATCCAATTCATAGCTATTATTCAAATTATCGTAATAAAGCGTTTCAATTTCAGCAACCTTATCTAAATAATGATTACCTGCACCATATTTATTACGCATATCAACACTACGTTCAAAATTCCGAATATATCTCGCGGTAAGGTAAGGCAATCCCAAATAATTCAGGTGCTTATTTATATAAGCTTTCAAACTATACTGAGCTGTGCCTTCAGGATAGCAGAAGTGCGACCCTCCCGTAAAATTCATATCAATAATAGCAGTTCGCAAGAAACAACACTTCTTTGAATACTGAGTGGCATCAATACATTTAGTTATCTTTCTTAAATCAATATCACTCAAATCCTCCTTTTTACTTTCTCCTACCATATTCACGCCTCTAGTAGTTATGATAGTAGTACCACTAGACTCCTCTTTAAAAAGTTCCTCTTCAGACATACATAGCCACTCATCCATATCAGCTACGATAACCCATCCATCAGTAACGCCCTTCCAGCAATGATTTCTTAAATGTGTGAGGCTACGTTCATCAAATTTATTACCGGTAGAATATGACCGTATTTCGCAACCGAGTCTCTTAGCAAGTTCGACCGAATCATCTGTACTCTCATTATCACATACTGTTATAGTACATGATG
>Ga0114958_10002977_pt1 | contig 12339 bp, 4 predicted proteins | sample C_130208_EF_Meta_FD_89577 | JGI IMG/M metagenome (GOLD analysis project Ga0114958, IMG submission 89577) | Freshwater microbial communities from Lake Croche, Canada to study carbon cycling - C_130208_EF_MetaG | ecosystem: Environmental > Aquatic > Freshwater > Lake | place: Lake Croche, Canada... | reverse complement strand
TGGGATTGGCTAAAGATCTATTTCTTACTTTATTTAATTCAGCTATAGAAAGAATGGCGTCTCCTGATGATCGTCTAGCGTATGCTTCCGCCATATTAAGTATTACTTCGGCATAACGAATTACTGGAGCAGCATCTGTATAATTAACACCGTCTTTGTATTTGTTGGTGTATTTTACACCTGCAACAGTTTCAATTAGAACGCCTTCTTCTCTTCTTTTATCATCGGCTAACCAGCTTGGATCTCTCCAGATAATAGGACTGATGCTTACTAATTTTCTGGTTTTGTATTGTGAAGCCAAGGCTGCGTTAACCCCTGGATTAAGGGTGGCCGCCATCAAAATTGAAAAAATTGATTCTGTATTAGCATAACTATTGGCAAATGGTCCGTTTGGAGCGGCAGTCAAAGTATAGACTCCGTTTAATTTTTGACCTTCAGTGATTACATTATTCCAATCTCTTTTGTGCAAATAAACGCGGGTCTTAAAAGCTATTGCAGCGTTTTTTGATGCTTTTGTCAAAGTGATGTTTGTGATTAAAGTTTCAGCGTCTGTTAAATCAGCGATTACTTTGTCGTAGCATTCTGCTACGGTATTTCTAGGTTTTAAGAGTTCGCTATCAATTTCTGCTTGATTATCAACACCAACTTCTCTGTAAGGAATTCCTAAATGGGATGCACCAGGGCTAAAATTGTATGATCTGGCAAAATAACTAAGCAATTCAAAATGTGTAATTGCTCTAAGAAATTTAGCTTGACCTATGTAATTGTCTGCAATTGCTTGCGTTATTACACCGTTAGAAACGGCAGCTGTAACACCTTCAATTACTAAATTACATCGGTTTATTAAGCGATAGCCATCCACCCAATAGTATACATTATTAGCAGAACCAGCGTCCCAAGTTGCTGTGTAGGTAATTTGGTAAAAAGCCTGAAGATTTATGACATCTTCTCCTCTATTATCACCTTGCTGAACAAAGGCAGCGCCCCATACAAAACCTCTACCTCCGTTCGGAGCAGTACCATTGTATTGACCTATTGCTGCGGCATTGTACATTCCGTTTATAGAACTTTCAATAAGGGAGGGTGTTGAATAAGCTTCTTCGACAGAGATGTTATTTATAGGGCTTAAATCGAGAAGTTTCTCTTCGCTACAGGCAGTCGTTCCGAATACCAGAGCGGATATTGCTATGAATTTTAAATATACTTTCATGTTTTTTATAAGTTTACGTTAATACCTAGGGAAACTACTTTTGATCGCGGCGTACCATTTAAATCAACTCCGAAGTTCTCCATTTCAGGATTTAAACCTTTATATTTAGTAATAATTAATAGATTTTGACCTTGAATGAAAAAACGAACTAGATCTACTTTGATTCGGTCTGTGAAAACTTTTGGTAATTTGTAACCTAATGAAAGATTGTCTAAACTAATGAAGGCTCCGTCTTCCACAAATCGGGTTGTTGCGTTACTAGCTTGATTTAAAAATGTATTTTGACTTGCGTAAAGTCTAGGTGTCCATCCATCTCCGGGATTTTCAACACTTTGCCATCTACCTAAGATTTCAGCACTGTTATTATTCAAGTTTTGATTCATCAAATCTCTTCTTGTAGAATTAAACATTTTGTTACCACCACTGAATCGGAAAAGGAAACCAAAATCAAAATCTTTATAGCTTATTTTAGAGTTTAATCCTCCAAAATAGGTTGGAAGAGAGCTTCCTAAAATCTTTTTGTCAGACTGCGCTAAAGCGGCAGCCGGAGTGCTTATGTTTGATGGGTTATTCACATCGAAAGTAGAATAATTTCCAGCAAGCACATTACCCTGAACAAGTGATCCGTCTGCTTTGTAATAAACCGGATTTCCGTTAGCGGGATTTGATCCCCAATATTCAAATCCGAAAAGAGAATTCACAGATTCTCCCTCTCTAATAATAATGTTGGCTTGAATAAGCGGATCAGTTGATGCGCCACCTACTATATCAAAACCTCCAGGCAGAGAAGTCACTTTATTGGTTTGAAAAGTAATATTAGCGCCTACGTCCCATCTTATATCTTCACTATTGATAAGATTGATGTCAGTAGAAAATTCATAACCTCTGTTGTATAATTGTCCAATATTTTGAGAAATTCTATTACTTGGAACGCCCAAGGAAGGGGCAGTAGGAACCTGTAAAACAACACCGTCAATGTCATTGTTAAAATAATCAAAAGTCAATTTAACTTTGTTTTGAAATAATGCTAGATCAACACCGAAATCTGTTTTTTTACTAGTTTCCCATTGTAGGTTGTTGTTACCGAATTGGGTAAAAGCAATACCGTTTAATGCGCCGTATTGGGAAGCAGAAGTTAGTCCTAAATAAGGATAGGTTCCAATTTCTGTATTACCTACTTCAGAGTACGAAGCTCTAAGTTTGAATTCACTGATAACATTTGATAGAGGTTGCATGAATTCTTCATTTGCAATATTCCAACCAGCAGAATATCCAGTGAAATTATTCCAACGTGTATCAGGACTTAATTTAGATATACCATCTCTACGGATAGAAGCTTGTGCAAAATATCGTTGTTTGTAATTGTAACTTATCCTTCCAATATAGGACATAATTCCAATCTCAGTAACAGAACCTCCTGATTGTTGTACCCCATAGGCTCCAGTCACTAAATTTTGATTGTAAAATTCATTTAGTAAATCCGTACCTACACCAACGAAATATTGATTTCGTTCTTTTTGATACTCTGTAACCGCTACTGCAGAAACGTTATGATCCTCAGCGAATGTTTTGTTGTAAGAAAGAGAATTTTGAACATTCCATCTTAACAAATCAGTATTATCATTTTGAAGTCGACCATTTGAACCACGCCCGTCTCCGTGTGTTGGATTATAATATAGAAATCCACTAGTAATTGGATTGTCAACACTAGCCTGAAATCTGTAATTAATATCTTTGGTGATATTTGCAGAGGCAAAAGTATTAATAAGGGTTCTGTTGATTTTAGATTGGAATTTATTATTTGCTAACACATAAGCAATATTAGAAATGTTATCACCAATAGGAGCTAAGTTGGTTCCTTGTCCTACAGTTCCTGTAGTCAAATTAAGATTATAACCTGTAGGGTTCGTTGGATCTAAAATTGATGTATTAGGTGCTTGACGAATCGCATTAAAAATATTTCCGGAAAGTGAATTTCCTCCTGTGTTTAAGCCATTGTATTCAGTTCGTGTAAGTGCAATATTTCCACCTATAGTTAACCAATTGTTTACTTCGTGTTCAATATTGGTTCTAAAAGTGTATCGCGACATTTCATTGGATTGAGCAACTCCCTCTTGTTCGGTGTAGCCCATAGACATGTAGTATTTTGTTTTCTCAGTACCTCCGCTTATGGAAAGATTATGATCCATTTGAAAAGCGCCTTTTCTAAGTACCGCCCCTTGCCAATCGGTATTGAATTCGTTACCCACAGCCCAAGCAGCTTGGCCTCTATTGGTTCTTTTTTCATTTGAAATAGTAAGGAAATCTTCTGTTTCTAATAAGTCAAAAGTTCGTATTGGTGAGGCAAAACCAGTCACTACATTGTAACTTACTTTAGTTGCGCCTTTTTTTCCTTTTTTAGTAGTGATAATAATTACACCATTGGCAGCACGGGAACCGTAAATAGCTGTTGCGGCACCATCTTTTAATACTTCAAATGATTCGATGTCGGCTGGATTAATGTCTCCGAGCGCATTTGAACTGGCAAATCCACCATTACTTCCGGAATAAACCGGCATTCCGTCTACAATGTATAAAGGATTTGTTCCTGAAGAAATCGAAGCAGTACCTCTAATTCTTACTTTTGGAGCTTCTCCAATAATTCCGGTAGCAGATGTGATTTGAACACCAGACGCCCTACCTGCTAATTGACTTTCAAAACTAGGAGTTACTAATCCTTGAATGTCTTCCCCTTTAATAGAAGCAATGGAGCTGGTAAGGTCTTTCTTTTTTTGAACTCCATAGCCAATAACAACTACTTCTTCCATCATTTGAGCATCAGGTTGAAGTGCTACATTGTAGGTGTTACTTTGAGTAATTCTAATAGTTCTTGTTTTGTAGCCCACAAACGAAATAAGGATGTCATTCCCAACTGAAACTGCACTTATGGAAAAGTTACCGTCAAAATCAGTTTGGATACCTGAAGTTGTCCCACTTATTAAAACATTAGCGCCTGGTATAGGCAATCCACTTTCGTCGGATACTTTACCACTTACAGTTTTGTCTTGCGCAAAAGCACTTTGCGTTATTAGTACTAGTAGCAGTACTAAAAAACCATTTAACTTTAATTTCATATTAAATTGTATTAGTTAGTGTTTTCAAAAGTCTTAAGATTGTCTTAAGATTCCTATTTCTTAACAGTCAATTAACGACGATTTAACGTTTTTTGTTTGGTTTTAATAAATGAAAAATATGTTAAAATAATGGGTTTATCTTTCAAAGCAGCTATATTTTTAAATAAAATATCAGTATCTGTTTGAAATATCAAAAATACAATTGATTAAACAATATATTAACATAACAAGATCAGCTAATTAATCTGGTTTTTATATGTTTTTAATGCAGTTATTATTTTTTTTAACCCAATTTCGGGTTTGATATTCAAACTTCATAAAACCAAAAAACCATCCCGGATGGGATGGTTTTTAGTATTTGTAATAATGATTTTATAAAAACAGACTTGGCCAACTTGTACCATCAGTTCGGGTTAGAGTCGTGTCGCCAAATTCACCATAGTCATTCTCCCAATGAAAGGATAATTTACTAGCATTTACTGTGAGGTTTGAAAAAGTAAAAATTTCTCCATATTGATCTACTCCAGTGTATGATATTTGATTGCAGATGTCCTGTAAAGTAACACCAGTAGCACTATTACCAGGGCCGTATAGGCCAGTTGTACCGCCAAAAGCAGCATCTGATATTGAGTATAATCCTGCGCTAATTTTGGTAAACGTAACAGTTCCTGCTTGTGGTCCTGCTACTCTGCCGCCACCAGGTTCCCCCATATTAGTAGTAACGGATGCGTAAGTTCCTGCTAATTCAGAAATACAAGATTTGAAAATAGATAACTCAAACTTTTTCTTGTTCGTGTCTAAAGTGGCATCGCCAACACTGTCAAGATTTAAAACTAAAATTACAGTTTCCCCTAAATTTAAAGCGGAAAAATTACCTGTAATCGTTATACTACCATTATAAGAACCTGCAGGGATTATTAAGGTAGCTGCATTAATTTGGTATTGTGAAACTATAGCGGAGGAACTAGGATCAACACTTAGTACAATACTTCTGTCAGCTGTTGTAGCTGAAGAAACATCAATTCCTATTGTGGCTGAAGAAACCGTTCCTTCTAATACAGGTAAGGTTCCGGCTGTTGTTTTGAAAGCGGCTAAGACTTGTGAGCCTTCGCCCTTATAGATAATTTTATCTTCTTCACAAGCTGCAATTAATCCAATAAATAAGATTAGGGCAGTTATTTTTAATAAATGTTTTTTCATGACTTATAAAGTTATTGATTAATTAGTATAACCCGGATTTTGTTGCGCTCTAATAGCGGCATTGGCACCTAGTTCTCCTACTGGGATTGGCATTGTAAAACGATAATCGGTATTTGAAATCGTACATGCGCCATTGATAGCACAATCATCAGGGTATCTATCAACGGACACTCCTGCTTTAACACCCAATCGTTTTAAATCTAAATAGCGGTGACCTTCATAACAAAGTTCAATTCTTCTTTGTTTTAGGATTTCTGCCCAGGCTGCTGTAGCCGAAGCTGGAACAGCAATTATTGGAGCTGTGCCTACTACAAAACGAGCATTATTTACTAATTGAAGTTCCGCTGCAACTCCTGAAAAATTACCGGTGCTTGCTAAAGCCTCTGCTTTGATGAAATACATTTCGGATGCTCTGAAGACTTTGATGTCATTTAGACGCACAATTCCACCTGAACCGGAATATTTTCCGATAAGAATTCGGTTTAAAGCGATATCCGAACTTGGTTCTACAAAAGCTCTTCTTCTGATGTCATTAGTATTATCCAATAAATTATACAAAGAAGTGCTCATCTCGTAAAATGGAGAACCAGAAATAGTACTGTTTACGGATGCCCAAATAGCACCTACTAAAGCATTATTTAGTACACGCTCTAATTTAAAAATCACTTCATTTGAACCCGAAGTAATTGCTACATCAGACCATATTGACAAATAAGGTGATGTGGATTGATTGGCAACAGTAGTTGATCGGGCTGTTAAGGGGTAGGCTGTAATTAGTTCGTCAGCAAACGTTGCGGCTGTAGCATAATCACCTCTGTAAGCCGCCATACGAGCTTTGAATGCTTTAACAAAATCATTTGAAACAAAAGTTCTTGTAGTCGTATTAGCAGCATTAGTAGATAATGACGAAGCAAAAGCTAAATCCGTATTTATTAAATCAAATATTTCACCATTAGTATTTCTTGGTAATTGTTGGTCTGTGCTAGGTATAAAATCAACCTTGATAACTCCTAAAGCAGCATTATTAGTAAGATCGGTAGAGAAATAAGTCAATAATTTAAAGTGACCGTAGGCTCTTAAAATATGTGCCTGAGCAATGATGTTGTTGTAAGCAGCTTCCTGACCCGCAAGTGGGGTAATATTAGCAGCAGCAATAATCACTCGGTTTGCAAAATTGATCATGGCATAATTAGATAACCAAATCGAAGCGGCATCAAATGAACCGGTATTCAAAACGAAACCGTATTCACCACCAATTAATCCCTGACCACCGTTAGCAAAGCCAATACTTACTTCATCCGTAAAAACGGTGCTGAAAGCGATTTCATTTTCTCCAGGAATAGCTGCATAGACCGCATTCAAACCTAATTGTAGATCGCCTACCGTTTCAAATGTTACCGTAGGACCTAATTCGCCTGGCTGTACAATCTCGATAGCATTCTCACAAGAGGAGAATAGTGAAGCTATCAAGAGGAATAAAATTATATTACAATTTTTCATATCTTTTATTTTTTAAAATTCTAATTGTAAACCTATAGAAACAATTTTTGGTGTTGGATATTGGTATTGATCCTCTGCACGAGAACTTTCTGCGTCCCAACCTCTCCATTTTGACCAAGTGATTAAGTTTTCGGCCTGAACAAAGGCTTTTACACTGCTCAAGAATGTTTTGTCTAACAGTTTTTTTGGAAAGTCGTAACCAAAACTAGCAAAACGCAATCGAACATAAGAGGCATCTTTTAGAAAACGGTCTGATGCATTTCCTTGGGCGGCATTGGTGAAGGATAAAGAAGGGATGTCTGTGATTCTGTTATCCGGAGTCCAAGCTCTTAACATATCGGTTGATTGATTAAAAATACCAATAGACGTAGGGTCTTGTAATCCATCTAAATCATAATCAAAACGATAGATGTCAGTCACATAAGAAAATTGAGCAGATAGGAAGAAACCTTTGTAGTTAGCATCTAGTCCGAAACCTCCTTGAATTACTGGGACAGCAGATTTTCCTGTTGCTACTCTGTCAGCTCCAGCGTCTGGTGTTTCTGTAGGATTTCCAGCTTTATCTAAGAATAATAGGTTTCCATTAGCGGGGTTTACACCAATATAGCGTACCAAGAAAAATTGGTTTAACAAACCACCTTCGCCAACAATAGATAATCCATTATCAATAAAACCAGATGCGTTTGAAATAGCTAAAATTCTATTTTTATTCCAAGCTCCATTATATCTTAAAGTAAGGTTTAAACCAGTATTGGATTTAAGAAGGTCATAGGCAAAATTGGCTTCAAGACCTTCATTTTGCATAGAACCAAAATTAGAATTTAATACAGTTTGTGCGTTTATAGCAGAGATGTTTACCGGTAAAAATAAATCGGTAGTTTTCTTTTTATAGATATCAATGGATCCTTGAAATCTATTTTTAAACATTTCAAAATCGATACCAATATTACCTTGGCTTATGGTTTCCCATTTCAAATTTGGATTGGCCAATTGACTGATTACGTACGACTGTGTTCCGCCGTAACCCACACCACTTCGGTATAATTCTCGGGTTGAATTTAGTGATAGGTAGGTTCCGTTACTAATGTCTTGATTACCACTTGTTCCGTAAGATCCTCTTAGTTTTAGGGCGTCAAATATAGATCCTTGCATGAAGGCTTCTTTGTCGATATTCCATCGACCGCTTAGGGAATAGAAAGTTCCCCATCTATTGGATTGTGCAAATCTAGAAGAGGCATCTCTACGTACTGTTGCGCCAAAACCAAATCGACTATCATAATCATAATCAGCTGTAGCGAAATAAGAAAATAAACCCGTGCTAAGAGAGGCCGCGCTCACAAGAGGTACATTAAAATCATTATTAGGATTGTCAAGTACATAACCTGTACCGCCCCCTGGTGAAGTTGTTTTTGGATTTAAACCTCTTTGTTGAAAAAGGAAGGAATCAAAATGCGCTTTGATGTATTCTGTAAATAAGGAAGCTCCAAAACTATGCTTTTCAACCGTTTTGTTATAGCTCAACCTTGTATTGGAATTGATCGATAAATCTCTTTCAAATCGTTGTGTTTCCGTACCGATAGCCTCTGTTCCGTTTTGAAATAAAAGGGAGTTAAAAGCAGTAGGACTTTGCCAAGCAAATGATGTTCCCTGTGTAAAATCGATTCCTAAGCTGGTGCCTAAAACTAAATCATTTGTGATTTTGTAATTAGCATCAAGATTAACTAATCCTTTGATTTCGTCTAATGTGTTTTTGTATGTTTTTAATTTGTCGACCAACATTAAAGGAGTTAGGAGTAATGTTCCTCCTGCTCTGTATGCGGTATTTAATTGAGCGCTATTTACATAATCATTTGGTGAAAGATAGGGTGCGCCACTGTTTGCTCCAATTACAAAGTTCTGATTAATTCCACCGGTTCCTAATGAGGTTGCTTCATTACGTCTTGAAAAGTTGATGGAAACACCAGTGGTATAACTAAATTTGTCGTTGTTGCTTTTTCCTGAAATATTACTTCTAAAACTGAATCTTTTTAAATCGGTATTTTCAAGAATACCTTGTTGATCAAAATAACCAAGTGAAGTAAAAGAAGAGACGTTTTTACCTCCAGCAGTAAAACTAACCACCTGATTTTGGGTTACACCTGTTCTAAAAAAATAATCGGTCCAATTGGTATTTGGTGCAGCATTTATTTCGGCATCTGTTAATGGAATTCCGCCTATGCCACCTGTAGCACCTCTTCCGGACCCTTTCAGTCTTTCTAAAGTCAACAATTGCTGAGAATTCATTAAATTGTATTTCGTTTTTTGTAAAGTTGTAAAACCAGTTGTTGATGTAACTCGAATAGCTAGCGGAGCTTCAAAACTACGCTTTTTAGTTTTAACTAAAATAACACCATTTGCTCCTCTATTTCCATAAATGGAAGTAGCACCTGCGTCTTTTAGAACCGAAATAGATTCGATATCATCAGGATTTAAACTTCTAAAGTTATCCGCATTTAGAGCGATACCATCAATAACATATAATGGTTCTACTTTTCCGTTTACAGATCCGGCACCTCTAATGATTACTTGGCTACCTGCTCCTGGCTGTCCCGAACCAGTACTAATATTTAAACCTGCTACTTGTGACTGTAGGGTTTGAATAAAAGAAGCGTTTGGTCTAGCTTCAATTGTTTTTGAGCTAACAGTAACAGATGCTACATTCGATTTAGCTTTTGTTTTTGTGATATTGTATCCCTCAACAACAACAGCGTCTAATGCTGTTGCATCGTCAACTAATCTTACGGCTATAGAATTGGAAGTTCCTACAGTTAAGGTTTGGGATTTAAATCCTAAAAAAGTAAATACTAATTTTTCACCAGCAGAAACTCTGATGGAAAAATTACCATCTAAATCAGTTTGAGCACTTCGTGTTGTTCCTTGTACAACAACATTTACACCGGGTAAAGATCCGGATGTATCAGTTACATTTCCTGTTACTGTTTTCTCTTGAGCAAATGAAGACTGCATTGAAAACGCTAGTAAAAGGGTAATAATCCATTTGAATTTTGATCTCATATTAAATTTGTTGAATTAGTTATACACAAACTTGCTAATAAAAACCTAAATAAAAAAACGGTTTGAAAGAATAACGCTATGTTTTTTATTTTAACTAAATATCAATTTAATAATAATTATTAGTAAATATAATGCCTATTAGAAGTATAATATTGCGTTAAATATCACAAAATTTAATTTTAAATAAATTTAATTTAATTTTTAAAATGTTAATTTTAACATAATGTTTATTTTATTTAACTCAAATTTTTAATTTTTTAATTTTTAAAATTAACATTTGCTTAAATAAATTCGTTATTATTGTAGGATTTGTTTAGGATTAGAATATTGTTATTTAAACACTTTACTAATTCTAACTATTACTTTTGACTGGAACATTATTTCATCAATAAAGAGTCAAAAAGTCGTTTGTTTTCTTTTTTAAAATAGTAATCTTCACTATTAAAGGGGGAATTATAAAAAATTAAATTGTGTGACTCTCTAAAAGTTATCGCCTGATTTTCATCCAACAGAAAAGGTTTTTGAATATGAAATCTATTCAAAAAAATCTTTTTTGTTTTAAAGTTGTTTTTACTAAAATTATATTAGAGTTTTGTTATTTTTTAATAAATTTTCTAATCGATTGTTTTGTACCCTGATTGATTTTTATCAAATAAATTCCCGGTGACAATGAGTTGATGTCAATTGTGTTATTTGTAGTGCGATTATAAAATTCAAGTGATTTGGAAATTAATATTTTTCCTTGTACATCATATAGAGAAAGATAGGCATCTTCTGATAGGTCGGAATCAAATGAAATATTGATTTGATCATGGGCTGGATTTGGCCAGATATTTAAAACCTTGAAATCTTTTTCAGCGGTGCTAAGGGTCAGATTAATACCACTTATGATTAGGGAATAATCTTGATTTCCCCCAACTAAAGTGCCCTTATTCGTCACTGTTATTTGATAAACTCCTGAAGGGTTTATAATTTCTACTTTTTCAATATTGTCGACTTTGTTATCTTCTTTTACAGAAGGCTGATCAACTATATCGTTTAATCGCCAAGGGAAATAGGTTTCTGAATCTTTTGTAATTCTAATGTCCAAATCATTTACTAATACTGGTGTAGCCAAGTCTAATTCGGTTGAGTTTGTAATTCCAGGTCGATCTGTCCAAGATAGAGTAGCAATTAGGGGGGTGTCTCCACTTGCGATAATAGTCTTGCTGTAAGTGCTACCTTGAATTAAATTCAATTCGGAAATTAGTGATTTTTGATTTTTTGTATCATTGATAGTTTGTGCTGCTTTCTCCGCATTAATCAATCCCCATCCAAATCTAGAATCCGGTCCGTCAAAATTTCCTGCCTCATCGGCAGTATGACTGATTAGTCCTCTTAATGAAGCCGAATGCATGTATTCACCGCTATTGAGATTTCCATAATGTTGTTGTAAAAGCAACAGTGTTGCTGCTATACCTGGAGTAGCCATGGACGTTCCTGATAAAAAGCCATAGGAGGAATTAGTTGTGTTTGTGGTAGAGAATACACTAACTCCTTTAGTAGCTATATCGGGTTTAATGCGATTGTCGTCAGTAGGTCCCCAACTACTAAAAGTTGACATAATGATGTTGTTTGGATCGGTGAAATCGGTGACTTCATTTACGGCTGCTACAACTATTGCATTTTTAGAAGTGGTGAAAGCGGTTAGTAAGTCATGTCCTGCTTTCTCAGGGTTTACGCTTTGATTGCTAGGATTTCTATCATTTCCGGCAGCTACAATGGGCTGGTAATAGGGAGCTGAAAACGTTAGGTTGTCGATTTGTTGAGAAGCATTGATATAGGCACCGAAATAAGAAATCGGAAAATTACCTTCGCGAGAATCTAAACCATAGGAATGATTAGAAACAAGCATACCAATTTGTGAAAGTGCAGTCATTTCGGTGATGTCATTAATCCAATCACTTACAAACGCAAAAGCTTCGTAGGCGATTCCTCTTCCGTTTGCATTCTGACTACCGGAACTTATTAAAGTACCTGTTACATGTGTTGCATGTAATAAATCGGGTTGAGTAGAATTGTCATAAACAGAAACTCTAGTATCAAAATCCAGATGATTAATTCGTGGAAGATTTCCGTCCCAGACGCCAATAAACATTTCTCTTCCCGTTAGATTTAAACCGAGACTTCCTTGAGGTTGAAGCTGGTTGGCTCTGGATGTTCTTGCTGATCCTATATTGTTAGTTGTATAATAAAGTGGAATTCCGTTTTCGGTTACTCCTT
>Ga0114958_10002976_pt1 | contig 12340 bp, 12 predicted proteins | sample C_130208_EF_Meta_FD_89577 | JGI IMG/M metagenome (GOLD analysis project Ga0114958, IMG submission 89577) | Freshwater microbial communities from Lake Croche, Canada to study carbon cycling - C_130208_EF_MetaG | ecosystem: Environmental > Aquatic > Freshwater > Lake | place: Lake Croche, Canada... | reverse complement strand
GATTACCTTTGTACAAATGATGAATTTTTCTTCACAACTAATAACAGATGCAGTAACAGAATTTACTAAATTGCCCGGCATCGGACAAAAAACCGCACTTAGATTGGTCTTACATCTTTTGAAACAGCCCGAAGAAAAAGTACAAATGTTTTCAGCGGTTGTAAAAAAAATGAGGGAGGAAATAAAATATTGTAAAGACTGTCACAATTATAGCGACGTCGATATTTGTGCTATTTGTACATCAAACACTAGAGATAGAAAAAAGATTTGTGTGGTAGAGAATATACGAGATGTTATCGCCATCGAGAACACATCGGTTTATTCAGGTCTTTATCATGTACTCGGTGGCGTTATTTCGCCAGTTGATGGCATTGGTCCCGACCAATTAAATATTCAATCGCTTTTAGAACGGATAGAGAAAGAAAAGTGTACCGAGTTAATAATGGCACTTAACCCAAATATGGAAGGAGATACCACCCTGTTTTTTATCTCTAAGAAATTAAAAGACTTGCCGGTTAAAATTACTTCAATAGCAAGAGGGGTGGCTTTTGGTGGTGAACTTGAATATACCGACGATTTAACGCTTGCCCGATCTTTTTCAAATAGATTACCATTTGAAAATTATTTAGTAGGCGGCTAACTCCCCAGCTTTTTAAACGCAACCGAAACTTGTTTTCAATAATGCGGCGCAATACCCTCAGTTTATTAATGCTTGCGCTTTCTTTTTATAATATCTGTTAATTTTAATATAATTGAGGAATTAAAAAAACTTAGTGAATAAGATTTGCGTTAATCATTGAAACCATAAAAAATGACACGATTTTTTTTATTATTAAGCATTTTTACATTTAATAATTGTGCAAATAGTAGCAACCCTCATCCAAAATCAACTATGACATCTACAGAACAAACAAAATCAAATGCAACAGAAAAAAATTATCAAACAGCCTATCTAGGTGGCGGATGCTTTTGGTGCATGGAAGCCGTGTATAAGGAGTTGAACGGCGTAATAACAGTAGAAAGCGGCTATGCCGGAGGAAAAATAACCAACCCTACATATAAAGAAGTTTGCACGGGCTCAACAGGTCACGCAGAAATCATTAAAATAACATTTGACCCAAGTATAATTACCTATCAAGATATTATTGATATTTTTTGGCATGTTCATAATCCCACCACACTCAATCAGCAAGGAAACGATCAAGGTACGCAATACAGATCGGTTATTTTTTATCAAGGCGATTTAGAAAAACAAACAGCAGAAAAATCAATGTTAGAGGCACAAATACAAAAAGTTTGGCCCGATCCAATTGTAACACAAATTGTTCCATTAGATAAATTTTACGTAGCCGAAGACTACCACCAAGACTATTTTGCAAACAATCCCAATCAAGGATATTGTGTTTATGTAGTAAGTCCTAAAGTAGAGAAATTTAGGAAAGAATTTAAAGAGAAGCTAAAACAATAAGCTAAAATAATTCTTCGTTGGGCGCACCCCATTTGTCACCAAAAACAAAGGATTCAATGGCATGTCTTTGTCTTGAACTGGTCTCCATAGGGTGATAGTACGAATCAAGATGGTCTAAACCACCTAACCTTCCTATAGCAACTCCGCAAAGCACTTCATATTCAGGAGCTGGTATTTCAAAGGTTGCCATTGTTTTTTGTGCGTTAATACCTCCCATTTGATGGATATAAATATCTTGCGAAGCAGCTTGAATCGCTAAGGTTGCCATGGCTGCCCCACAATCATAAGCGTAGCTTGGGTTTAATTGGTTCTCAATATTTTTTTTTGCAACAACCACCCCTAATACGGGTGCATTAATGGCCCATTTTTGGTTCCATTCATCCAAACAATCATATATTTTTTGTTAAGTCTCACCTTCATCTTTACTACCAACAATGATTTGCCAAGGCTGGGCATTTCTTGCAGAAGCGGCCCAACTCATGGCTTCAAACAAAGTTTTAAGATCATCCTTAAGAATCTTTTCTGAACTAAACGAACGGGGACTCCATCTTTTTTTAATCAGCTCATGAACTGGTTGGTTGGTTTTAGCTTCCTTCATTGATACCATAATAAGTTAAATATATTGTTTCATGTTATTTGTATAAATCTAATACTTGTTGCGTAGCATTCGCAGTATCAACATTGGTAATTACATGTTCTAAATATCCCTTTTCGTCAATAATAAATGTGGTTCTTAAAATGCCCATATATTCGCGACCCATAAATTTTTTCTTCGCCCAAACGCCATAATCTTCAACAACCTTCTTCTCGGTGTCCGATATCAACGTAAACGGAAGATCGTATTTCTTAATAAATTTTTGGTGTTTTTTTTCTTCATCAACACTTACACCTACTACCTCAAAACCGCTTTTTTTCAACAAGGAATAATTGTCCCTGAAGTTACAAGATTCAGCCGTGCAGCCGGGTGTATCGTCTTTGGGATAAAAATATAAAACCAATTTTTGTCCTATATACTTTTGAAGTGAGAACACATTTCCATCCTGGTCTTTTGATTCGATAGCAGGCGCTTTGTCGTTAGCAGTTAAATGAGTCATATTTAATAATTTTAGTAAATAAAACGATAGGAATATTTTTTTGAATTTCCTCTTTCGTCAACCACTTCTACAACGAGATCATGCGACTTTAGTTCATTTGGAATATCAAATTTGTATTTTAATAGAGCTGTTTTTGCATCAAATTCAAACAAAACCCATTTATCATCGATATAACCACGATAGCTCGCCACGCCAGAAAGATTATCGGTTAATAAAAACTTTATATAAGTTTCTTTAGACATCACTTTATTGTTGATCATGTTAAGTGGTTTTAAAACAGGCGAAGTTGTGTCAACCCCCACACAAAAAGTGCCTAAAGATTTAGTTTTACCCCATACAAATCCAGTTTCAAATTTCCCTCCACAACTTACATTTCCTTCCCCCGATTTATTCACCAAAAGCGCTTTAGACTGTAAAGATATGGGCAAATCAACAACCTTTAACCCGATGTCAATCGAAGAAAAGAGATCGTCAGTGGGCGATCCTAATTGATATTGTGAAGAATAGCCCCCCCTAATAGTTTTAGCATATTTGATATAGGTGGTATCAAAAAATGCATCAGCAGGAATTTTAACCTTAATATCACCATTTGAGAAGGCGTATGGTTTAAAAGGATAGACAACACGATAATAATCAACTTCGTTTTTCACATACGAAAAGCCGTTAACGTCATAGGTAATATAAAATTTCAGCGTTGCTGTGTTTTGTTGAAAATCCTTTACTAGAATTTCTACTAAGTGATACTCATGGTGCGACATCGCAAATACCCCCCGATTTATAGTTTCCTTAAAACAATTAAAATCTTGATGAGGCAATGCAAAGCAGTGTTGAAAATTTTCATTAGTGGTTTCTTTTAATTTTTGATCAACATAACCCACCACGTTTCTTGTTTCATCAAAAGAAAACTTATCCATGGTGTAATTAAAATAGGACTGTCCATCAATAATTAAATCCATCATATAAACCCCATTATTGCCAGTTGTTCCATCCATTTTATCTTTCACTGAAACGGCAAAAGAAATCACATCGCTATTAATTTTTATAGTGTCGTGAAGTGGAATAAAATAATCGCCTACTTTTTTGCATGAAAAAAGGATAGGATTTGTAAAAAATCGATCTTCTCCCATGTTAAATAAAGCGAATCCACCAATTTCTGGGGCGATATGATCTACGACAGAAATCCCCAATAGCTGTGGATTAATAGCGTTTTCAAAGCTATCCCTAATTTCAAAATGTAGGTGGGGCCCTGCAGAACCACCCGTGTTTCCACTCTTCGCAATTAAATCTCCTTTCTTAAACATGAGTAGGTCTTTGGGCAAATATTCATCTATTTCGAAACTTTCCTTTTTGTATTGCAACATTTTTACATAGTCGGCAATAGCTGGCGTTAACGATTGTAGGTGGCCATATACAGAGGTATACCCATTGTCGTGGGTGATGTAAATACAGTTGCCGTAACCATAAGCAGAAATTTTAACCCTAGACACATATCCATTCCCAATAGCATAAACAGGCAAACCCTCGATCTGGTTGGTTTTTATATCCATCCCGGCATGAAAATGGGTGGCCCTACATTCTCCAAAAACACCAGACAGATATAGCGGAATATCTAATGGAGATATAAAGTTGGTAGGTGAATTTGCTTGTGCTTGCAGCGGGTTTTGAAACAAGACAAAAGAAGGGAGGGCTGTAAATAACAGACACCAAAACAAGAAATTCTTCTTTCGAATAATAATTTTGGAGAACTTGTTTTTTATAACCAAATCAAAGCAAAAAGCCATCAATGTTAAAAAGTGGGTTTTAGTGAGGAACTAGAATAATGAGTGTTGAATATCTCAACAATTTCCTCAATATCATCAGTGATTTTTATGAGCGCTAAATCATCAGGGTGAATATTGCCTTCCTTTTCACACATGGTTGTTTTAATCCAGTCCATTAGGCCGGTCCAGAAATCAATACCATAAAGAACAATGGGCACTCTTGCTATTTTTCCCGTTTGAATTAAAGTTAATGTTTCAAACATTTCGTCCAAGGTACCAAACCCTCCAGGCATTAATACGACACCTTGTGAGAATTTTAGAAACATCACCTTTCGCACAAAAAAATAATTGAAGCTAAAGTTTTTGTCGTTGTCGATATACGGGTTCGCATATTGTTCGTGCGGCAAGGCTATGTTTAAACCTACAGAAACCCCTCCTGCTTGTTTAGCGCCTTTATTGCTTGCTTCCATTACACCTGGGCCACCACCTGTGATAATGCCAAACCCCTCTTTAGCAAGAGCTGCGGCGATTTCAACAGATTTTTCATAATAGAGGGTACCCGGTTTTGTTCTGGCAGAACCAAAAATGGAAACACATGGACCAATTTGTTCAAGACGGTCAAATCCATCTACAAATTCGCTCATAATTTTAAACATTAACCAGGAAGAACTGGCCTTATACTCGTTTTCTGCCCATTGGCGAGGAACTGTTTTCATATTAAAATTATGTTTTTTTATTTAGTTTAATGGTGGAGTAAAGGTGATGGTGTCAAAGAATCTTTTTTTTTCGATAAACGAGCTTAGCCATAAGGTAAAGAAAGTAATCAATCCATTTAAAGGAAGAAGTTCATAGCCAAAAGAATAGCCACCGAATAAGGTTTTGGAGTTTTTATCTAATAAAAAACAAACCAAAGGAGCGACTACACAAATCAGTGGAATCAATTTAGAATAAGGCCTACGTTTTGTTAATATACCAAACGAAAACAGGCCCAACAGCGGCCCATAGGTATAGCCAGCAATCGTCAATAGGGTGTCTAAAATTTTTCCCGAATCGTATTTTCTCCATAAAATAATGCAAATTAGAAACAAAAAAGTCATGGAGAGATGGGTTGCGATTCGAATCTTTTCTTTTTTCTTTTCGTCCCAATTCTCCTTTTTTGTAAAATTTAAAATATCGATACAAAAGGAAGATGTAAGTGCCGTTATTGCCCCGTCTGCACTAGGGAATAAGGCAGAAATTAAGCCGATGATAAACACAATACCAACAAAGGGCGACAAGTATTTCAGTGCGATAAATGGAAATAAATCATCGGCCTTTACAGGCAAAACAATATGATTGGCCTCAGCATATGCAAATAAAACACCCCCTAAAACCAAAAATAACAAATTAACAACCATCAAAATAAGACTAAAAAAAACCATGTTCTTTTGCGCATCTTTAAGTGTTCGACAACTGATGTTTTTTTGCATCATTTCTTGATCAAGTCCTGTCATGGCAATGGTGATAAAAGCACCGCCAAGTATTTGTTTAAGAAAAAAGTTCTTGGCCTTTAAATCAACGTGAAACACTTGTGTAAACCCTTTCGCCGCAAGTAGATGCGACACTTCACCAAATGTATAATGAAAAGAATTTTTGATGACCAATATGGTAACAACCAAAGCGAGCAACATAAATGTGGTTTGCAGCGTGTCGGTGAGCACGATTGTTTTTACACCTCCTTTAAAAGTGTACAATAAAATCATTATCAGAATAATGGCCACACTTACCTCAAAAGGAATATTCAAGTCGTCTAACACAAAAAACTGTAAGGTTTTTAACACCAAATAGATTCTAATGGTTGCCCCCAAAGTACGAGAGACAATGAAAAACAAAGCACCTGTTTTATAAGCGGTGATGCCAAATCTCTCCAATAAATAAGCGTAAATCGAAGTTAAATTCAGTCGATAATAAAGGGGTAACAATACAAATGCAACCACCATATAACCGATAAGGTAGCCAATAACCACCTGAAGGTAACCAAAATGGCCGGCCTTAACACCTCCTGGTACCGACATAAATGTTACTCCACTTAGTGAAGTGCCAATCATTCCATAGGCAACTAATAGCCAAGAAGAGTTTTTCTTGCCGATAAAAAAAGATTCATTGTTAGCACCTCTCGAGCTATAGAAAGCAATAACCAATAATACCAAAAAGTAGGCAATAACAATAAAAAGCAACAGTGTCGTATTCAAGATGAGGCGATTTTTTACAAAGAAAAAAAGAAAAGAGATGTAATGGTAGTGGAGTTATACACAACAAATAAAAGAATTGTGACCACCTTTTTAATAAACGCGTTGATTTGAAAGGAGATATCATATTTTTGTGCTTCACAAAAAAAAGAAGATTTGATTTTTATTAGCGGTGTTACTGGATTTTTAGGATCTACAATTGCCAAAATTCTTATTGATAAAGGAGAAAAAGTGGTTGGTTTAAAACGTGGTAGTAGTAAGTTAACTTTTTTAAAAAACTATTCTGAGAAAATTATTTGGAAAGAGGGTGATATCAACGACATACCATCACTTGAAGATGCGATGAAAGGTTGTAATTTTGCTATTCATTGTGCTGCGATTATCTCCCTTCGTGGCCGCGACGCTCTGAAAATGTATAAAGTCAATGTCGAAGGAACAGCCAACATGATTAATGTTGCTTTATACCATCAAGTTAAGAAGTTTATTCATATTAGTTCAGTGGCCGCTTTACCAGCTATAGAAGACCACCTAATTAACGAGGAAGCAACCTGGTATTCCAAACCTTATCCATCCACCTATGGTTTAAGTAAGTTTTTGTCAGAAAGAGAGGTGCAACGAGGAATGGCTGAAGGCTTGAATTGTGTTATTTTAAATCCATCAAGTATCATTGGTAATTGCGACTGGAACACAGGTCCAGGTTTGTTTTTTACCAACATGGATAGCGGACTTCCGTTTTATACTGAAGGAATTGGTGGTTTTGTGGATGTATTTGATGTGGCAAATATTGCCATTAAATGTTTATACGAAGACAAAACAAACAATAACAGATTTATTGTTTCAGCAGAAAACATCAGTTATAAGAGGTTTTTTGAGATGATTGCTGTCGAGATGAATAAAAAACCACCCACCATAAAACTTAATCCGCTGGTAAGCTACCTGGCCATATTTTTGGATGCCATAAAACATTGGATCACAAAAGCTGAAAGAATGGTAACTTTTGAATCCTTAAAAATGGCCAAAATCAAACCCCAATACGACAACAGCAAAGTAAGAAAAGTGTTAAACATTGAATTTATCCCCATGATGGAAACGGTTAAAAACGCTTGTGCTTCTTATTTTGAGCAAAAAAACACCAGAACAAATTAGAGAACCCGAGATATAATAGTTAAGGTGGTTAATTTCTATCTACCAAACAAGAAAAGCAGCATCGTGTGAGGCAATTGTTAATCGTCTCTTAATAAACAACAGCAATAAACAAAAAAAATGTAAATAAAATTTGCATTTTCAACATATTGTATATATTTTTATTAAATCAAAATTTTATCACCCAAAAAATAATGCCATGAAAAAACTAATTGCTCTAGTACTTTTAAGTACAACAATGATGCTTGCGCAAGCACAAAACTACTTTTCCAACGACATCTCGTTTACGGGACAAGGAATTGTTTTAACCACACTAGCCGTGAATACGGACGGAAGTTTTTATGCTTCAGGGTACTCTAAAGACCCGGTGACACTCTATAACACACCATTGATTATCAAGTTCGACATCAACGGCGAATTGATTTGGCAAAAATCTTTCGGCGTATTGTCTGGAGGTAACATTCAAGACATCAAAGTAAATCACGATGGAGCTTGTGTTGCGGTATACAAAGAGACAAATGGATTTGGAACCATTAAAATTTCACCTGCAGGTGAAATCGTTTGGTCTAAAGCATATACTGATGCAGCGAGCACATTTTCGGGAGATCCGTATACTAAGTTCTCGATAAGTGTTGCCAACAACAATCAATTGTTCGTAAATACAAATGAAGGATTTTTAGGTAAAGTAGCCCTATTTAGAATCACAGACGACGACGGTCCAGGTGACGGCGACCACGATGGCAATAGCGATGAAGATGGAGATGGTGACGATAGCGATTATGGTGGAGATATAGATACAGTGGTAATTATTGAAGATTCTGGCAGTCTAGGAAAAATGCCTTCTATGGCGATGACAATTTGTGGCGACGACACTTCAGTTATTGTTATTGGAAAAGATAATGATGACGTTTATGCCTTTAGAGTGGGATTAAGTGGGGCAACATTATGGAGTAAGGTATATGACGATCATTTTGGTACTTATACCAGAATGAAATCAATTACTGGTACCAAAGATGGTAATTATATGATGGCGGGTTTATTCTCAACAGTATATGCGTCTACATATGACAAAGGGATACTTACAAAAATGGATAAGGAAGGCACCATTCAATGGGCAAAGACATACACTGTTACCGATCCAGACATGACTTTAGATTTTGAGAAGGTTCTGCAAACAGAAAATGGAAACTTTTATATTATTGGTTCTATTGTAAAAGCAAGTACCTATACTCACTTGCCGGTAGTTATACAGGTTGATGCTACAGGAGAAGTAATTAATTCTATGTTTATTTCCGACAGAGACATCAACAGCGTGAGATTCCCAACAGCATGCATCGATGGAGCAAGTCATCATAATAATTTAATTTTTGTTTCTAATTATTTGGCTGCTGGCGCTACAGATGTTTCTACTTATGTAAACAAAACAGACGATATTAATAATTTGTCTTGTAACAAAGTATCAATGCCAGTTACTACTACAATCTATCCTATGGAGGCTTTGCCAACGCGTCCAGTATCAGGAATTAATGTGAGCACAATTACAATGGATGTTGTTGCAGGAATCTCAACGGCAACTAATTTGGATGTTAGTTCAACGTCAAATTGTAAAAAAGGAACTTTTACAGAAGTAGCAGAACCTAATTCAATTCAAACAATTAATACAATTGAGATGAATGTGTATCCAAACCCAACCACCTCTTCATTAACTTTTGAATTGAACAATGCAAAAAATGCAACGGTAAAAATTTATGACTTAAAAGGCAATATGGTTTGTTCAAAAGACCTAAGTTCAATGAATACCGTTCAAGTATCTAATCTTTCTTCAGGGCTTTATAACTATATCGTTACAACAAACGAAGGAAGTACAAAAGGTAAATTTGTAAAAGAATAGTCTATTACTAAATAAAATTAAAAAAGGTGTCGATTTCGACACCTTTTTTGTTTGTAGGATGTTTGTTAATGGGCGCTGAAACGGTTGAGATTAACGTCACTATGCAAAGGCTTGTTATGCCACAAATGAGCATATAATTCTTGCCCAAAATAGGGCGCCAATGAGGTTCCTTTAGCACCAAAACCATTTAAAATAGAAAGATTTTTATGAGCAGGGTGAATGCCTAAAAAGGGCCTTCTATCTCGAGAAGTAGGTCTTATCCCTGATTTATGTTCATAAATTTGATAAGGCGTTCGAAGAAGAGAATCAATATTAGATTTTAAAAACAAGAGCCCCTCATCAGTTGGCTCCTCATCCTCAAACTTCCATTCGTAAGTAGCGCCGGCATACAGCTTTTCGCCACCAATAGGACTGATAATTCCAGCACCGGTGATAGTTGAAAGAATAGCGTTTTCTATTTGATTAAGCACTAAATATTGTCCTTTATTCGGTATAACAGGTAAGTATTTAAAAAAAGGGTTTTCAATATTTTTATATCCTTCACAAAAGACAACATTTTTAAATGTAATATCTCCATACCTCGAGGCGTCAAGATTCAGTTGGTCATAATTAAAAACCTCTTCTTTTAATAGGTTTTTTGATTTCAATAGAGTGCGATACTGTGAGAGCAATAAGGGTATGTCTACTCTGATGGAACGCTCAATAGAACAATAACCATAAGGATTATGAAAAAACGATTGGTCTAAAAACTGTGCATTCATAGCAGGAATATAGTCTATAAATTCACCACTACCTGCAATGGCAGCAATGTCATTTATTTCCTTCACTGAGTGAATAATCTTTTTTATGTTTTGTGTGCTTACCAGAGAAACACGCAATAGTTTTTCTAGGTCTTTATAGGTTGTCTCGGCAAAAGGCAACAATTGGTCGATCAACCATGATTTTACGAATCTTCTTCCTGTAATAGGATTAATAACCCCTGAGGAGTGAGCACTTGCAGACTTCCTGTCGTGCACATCAAAAACAATAAAAGATTTGTGTTGTTGAAGATGAAAATAGCTGAGCAGTGTACCTGCTAAACCTTGTCCAACAATGAGCGTATCTACATTCATTGGAATCAATTACCGGAAATAAGACAAGTCTTTTTCTGGTTTTGTTACTGGCTTATCATTATCATCCTGATCGTCTAGCCGATTATTTTTAATGCTATCGAGTGATTTTTTTAATAAGGTATAAATTAAAAAAATGAGTAGGCAACTAGCTACTGCAAAAATTAACAATGGCAGTAAATCTTGGAAAGAAACAATTTGTTGCGCTTCTATCTTTTTATATAAATCAGCTTTTTCAAAGTATGACGAAAAACAAAACATCAAGAAAAACTCAAAACCTAAGCACAGACTGATATAACGAAACACCCAACCAAAAGTTGACTCGCCTTTTTCTTTAGCTAATTTAGAGAGGCGAACACTAAAAAAAATCATTAATAATAAATCCATTGCGCTTAATTGTTGCTACTGTAAAGATAGCGATAAAAGGGCATAAAAAATTAAATAATAAACGTACTTGTTTAGAGGTTTTGCAGTTCCAACTGAACTCTTTTGGGTAGTGTTTTTATAACCTCTTGGTAGGAATGATTGATTAGCTCCATTAATTGTTTATTCGATAGCTCACCACCCTCAAAATTAACCGTGTTCCAGGTGTTTTTATTCATGTGCCAACCAGGGATGATAGAAGAAAATTCTTGGCGAAGTTCAATCGCTTTTTCTGGATTACACTTTAAGTTTACCGTGAAAACAGTACGATCTAAGCCCGTTAAGGCAAACATTTTATTCATCACTTTAAAAACAAGCGTCGTATTATCAAAAGGGAAGCACTCTGTTACCCCTTTTTTTTGAATGCAAAAATCTCTAAACTCTTCGATGTTCATAAAATAAAGTTAGAAAAAAAAGTCTGTTAAATGATTTCAAAGGATTTGTTTTCTATCCAACCTCCTGTTTTTCCATCCTCCAATTTAATTTTATGCCAATTCCCAACACGATCTACCAACCTTAGCTTCGTCCCCTCATAAATAACTTTCACCGTATTGCTACTCGCGTCAGGAGAGTTTTTTAAATCTATAGTAGGGTTTATTACGATGGCCTGCGAAACGTTTTTGAAAGCTTGATATCTCACCAGAGAAACAAAACCTGTGAAGCCAGCGCCCAAGAGAAATACAAAACAACAAGAGACGAAAAAACGTTTATATGATGCCTGCTTACTGTATAAAAATAGGATACCAAACAAGAAGGACCCCCAAATAAGCAAAAACAAAAACATCGCCCACTGATTCGGAGATAACAACCCAATAATTTTATTCCAAATTTTTACGAAGATTATTTCAGGCACCTTTTCTGTTTTATCTTTCAGCTTTTTTTGAGTGAGCAACAAATTGATTTTAGCGTTTCTGTTATTCGGGTTAAATTTTAATGTTCTCTCATAGTATAAAACCGCATAACCATATTGCTCATTTTTATAGTAACTATTGCCTAAATTATAATACACCTCTTGTGTAACAAATCCTTCTTTAAGTAGCCTCTGATATCCTCCGATTGCCTGCGCATAATCTTTTTGGTTGTATTGTATATTCGCCATATCGAAGACCTTCTTCTGAGAGATGCCAATGGTGATTACCACGAATAAAAACAAACAGATGGAAATTATTTTTTTCATTTCGTTATTTCAATTTTTCTTCAAAAGAAGTAATTAAATCAAAGGCT
>Ga0114958_10002975_pt1 | contig 12344 bp, 10 predicted proteins | sample C_130208_EF_Meta_FD_89577 | JGI IMG/M metagenome (GOLD analysis project Ga0114958, IMG submission 89577) | Freshwater microbial communities from Lake Croche, Canada to study carbon cycling - C_130208_EF_MetaG | ecosystem: Environmental > Aquatic > Freshwater > Lake | place: Lake Croche, Canada... | reverse complement strand
AGCTGACATTTGCTAGGGGTGTTGTGCACATCAACCATGTGCACGACTGAGAAAGTCCCTTTGAACCTGATTGAGTTAATCCTCGCGCAGGGAAGCTGGCCTTTGAGATCAATCGCTCATGATCCATGTGCGTCTTTGGGCCTTGCCGATCTGCCACTCTTTTTATACAAATAGATTGGTATCCATGAACACTTCCAACACATCCCTTTCGCCGACCTTGCCTGATGAACGGGTTTTCTCCGGCCTATCCATGGCCAGCCTTTGGTTCAGCTTGGGCGTGGGCCTTTTGGTGATTCAAGTTGGCGCGTATTTGGTCCCTGCCATGGGCACGAAAGAGGCTTTTGGGGCCATCCTTGTCGGGTCCATCTTAGGTTCGGCCTTGCTCGCTTGGACTGCAAAACTGGGTTGTGAAAGTGGACTGTCAAGTGCGGGCTTGATGCACCATGTGTATGGCCCAGGCTTTGCCAGGCTGCCGGTCATCTTGAACATTGTTCAACTCGTGGGGTGGACAAGCTTTGAGCTTGTGATCATGCGAGACGGCACCCATGCCATCTTGCTCAAGGCCTTGGGCGCTGACATTTCTCCTTTATGGAGCACGCTCCTTTGGGGCCTGGTCTTGGTGACGCTGATGATGGGCTCTATGCTCACTTTGGTCAGAAAGTTTGTCAGTCGCGTGGGTTTACCTCTTGTTGTATTGTCTTTGCTTTGGCTGACATGGCACTTCGTTGGCGTCTTGCAATTGCAAGGCGCTGAGGCTTTCCTCTCTCGTACAGGTACAGGTGAGATGGGCATGCTGTCTGCCATTGACCTGGTCATTGCCATGCCCGTGTCTTGGTTGCCTCTGGTCGCCGACTATGCAAGGCACGCCAAGGCAGGTAACGCCACATTCAAGGGGACGTGGATTGGCTATGCCGTGGCCAATGCTTGGTGCTATGCGCTGGGCGTTCTTGTCGTGAGTGTGAGCGCACCCGATACGGATTTGGTGAATGCTCTTTTGTTGGCTCAAGGCGGTTTGTTGGCCTTGGGTTTGATTTTGCTTGATGAAATCGATAACGCCTATGGTGACATTTACTCTGGCGCCGTCAGTGCGCACAGCTTAAAGCCGAGTTTTTCTGTTCGACAACTGGGTGTGGGTTTGGCCTTGCTGTGCACGGCTTTGGCCGTGGTTTTACCCATGCATGAATTGGAACCCTTTTTGCTGACGCTCAGTTCGGTTTTCATTGCGCTTTATGGCGTGATCATGGGCCGAATGGGTTCTGGTCAAGCTCAACAAGCTGACAAAAGTGAAAAAATTTTCAATGTCAGTGCTGCGTTGATTTGGATGGCCGGCATTGTTGTGTTTCATGCGTCAGCACACTACACACCTGAATACGGCTCCACCCTACCGAGTCTGGCGTTTACGTTTTTATTGTCTTGGGTGACCCGCAAAAAAGCATGAAGCAATGACTTGGATTGACTCAATCCCTTCACGATGCCATTCGCTTTTCCATTCGCTTTTCCATTCACTCTTCAAATCACTGTGTCTCTGAAGTGATTGTCCCGTGGCTTGCACTTGAGAAAGCGCAAGTCAGGGCAAAGAGTTCAAAAAAATCGATCAACGGCCCCTCATGCTCAACCCCAGTTTTCATAGACCCCAAGTTTGCGGTGCAAAGGGCTTTCATCGGTCATAAAGACAAATGTTGGCAATTGATCGCTTTGGTTGCTCAAGAAGACTTCCCCATAGCCAGGCACACAGCAAGTGTCTGCTTCGTTCAATGTGAATTGCTTTTCATCGAATTTCAAACTCATGGCGCCTTCAATGATGTGGAACACACAAGCTGGCGATCTTGCAGGCAGCCTCAGCTTTTGCCCTGGACGCAACATCAAAGCATAAAAGCCCAAAATATTTTCAACGTCTTGGCCCGTCAAGGGGTTGATGTAGGTCACCTGAACCGCCTCGACCTCTGCTGGATCGTTGGCCAAGCTGATCAGTGAGGCTTTCACATCCTCCCATGGAAAACGCAAAATTGGATACTGCTTGTCTGAGCGGGTAAACATGGGTGTCGGAATGACACCCGCGCCTTTGTACTGCTTCTCACCATGCCCTGGCACGATAGGTTGCTCATTGCCATTGATGTGATAAGACGTCTCGGTGTAATAAACCAAAGGCAAATCCAGCACATCCAACCAAATCACGGGCTGATCACCGTCATGGCCGTGCTCGTGCCACAAGCCAGTGGGCGTCAGGATCAAGTCGCCTCGGTACATCATGCACTTCTCACCCTGAACGGTGGTGTAAGCGCCCTCACCTTCCACAATCATTCTGACCGCATTGGGTGTATGACGATGGGGGGGGGCCAACTCTCCAGGCAACAGCAACTGCATACCCAAATAGATAGCCGAACTGGCCTGCATCTTTTGAAGTCCATGCCCCGGGTTGGCCAAAACCAAGACGCGTCGCTCGGCCTTTTCGATCGGCGTGACCTCACCTGCCTTGATCAACAACGGCCTGATGTCTTTGTAATTCCAAGCGGTGGCTTGGGTCAAGGGTTTGGGCTTGTTCGGAGGTAGAACACCTCTTAAACTGGGCCAAAGTGGGACCAAATTGACCTGGGTCAAATCTTTCACGTAATCTGCAGGCAAGTCTTCTATTCGACCTAATTTAACATCGTCTTTCATGTGTTTCTCCAATTGATTGTGGGTCTAATTCAGGCATTGATAAGGATGGGGACTTCACTTTGATTCACGAACGAACGCTGGAGAGACAATTCTCAAGTTTCCAACTGTACAACCACTCCAATGCATCATAAAAGCGCTCTGGCGTTCTGCCCCTCCAAAGATCATTTCTCACCAGTCTCTCAACCCCTTGGGAATGATAAAGACGCCCCATCTCCCTGGAAGACAGCACGATCCTAGCAGTTCTGGCGATTCGCGCTTGTTGATACAGATCAAATGCCTTGACCAAATCGTTGTCATTGACTTTTAAGGCCTCACCCAAGGTCACCGCATCCTCCATGGCCATGCAAGCGCCCTGGGCCATGTATTGTGTGGTGGGGTGAGCAGCATCTCCAAGCAAGGTACTGCGCTCAAAGGACCATCTGCCAATGGGGTCACGATCGGCTGTGGCCCATCTGCGCCAACTCTTGGGTAGGTCGATCAATTGTCTGGCCTGATCACATACCCCTTGAAAGTAGCTTTGGACTTCCTCAGCACTGCCGTCTTTGACGCCCCACTCCTCTGTGTCTCTAGAGTGAAAGGTCACCACCACATTGTACTGAGCGCCTCCCCTGATGGGGTAATGCACCAAGTGGCAGTTGGGGCCGACCCAAATCGCAGCGGCATTCCATTGCAAGTCCTTGGGAAAATCCGCCTTCTCAACAACTGCTCGGTACACCACATGCCCAGTGACCCTGTGCGGATCCCCCACAAAGTGCTGCCTGACCACTGACTTCACGCCATCCGCCCCTATCAAGGCTTGGCCATGGTAGGCTTTGCCGTTTTGGTCATGAACCGTGACACCGTGTTCGTTTTGTTCAATGCGCTCAACACGGGTGGAGGTGATGAATTCAACCCGATCGCTTTTTTGAGTACCTTCATACAAAGAGAGGTGAACATCGGCACGGTGAATGACCGCGTAAGGGTTGGCGAATCGCTTGCGGAAAACCTCTCCGGTTGGAATCGTTGCAATTTGCTTTGCATCCACGGCGTCGTTCATCACCATGTAATCGGTGTAGACGGCTCTAGATCTTGCCATCTCTCCAATGCCCAACGCATCAAAGGCTGAAAATCCATTGGGTCCGAGCTGAATGCCAGCACCAATTTCACCTATTTCAGGGGATTGCTCTAGCACCTGCACTCTAAAACCTTGGAGACTCAAAGACAATGCAGCCGCCAAACCTCCAATGCCGCCTCCGGCGATCAAAACAGGTGCATCGTTGGGGCTCTTGGCCATATCAGAAAATCCTTTCTAAGCGTCTCACTCCGTGAGTGCGTCACAGGTGAACTTGTCAATTTATCAAGTCCTCAGTATACCCATTGAACCCGAACCACATGACCCTTTGAAAACACCTCCCCATTGCTTGAACGTATATTTCCCCGCTTCTTGGCCAACTTGCCACCAGCTGTGCTCCATTTATCCATAAGAGATGGTATTTACCCTTAAAAAAAGGGTAGGACTTGAATTTTGAGCGATAATTGCATAGGCAATTAAAACTTTGCTTACATTGGAATGATCGCACTTTTAGAAGAAGTGACCCTCACCAGCCTCCTTGACCCCATGAAGCAAGACCCCACCTACATCAAAAATCAGTGCTTGGGCTTTTTAATGAAAAAAGCCTTTCAATGCATTGTTGGACACGCCGACGATGCACTGCAAAGCTTTGAATTGACCTATGCGCAATTCATGGTTTTGGATCAATTGCACATCAGTGGCCCAACAAGTCTTTTGAATTTAGCAAAAGACTTGGACCTCGACCCTGGGGCTTTGACACGCTCCATTGATCGGCTTGAACTCAAAGGGCTCATCAAACGCGTCAGAACTGAACAAGACAAGCGAATGAGTCAAATTGAATTGACAGCCAAAAGCCAAGGCTTGATCAAGACCATCCCAAGCTTATTGGCAGAGGTGATGAATCAACACCTTCAAGGCTTTGAGCGCGATGACTATGAAAGGCTCATTCATGCGCTCAATCAGTTGATCAAAAATTCACACGACTTAAAGCATCCTGCAAAACAACCCGCCGAGGTAGGCGAGTCCCTCACTCGCCAACTAAAACTCACCCGCCAAGCGGACTACTCTCTATGATTTTCATGCATGCACTGGCCAAAGAAAACGCTCAAAACTTTGGGCTCAAATTCACCCTCACCCTCACCCTCACCCTCACCATGGGCTTGTGCGCCGTACTTTTGGCTTCATGTGCGAGCAGCCAACAGCCAAGCACTGAACTCAAAGTCCTTGAAGTCACCGAATTGAACCTTCCCCACTTCAGCAACCAAGACATTCAACCCGAGTGGTGGGAGAGGCTTCAAAACAAGAGTCTCTCAGAGCTCATTGAATCCTCATTGAAGAACAATCCAAGCATTGCCTTGGCGAACACGCGAATTGAGAAAGCGCAAGCCTTGGCAAGCATCACTCAAGCTGAAAGCTCCTTTCAAGTGGGAGGCGCTTTGAACCTGGATCGACAACGCTTCAGTCAAACCGGAATTTATCCTCCCCCCTTGGGTGGAAGTGTTCAGAGCTTGACCACCCTACAACTCTCAGGCGCTTGGATTCCTGATGTTTTTGGCAAATACAAGGCGGCCTATGCAAGCGCGATGGGTCAAGTCCAAGCCAGCGCCTTAGAGGCCACGCATGCCAGAGTTCAATTGAGTGCTCAAATCACCTTGCAATTCATCGCTTTGGCTTTGTCGATCGATGAGCGAGATTTGCTCACTCAAAGACAGCTCCGTCTTCAATCTCTTGGGCATTTGCTCAAAGAACGCATCAAGGCGGGCTTGGATGCGAGCTTGGACATACAAACGCATGACATTGAACTCAACGATCTCTCGATTGAACTCTCACAACTCGAGACTCGCATCGATTTGCATCGGCACCTCCTTGCAACCCTGGGTGCTCGCTCGCCACTGGCATTGGCGGATTTGACCCCCCATTTAAGAGACCTCAATTCAACTGATTTGGATGCCCATCTAGGCATTGATCTTTTAGGGCGTCGAGCAGATGTCATGGCTGCAAAGTTCAGGGTCCTGGCCTCCATGAAAAGTGTTGAGGCTGCAAAATTGGACTTTTATCCCAACTTGAACCTCGGTGTCTTTGCTGGCTTTAATTCTCTACAAATCAATCAACTGACCCAAAACGCCAGCGCTCAATATGGCTTGGTCCCCAGTTTGAGCTTACCCATCTTTGATGGGGGCAGACTCAATGCTCAACTGAGCGCTAAAAATGCCGAGAAAGACCAAGCCGTGGCACTTTACAACAGCACACTTCTTGACGCTCTCAAAGAAGCCAGTGACGCCTTGGTCACTTACAAACATACCAGCACCGAGCTCAAATCCAGTCAAAGATCTTTGAAGCTTGCTGCTGAAAAATTAAACCTTCAGTCTTTGAAGACTCAAGCGGGATTGAGCAATCAAGCTGCTGTTTTGCGTGAGTCACTGGCCCAATTGCAGCAGCAAAGAGCGTCTTTTGGCGGCTTGGCCAAACAACTGACGAGTGAAGTTTTGCTGATCAAATCATTGGGCGCTGCATGGCCAAGCACCGATACCAGAAAAAATGCATTTGCACTTCAGCCTTAAAGAATGTGGAATGCAAATCTAGAGCGTCACGAACCAAGCTTTGTGTCTCATCCACCCCAGTTGTTGACCGTTAACCACCGTTTCTCTCTTCACTTACAAGACCAAGATCATGACTCCAAGTCCCTCCAATCCTCCCATAACCAACCCTTCTCGCCAAAAGGGCTTGACGCTCATCGCCAGCGGTCTTTTGGTGTTCGCACTGTCCTATACCATTTGGCAGTGGCTCAATGCACGCAACATAGAAAGCACTGACAATGCCTACGTCACTGGCAATGTGGTGCAGATCACACCTCAAATTGCAGGCACTGTGGTCGCCATCAAGGTCGATGAAGCCGATCGAGTGTTGCAAGGTCAAACATTGATCAAAATGGACCCCGCGGACACGCAACTGGCTTACGATCAAGCCTCAGATCAACTGGCCCAAAGCACACGTGAGTTGAGTGCACAAAAGATCAACAATGCCGTGCTTGAGGAGCAAATTAAAATCAAACAAGCCGACCTTGAGCGTGCACAGCATGAGTTGCAACATGCACAAGCTGATCTTGCAAGACGCAGTTCGGTGGCCCCGATGGGTGGTGTTGGCAAAGAGGAGCTCGAGCATGCCATCAAGCAAGTGGAGGTCTCAAAAAATCTACTCTCCTCATCTCAATCGGCACTCCAAAGTGCAAAAGATCAATTGCTGGCCAACCGAACGCTCACGCAAAGCGCCAGCATCTATGACCACCCAAGCATCAAAAAAGCAGCTAGCAAATTGAGCGAGGCCGCCTTGGCCGCTCAACGAAGTCAGCTGGTCTCCCCCATCGAGGGCCATGTGGCCAAGCGTTTTGTTCAATTGGGTCAACGTGTTGCGCCAGGAACTGCGCTGATGACCTTGGTGAACCTGGATCAACTCTGGGTAGAGGCCAACTTCAAGGAAGTGCAGTTGCGCAACATCCGAATGGGTCAAGACGTAGAGCTCACAGCGGATGTTTATGGCTCCAATGTGGTGTACCACGGCAAGGTCTCAGGCTTAGGTAGTGGAACGGGCGCTGCTTTTTCTCTTTTGCCCGCTCAAAATGCGACAGGCAATTGGATCAAAATTGTCCAACGCGTTCCTGTGCGAATCAGCTTGGACCCCAAAGAGTTGAAGCTCAACCCTTTGCGAATTGGTTTGTCCATGGATGTGAGCGTGAGAACCGCTGACAAGTCAGGCGACTTCATTGCGCAATTGCCCAGAACCGATGAAGGATTGAGCACACAGGCTTTTGAGAGCCAATCCAAGCAAAGCAATGAGCTGATCCAAAGCATCATCAAAAGCAACGCTGTGTCCAAATGACACATTGGACACAGACATGACCTCCAGTTCAACGTCAAGCGCACCCCAACCCATTGAACCACTGAAAGGCGTGGAGCTCTTGCTAGGCACGCTTTGCTTGTCCTTGGCAACCTTCATGAATGTGTTGGACTCCTCGATTGCGAATGTCTCGATCCCAGGCATTTCCGGAGACCTCGGTGTGAGCCCCAGCCAGGGAACATGGGTGATCACAAGTTTTGGTGTGGCCAATGCGATTTCAGTGCCACTGACTGGCTGGCTCACTCAGCGCTTTGGAGCCGTTCGTCTGTTTACCTTGAGCATTTTGCTGTTCATGCTGACTTCGTTTTTATGTGGCTTTGCATCCTCCATTGAAGCGCTGGTTGTTTTCCGTGTCTTCCAGGGCTTGGTGGCTGGCCCGATGATTCCCTTGTCTCAAACCCTGTTGCTCAGCAGTTACTCCAAAGCCAAAGCCGGGATGGCCTTGGCCTTATGGGGCATGACCACCTTGGTGGCACCTGTTGTAGGTCCGTTGTTAGGCGGATGGATCACCGACAACTTCAGTTGGCCGTGGATCTTTTATATCAATGTGCCCGTCGGTGTGATTGCTGCGGCTTTGACCTGGATCATCTACCGCAAACGCGAGACGCAAATTCAAAAGCGTCCGATTGACACCGTGGGTTTAAGCTTGCTGGTCATTTGGGTGGGCTCGCTTCAATTGATGCTGGACAAAGGCAAGGAGCTGGATTGGTTCAATTCAAGTACGATTGTGATTTTAGGTGTCTTGGCGCTTGTCTCTTTTGTGGTTTTCTTGGTGTGGGAGTTGACCGATGAGCACCCCGTCGTTGACCTGAAACTGTTTGCCAGACCGAACTTTATTTTTGGTTGTTTGTCTTTGTCGATCGCTTACGGTCTCTTTTTCGGCAACTTGGTCATCTTGCCCCTTTGGCTTCAACAATGGATGGGCTACACCGCAACGACGGCTGGCATGGCCTTGGCACCAGTTGGCTTTTTTGCCATCTTGCTCACCCCCTTGGTAGGCAAAAAGGTCAACGTATGGGACCCAAGGATCATGGCGACGATTGCGTTTGTCCTCTTTGCACTGGTGCTTTGGATGAGAGCCAATTTCAGCACACAGTCTACCTTTGAGATCATTTTGATCCCCACCTTGATTCAAGGTGCTGCGCTCGCTTTGTTTTTCATACCACTCACAACCGTTACCTTGGCTGGCTTGCCGCCCGAAAGAATCCCGGCGGCGGCGGGGCTGTCAAATTTTGTAAGGATCACTTTTGGCGCCATGGGGACATCCATTGCAACCACACTTTGGGAACAACGTGCAGCGCTGCACCACGCCCACTTGGTTGAACCCCTGAATGCCAACGCTCAAGCTCTTGTACAAGCCAATCAAACGCTCACGCAACTGGGCCTCACTCCCACACAAATTTTGATACAGATCAATCGCTTGATTGATCAACAAGCCTACACACGGGCCGCAGATGATATTTTCTTGGCCTCAGGTTGGATTTTCTTGACACTGATTGGGCTCATTTGGTTTGCCCAAAGACCTTCCAAGATGACTGGGCCCGTGCAAGGTCTCAACTCAAGATCAGCCACCGATTCAAGCGTCAATGCACAGTCAGGAGCTCACTGAGTTCTGGGCTTCATCCGATGGACACAATCGCTGTGTCATGTATGCCGTATGCATGGAGGTCCAAGACGCACCAAGTTGACAAGGTGTTTTGAGTCGACGCCAAGCTACGCGTCCACAGGTTTTGGCGTCTCCAAGGTGCCTTGGCCATGACGGTCTTGCCGTTCACGCAAGGGTTGCACCAACCGAGGTGGAACCTCGGTTTTCCCCAACTTGGCAAGGTAGCCTCTTCGTGGCAAACGTGCTTTGGCCAAACAATTGGGCCGACCCCGTGCGCCACTGGCTAAATAATCGACCAACAATGAATCACGAACTTGCTTTTCAGCAAAACCGCACGTGTGCGTCAAGTGATCAAACACAGCGTCTACCAACTCCTCCGGGCTTAGACCAAAGCTTTTGCCAAACCTGCTCCACAGCGCATCAGAGAATTGAATGAAGGACTCAAAAGAAGAGCAACTGGGCGCTCGATGCGCCAATATCAAAGGAAGGGTTTTTTTGAACCGCCCCGAATTGGCCACCAAATCCCAAAACTTTGCCATCCGCGTAAAGCGCTCTAAGGTCTTGGCATCCAGCGCATGGGTTTGACGCACCACATAAGGAGGCAACAAGTCATAGACCATAGCAAATTTTTCTGTATGACGCGACAAAGGCGTTCCGCGCAAACGCTTCAAGATACCCAACTGGATCTCTTGCGGCCCAATGGCCAAAAGCCGATCAAAGCCATCAGCAAAACTCTCCAAAGTTTCACCGGGTAGTCCAAAAATCAAATCGGTATGCAAATGCGCATTGGATGACGCCAACAACCATTGCAAATTGGCCACCGTCTGGTCATTGTCTTGGCGACGGGAGATCAATTTTTGCACATCCTCGTTAAAGGATTGAATGCCCACCTCAAACTGCAAAACCCCTGCAGGAAACTGCGCAATCAACTGTTTGAGCCGATCGGGCAAATGATCTGGAATCACCTCAAAGTGGACAAACAGCGTTTCACTGGGATTCTCAGCCAATCGGTCTAAAAAAAACTGGAGGATCTGTATGGATGCATCAATTTTTAAGTTGAAAGTTCGATCCACAAATTTAAAATTCCGAGCGCCTCTTTTGTAAAGTGCGCTGATTTCATGAAGAAAGGGTTCGAGCTCAAACGCCCAGGCTGTCTTGTCAAGCGAACTCAAACAAAACTCGCATTTGAAAGGACACCCACGAGACGCCTCAACGTAAAGCACGCGGTGAGCAAGATCATCATCGTTGTAGTGCTGATAAGGCAATTCAATTTGATCCAAAGCGGGCTGCTCACCCTGAATGATTTTCATCAGTGGCTTGGGGCCATGGATCAGGCCCAAGCAAAGTTTGGGAAAGCTCACATCGCCCCAACCCGTGATCACATGGTCAGCCAAGCGAACGATTTCTTGATCGTCACACTCATGACTCACCTCAGGCCCTCCAAGAACCACCTTGAGGCTTGGGCGACGTGCTTTAAGTTCACGCACAAGCTCAGTGGTTTGGTCCACGTTCCAAATATAGACCCCAAAACCAATCACCTGCGTTGAACCTTCTTGCTGCTCTCCAAGCGTTGTCAGCAGTTCATCGACCATGTCTCGCGTCTTTCGAGACAAGGTGAATTCCATGAGGGCTGTGGCACGAGACAAACTCTCGCTGCCATGACGAGACATGTTGGCCAACAGGTACCGAAGACCTAAAGAGGCATGGATGTATTTTGCATTGATGGTGCAAAGAATGATCGATGGGGGCACAAACACTTGACTTGGCATGGCCGTATTATCGATGCTAATCTCACCCAAGTGAAATACCCCCTAAAAGATTCAAGGGCTTAAGTACCAGGGGCTTGGGCATCAGGTGCTGCAAAGACTCACAAGCACCTCTTAGGATGACGAACGCTTTTGGGTGATGGGTGGCTTGGGTAAATAAGAATGCCCTGGTTCAACTTTAAACGTGAAATCCAAACTCCACCAATCCCCTATCTCCTGATCGGTGGGAAAGGGTTCTTTCAGGTGGCGAACATATTGCCCCACCAACGCATGGGTCACACCAAACTGAACATCGGTCTCTAAATACGGATCATCGTTAGAGTAGACCTGTGAGAACTGCGTTTTGAGTCCATCCTTAAAGACCAAAAAATGCAAGTGGGCTGGCCGCATATTGTGGCGTCCGAGTTGCTTTAATAAATCTCCCACCAACCCGTTAATGGGTATCGGATACCCTGAGGGTTTGATGGTCTCAAACTGAAAATGACCGTTTTCATCGGTGATGAATCTTCCCCTCAAGTTCATCTCAGCTTGCTTGGTGTCTTGGTTTTCATAAAGCCCTTCGTTTGAAGAGTGCCAGACATCAACACGCGCATCAGCGATGGGCTTTTCGTTGAAGTCTTTGACATAGGCGTTGACCCAAACTCTATCTCCTGCGGTCTTGGAGCGTAAAAGAGACCCCCCGCTTGGCGTGATGGGCGAGTCGTCTCTCCAAAAGGGGCCCATTAAATTGGCGGTGGTGGGTTGTGTGCCACCTTGTCCATTGTTTTGCAAACACACAAGCGCTGAAACGCCCAAGGATCCAGCCATCAAGGTCACTTCATTGTGCGATGGATTGCTTTGTTGTCCGAGTTTGGCAATCAAGGTGCACGCCATGTGGAACTCAGCCTCCGTGAGTTTGGACGCTTTGATGAACGCATGCAGATGTGTCACCAGTTGGGTGAAAATTTCTCTGGTCCTAGCGTCTTCTGTACGCTCCATTTGCTTCAGAACAAAGGCGGTCAATTCTTGAGGGCTATTAAACATTTTGAGGTGGCGACTCTATGGGTTGGATAAGAAAATTTTCGAGCTTTTTAGACCTTGCGACTCTTATGAAGCAGAATTCTATGCAAAAGAAAAGCCCACAATTATGGCGCGCTTTAAGGTGGGAATTAGGGTATATAAGGGTTTGTACTCGATCTGAGCCATGAGATGATGTTGGATTCTTAAAAGTGGACGCTCATGGGTCCAACAAACCTCAAGGATCTTAAATTGAAAACGCCAAAAATAGACATTTACAACCACGTCATGCCCCCATCGTATGTCGAATTGGTCAAAAAACATGGTCGTGAAGCGGGCATGATCAAGCGCATGAGCAACCTTAGGATGCTTT
>Ga0114958_10002974_pt1 | contig 12351 bp, 10 predicted proteins | sample C_130208_EF_Meta_FD_89577 | JGI IMG/M metagenome (GOLD analysis project Ga0114958, IMG submission 89577) | Freshwater microbial communities from Lake Croche, Canada to study carbon cycling - C_130208_EF_MetaG | ecosystem: Environmental > Aquatic > Freshwater > Lake | place: Lake Croche, Canada... | reverse complement strand
GTACTCCCATCGGATCGTGGTGTTTTGAGTTGGTCGAGTGCTTCCCAGATTGCAGGACGAGCCGCCTTCTCCATTGGCAAAGGAGCGGTGCGGGCACTCGCCGGGAAACTGGCGGGGCAGGTCTTTTCTCCACCTTGGTCACATCGGGGATGTGCAGGCAGAAGGAGATGTATATCCTCCCTGACCTCGCGGGTCAAGTCCACTAATTCATTTCCGTCCAGTTCGATCTGGGTGGCGAATGGATCGATCTCAATCTCCCTCTCAAAGGGTTCCAGGCAGGAAACACAGGTCATCCTGACTTTCTGGAGCAGGCTCCCGGTGGCAAAGAGCCCTCCTTCGGAGACTCCCACATCGAGGGAATACTCCAAGGGACCGATCGGTTCGGCACCGGCCTCTTCAAGGCCTAATGAAGAGGAATCCTGCTCACCCTCCAGATGCAAGGTGCCTCCCTCAGGAATCTGACGGATATGAACTTTCATGCAATGACTCTAACCTAAGATTCACAGGGATGAAAGGGATCGTGAAAAGTTGATCCGTGAAAAGTTAAAAAATTACAAGGGGAGTAAAGGTCTCCGGCTTTCGGATTTCCCCTGCCGCTTTAACCCTTTTAACCTTTCAAACGATTCTAACCCTCCAACAACCCTTTCAGCTTCCTTACTCTTTAGGGAATTTTTCTTTCAGGGATGCTAGGGTCGAGACGGAGACAAAGGGAGAAACATCTCCTCCCAGCCGTGCCACTTCCTTCACGATCCGGGAACTCAGGAAGATGCAATCCTCGCGGGGCGTCAGGAAGATCGTCTCGATCTTCGGCTCTAGGCGGCGGTTCGTCAGGGCCATCTGAAATTCAAACTCGAAGTCGGAGACCGCCCTCAACCCACGGATGACCACGAAGGCCCCGCGACGACGGCAGAAATCGACCAGCAATCCGTTGAGCGGCTCGACCAAGAGTCCCTCGTGCGAACCCACACTCTTCTCGATTAAATCGACCCTTTCGGCGGTAGTGAACAGGGGGTTCTTGGCCTCGTTATCCGCCACGCCGACGATCACCTCGTCAAAGAGACCTAGCGAGCGGGTGATCAGGTCGAGATGACCATTCGTGACCGGGTCGAAGCTTCCCGGATAGATCGCGCGTCTGTGGCTCATAAAGCGAGAGAAGGATCACTCCCACTCGATGGTGGCGGGCGGCTTGCTGGAGACATCGAGCACACAGCGGTTCACACCCTTCACCTCATTGATGATGCGGCTCGAAATCTTAGCCAGCAAGTCATACGGCAAACGCACCCAGTCGGCCGTCATGCCGTCCTGGCTCTCCACGACGCGCAAGGCGATCGTGTAGTCATAGGTGCGCTCGTCACCCATCACACCGACCGACTGGACCGGCAGGAGGACAGCGAAAGACTGCCAGACCTTGAAGTACCAGCCCGAGGCCTTCATTTCCTCGAGCACGATCGTGTCGGCGTCGCGCACGATGCGGAGACGCTCCGGCGTGATGGCCCCGATGATGCGGACAGCCAGGCCGGGGCCGGGGAACGGCTGGCGGTCGACCACTTCCTGAGGGAGCCCAAGTTCGCGCCCCACCTCGCGGACCTCGTCCTTGAAGAGCTGACGCAGTGGCTCCACGAGCTCGAATTTCATATCCTCCGGCAGACCACCAACATTGTGGTGACTCTTAATGAGCGATGCGGGATTCCCTGCGATGGAGACGCTCTCGATGACATCGGGATAGAGGGTACCCTGCGCAAGGAAGCGGAAGGGGTGCTTCGAGCCCTTAGCCGATTTCCGGAGCTCCTCGGCTGAGTGCTCGAAGATGCGGATGAATTCGGTGCCGATGATCTTGCGCTTTTTCTCGGGGTCAGTAACTCCCTTGAGCTTCCCGAGAAAACGATCAGCGCCATCGACGATCTTAAGCCGGATTTTGAAGTTTCGTCCGAAAAGCTTGCTGACCGCATCCCGCTCCCCAGAACGCAAAAGACCGTTATCAACGAAGATGCAGGTGAGCTGATCGCCGATCGCCTTGTGAATGAGCGCCGCCGCAACGCTGGAATCCACCCCGCCGCTGAGCCCGAGAATCACGCGCCCGTCACCCACCTGGGTGCGGATCTGAGAGCAGATGCGCTCGATGAAGGACTCCATGGTCCAATCGCTCGGGCAACCGCAGATGCCATGAATGAAGTTCTGAATGATGGCCTTTCCCTTCGGGGTGTGGTGCACCTCGGGATGGAACTGCATCCCGTAAATTTTCCTTTTGGCATCGGCAATGACCGCATGGGGTGCGTTCTCCGTCTGCCCGATGGCGGTGAAGCCCTTGGGCAATTTCTCAACGCGGTCGCCATGGCTGTTCCAGACATCAATCTTCTTGGACAATCCCTTGAAGAGAGGTGAGGCACCGAGAGTGGAAAGCACTCCCTTGCCATACTCCCGGTGGGTGGAGCGGGCCACGGAACCGCCCAGATCGCGGGAGAGGAGCTGCATGCCGTAGCAGATACCGAGGATCGGCAAGCCCAGATCGTAGATCGCCGGGTCGACCTTCGGGGCCTTGGGAGCGTAGACGCTTGCGGGGCCACCCGAGAGGATAATCCCCTTCACTGCCCCGTCAGCAATGATCTCGCTGGCCTTGGTCGTGTGGGGCAGAATCTCCGAGAATACACGGCACTCACGCACACGGCGGGCAATGACCTGAGTGTATTGGGACCCGAAATCGAGGATGACGATCTTGGAAGTTGCCTTGGGTGTCTTGAGGGCTTTTGGTGCTTTGGAAGGCTTACTTTTTTTGCCTGCGGGTTTCACAATTTTTTTAGACGGGGTTGGCATCTCGGTCGGAAAGGAACGTGTAGTCTGTGCTCTAGGTTGCGCTCTGGGCTTACTGGAGGCTATTGAAAGTCATTCCCCAATTGGCCACCCATGTCGCCCTTCATCACCTTTTCGTTATACAGATGCCCTTTACCCTCAAGCCCCTGAACGGCTGTGTCGGCGACATCATCGGCATCACTCTCGGCTGTGGCGCAACCGGTGAGACAGAAGACAGGGATCACGATAAGGACGGAGGCGAGAAGAATTCGGAGAAGTTTCACCCTGTGACCCTAAAAGATCCGATCCAGAAGGCAATACGGGAAGGATGGACAGAAAAGGATGAAAGCTGAAACCTGAGACCTGAAAATGAAAAGTGGCATACCTCCCGATCTGCTCTTGGAGGCGTATGCCTCGGGGATCTTCCCGATGGGGATGCCTGACGGCGAGATCCGTTGGTACTCGCCCAACCCGAGAGGCATCCTCCCGCTGGAGGAGTTTCACACGCCGCACGGACTTAAGAGGATTCTCAAAAAACCTAGCTGGGAAATCCGTATTGATACGGCGTTTCAAGAGGTCATGCGAGCCTGCGCTTCACGCGAAGAGACCTGGATCACGGAAGCAATCGCGGAGAGCTACACCCTCCTTTTTGAGAGTGGCCATGCTCATTCGGTGGAGGTCTGGCAGGATGATAAGCTAGCAGGGGGGCTTTACGGAGTCTCCATCGGCGGGGCCTTCTTCGGAGAGTCGATGTTCCACCACGTCACCGATGCCTCGAAGGTTGCGCTCTGGCACCTCGTACAGATCCTGAAAGAGGGCGGATTCACATTGCTCGATAGCCAATGGACCACTCCTCACTTGGAACAATTCGGCGCGAAGGAAATCTCACTGGCTGACTATCTGGAAAAACTGGCCACCGCACTTACTCTAAAAACCACTTTCTCAAAGCCGCGCACTTTTTTTTGAACGCGCGGCAGCTTGGCAACGTCAAACAGTTATGACAGACACCCTCCTCAATATGACCCTCTCCCTTTTGGGTGGAGGCCTCACCTATCTGGCCCTCAACCATCTTGTGTCCAAGCACGATCACTTCCCCGCCAAGGCTCGGAAACAATAGCCCCCTAGCCCCAGAAAGAGGGGGCGATAACGCGGGTCAGCACGTTCGCTATCCCGCAGAGCAGGATGAGTGGAACGACGCCCACTTTCTTGGCCTGAAGCAAAAGGAAGGAGATCAGGGCCAGCACGAGGGGAAGCGCCGCGAAATGACCCGCAGGCAGAAAGAGGGCCTCTGAAAACCAGAGGGCAAGGCAGGTAATAACAGCCGTCACCACGGCTCCGATCGCGGCAAGCGCACCCCCCATGCGGGGATTCCGCGCAATCCCTTCCAGATGAGGGGCCAATGAAAAAATCCAAAGGAAGCTAGGTAAAAAAAGAGACCAGACGGCTGCCAGACTTCCCAATGTCGCGGAAAGTAGAGGTGATAGAATGCCAGGGGCCTTGTAGCAGCCCAGGAAAGCCACGAACTGCAGGGCGATCAGCAAAGGGCCTGGAGTTGTCTCGGCAAGACCAAGCCCGTCCAGCATCTCCCCGGAGGAAAGCCATCCCCAGTCACCCGAGGCGTGTAGCGAGACATAAGAGAGGGCCGCGTAGGCTCCGCCGAAACTCAGCACCGCGACCTTGCCGAAGAAAAGCCCGACGCGAAACGGCATCGCCTTGGAACCCAGCCAGATCAACAGCACTAGCATCGGCACCAGCCAGATCGCCAGGATACTCAGGGCCATGCTTAGAGACGATAAGCAGGAGCTGATCCAACTCCTCGACCTCGATGCGGATTTCTCGGGGGATTCTTCCAGCGTCGAAGGTTTTTTCAGCAACAGTCCTCCGATCAAACCGAATCCCAGCACCACAACGGGATAAGGAATATGTGCCTGAAAGAGGCCGAATGAAATCATGGCTATCAGGGCAAGAGGCCAATTGGTCACGGTCCGACGTCCAATCCTGAGCAATGCTGAGGCGACGATCGCCACTACAGCAGGCTTCAAGCCATCAAAAAAGAAATGGAGTAATGGCCAGTCGCGGCCTGTCACATAGAGCAGGCTTAGCGCCCAGAGCAGCAGAACTGCAGGCAGCAGAAAGAGTACGCCGGCAGCGATCCCTCCACGGATCCCGTGAAGGCGCCATCCGAGATAGGTGGCAAGTTGTTGGGCCTCCGGGCCTGGCAGAAGCATGCAAAATTGAAGAGCCCTCAGGAACTCGGCCCCGTTGATCCATCCTCTTTTCTCGACCACCTCGGCCTGGAGGATTGCGATCTGGCCCGAGGGTCCCCCGAAACCTATACAGCCGATCTTTAACCAGAGACGCACGGCCTCTCCGAAGGTCGGCTTGACGGGATAGGTGACTCCCATGATGGCTTGCGTTTGACCCGTCTTACTCTTGATTGAATAGTGGCAGCTCCGCCGTCGGATCGGGGGCTCCCGGCATCTTGCGACGAGTTCTAGCCAGTGCCGGACGTCCCTCAGCGTTCAGTTCCGCCTTCTCCAGGTTTGTGAGGATCTCCCGGGCCCGTTCGATCACCGTGGCGGGAAGACCCGCCAAGCGAGCCACCTGGATGCCATAGCTTCGGTCGGCTGCTCCCAAGATGATTTTTCTCAAGAAAACGATCCGGTCATTCTGCTCCCGGACAGCGACATTGAAATTCCGGACGCCCGAGCGTGTGCGGGCCAGGTCGGGAAGTTCATGGTAGTGGGTTGCGAAGAAGGTGCGGCATCTAGTGATGTCATGCAGATACTCTGCGACGCTCCAGGCAATCGAGAGACCGTCGAAGGTGGCCGTGCCGCGTCCGATCTCGTCCAGCAGGACAAGACTGCGGGATGTTCCGTTGTGGAGGATATTCGCCGTCTCGTTCATCTCGACCATGAAGGTCGAGTGTCCCTTGGAGAGATCGTCGCTCGCGCCGACCCGGGTGAAGATACGGTCAGTCACGCCGATGCGGGCAGACTCAGCTGGAATCCAACTTCCCAGCTGGGCCATGACCGTGAGGAGACCAACCTGTCGGAGATAGGTCGATTTACCGGCCATATTCGGTCCGGTGATGATGCCCATGCGGTGATTGGCAGCATCGAGATCGGTATCATTCGGCACAAAGGCCTCGCCGCCGGCGCGCTGGTCCAGCACGGGGTGACGCCCCTCGCGAATCTCCAGCATGGTCGAATCATCGACAACGGGACGGGCATATCCGAAAAGCCGGGCGGTCTCGGCCAGTGAACAAAGGGTGTCCAGTGCACCCGCTGAAGCAGCGGTCTCCTGCAAGGGTCGCACTTGCTCTAGGACGGCAGAGCGGAGGCGTTGGAAGATTTCGATCTCGAGGGCCTTGGCCCGTTCTTCAGCCCCGAGGATCTTCCCCTCCATCTCCTTGAGCGCGGGGGTGATGAATCGTTCCCCGCCAGCGGTGGTCTGCTTACGGGTGTAGTCATCGGGGACACTGCCTAGATTCGCCGTGGTGATCTCGATGAAGTAGCCAAAGACGGCGTTGAACCGCACTTTCAACGATTTGATCCCGGTGCGCTGAATCTCCGTTTCCTGCAACGCGGCGATCCAGTCCTTACCCTCGGTGGAAGCATTCCGAAGTTCATCCAGTCCTGCGTCGAATCCGGAACGGATCATTCCTCCTTCCCTGAGGGTCGGAGGAGGTTCATCGACAATCGCGGATTCAAGGAGAGCGGTAAGCTCCGGAAGCGGATGCAGATTCTCACTGAGTTGGCTAAGCAGCCCACCTCCGCAAGAGGCAAGCGTTTCCCTGAGGGCGGGTAATGACCCCAGTGAGGAGGAAAGAGTCGCCAGGTCGCGGGCATTACCCGAGTTCTGGCTGAGACGGGAGATAGAGCGCTCAATATCACGGATGCCACCGAGGCGGTCGCGCAGGTCTCCCAACTTCATCGGTGCGGAGATCAGGAATCCTATCGCATCTTGCCTCTCGTTGATTGCTGCCGGAGCGATCAGCGGGCGCAGGACCCAGTCCCGCAGAGTACGGGCTCCCATGGGGGTGATTGTCCTGTCTAGGGCTCCGAGAAGGGTCATCCCTCGTCCGGCCCTAGAGGAGACCAACTCCAGATGTCCCTGTGTGGAGGCATCTAGCAGCAGATGCTCGGCCTGCCGATAGGCACTGAGTGAACGGAGATGCCCGGCATCGCGGCGAAGCGTGCGCGTGAGGTAGTGAAGCAGAGCGCCGGCGGCAGCGACTCCGATGGGCACATCATTCACCCCGAAGCCATCGAGCGAATGGACCTTGAAATGGGAAAGCAGCAGCTCCTTGGAGGCCATTGGATCGAAGAGATAAGCCCCCACCTCCTCAGGCTCGGGAAAACCAAAAGGCAGACCGTTCTGCAAATCCCGAAACAACTCTTTTCTTCCCTCAGGAACCAAGATCTCGGCGGGGGCCATGCGGACCACTTCGTCGAGCACTGCCTCGGCGGAAGAAAGCTCTGTGATACGAAACTCACCCGTACTTAGGTCCGCGCAGGCAAGGCCGAAGACACCGCCCTCCTTGGCCGGCGGTAGGATGGCAGCAGTGAAATTGTGGCTTTTCTCCTCAAGGCCGGCATCTTCCAGAGTGCCGGGACTCAGTATCCGAGTGATCTCGCGGCGAACCAGCTTCCCAGGTTGAACCTCTCCTACCTGCTCGCAGAAAGCGACACGACGACCGGCAGCAAGCAACTTCTCCATGTAACCGCGTGCTGCATGGTACGGGACGCCGCACATCGGCACGTCGCCCCGCTTGGTGAGGGCGACATTCAGGATCGGCGAGGCCTCCTTGGCATCGTCGAAGAACATCTCGTAAAAATCGCCGAGACGGAAAAGCAGAAATGTGCCCGGCGGCAGGTCGCGCCGCAGGGCGTGATACTGCTTCATCATCGGCGTTCCCTCAGCGGCCATAAGTTAGGTGATTAGGCTGAAGACTGAAGGCTGTTAGCGGGGAATCTGTAGGGAATAATCCTACGACTAGGAGTTAAGGAAAGCTGTCAGAGGACTGGTCGGGATGGCGTGCTCGGCGGCCAGAGGCAAGCCGGCAGCCACCGCCTCGGCAGCACCCTCGACCGCCAACCGGAAGGCGCGGGCCATGCGGACGGGATCGCCTGCGACAGCGATCGCGGTATTCACCAGCACGGCATCAGCCCCGAGCTCCAAGGCCTCGGCGGCATGGCTGGGAGCGCCGATCCCCGCATCGACGATCACAGGCACAATCGCCTGCTCGATGATAATGGAGAGTTGATGGCGCGTCTCGAGGCCGCGGTTGCTCCCGATCGGCGAACCGAGCGGCATGACCGTCGCGGCACCCGCTTCCTGAAGTCGTTTTGCCAAGACCGGATCGGCATTGATATAGGGAAGAACTGTGAACCCTTCGGCCACCAGCATCTCGGTCGCCTTCAGGGTCTCGATGGGATCGGGAAGCAGGTGACGGGGGTCCGGATGGATCTCGAGCTTCACCCACTTCGGCAGACCTGCGGCGGCGGAGAGACGGGCCAGACGAAGCGCCTCCTCGGCGGTGTTGGCACCGCTGGTGTTGGGAAGCAGAAGATACTTATCCGGATCAATGAACTCCAGGATATTGGCGAAAGGATCACTCTTGCCGGAGAGGTCGGCACGGCGGAGCGCCACGGTGACAATCTGGGTGCCGCTTGCGGCCAAAGCCGCACTCATGGTGGATCCGGAGGAAAACTTTCCGGTTCCGAGAAAAAGGCGCGATGAGAATTCGCGGCAGGCAATGATCAATGGCGATGCTGCGGACATCTGCGGAGACTATCCTTTGGATTGACGCCCTGCAAGAAAGGGCGCTTTATGGAAGTCTACCCTGAGAAACGACCCGAACCGAGGAACTCCCTTCCCTACCACACCTAGGCAACTGAGGACCCGATCGCGACGAGCGCCTCGTCTCGCGTGACGCAGACGGGATAAGCAGTCTGAAACTGGGCGATATCGAAGATTCTTTGCACGGCAGGCTGAAGGGCGCAGACGGCCAAGCCACCGCCGACACGCTGCAACTGACGCCCTAGCAGGAAGAACTCACGGAATCCTGCGCTGCTCACGTACTCAAGGCCGGCGAGGTCGAACACGACGTCTTTGGAACCGCTAGATTCGATCTCGCTCGAAACAGAATCCTTAATCATATTCTGCTCCGTTGCATCGAGGCGCCCCGTGAGTATCACAACGAGAATAGGGCCGGCTTTTTCGAATTGGATGTCCATGACTTTCAACCAACTCAAAATGCTTCGGGGGATGCCCGTCAAGTCCCATTCTCACAACATATCCACAGGACGTGGCAAGCAAGGCATCCTCATCCTCATCCTCTTGGCATTACTCCAAGGATGAACTATCGCTTGCAGAGGACTCGGTCACCCATGCCTTCCCTAAAACATTACCTGTCGCCCCGATCGATCGGGCAGCGGTTCGCCCTGACCATCGGGACGGGAGCTGGCGTGATCCTGATCGTTTTGGCAGTGGCCAACTATATCAGCGGCAGGGAACTTCTACTCCGGCAAACCTCCCAGGAGGCACTCCGTGCGGTGAACGATGAGATCAACACAATGGATGATCTGGTCGAGAAGATGGCGATGTATCCCGAAATCATTGCTGCCACCGAGCTGACCGGGGCGAATAACGAGGGTGTCAAGGTTTCCTGGCTTGCCTCACTGCTGAAGCACTCCCCGATGCCAGCCATCTACGGGCTCTATATGGCCAGGGAATGCCGAGACTGGCGCGATCCGAACTCCAATCCCTGGGTCGACCGCAAGATCTGGCCCAATGCGGCCCACCTGAAATACGACTTCCATGATCCGAGTCAGGACTGGTACCAAGGGGCCAAGAAGGCAAAAGGCCTTTATGTGACAAAGCCCTATTTCGACATGGGTGGCTCCGACATCAACATGGTCAGCATCACCAAACCCGTGTACTCGGCCCAGGGCACTTTCCTGGGGGTGGCGGGAGTGGATGTGGCTCTGGATGAAATGAGGAAGATCGTCCGGAAGATCCACATCAGGAGTTATGAGAGCGATTTTACTCTGGGAGCTGAGGAGGGAAAGGTCACATCGTCCCCGAAGAGTCCGGTTGCAGGTCCGCAGGAACCCCGTGAAACGGCGTATCTGGTCTCCCAAAGCGGAGCGATCATCGTGAGCCCCGAGGCCTCGCAGGACAAACCAGTACCAAAGCCTAGTGAACAGGATCAGGCTAAGGCATTGGAAGAGCTGCTCAGCAACGGACTTGTCACCAGCGTTCCCGGCATCCAGAAGATCCTTGCCTCTGATAGCGGATGGGTGCACCTCAAAGATGGAAGCAACAAGGTGATCTACTGGGCCAAGGGTAGGACCACCGGATGGAAACTGGTGCTGGAAGTGCCTTACGAACTCATCGTGGCTCCGGCCAGAAAATTGGCCGAACAGTCTGCGATCATCAGCGGGGCGGGGCTTTTCCTACTTATGGGCGTTGTCTTTTTCACCGCACGCAAGATTTCCCAACCGATCACCGCGCTTCAGACCGTGGCCACCTCTTTTGAAAAAGGAAGCTATGACGGGGGTACGGGGATCCTGGAGCGGATCGAAAAACGTTCCGACGAGCTAGGCCGCTTTGCCAAGAGCTTCTCCGCCATGGCGCAGGAAATCCGCCTCAGGGAAGAGCGGCTCTCGGAATGGAATGCCAACCTTGAGCAGACGGTGAAAGACCGTACGGCGGCCCTCGCCACAGCAATGGAGAAAGTCGAGAAGGTCAATGTCGCCATTGAGGCGGAACTTGCCGAAGCGGCCACCTATTCCCGCGCCGTTCTGCCCGGGAAACTCACACATCCGGTCTCCACTGACTGGGTGTTCATCTCCTCCTCCCAACTCGGGGGGGATTCCTTCGGCTATCACTGGCTTGATGATGACACTCTTTCCCTTTATCTGCTCGACGTTTGCGGACACGGCGTCGGAGCTGCATTACTTTCCATTAGCGTGGTGAACGTGCTGCGCACCTCCTCCCTTGCCGACACGAACTTTCGTGATCCAGCTCATGTCCTGGGCATCCTGAATGCCGCTTTCCCAATGGAGCAGCATAATGATATGTATTTCACCGCATGGTATGGTGTCTACTCTCGCTCTACGAACATCCTCAGCTTTGCATGCGGTGGTCACCCCCCCGCCGTATTGATCTCGCCTGATGGTTCAGTTCGTCATCTCTCTGCCAAGGGCGCGGTTGTGGGAGCTTTCCCCAAGCCCACCTACGAGACGGCTTCAGCGACTGTTGTACCAGGCTCCAGACTCTATCTCTTCAGCGATGGCACCTACGAAATCGACCGACCAAACTCCATAATGATGACCCACGACGAGTTCTCCAACATCCTCAGAGATCCTAGTGTCACTGGAACTTCCAAGCTGGAAGATGTTGTCGCGGAGGTGCGTCGCCAGCAGGCAAAGGAAGCCTTCGCGGATGACTTCTCGCTGGTAGAGTTCCGTTTCTCAGATAACCAACTCCCGTCCCATGGAGTCCTGAAATTGAAGGCCGATCTGAGCGAACTAGCACGCCTGCATCCCTTTCTAACCTCTTACTGTGAGCACGAGGGAACCCCGATGGAGCAGGTCTTCGACTTCGAGGTCATCCTCGAGGAACTCGTAACCAATGTCATCAAATACGGCGGCGTTGATGCAGGGCAAGAGTGCTGCCTCATCGAACTCATGCGCGAAGGGAACCAAATCACAATCCGCTTCAGCGACTGGGGCAATCCGTTCAACTCGCTTGCCCGGGACGAAGTTGACACTGATAAACCGATCGAAGAACGCGAGATCGGAGGCCTCGGAATCCACTTCATCAAGAAACTCACCGACACCCAGAGCTATGAGTACAAGAATGGAAAGAATGTTCTCACACTCACGAAGACGCTCCGCTGATAGCGGAGCGAGGTTTTAGCAGTTTAGGCTGAAGGCTTTTAGACTGTTAGGTCAGAGCAGAGAATGACTCCCGCTGAGGCGCTATGGCGCAGAGATCTGAAGGAATCAGAAATTACCACATCTTCTAATCCAACGGACTCCTCACCGCGAGTCCCGGCTTATTGAGGACATGGGTATAAATCATCGTCGTGGAAACATCGGCGTGACCGAGGAGTTCCTGCACCGTCCGGATATCGTAGCCATTCTCCAGCAAGTGGGTCGCAAAGGAATGACGTAGTGTGTGCGGGGAAACCGGCTTCACCAGCGCAGCCCTCAAGGCCGCGCGCCTCACAAGCTGCTGGATGCCGCTTTCATGAAGATGATGCCTCCGGAGGGCGCTCGAGCGCGGATCCTGTGACTCAGAGTCCGAAGGGAAGACCCAGAACCACCCCCACTCCTTTCTGGCGGATGGATACTTCAGGGCCACGCCATCGGGCAGGAAGACCCCCTCCTCACAGCATCGTATTTAGAATTGGTGAATCTGGCCCAAATGGAATTGATTTTGATAACCCAGTAAAGAAAAAGGTGGATCTTTCAACATTGTTTTTAACACCAATAATCAAATAATTACCCAATCAAAGATGCCTAACCAATCACTGGAGCGAACGCTAGG
>Ga0114958_10002968_pt1 | contig 12364 bp, 12 predicted proteins | sample C_130208_EF_Meta_FD_89577 | JGI IMG/M metagenome (GOLD analysis project Ga0114958, IMG submission 89577) | Freshwater microbial communities from Lake Croche, Canada to study carbon cycling - C_130208_EF_MetaG | ecosystem: Environmental > Aquatic > Freshwater > Lake | place: Lake Croche, Canada... | reverse complement strand
TAATTTTGCAAATTTTTGAAGAGGTGTTTAATCACAAAGCTTTTACTGGACGTTCTGGAACATTTTATGGTTATGAAGGATTGGGTTCTATCTATTGGCACATGGTTTCTAAATTGCATGTCGCTGTTCAAGAAGTTTGTATTAAAGCCATTAATGCTAATGAGGATGCTACTGTAATTAAAGGTTTATTATCACATTATCAAGAAATTGGAAGAGGAATTGGCGTACATAAATCACCATCTGTTTATGGTGCATTTCCAACAGATCCTTACTCACATACACCACTGTTTAGAAAAGCACAACAACCAGGAATGACAGGTCAGGTTAAAGAAGATATTTTGACTCGAATTGGAGAATTGGGCGTAAAAATAAACGAAGGAAAACTTCAATTCCAGCCTTCTATTTTAGATAAAAATGAGTTTTTAACTCAAGGTCAAGAAGTAGTTTTTATTAATGTTGAAGGTTCAAAAAACAAAATCGTACTAGAAAAAGACAGTTTGGCATTTACTTATTGTCAAGTTCCAATTATCTATATAAAATCAACCTCCAATCAAATGGAGTTGTTTTATAAAAACGGAACTATTCAACGATTGGATTCTTTAGAATTGGATGTAGAAAATAGCCAAAAAATATTTCTACGAACCGCTGAAATAGTGAAAATTAAAGTATCAATCAATGAGGGTTTAGTACCGTAATGAAAAAAAACTACTACATACTTTTAATTTTGCTACTATCTTTTGATAATGTGACACTTTATGCGCAAAATTCAAAAGATGTAACGGCCAAAATGATTTTAGGAAATCCGAAATATCAGGGTATTTGCTATGGTGGCTACCGAACAAATACTAGAGATGTGGAGCCAACAGTATTTGAAGTTATGGAGGATTTGAAAATTCTAGCTGCTTTAAATATTAAAATAATCAGAACCTATAATCTGCATCATGAAGAAATATTAAATGTGTTAAAAGCCATCACTGAATTAAAAAAGGAGAATCCAAAATTTGAAATGTATGTGATGTTGGGTGCTTGGATTGATTGCAAAAATGCTTGGACCGAAATTGCTCCCATTCATGATGAAGAAAGTCAACGAAATACCATTGAAATTCAAAAAGCGGTTGAATTATCCAATCAATATCCTGAGATTATTAAGATTATTTCTGTCGGAAATGAAGCAATGGTTAAATGGGCAACCAGTTATTATGTGACTCCCGCTATAATTTTAAAATGGGTCAATCATTTACAAGAGTTAAAAAAACAAGGTCAATTACCCAAAAATATTTGGATTACAAGCTCTGATAATTATCTGTCATGGGGAGGAGGTGATGCTCAATATCACATTGATGACCTTAATAAATTAATAAAAGCAGTTGATTATATTTCAATGCATACCTATCCAATTCATGACGAACGTTTCTTTCCAGAAATATGGGGAATTAAAGAAAATGAAGCAAATCTATCCGATAAAATGAAAATAGATAAGGCACTTTTGAGAGCCAGAGATTATGCTATTTCGCAATATAATGGTGTATTGAAATACATGAAGTCGATAGGTGTTACTAAACCAATTGAAATTGGGGAGACGGGTTGGACTAGTATTGATAATATATATTATGGAGTTGAAGGTTCTAATGCAGCCGATGAATACAAGGTAGCTCAATATTATAAATTAATGTGCGAATGGTCTAACAAAGAAAAAATTACTTGTTTTTATTTTGAAGCTTTTGATGAAAGTTGGAAAGATGGCAAAAATCCCAATGGGTATGAAAATCATTTCGGATTGATCAATTTGCAAAACCAAGCCAAATTTGCGCTTTGGGATAAAATTGATAAAGGCATTTTCAAAGGTTTAACTCGAAACGGAAAACCAATTACAAAAACATACAAAGGCAATGAAAAAGCCTTATGGCAAGATGTTAAAGTTCCAAGATTAATTAAAAATAATAATTAATTTATGAAAAAAAAATATCTTAACAAAATCTTTTTTAAACTATTGATAATTTGTGTTTTATTATCATTATTGAGTTGCGGAAGCGCTAGAGAAATGAATGTACAAGTATATGAAACTTCGGCAAACGGGAATTCTTTAAAACAGATAACCAATTTTTCTAATAATTCCTCTTCAATACTAATAACATTAAATCCAGAAGAGCAATACCAAACAATAACTGGTTTTGGTGGCGCTTTTACCGAATCATCTGCTTTTTTAGTTAATAAATTAAGCGAATCAAACCGTAAAAAGATAATGAACGCCTATTTCAGTGAAGACGGAGCCAATTATTCTTTGACTAGAACTCATATTAATTCTTGTGATTTTTCTCTGAAACATTATGCTTATGATCTTGTGGATGGCGACAAAAATTTAGATCATTTTTCTATCGATGAAGATAAAAAAAACAATCTGATTCCAATGATTTTACAAGCCAAAGCGATATCCAAAGAAGGATTTAAAATCATTGCTTCACCTTGGACTTCTCCACCATGGATGAAGGACAATAAAAATTGGGTGGGTGGAAAATTATTACACGAATATTACGATACATGGGCATTGTATTTTTTAAAATACATTGATGCTTATAAAAAAGAAGGAATTGATATTTGGGGAATAACAGTTGAAAACGAACCTCACGGAAACGGAAATAATTGGGAAAGCATGCTGTATTCACCTCAAGAAATGACCAACTTTGTTCAAAATCATTTAGGTCCAACATTGAAAAAAGAAGGTAAATCCGAAATTAAAATTCTAGGTTACGACCAAAACAGAGCTGGAATAAAAGAATGGGTAAATGAAATGTATAAAGAAGAGAAATCTTCAAACTATTATTCGGGAACTGCCATTCATTGGTATGAAAGCACCTATGAAGTTTTTCCTGAAGATTTACAATTTGCTCACAAAAAAGCTCCCCATAAATATCTAATTCAAACAGAAGCATGCATAGATTCTGAAGTGCCCCACTGGCAAGATGATGCCTGGTATTGGAAAAAAGAAGCTACCGATTGGGGTTGGGATTGGGCATCAGAAAAAGAAAAATATTTACACCCAAAATATGCTCCTGTTAATCGTTATGCAGTAGATATTATCGGATGTTTAAACAATTGGGTTGACGGTTGGGTTGACTGGAATATGGTTTTAGACACTAAAGGCGGTCCGAATTGGTTCAAAAATTGGTGCGTCGCTCCAGTTATCGTTGATACTGATAAAGACGAAGTTTATTTCACGCCTTTGTATTATGTCATGTCGCACTTTAGTAAATTCATGCGCCCGGGTGCATTGAAAATTGGTTGTAAAATCGATAATAAAGAATTGGTTGCAACGGCTGTAAAAAATCCAGACGGATCTATAGCATTGGTAGTATTCAACCCTACAGAAAAAAAACAAAACCTAGAAATAAAATTAACTAATCAAACAAAAATTATTTCCATTAATGCAAGTGCTTTGCAAACAATGGTTATTAGATAGAAATACTTTTCAATTATGTCAAAAAAATTAATTTCAACAGATAAGATTCCAACGGGGCAAAAAATTGCATTTGGACTAGGAATGTTAGCCAATCAAATGTTTCCTGCTGCTTTAGGAATTTTTATGGTAGTGCTTGTTGAAGATTTAAAATTTCCTGCTTGGATGTGGGGAATGTTATTTTTCTTACCAAGAATATTTGATGCATTTATCGATCCAATAATGGGTTTTATAACTGATAATACTCGATCTGTTTGGGGAAGAAGAAGACAATATGTTTTTGTGGGTGCCATAATTATGGGAATTTCGTTTGTTGTAATGTGGCAATTGCATCGCGAAAATGGCATCGATTATAATTTTTGGTATTTCCTTTTGTGGTCCTTTATTTTTTACATTGGACTTTCTGTTTTTAGTGTTCCTTATGTAGCAATGGGATATGAAATGAGTGACGACTTTCATGAACGAACAAGTATTATGGCTATTTCTCAATGGATTGGCCAATGGGCATGGGTAATTGCACCTTGGTTTTGGGTAATTATGTATGATCCAAAATGGTTTCCAAATGCCGATACTGCTACTAGAACTTTGGCGGTTTGGGTAGGTATTTCCTGTATGATTTTAGCAATGATACCCGCTATTTTTATTAAAAGTAAATCAACTGTTAATGAAGAAAGTTTTTCGCCTTTAACATTTAATACTATTGGCGGGAGTTTAAAAGAAATTTTTGATAGCTTCAAAGAAGCTTTTGTAAATAAACCTTTTAGAAAACTTTGTATTGCTACTTTTTTGATATTTAATGCGTTTAATACCGTAGCTGGTTTTACTTTTTTTATAGTAGTTTATTACCTTTTTAATGGAAATGCTGCAGAAGCGGGTATTTGGCCTACACTTTTTGGATGTATTGGTGCATTAGCAACTACTTTTATCGTAATTCCTATAGTAGCAATTATTTCCAAAAAAATGGGAAAAAGAGATGCCTTTTTGTTGTGCCAAGGAATTTCTGTTTTAGGTTATATTTTACTTTGGTTTCTTTTTATTCCGGGTAAACCTTATATGTTTTTGTTTGCTTTACCATTTTTCTCTTTTGGTATTGGAAGTCTTTTTACTTTAATGATGTCTATGACAGCAGATGTTTGCGACATGGATGAACTCTCCTCAGGAAAAAGAAGAGAAGGGATTTTTGGTGCTATCTATTGGTGGATGGTAAAATTTGGTTTCGCCATTGCCGGATTATTGACAGGAGTTATTATGTCTTCTGTAGGCTTTGATCCAAGTTCGCCTTCACAAACGGAGGGCGCAATTACTGGCCTAAGACTCTTTTTCTCTGGAATCCCAATTATGGGAACTTTAATAGCGATGTGGGTTATGAGAAATTATGATTTAACTGAAGACAAAGCTAAAGAGATTAAAGAGGAGTTGTTGGCTTTAAAAGGGGAATAATCTTCAAACTAATACTATTTAACCACTACAAAATTTAATTAATTATAAAATAAATCCAAATATGAAAAATAGTGCTATTAACAAAATAATGTTTTCCTTTTTTCTATGCTGTCAATTTGGATTTGCTCAGGTTGATGTAACCTACAATAATTTGGTTTGGTCTGACGAGTTCACTACCAACGGAGCAGTAAATTCTAGTAATTGGTTTCACCAAACTCAATTGCCAGCAGGAGGAAATTGGTTTAACAATGAAGTGCAACATTACACAAACCAAGTTTCCAACTCCTATGTTGATAATGGATATTTGAATATAGTTGCCAAAAAAGAACTTTATACCGACCAAGGAATAACAAAAGAATATACTTCAGCACGGTTGAACTCTAAATTTGCTTTTAAATACGGACGAGTTGATGTTCGTGCAAAGTTACCTTTAGATGCTGGTACTTGGCCAGCTATTTGGATGTTGGGTAAAAACGTAAATGAACCAGGTGGCTATTATGCTGCAACTTATGGAACAACTGATTGGCCTGCATGTGGTGAAATCGATATTATGGAGCATGGAATTTTTCCATCACAATCTAGTAATTATATTCAAAGTACTTTACATACACCTTCTTCTTTTGGGGGTTCTGTAAATAATGGTGGCATCAACGCCTCTGATTTAGCCAATAATTACCATGTTTATTCTCTGAATTGGTCGCCATTTGAAATGTCTTTCCTTCTTGATGGTGTAGTATTTTACACCTACAATCCTGCTGTCAAAGATGCTACTACTTGGCCATTTGATAAAGAGCAATATATATTATTAGATATTGCGATGGGCGGAACTGCTGGAACAATTAATTCAAATTACACGCAAAGTTCGATGTTAGTTGATTATGTTCGAGTTTATCAAAACACGCTTGTAGATACTCAGGCACCTACAAATTTTACGGCTAGTATTGGAGCAGTTACCTACAATTCGATTGAGTTACTGCTTAATGCCAACGATAATTCGAGTACTATTGCTTATAACATCACTTATGGAGCTACAACAATTTCTGTTGCAGGTACCGCCGGAGTTCAAAAATCGGTTGTAATTAATGGATTATCTCCAAGCACCAATTATGTTTTTTCAATTGCAGCAGGTGATTTATCTGGGAATAATGGTACCAATAACCCAATTATTCTTAATGCGACCACACCGGCAATTCCTACTGTAAACACCGAGTGTTTAGGTACTTCAACAGTCGCTTCTCAAGGTACTTTTTCAACGGGTTATCGCTATGGATTTCAAACGACTGGCACCGATGTTAAAATAACTTTTGAATTATTAGATACTGATAGAGTGGGAGTTGTCGCCTATCTGTGGAAACAAAGTCCTTTTTCAGAAGTACAAATGACAAACGTTACGGGAACTATTTTTACTAAAACTATTACGGGACAAACTGTCGGTTCTACAATCAATTACGCCGTTAAATTTGCTTATTCTGGCGGAATGTCTGTTACCAAATATTTTTCTTATGTAGTGGGTAATACTTGCGCCTTAAGTGTTCATTCCATTGTTGATTTAAATGATTTTTACTTTTCTAATCCGGCTAATGATTTTGTTTCTATTTATTCTAATGTAGCAATTGAAAAGGTTGAAATCTACAATCTTATCGGAAATATGGTTTTGAAAACTTCTGAAAATACCGACAAAATTGATGTTTCCAATTTAGCAAAAGGAATTTATTTAATTTCTGCTTATTCGGGAACTGAGAAATGCACCAAAAAAATAATAATAAAATAAATTAGAGATAATACTTTATTATTTCAAGCAAAACAAGACTAATTTACATTAAAAATGTTAAATTTTAAAGTTTTATTTGTTTGTAAAGAAAATATTATATTATATTTGGCTATAATTTAATCTAACTTTAACAGTCGCCTATACATTAAAATTACTTTTTTAGAAAATTCTTGTTTTTTTAACTTAAACTAAAAAGTAATTTTATGGCAACTACTCAACTCCTAGATGCTTTATTGGTAAAGAATTATATAGCTGGCGATGAAAACGCTTTAGTTATATTAATTAACAGACATCAGTCCAAAATTTATGGTTTTATTTATTCTAAAATAAACAACCGTGATTTAGCTGAAGATATTTTTCAAGATACTTTCATGAAAGTTATTAAGACTTTAAAGTCTAATTGCTATAACGAAGAAGGTAAGTTTTTACCATGGGTAATGCGAATTTCTCATAACCTAATTATGGATCACTACAGAAAAAATCAGAAAATGCCCATGCTAAGAGAAACGGACGAATTTTCTATCTTTTCTGTTTTGCAAGAAACTTCTCCTAATGTAGAAAAAAGAATTATTAGCGAATTGATTGAACAAGATTTACAAAAAATCATCAAGGAATTGCCAGATGACCAAAGGGAAGTTCTAGTCATGCGTATTTATCAAGATTACAGTTTCAACGAAATTGCAGAGATAACAGGGGTTAGCATCAACACGGCATTAGGTAGAATGCGCTATGCGTTATTAAACTTGAGAAAAGTAATTGAAAAAAATCAAATTATTTTAACCGATTAAACAATAAAGAGTTTGATAAAGCGTTGTACGTATATAATTTAAAATGTACTATGGCAAAACTTTACTCTAAAAACGCATTAGCAACTTCTAAATTACTTCCAAAAAAAGAAACCATTAGTTTCTTACTTAAGTATTCAAAAGCTTTGAATATCGTTAAGATGGGCGGTATAAATTTTGAATTCATTGCTAATTAAGAAATATCCCGGTTATTATCGGGATATTTTTTTATCCAATTCTTTCAAAATAGTTTTTCTTCCAATGGTTTTGGTGATGATGTCTTTGTTAATATCCCAACCTCGTGCCGGAGAATATTCTCTACCATACCAGATGATTTGCAAATGCAACTCATTCCATAATTCTTCTGGAAAAATAGCTTTGGCATCTTTTTCAGTCTGAATTACATTTTTACCACTTGATAAATTCCAACGATACATCAATCGGTGAATGTGGGTATCAACAGGAAATGCTGGAACACCAAATGCCTGGCTCATAACGACACTCGCTGTTTTATGTCCAACTGCCGGTAATGCTTCCAGAGCTTCAAAACTCTGCGGCACCTCGCCATGGTATTTATCAATTAAGATGTGCGATAGACCGTGAATTCCTTTAGATTTCATAGGAGATAACCCACAAGGCCTTATGATTTCTTTAATTTCTTCAACGCTCATTTTAATCATGTCATACGGATTATCAGCTTTTGCAAATAGAATAGGGGTAATTTGGTTTACTCGAACATCCGTGCATTGCGCCGAAAGCAAAACAGCGATCAATAACGTATATGGGTCTTTATGGTCTAACGGAATTGGAATTTCAGGATAAATATCTTTTAACGTATTTATAACAAACGTTGTACGCTCTTTTTTGGTCATTTTTAACTAATTTTGAATTGTAAAATAAGTCAATTTAAAGGACAATTCAAATATCATAAATTTAATATCTAAAATCTACTATTCAAAATGACAACATTAAAAAAAGGCGACAAAGCACCCCAATTTTCGGGAAAAGACCAAGACGGAATCGTTCATACTTTGGCAGATTATAATGGAAAAAGATTAGTTGTTTTCTTTTATCCAAAAGCAAACACACCCGGTTGCACTGCCGAAGCATGTGATTTAAGAGACAATTTCGAACGATTTCAAGCGGGTAATTATGCAATTCTTGGTGTAAGTGCTGATAGTGAAAAAGCACAATTAAAATTCAAAGAAAAATTTAGTTTTCAATATCCGTTACTTGCCGATGAAGAGAAGTCGGTTATTCAAGCTTTTGGAGTTTGGGGTCCAAAAAAATTCATGGGAAAAGAATACGACGGAATTCACAGAACTACCTTCATCATTGATGAAAACGGCATTATTGAAGAAGTCATTACCGATGTGAAAACCAAAGCCCATGCGGCTCAGATTTTGAAGTAACGTTTTGCCAGCTTGTAGCAGTAGCGGATAAATTTACCAAAACTTTTGATTAAACACTTATTTTACAAGTGCAAAAGCGACTTTCAGTTATATCCGAAAGCCGCTATTGCTACAAACTGCGGTTATGCCACGTTATAATTATTTATATCAATGTAAATGCAAGAATAAAAAGTATTAAATTGATTATTAATCTAATAAATACATTTCTCAAAAATTTTCTTTCATCAGATAAATATATCTTTCTGATAAGAAAAATGATAAAAAAAACATTCAAAATAATTAGAATATTTAAGATAATTATCCAAAATTTACTAAAATTAAATCTATAAAATATAGAATAAATAATATATAATGTTACTGTTATGTAACTTGAATCGGAGTTAAGTTTTGAAATCATAATTAAAAACTATTCATACAATCCACAAAATCCATTACCATCCATGCAACGCCTATCCAACCAATATATCTTCTTCCAATTAGCCTAATTGCAGCCATTGTTGTTTCAACAGTTCCTAAAGCTGCTGTATTCATAACCAAATCTCTAATAGCTCCAATACCTAATGCTGTACTAACACAATTTCTAATTCTTGGATCCATTTTTGCACTATAAGAGCTACTAATTGTAAAAGATTATTTTCTGTTAAAGATAAAATTTCTTGCGAGAAATAAACGTATATTTACTACAAAATTCGCAATCTTGCCAAACGCCTGTTACAGGAAGCCTTAGGATAAAAAAACTGGACTATTATTTTAGTCCAGCAATTTATTATAATATATTTTCTATTAAATGTTTTATAAGGTATATCAACATAATGATAATACCTATGATATTTAAAAGTGGTAATTTATTATTTTCTTTGAAACTTTTTAGACCATTAATGATTAGTACATAAACAATATAAAAGTAACCTGTTAAAATTAATATTTCCATAATTTTATATTTTACCACCATTCCATACAATCACCAAACTCATAGACAGCTATACCAGCACCTATCCAACCTAGTGTTCTTGATGCTAATTTTCTTGCAGCTTTTAGCAGTGCGGCTGTTGATGTTCCATTTGCTGTTCCAAGTATTAAACCTGCAGGTATTCCAAGAGCGTCCATTGCGCAATCAAAAATTGATTGCTTTGCGTTTGTATTATTTAAGTTTACATAGCTATCTGTTGTGTAATTATATCCAGTTTCTAAATCAATAATAAAATTACCTTTATTAGCTTCATCTACAATCCTTGTAACAGCAAGAGCTGTTGGTACAATTTCAGGATTAGTTAAACTTCCAAATTCTGAAATTATTTGCGAATTTTTTATACCTTTAGAATTTAAAACAGCAATGCTATTTGATAAAATAGAATCTTGTTCAATTGGCGTGAATTCAAACCCTTCCCCATCTATTGTTCTGCTATTAATTTTATTATGTTTTGTTTCTTTGCCTTTAAAACTTTGTAAATGGCTATAAAGATTTATCCTGGCTTCTTTATAGTCAGTTATGTGTGTTTTTTCTTGATTTTCATTTGTACAAGAATAAAATATTAGACTCGTTATTGATAATGTTAAAATTGTTAAAAATATTTTTTTCATTTTATATGTTTTAGTTTTGCTTACTATCGTTTTCGGGTTTCTGTTCGGCTTATTTTCCCCGCTACAGATTTCCATATTCTGATTGTTATAATTATAACCGTTTCTTTCTATTCTTGAATATAATCAAAGTTTTTCAAGTAATTTTCAGACAACGTTCAGTCAAGGTTTCCTGTAACGTTTTGCAGCTACCCAAAGGGCGGGACTTTTACCACAAAACTTGATTTGAAAAACCAATGTTTGATTAACCACAAATGTGTCTGCGGAGCACTGAACCGCCACTTTTGCCAAACCCGTGTTATCGGCTGCCCTTCTTTCTTTAGTCGTCATACTTCAATGTTGTAAAAGGTTCTAAAGGTTTCTGTCGCATAATATTTGGCAAATCTTATCATTCGTGCTATGGACAAGAAAAATGGAATTGTCACTAAAGCTGTTATTTGCCAACTAAAAAAGTAACCACACATAATTGTAATTAGCAGAAATGAAACTGAAAGTCCACGGAATAAGGAATAGTTTCCATTGAAAATGTCAATTCTTGATGTTTTTTCTTTTAGGAAAATTAAATTGTATGATAATCTACCATAGTCCGAAATCCCATCACCAAATTTAAGTTTTGCCTTATCAAGGATTTTTTGATTTAGTGGATTGTCAAAAAGCGTATTACCAAATGTGTTTTTTTTACTTAACCATTTTGTTGGCATTCCACCATATATAAACCACAAACCATTTTCGAAAATATTCCCGAGAGATTGAAGTATATGTCCAAAACCATAACAAACAATAATAAAGATTGTGGTTTCTCCGATTTTGCCAAAGTCAACTATTTGCTTTTGATATGCAAATTCAATAACTAGTTGAGCTGTGTATAGAAAAATAACACTTGGTACAATAATACCAACGAATTCATAAAAGGAAAATTCTTTTTTCATTATGAGAAGCTTTTATATGTTCTTGAACCATTATCTTCAATTCTAATCAACAAATGTCCATCACTTCGTGTGGTAAGGACTTTACGTAATTGTTCCGTTTTCCCATTTAATACAATTCCATTTCCGCTAACTTCTCCAGCATAAGTCTGTGTCTGCCCCTCTTGTGTTTTGTGAATTATATCCTTATCTGATAAAATTATTACTTCTGGTTTACAATACTTAAAAACATTTTCATTAAATCCATCTTCTCGTCCGTGATGAGATGCTATAAAAATCTGTGTCTGTTTTAGCTTTGCTTGAACTTTTACATTTTTTAAGTGCTTGTCCCAAGCATCAGATGTTAAGTCACCAGGAATACAAATACAAGTTTCTTTATATGTTACAAATACAATTTGGCTTAGTTTGTTAGTGTCAATCTCTTCATCAGGAAAATCTGATTGTTGTAAATAGTATGTGTCTTTTGTATAAGGTGTTTCTAAAGTTGCAGAACCAGAAAATTCATTTTTTAACTTTATTACTTCTTCAATTGGTTTTGTAAGTACATCTTTAATTTCTTTTAATTCTTCCGAAGAAATATTTTTCGGCAGTCTTGTTGTTTCAATTGAAACTTTTTGCCTTAAATATGGTAAGCCAGAAAAATGGTCTTGGTCATAATTTGTAAGGGTCAAGTTCTTTAAAATCTTTTTTGGTGGATTAGTCTTCGTTGTTTCAGGAAGCCAATTCCATTCCAATAGTTTGTCAATTGGTTCAAAGGTCGGAGTGTTTCCACAATCTACCATTAGTCCAAATTCAGGCTTGTCGTTTCTTGGATAAAAGAAAACGCATTGTCCAAGTTCTACATTAAAAATTACTATATCCATCATATTTGTTCTGTCTTTTAGGGTTGCCGATAACGAGCCCCCGCTTTGCGGGGTTTTCCGAGAGAGCTTGCTCTCGAAGGGAAATCTAGCAAAGCGGGTGATGTGAGAACGTCGTGCGAAAGCAACGATGGTTTC
>Ga0114958_10002963_pt1 | contig 12382 bp, 16 predicted proteins | sample C_130208_EF_Meta_FD_89577 | JGI IMG/M metagenome (GOLD analysis project Ga0114958, IMG submission 89577) | Freshwater microbial communities from Lake Croche, Canada to study carbon cycling - C_130208_EF_MetaG | ecosystem: Environmental > Aquatic > Freshwater > Lake | place: Lake Croche, Canada... | reverse complement strand
TTTTGCAGGGTTTGCCTTTCAAACTTGCCCTGGATAAAACTTAACGGCGTAATGCTGACACCGATTAACCCATCAGCTATAGTTTTGTTCTTGTTTTTTCTGCTGGGTGATGGGATTATTTGGTCAATGTTGGCGGCTATCCAAGCATCTATTTCATGCTCAAGGTAAAAGATACCGCTAGCTGTTCGCTCGGTCACTGGCTTGGGCATATTGGCGCGACTTTCTTTAGCGATTTTGAACATATAAGACGAGTGAACATCAAGCTTTAGTGCTATTTGTTTTCTGTTGATTTGTTTTGGTGGGTGCTCACAAATGCACGCGGTAGTATTACTAGCCATCATTGTTTTTGATCCCAGTGCAGGTTTAATATGTCATCGCACGCATTCCGAAAAGCTCGGGCGGCATGCAGTATTTTATTTTTATTGGTGTCTGACAGTGCGGCTTGATAGCATTTGTGATTAAATCGCCCTTGGAAAGTCTTGTTCGGCATTTCCACTTCTAGTCCACCTAATGAATCTCATATTTTTTCCAGATCTAGCTGCATTCCATGCAAAAATAAAAAACGCACACCTGCTCAATTGATCCTCTTTTACGGTTGATGTTGCTATTGATACCAACCTTGTTTTTAAAATATACTCAGGAGAAAACTCATGAACACCTATTCCCCTTGTTACACGATCAAAAAATAAAATGCACTGCTGCTCATCAATCTCGTTAAATAAAAAATAAAGCAAGCCCAAATACGCGGGAGAAATAAGTTTTCTTAAAGGACTTGCGGCAGAAAATGCGCCTGCATTTACAATTGCATTTTTATTCGCTTTAAAATAATTTAAAGAATCAACCTTTGAAATAAAAACTCCCCTGCCCTGATGAGGTTCTTTATTGTTTTTATATGATGCTAAAATTGGAACTATAGACGCACAATGTTTTGCATTTTCAATTTTTTCAATGTTTAAAATAGCAGCTAATGTTCTCGGCGCTCCTTGGTCTATTGTTGCAAAAAAATCATCATCTATCCCAACTACTATAAGTGTTTCTATTGCAATTCCTGTTTCCACAACAGCCATTAATCTATGCTGTCCATCCAATACGATGCCTTTTTTAGATATTTTTATTGTTTCTCCGTTTAGCTTAAAATTTCCGTTTAAAAGCTCAGAGCATAGCCTTTTAAGATGTGTTTTAATTACAGGCCGGTTATTAATATTTTCCTTCAATAACTGCCTCGCCCTGTCTGGCGTTATAATTTCAATTCTTTGTGTTAATTTACCCATCATGTTCTTCCATTAAAGCGATGTAGAAATGGGGCAGCTTTACACTGCCCCGTTGTGGTTGTGGTTGTGGTTGTGGTTACTGGTAGGTAAATTCAGCGATATAAATAGCGTCGCTATGGTTACGCAGTTCACCGGTTAGTGCGACTTTAAAGGCTTCGGCAATCTCGGCTTTGGTCACTTCCAATTGCTGGATGCGGAATTTTAAGCGAATGGCTTTGTCATCATTGAGCGAGCGCATCTGCGCGGTTAACGTGACGGGCTCAAAGCCGTCGTAAGGGCTGACGGTAAAAACAAAGCCGTAGGGCAGTTGTTGATTACCGGCGCTGACTTCAATGGATTCCAACGCCGAACGGGTAGCGGCATAGTTGCCAACGGTTTGGTCATTTTCACGGCTGGCGGTAACTTTTAGGGTACGCAAGGTGTTAATGGTTTGGCGGTAATCCAGGTGCTCACCGTCGCTATCGATAAAGGCAATGTTGCATTCGTGGTCTTCAGCAAAATCAATAAACGCCTGCTGAAGAAAGTTTGAATCATTCGCTTCCAGTAATGCCTCATAAGCCGGGATTTTTTTCAGTGCCGCCATGGCGACATGACGACCCCACAACGGATGTTCTGGTACGCCCAAATCAAGAACGGCCTTGGCACTCATGTTCTCAGGGTTGATAAATAGCGCCGATGATTGCTCAATATGCACCAACAGATAGCGGATAAACTCGGCAATCACGGTAGTTTTAAAGGTGGCTTTAAAAGCGTCGGGACATTCTTGCAGGTGTTCCAGACTGGTTAACTGATGATCTTTAGGGATCACCATGGCGACACCCTCAACTTTTGCCAGTTGACTGGTTGCTGAGGCGGTAGCCATATCGGCGATGGCTTGTATTGCGGACTTATCCATTATTTTCTTCCTATGTTGGTAACGTTGTTTTTATCAGCAGCAAACAGATCATGTTGGGTTTGCGGGCTGATGGTGAGATAGCCGTCCCCATCAACGTACATGGGTGTGCTGGTAGTATTGTCTTCGGTGGTCTTGCCGTTCTTGGTGGGTTTGTTGTACTTCAGTGTCGATTTAACCTGCACGCTGGTACTGTCGCCGATCTGTTCCAGATCCAGCACGATAGTGACCTGGCCTTTTTTGCGGTTTTCAATGACGCCCAGAGCCACCAGCTTTAAGGCGCTGGTGACTTTGGCGGTAAATATTCCGGCGTCCAGTTCGCCCAGGGTTTCTTCAAGGGTAGGTTGTGGCATGGTATTTCCTTTAGTAAAAGTCAGTAGTCAAGTAATCCTTGACTACTGACGGGTTAAAAAATCGTTATTCAACGTCGTATCGGGTAATTTTTTGGTCGGGATGGGTGCTCAGGTAACTGATCAAGTCCGCACTGACCAGGTTGTGCAGGTCATTGTCGGCATTGGCGGTTTTTAATTGTATAAACAGGCCCATGCTCAGGAGGATAACCACTAATACGGTGGTGGTTAGTTTGCCTTGCCGGGTGTAGCGATCTTCCCGGCTTAACAGGTCGATGTTTTTGACGGCCTTGCCGGGTTTTTTATGGTGATCCTTCATGATCAGGTTCATGTTGTACTCCGGTTTATGGATCTGATTGATTGGGGTTGTTACTTGGGAAAAACTTGGTAAATCTCGGTTAACTCGCCACCGGCCTCACTTGCCAAGCTATCGGCACGATCAATGGCATCGATCAGGGAGTAGGCGGCAATAGCTACCGGCTCGATGCCTGGTTGGATATGTGCCCTGAAATAGAGGATTGGCAGGCTGGTATCTGGCATGGGCTACTCCTTGGGTTTTGATTAATCCTGAAAAAAGCCCGGCTTTGGCACCGGGTAAGGCTTCAGGAGTTGAACGGGTCAGCGGCTGGGCTGGTGGGAATAATAACAGATTGTTACTAACTGTCAACAACCGATTGTTATCAATTTCAAAAATAAATCACCCGGGGTGCGTGAATATGTGGCTATTGAGTAGTGATTACCCTTGTTAATGCTATTAATAAATTATTGCTAAATGCTATAATGAAATTATGTATAAAATAATTTATCGAAAATCAGCAATTAAAGCCTTATCAAAAATGCCACGTAAAATTGCCGAAAAATTCACCGGCTCTTTTGCATTGCTGTCGGATAATAAAGAAGAAGGTCTGGATATAAAAAAGCTTGAAGGTAGAGAGGGCTTTAGATTGCGGATAGGCGGCTATAGGGCCATCTATAGCAAGCTTAATGACGTGATGGTGATTGATGTTATTAACGCAGGCATTAGAGGAGATATTTACAAATGAACGTGCAATTTATTGAGCAAAACGGTACCAGGCAATACGCTATCGTACCCGCTGACACTTACGCTTTGTTGCTGGAAAAAGCGGAAATGCTGGATGATATCAAGGCTTATGATGAAGCAATGGCAGGCAATGACGAGCTGGTGCCCAGCGAGATCGTTGATCGTTTGATCAATGGTGAAAACAAAATTAAAGTCTGGCGCGAGTACAGAGGGATAAGCCAAGCGGTGTTGGCAGAAAAAGCAGGTATGGCACAAGCCAGTATTGCCCAAATGGAAGGCGGTAAAAGGATTGGCGCTGTTGCCGCGATTAAGAAGATTGCCAAGGCATTGAATCTTGATATGGATGATTTGGTTTAATTGGCGAGGGTAAATTTTAGGCAATAAAAAACCCCAGTTAAGGGGTTTTGATGATGATAGTTACTTTAGTGAAATCTCGGCATCTGGCTATGTGCCAGCTCAACTATCATATTGAAATATTTATTAGAGTCGTCTTTTGAATTAATATTAAACATTTTGTCGCTATAGTCTTCCGCAAGATTCAAGTGATGAGTAATCTCGCTTTCTTTTTCGGTCGTTGCCGAATAAACAAAGTAACAATTAACAGGGCCACTTAATGCCTTTTTGCTCGCCATAAAAGTCATTACCTTTAGTGATGTCTCTTTAAGCTTTGCCTGTGTGTCATGTACATTAAAGTCTACGACTTCCGATAAGTGATAAATGCCATTTTTTAGCAGAAAATCAGCCGATAGTCCTGTTTTTTCACTGATCGGGTAATTATGTACTATTTTATGCTGACTTAGCTCCGATGAGTCTTTTGCAAGCAAATTTAGAGTAGCAAATTTATTTTTTAATGTAGTTGCGAGCCTGGCTGTATGGATGATTTTTTCTTTAGATGCAAAAGGCTTAACCAGGTCACTAAATAATTGAGCCACCTTATCGTTATATTGGCTTAATTCATCAAGTGCAAATTGAGCTTTACTGGAAAGGAACAGCCTGCTATTAAAGCTGGATAGTATCTGGTATTGCTCGTCCGTAGTTTTTGCTATGGTTGTTAGTTTTTGCATGGAATCTTTCAGCTTATCAATATCAGACTGAGAAGACGAACCATCAATCATTCTGGCTTTTGCAGGAGACGACAAAACTCTGACATCTACACCGATTTCCAAGAATACAACCATGCCCACATTAACGGTTTCTCCCCGCTTTGGGTTTGGCATGTATCTTATAAGCGCATAATCAAACCAAAACATTGGACACCTCTTTTTTTAAAACCTGTAATCTATTATTGAATTCTTTTGATCCCCACCATTTTATTATCTCGTCATTTTGACATTTAGTCATCCATTTTTCGGGCATTCTTGAAAGTATTTGCTTGACTGTTGATTGTTTTATTTCACCTTTTTATTGCGTAATCTTTCCCGTTACGACCGCTTCCAATTATTTTTAAATCGCAGCTTTTTTGGTCATTAGGATAAATCTCAGTGATCTCTACAGGAAAAATATCCTGTTGATGGCGTGACTCTAAAATACCTGGTGACTCGGTTATTTCAATAACTGGTAATATTTCATTCATATTTTATACTGTTACCTCATCTACAACAACCAAAACACTTAAATCTGCCGGTGCACAATCAGGCTGATCATAATACTTTACTAAAGCAGCTTAACCAGTGCGGCAATAATACCGACTTGAGCCAACATAAGCGCACCAACCCACTTCACTATATCTACTTTAAGCTCAAGCAGGTCGTTTTTAGATGCTAGTGGGGCAATATCGGCCTTGGTAGCCAGCTCGCCTTGTGCTTTTTTTAGCACAGACACGACAACTTCAGATTGCTGTCGGGTAAAGCCGCTGCTTTCAAGCTGCATAACCAGTTCTTGTGTGTCAAAAGTTATCGTTGTCATTTATTAAGTCCTCGTTTCTGCCATCTATTGTACCTACCTCAACCCCGTGCCATCCTTCTATCCTGTGTTGGTTGTCGTCGGTCTTGGCTTTGCTGTTGTTGCTTAGGCTCAGGCTGGACGCAGGTTTCAGCTCCCCCCCCCCCAACATTTTGTGATTGGGTTGTCAAGTGGTTATTTTGTTTATTTTGGGATAATTTAGCAGCTAACGTGGCAACAAGTACAGCATCCTCTTCCGAAAGGTCAGTAATATTAATTATACGCTGTAAATTAACGCGATCATCTGGCCGCACAGATCCCTTGCCTGTAATAAGCCACTCGACACATACGCCAAATTTATTGGCGATCTTTATCGCCGTGTCCATGGATGGCAGCTTCTCACCATTTAACCAATAGTTAATCATTGGCTGTGAGTAATCAAGCCATTTTGCAAGTTCCTTTTGTGTTTTTGGCGCGTCCGATTCGTTCCAAAGCCATTTAAACCGGCCTGCATATTCTGGATATTTCATCAGGTAATTATGAGCTAAATATAAATCACTATTAATTATTGAATTAAAATAACTATCGGTTATAATCTTAACCATGAATAGAGTTCAAGAAGTTAGAAATAAGTTTAAAACACAACATGAGATGGCTGTAGCTCTTGGAGTTACTCAAGCAGCCGTTTGTCAGTGGCTATCTGGAGAAAAGAAAGTATCTCCAAGAATTGCCGTTCAAATGGAAAAAAGAACCGGCATCCCCCGCGAGCAAATCCGCCCCGACATCTTTGGAGAATAAATAACCATGGCCCTCGACTTTGAAATAAAGACCTCAGTAGACGAGGAAACCCACGACAACGTACTTGTTACTGCCAGATCATACGGCTTTAAGACTCGCGCGGAGTGGGTACGCTGGTTAATAGCAAGGGAATTGGCGTGGGCAGTTCCACAACTACAGATTAACCGGATGCCAGGCGTATTAAAAGGCCGTGATGCCAGTTGATTTGGCCTAACAATAAATTGAACTTTTTTAAATATCTACTATGAACATACTCGAAATAATAACCCTGTCCATCCTTGCATTTCTAGCGATAGCAGGTGTTGCCTGTATTGGTGAGTTGCTGCTCTTAAAGGGCAAAGATGACGACGATGATTATGACGATTATGGGCCTTAACCCAGTTTGTTGTCGGGATTGTCGTCATTTTACAAAAGACAAAGTAGGTAGCGGTTTAGGCATTGGCAGTTGTGTTCCTTATGGGTTAGGGCTGGCTAAAAGCCCAACTCAAACGCAAATAAAACAAGCCAGGGTGTCGCGAGGCAATAACTCAGAAAGCGGAGTTTTCTGGGGTGGTACGTTAAAAGACAGGAATTGCAGTAAATTTCAGGCAAAAAAAAGCCCTGACATCCAAGAAGATCAACAGGGCTTTTCACAACAACCAGGGGCATTATGACATTAAAACTATACGATTATCAAGAAGAAGCAACGGAAACCCTGCGGAGCAATATCAGAAAAGGTATTAGATCCCAGTTGCTATGCGTGCCTACAGGTGGTGGCAAGACGGTTATTTCTGCGGCAATTATTCAGGGCGCGGTACTCAAGGGCAGTTTTATTCTGTTTCTTGCGCACCGTCGGGAACTGATAGAGCAATCGTGCGCCAAGCTGGAAGATTTTGGGGTACTGAATTATTCGGTAATTATGAGTGGCGACAAGCGCTATAACCCACAAGCCAAAGTACATGTGGCCTCTATTCAAACGCTGATGAAGCGGGAATTCCCACCGGCTGACTTGATTATTATTGATGAGGCGCACCGTGCAGCCAGTAAGTCATACCGCGATGTATTAGCCAACTATCCCAAGGCCAAGGTGATTGGCTTATCAGCAACGCCGGAGCGACTGGACGGTAAAGGCGTGGATGATATCTTTGATGAACTGGTCGAGGTTATTAAGATTAGCGAGTTGATTAATCGTGAGCGCTTGATTAAGCCTACGCTGTACACGGGTAAATTTGACAGCACATTGCTGGCCGGTATCAAAAAACGCCAGGGCGATTATGCGGAAGGCGAGCTTCAAGAAGCTATGGACACGCCCAAGTTAGTCGGTGACATTATCGCCAACTGGAAAAAACACGCTAACGGTAAGTTGACCGTGGCGTTTGCGTGCGGGGTTGAACATTCAAGGCATATTGCCCAGGAGTTTTTTAACGCTGGCATTCCGGCAGCGTCGATTGATGGCAGAATGCCTTTGGCAGAGCGTCGAGCCATTATTGCTGACTGGCGCAAGGGTTACATTAAGGTGGTGGTTAACTGCATGATCTTGACCGAGGGCTTTGATTTCCCCGAATTGGAGTGTTGTATTTTGGCCGCACCCACCAAGTCGATTGCCAAGGCGTTACAAATGATCGGGCGGATTATGCGCACGGCCAACAATAAGTTTGGGGCGATTGTACTGGATCATGCCGGTATTATTGACGAGCATGGTGCGCCACACTTAAATCGTGAATGGACGCTGTTAGGTGAAAAAGACCGCAAGAAAAAAGATAAAGAGGTTGATACATTGGCAACTTGCGAGTGTTGTGACCTTATTTACAATGCGGAGCCTAAAGCATGGCTGGCAGAGGTTCAAGAGAAATTATTAGCCGAGCTGGTACCCAAAGCAAAGGCATTAATGAAGGTTAAAAAGCATAGCGCCTTATCGCTTTGTCCGGGTTGTGGAATAGGTAATTGTAAGGTGTGCAATAGTCAGTTTAAGTTATCCATGGAAAAGGTTGATATTGATGGGGTAGCGTTTACCAAAGAGGGTTACTGTCCGCAATGTCATGCGCTCTATACCGATGACCAGGCACACATTGTTGCTGAAGATGAAGAAAAAGAACTGCCGACATCGAGCGAGGATGAACTGACGCTTTTTGAATCTGACGAGATGCCATTGGCATTGAGAGTAAAAAATCAATTTAGAAAGCACATGCGAGTGGCGCAGGAAAAAGGCTGGAAGCGTGGCAAAGTGTTTTATGAGATTAAAAAAGAATTTGGTGACGAAGGTGCTGCGCTAATTCCGAGGCATACTGCCGAATGGTGGAGACAAGGCGCATGAGTACGTTGATTGAAGCTATTATCGCTTTTGGCTATTCAGCGCCCCGCGACATCATTATGGATGGTGAAATGCACCGCTTTGCAACCGATCAGAATAAAAGTTATTCAAAAGATGGTTGGTATATCGCTTTCGATGATTCAAAAGGCAGAGCAGGATCATTCGGCAGCTGGCGCGATGGCTCAAAAACTACCTGGTCAAATGGCGCAGGCCGACTATTAACCCGCACAGAACTTGCCGACATCGATAAAAAAATAGCACTTAAATTTGAGGAAGCCAAAAAAGAAAAAGCTGAGGCGGCTCAAAGAGCAAAGCGTCTATATGAACAAGCGTCAGAAAATGGCACATCTGCTTATTTAGCCAAAAAAGGTATTGAGCAACCTGCAGGATGCCGGTTTGTATCGGAAATGCCTTCATCGGCGTTTGGCTTTAAAGGTGAGTGCGCCATTACCGCCATGATTACGCCTGTCTATGCCCCATCCGGTGTAATAGCCACGCTGCAAATTATTACTGATGACGGTACCAAGTTATTTATGAAGGGCGGCAGCACTACCGGCGGTTGGTTTCCCCTGGGGGATTGGCAGTCATCAAAATGTGTGGTGATTGCCGAGGGCTTGGCAACGGCACAATCTATTCATCAAGCCTCAGGTTTACCTGTAATCGCGGCCTTCTCGGCCAACAATTTACAAAAAGTCGCATTGATGGCCCGCAATAAAAACGCGCTGGCTGAAATATTGATTGCGGTCGATGGCGATAAGGCGGGTCGCGATCATTCGGATATTGCGGCTAAATCTTGCAATGGGAAAATGATTGAGGCGACCGATGGGATGGATTGGAATGATGTTCATCAAGCAGAAGGTTTAGCCGTTGTAAGAAGGGCATTTGTAACTGAAGAAATTAACACGCTCTGGAAAGCGGATCTGATTGTTAAGCAAAAGGCGGACGGGACGCAGGTGATAGTTAAGTGCGTTTCTAATTTTACAACGATTCTACAGAACAGCGATGAATGGAAAGACGTGCTGTCTTATGATGATTTTCTTTACAAAATAATCCCGGTAAAAGCGCCACCTATCAATCTAAATTCTGGTGATGAACTGCAAACTCATCACATGACTGAGGTGCGAGCCAGTCTTGAGAAGAATCATTTTAAAGATAATTTATCCAAAGATGTGGTTAATGAAGCAATTGTATTGGCGGCCATGCAAAAGAAAAGCCACCAAGTCATCGACTATATCAGTCATTTAAAATGGGATGGAGTCCCCAGGATAGAGACTTTTTTAGAATTGGTTACCGGCTGCAAGAATGATGATGTTGCTTATATTCGCGGCGTGTCTACCTATCTTTTTATGTCCGCTGTAAACCGTATTTTTGAACCCGGCTCAAAGGCTGATGCTGTTGTGGTTTTTGAAGGCGATCAGGGCATTAAGAAATCAACGTTAGTACAAGAGCTTTTTTATAAAAAATGGTGTGCCGCGATTACCTCATCCTTTAGTGATAAGGATTTTTACCAAAATTTACGCGGCAAATGGTGCATGGTTTTTGATGACTTGCATTGCATGAAAGCTTCTGACCAAAATCAGATGAAAGCCATTTTATCCTCTGAAAAAGATACTTATCGGGCCAGTTATGCCGCTTCACCTCAAGACTGGCTGCGTCAAAACATTTTTATAGCAACAACCAATGATCATAGATACCTAGATGATCCTACGGGTGCCAGGCGCTGGCTGCCTATTTTTTGCGTAAAAATAGATATTGATTATGTAAAGAACAACCGTGATCAATTATGGGCGGAAGCAGTCGCTAAAAGAAATACTGCCAGCGAATATTGGTCGGTACCCAATGCGGCGCTGCATCAGGAAGATAGGCAAACTATTGACCCGTGGGAAAATGATATTAACCGGTATTTGGATTCTTTAGAGGAAAGACGGCTATTCGGTAAAAAACATATTGATGTCTTCCCCGAGGAAATATTAAAAGAATGCCTGCACATACCTATTAAGGAATTAACAAAATCAAATCGAAGCCGCGTTATAGGGATTTTAACCCGACTTGGCTATAAAGAGAGCGTTCCTAAAGATGAAAACGGGAGATCTTATAAATGTTATCGAAAAAAATAGATTCTACGTATTTTCTACGTATTTTCTACCCTTTTTCTACCCAAGGGAGGCCATGCCACAGCTACGTTCTACCCTTCTACTTGTTTTTTTTGTGTTGGCTGGGCTATAGATATTACAGCTCTTATAGCTCTTACCATTTAAAAATATATAGGTAGAAGAAGTAGAAGGGTAGAAAGAAAATTAAATCAATAAGTTAAAAAAAAATTATAGGTAGAAAAAGGGTAGAACAATGGTAGAAAAAATAATTGGAAAATATTTGATAAAGCAAAATCACCGCAATGATCCTATTGGGGACTTGGCGCGTGATTTTATTGATAGCGGTGATGAGTGTCCTAGTGATGAATTAGATTCATGGGAGCTTTATTTAGGAAGAAGGGGGGCATGTTCGCTTGCTTATGAGGCACTTAAGGCTTTATTTATTGAGCTTGGATATATTGAAGATGATGAAGACGAATGACCGAACATAATCACCAAAAATTATTTATTGCCTGGTGTCGTCTGAATTACCCGGCAGTTCCAGTATTCGCAATCCCCAATGGTGGCAAGCGTGGAGCGATAGAAGCTAAGCGACTGCAAGATGAAGGCGTACTGGCCGGCGTTCCTGACGTTTTCTTTGCTGACGGCAAGCCCGGACTTTTTATTGAGATGAAAGAGCCTAATCGGGGGTGCCTGCAAAAAGTACAGAAAGAACTTATCGGTAGGCTTGAGGGTAATGGTTATCAAGTCGCTGTCTGTTATGGCTATGAGCAGGCTAAGTCTGCATTACTGGAGTATTTAAACTAATGGCCGATGACATCGATGCAAGCGATATCAGACAACAACACGTACTCGATACTGCTATCAAAAATATCAGTGTAGCAGCTGCAAAGATTGACATCGTTGGTAGCGGTGATTGTGCTGTCTGTGGTAATGCAGTCGAGGCGGTAGTGTGTAACGGGAAATCAGTTATCGGGCGATGGTGCTCAAGTGAATGTAGGGATAGGAATGATTTATGAAAAAATGGGGATTTGTAGCAGTGGCAATGCTGGCAATGGGGTCGGCAACAATGCCAGTATCGACATATAAGCCGATTGATTGGTATCAACGAGACACAATGAAAAATTCAAAATGCGCGAAACATAGACGAAGCGCAAGGGGTTGGTGATGGCTGAATTTATATTTTGGTCAGCAATGGCGTTTGGATTTTGGGCTGTTTACGAGGCGATTACATGCAAGCAAGATTAGTAGTGGCGCCGTATATCATGCCATTTGTCTATGTAGTAATTGGATTTATTTTAATATTTGGCGTAGTAAAAGTGCCATTGGGCGTTATTTTCCGCGAGTCATGGAGGTGGGCGTGGGATCGTTAAGTTGGCCGCTACTTAACTTACAGCCAATTAACCTATTCAATCTACCAGCACACCTGAAGGTAGGCTGCAAACACACTCATTGGGCAGTCTATAACAGCCTTGGTTATCTGCAGTGTGTTGATTGCTCGGTTAGAGAGTCTATAGAGTCGGTTTCGCCAGTTCATCAACGGTAAAAATAAGGATGTCATGCAATTAGCAGTTGAAATTATAACGCAATCGCTTCTGAAGTCTGAGCAAGTAAGTATCGTAAGAATTTTTGGCGGTCGAATGGTGGAGGCTAGAGAGGTGGCTGCGATTAAATTAGTACAGCAAGCAATCCACAAGCTGGGTTCACCCATCACTGTGGATGGTCACTTGGGCCCACGCAGTTATCAATCGGCGGTCATCGCCTG
>Ga0114958_10002960_pt1 | contig 12392 bp, 12 predicted proteins | sample C_130208_EF_Meta_FD_89577 | JGI IMG/M metagenome (GOLD analysis project Ga0114958, IMG submission 89577) | Freshwater microbial communities from Lake Croche, Canada to study carbon cycling - C_130208_EF_MetaG | ecosystem: Environmental > Aquatic > Freshwater > Lake | place: Lake Croche, Canada... | reverse complement strand
CTACCGAGGACCGACAGGCGACATTGTCGCAGCGCCCCGAATCTCTTATCAATATGAAGTTATGCCTTGTGGAAGGTATCCACAGGGATGAAGCAAGACCCGGTACGACTCGCGTACCGGGTCTTAAGACTTAGCGTCGAATACCGAGCTTTTCGATGATCGAGCGGTAACGCGCGATGTCACTCTTCACCAAGTACTGGAGGAGGCGACGGCGCTGGCCAACGAGGAGCAATAGTCCACGACGACTGTGGTGATCATGCTTGTGTTCTTTGAGGTGACCGGTGAGGTCATTAATACGACGGCTCATCAACGCAATTTGAACTTCCGGTGAACCGGTGTCACTTGGCGACTGGCCGTACTCGGCGATGATTTCTGCTTTTACTGCCTTGTCTAGCGGCATGATTTTCCTCTCGGGCGCGCCCCATGGGGACACTTTCAACTGTCGACACGAATCTCGGAGCGCCCGCTCCTTGACCGTCTGGATGAGCAACCTTACCAGTCTTAGTTCAGGCCCAGAACCGCTCGAGTTTTCCTGACATCCGCGTCCATTTGCTCGATCAGGCCCTCAAGCCCTTCAAAGGTGAGTTGACCACGTAAATATTCAACAAAGATCACCGTGACCTCCTGGCCATAGAGATCCAAGTCGTTTCGGTCCAGGACATAGCTCTCAACCCGGCGTTGGGCCCCACCGAACTGCGGGTTGGTGCCGACCGAAATCGCTGCGGGTAGCCGATCCGCACCGACAACGAGCCAGCCGGCATAGACCCCATCAGCGGGTACTGCGGGATTCCCAACCAATTCAAGGTTCGCGGTGGGATAGCCAAGTTCACGACCTCGGTGGTCACCATGAATAACGATGCCCGACAGATCGTAATTTCGACCTAAGACTTTTGTAGCTTCCACGAGATCACCTGTGGCCAACGCCTTACGTACTCTGGTTGAGGACCAAGGCTCTACATCCGCAGCCAAGCCCACTTCCGTGACGCTGAAGTGGTATCGCTCACCGGCTTCGCGCAAAGTCTCGACATCGCCGGCACCCTGATGCCCGAACCGGAAGTTTTCCCCGATTACGACTGCACGTGCATTGAGCTTGTCGTGTAAGACACGATGAATAAAAGTTTCCGGATCCCACGTCGCTACCTCGGCATTAAAGGGCAGAACGAAAACGTCATCGACTCCAGCGTTAAACAGTAGGAACCGACGCTCTGCCAGGGAGGCCAACGACTCAGGCGCCATTTCTGGGCGAACCACAACAAGTGGATGCGGATCAAATGTCAGCGCAATTAGCGGAGCGCTTATTTCCAGGGCAATCTCACGAGCTCGGGAAATTAATGCCTGATGGCCTTTATGGACTCCGTCGAATACGCCAATGCAAACAACCGCACCTTGGTCTACGTGTTCATGGCTCATGGGGCTCTTACCTTAGGTCAAACGAAAACGGCAAGGTACTTGGCCGTCGGCCCGTGCTGCTCGGCAAGAGCCAGAAAAGCTCCCGCCTGATCAAAAATGGCTATCACCGGCGCTGATGACTCGGCGTAAGTCCAATCGATGCGGCGTCCGTTGCGGACAAATCCAGCTTCATCATCAGTCACTGTCCAGGTAGGGAAAACTCGCGCTGCTGCCTCTTCAATGGGCATGAGTGCTGCTTGCGGGCTCTCCAGAGCGCCAAGTGTTTCTAAGGAAATTGCATCGCTGAGTGTCCAAGGGCCCACTTGCGAACGACGAAGGGCGGTGAGGTGACCGCCGATGCCTAGTTCATTGCCGAGATCTCTGGCCAAGGCCCGGATATAGGTGCCCGAACTACACACGACTTCGACATCAACGTCGAGATAGCCGTCGCCAAAGCGGTGCTTTCTTGCGGTGAATTCACGAATGTGAACGCGCCGGGGTTTGAGATGGACTTCATCTCCGGCTCGCACTTTTGCGTAAGCCCGTTGTCCATCAATCTTTATCGCGCTCACTGAACTCGGTACTTGGTCGATATCGCCCGACAGGAGCGCAATGCCTTCAATTACGGATTCGAATTTCACGTCCGCGACACTTTCGGGGAGCGCGCGTGCAATGACTTCGCCTTCGGCGTCATCAGTGACGGTGCTCTGCCCTAGCCGGATCGTTGCACTGTAAGTCTTATCGGAACCAGAAATAAACCCCAGTAAACGAGTTGCCCGACCAACGCCGAGGACTAACACCCCGGTAGCCATCGGATCCAAAGTTCCCGCATGGCCAATCTTGCGGGTGTTTAAAATGCGGCGACTTCGCCCCACCACATCATGCGAAGTCCATTCACTGGGCTTATCGATGACAAGGAGACCGTTCACTCTTCCTCGCTGTCAACCTCACGCGGGTGACGATAAGGATCAACATCTCCGGCGTACGTGCCTTGCGCGGCTTGAAGATGTACTCGTTCGTCATCCTGCTGAGCTTTGCGGAGTAATTCTTCAACGTACCTAGCATTTTCAGGCATTGCGTCAGCGAAGAAGGCCAGCGACGGCGTGAACTTAATCCCCGTCTGCTTGCCAACTTCGCTACGCAAAAGTCCCTTAGCTGATTCCAGAGCCGCAGCCGTTTCGTCTTGTTCCTTAGCGTCGCCAAACACCGTATAAAAAACCGACGCCTCGCGTAGATCGGGCGTCATCCGCACGTCAGTGATCGTGATGAATCCCAACCGGGGATCCTTCACGCGCTTTTCGAGCGTTTCTGCAACGATCACGCGAACGCGATCTTCGAGTTTGTGCTGGCGAGCTTTACTCATGGCTTACGCGGCTTCTCGCGCATCTCGAAGGTCTCGATGATGTCGTCGACTTTGACGTCTTGGAAACTGCCAAGGTTGATACCGCACTCGAAACCGTCGCGTACTTCAGTCACGTCATCCTTGAATCGACGCAAGCCTGCGATGGCCACACTTTCGGCTATCACACCGCCATCGCGAATGAGTCGTGCTTTGGAGTTGCGCTTGATTTCGCCACTTTGAACAAGGCAACCCGCGATGGTGCCGAACTTTGAAGACTTGAACACATCTCGCACCTGAGCAGTACCGAGTTGCACTTCTTCGTATTCCGGCTTGAGCATGCCACGCAGTGCAGCTTCGACATCATCAATTGCTTGATAAATAACGCTGTAGAAGCGAACATCCACACCTTCATGCGTAGCAAGGTCTGCAACCTTGCCTTCTGGTTTCACGTTGAAGCCAATGATGACTGCCTTTGAAGCTGCCGCCAAAGTGACGTCATTCTTGGTGATAGAACCGACGCCACGGTGAATAACTCGCATCGAAACTTCATCGCCAACATCAATCTTTGTGAGCGCTTCTTCGAGTGCTTCGACCGAACCAGAAACGTCGCCCTTGATGATCAAGTTCAACTGTGCAACTTCGCCCTTTTCAACGGACTCGAGGAAGTCTTCAAGCGAACGCTTCACACGGTTCTTTGCCAACATCGCATTACGCTCACGCGCTTGTCGAGTCTTAGCAATCTGCCGTGCGATGCGGTCTTCAGAAACAACCAAGAAACTATCGCCAGCACCAGGAACCGAAGTCAAACCAAGAACCTGAACCGCTGTTGACGGGCCTGCTTCTTCGATGACGTTGCCCAAGTCGTCGTGCATTGCACGCACGCGTCCAAATGCATCACCAGCAACAATTGAATCGCCGGCGCGCAACGTGCCGCGCTGAACCAAAACGGTTGCTACTGGGCCACGACCACGGTCGAGGTGAGCTTCAATCGCAACACCTTGAGCTGGCTGGTTTGGATTTGCGCGCAAGTCAAGGGCTGCATCTGCAGTCAACATCACTGCTTCAAGCAACTCGTCAATGCCAGTGCCTTTGAGTGCTGACACGTCGATAAACATGGTGTCGCCGCCGTATTCTTCAGCAACCAAGCCATATTCAGTAAGTTGGCCACGGACCTTTGTAGGGTCAGCGCCTTCCTTATCGATCTTGTTGACGGCAACCACGATTGGCACACCTGCTGCTTGCACGTGGTTCAACGCCTCAATGGTCTGTGGCTTCACACCGTCATCGGCTGCGACAACCAGGATCGCAATATCGGTGACCTGAGCACCACGTGCACGCATAGCCGTGAAGGCTTCGTGACCTGGTGTATCGATGAAGGTGAGCTTGCGTTCGCCTGTAGGCGTTTGTGCCGTTACTTGGTAAGCCCCAATGTGCTGAGTAATGCCACCCGCTTCGCCGCCAATGACGTTGGTCTTGCGAATCGAATCCAGCAAACGAGTTTTGCCGTGATCGACGTGACCCATGACGGTGACCACTGGTGGTCGTGCCATGAGTTCTTCGCTTTCACCTTCATCTTCGCCGAACTCAAGGTCGTATGACTCAAGCAACTCACGATCTTCATCTTCAGGTGAAACAACCTCAACGACGTAATTGAGTTCTTCACCAAGGAGGCGCAACGTGTCATCATCAATCGACTGCGTTGCCGTCACCATTTCACCAAGCTCAATCAAGACCTTCACCAAATCTGCTGGCATCGCATTTACGCGATCAGCAAAGTCGGTGACACTTGACCCGCGGGCCAGACGAACGACCTCGCCATTGCCACGCGTGATGCGTACACCGGTAAGTGAAGGTGCCTGCATGTTGTCGAATTCTTGACGCTTTGCACGCTTGGACTTGCGACCACGCGATGGACGACCACCTGGACGACCAAAGGCTCCTGCGGTCGTACCGCGACCACCAGCTCCTGGACGACCTGGGAATCCACCTGGTGCGCCACCTGGACCGCCGGGTGCTCCACCTGGTGCGCCACCTGGACGACCGGCAAAACCACCGCCGCCTGGACGACCAGCGCCACCACCTGCACCTGGACCACCGGGGCCACCTGGGCCACGACCTTGGAAACCACCTGGAGCGCCGCCTGGACGACCAGCACCTGGAGCGCCGCCTGGACGACCTGCACCTGGACCACCGGGCCGACCTGCGCCTGGACCACTTGGACGCTGACCTGGGCTAGACGGTGCACCCGGACGCGCTGGGCGCATCGCTGGCATCATGCCTGGGTTTGGACGTGGGGCTCCTGGAACTGCCGGAGCTGAAGGGGCTGCTGGACGCGCCATACCAGTGGATCCGCCGAACGGGTTATTTCCCGGACGTGGAGCTGCTGGACGACCCATGCCCGAAGATCCGCCGAACGGGTTATTTCCCGGACGTGGTCCTGTTGGGCGCGGTGCATCGGGGCGTAAGGCATCGGGACGTGGCGCACTTGGCGTCGTTGTCTGCGCTGAATCACCAGGAGTGCTCTCAGCGACAGCGGCAGGTGTAGCAACAACTGGTGCTGCGACTTCCGGCGTTGAAACAGCAGGAGTTGGACTTGGCGCCGCAACTTCAACTACTGGTTCTGCTACCGGAGCAACAGGAACTACAACAACAGGTTTTGGCGCTGGAACTGGGGTTGGAGCAGCTGGAACAGCTGGAACAGCGGCGATTACCTCGGCTGTTTCCTGTGCTGTTTGCGTTGCTTTTTCGGCTGGCTTGGCGGCAGCCTTCTTCGCAACAGCCTTCTTTGCAGGGGCTGGAGCAACTGCTGGCATCGCTTCTTTGAGTTTGCGGACCACTGGTGGTTCAACCGTGGATGACGCAGACTTCACAAACTCACCAAGCTCTGCAAGCTTGGCCAGTACATCTTTGCTAGTGACCCCTAGCTCTTTCGCGAGCTCGTGGACCCGGACCTTTGACACGTTTCTCCTGTCTTTGGCCCGAGTTATCTAACTCGAACCGTCAGTGCGAACGATGCATGACTAACACTGCTCGTTCATCGGGTGAATGTCCTCATGAAGGCTCCCGACGGTAAGGCGAATGAAACTGGCACTTGTGCGCACAGCAGAGATGACTATACCGCGCGCTCGTGGCCAATTTTGACCAAGAGATCTTCCAGCAGCGCTGAAGTATCTAACGGGCCCGCAACTTTCAGAGCCCGAGACCACGCCCGGCGCCGATCAGCTTGAGTCACGCATGCCTCCCGAGGATGAGTCCAAGCACCGCGGCCGGGCTCATTTCGCCCAAACTGGACACGGATACCGTCAGTCGTGCATCTCAGCAACTCGTTGCTAGGTGCCCGTTCACGACAGCCCACGCAGGTGCGCACCGGACTCATCGGTCAGATTCATCCTGATCTCGGGAATCTTCATCGACTGCCGTATCGGCCCGAATATCAATGCGCCAACCAGTAAGACGAGCTGCCAGCCGCGCATTTTGGCCTTCTTTGCCGATAGCTAACGAGAGCTGATAATCGGGAACTGTCACGCGAGCTGCTCGCGCATCTAGATCAACGATGACAACTGAGGTCACCTGGGCAGGTGACAGTGCATGTGCGATGAGCTCGGCGGGGTCGTCACTGAAATCCACAATGTCGATTTTTTCGCCTTGAAGTTCTGCCATCACTGCGCGGACCCGCTGGCCCATCGGGCCAATGCACGCCCCCTTGGCATTGACCCCAGGAATAGTTGAGCGCACCGCGATTTTTGTGCGATGCCCCGCCTCGCGCGACAAACCGCCAATTTCAACAGTTCCGTCTGCGATTTCTGGAACTTCAAGAGCAAAGAGTGCGCGTACTAAATTTGGATGAGATCGCGAAACGGTCACGACCGGTCCCTTGAAGCCCTTTCGTACGCCAACAACGAGGCATTTCAACCGTCCGCCATGGGAATAATCCTCGCCTGCGACCTGCTCTTCTGGTGGCAGGTTTCCTTCAATCTTGCCCAGATCGACGCGAATCATGCGTGGATTCGTGTTTTGTTGAATCAGCCCGGACACCAGATCGCCTTCACGCCCAGAAAATTCAATGAGCGTGGCATCGCCTTCCGCTTCACGTAGACGTCCAAGCAATACCTGCTTGGCTGTTGTCGCCGCAACCCGCCCAAAGTCGGTGGGAGTGTCTTCGTATTCCCGAATAACAACCCCGTCTTCGCCGATTTCTGAAGCAAAAACAATGACGTGCCCTGTTTTGCGATCAAGCTCAACCCGAGCGCGCTCTGCGGACCCAGCAGTTCGGTGGTAAGCCACCAGCATGTCCTGCTCAATGGAATCGACCACGAGATCAAGCGAGAGCCCTTTGTCTACTACGAGTGCACGAAGTGCCCCAACATCAATGTCCATCGGTTACTACTTCCTCATCTGGCGTTTGCACCCGGTTGAACTCGATTTGAACCTTGCCACGCACTAGATCGCCCAAGGCAACCGTGCGTTGAATTTGGGCTTTCTTCTCCGTTACTTCAAAAACCACTGAGTCGGCATCTGCAGACATGATCCGTCCGACAAACATTGACCCGTCGTTGAGTTCAGCCTCAACAAGTCGATCCACTGACCGTTGCCAATGCTTGAGTTCAGATAACGGGCGATCAACACCAGGGGACGTCACTTCGAGAACGAAAGTGCCAGCGAATTCGCTATTCAGCGGTTCAGCATCGAGCAAAGCTGAGATTTCCCGGCTGATCTCTGAGACCAGGTTCAGATCGATACCGCCATCGCGGTCAACGACCACCCGCACAATTTCACGCCGTCCAGCTTGCTGGATTCCTAATTCTTCTAGGTCTGCACCCGCAGCGTGAACGATTGGCTCTATGCCTTTGCGGATCTTTTCCACCGACGCAGCCATGGTGCCTCCCAAACGATTCAGTTGTAGTAAAAGCCGAACTCTACCTGCTCGTGAGACTCTTTCTTCGTGCCCATAAAAGTCAACTCTTCGCCTAAGACTCAAATTGCCGGTTTGGCCTCTTTAATTTTGATCCTGTTTTCGCTTAGCGCTTGTTCAGATACCCAAACGACGAGCACTACGCCTTCGACTTCGGTGCCGGCCTTGACCCAAGGACCTGCCCTGACACAAGCCATCCAAGGCATCGACGCGGCTATCTACGGGTATGGAGTGATCGGAGCCTACGTTTCAAGTTCCAGCCAGAAAAAGGTAGAACGAGCAATTGCCACTTTGAATCGTCAGCGTTTGAGTTTTGAACTTGCCTTGGGTGTGCAAGTGAACGAAGCTGCGGTCGCGTATGAATTACCTACGCCCATCACCGACGCTGCATCCGCGAGCAATGTTGCGGAACTGATCGAGATGAAACTCATTCCACTCTTTGACGACGTCGTGAAAAGTTCAACAGGAATAACGAAAAGCACAGCCGAGATTGCATCGGCGAAGGCTGCCAATCGCGCCGCAAACTGGAGCCCCACACCGGTTGCGATTTCAACACCGACTACACCGACTACACCTGCAACACCTTAGTTTTCGTTTAAGTCCTTGAGTTCATTCACAGCATCAACAAGTGCGACATCTCGACGTTCACCTGATCGACGGTCTTTGAACTCCACGAATCCTTCAGCTAATCGTTTGCCCACGATGACAATCGTGGGAATACCGATCAGTTCAGAGTCGTTGAACTTTACTCCTGGCGACACCGTCGTGCGATCGTCGTAAAGCACCCGAACTCCTGCAGCTTCAAGTTCAAGTGCCAATTCATTAGCCGCAATAAATATTGCTTCGTCCTTTCCTGCGGCAATGAGGTGAACGTCAGCTGGCGCCACTTCGCGCGGCCAAATCAAACCTTTGTCGTCATGTGACTGTTCAGCGATGGCTGCAACAGCACGGGAAACACCGATTCCGTATGAGCCCATAGTGACGGTAATCAGTTCGCCATTCTCATCGAGAACTTTCAAGCCAACCGCTTCGGCATATTTGCGTCCAAGCTGAAAAATATGGCCAATTTCAATACCGCGTTCAATTTCAAAACCGGAACCACAGGTCGGGCACAAATCACCTGCACGGACTTCAGCAACATCGATCGTCCCGTCAGCGGTGAAGTCTCGACCAGCGACATAGTCATAGAAGTGGCGAGCAGGCTCATTAGCCCCAGTTATCCAGCGGGTGCCGTCTACAACTCGAGGATCAACGAGGTAACGCACGCCAGAAATTGAGTTTTCACCCAACACGCTCGGCCCGATATAGCCCTTGACTAAATTGGGAAACTTCAGGAAGTCCGACTCTTCAAAGATTCGAGCTTCGCTTGGCTGTAATAGCGCTTCCAAACGCTTGGTATCAATCTCGCGATCTCCTGGCACCCCGATTGCCAAGGCAGATTCGGAACCGTCAGGTGCAGACACGATGAAGATGATGTTCTTCAACGTGTCTGCGCCCGCCCAGGGGCGATCATCTCGAGCAAAATCACGATTCGAGTACGACACCAGCGCTTCGATAGTTCCAGAGGCCGGAGTTTGTTCAATGTGCGCTGCAGGAATATTGCTAGCGTCAATTCGATCAGGCGCAACGGTGACAACTGCTTCAACATTTGCTGAATACCCACATGAAGAACAATGCACAAAAGTGTCTTCACCTACGGGCGTTGGTGCCAGGAATTCTTCACTAGCCGAACCACCCATTGCCCCAGACATCGCAGAGACGATGACGAATTTCAATCCAAGCCGACTGAAAGTCGCGATGTAGGCCTCGCGATGTTTGTCATAAGACACTTGCAATCCTGCGTCATCAATATCGAAAGAGTACGAATCCTTCATGACGAATTCACGTCCACGCAGGATCCCCGCTCGCGGACGAGCTTCATCTCGAAACTTGCTCTGAATTTGATACAAAGAAATCGGGAGATCCTTATACGAGGAGTACTCCCCCTTCACGAGAAGCGTGAACATTTCCTCGTGTGTTGGCCCGAGTAAATAATCGGCACCTTTTCGATCTTGTAAGCGAAAGAGGGTGTCGCCGTATTCAGTCCACCTATTTGTGAGTTCATATGGCTCGCGCGGCAACAGCGCTGGGAAATGCACTTCTTGGAAACCGGCTGCATTCATTTCAGTGCGAACGATCTTTTCTACGTTGCGGTACACCTCGTAGCCAAGCGGCAGCCAGGTGAATACACCGGGCGCGACTCTTCGGATAAATCCCGCACGCACGAGCAACTTATGGCTGGGTACCTCAGCATCGGCCGGGTCTTCACGCAGGGTTCGTAGAAACAAGGTTGACATTCTCAGCATTGGTGCAGCCTAGCGATGATGAAACTTAGAACAGGACCGTGGCGAACGAGCCGACTTCCTTAAAGCCCACGGACAGGTAGGCCTTGCGTGCTGGCGTATTGAAACTATTCACATACAAGGAGACAGTTGGGGTGAATTTGGCGCGGGCTAACTCCACGACTGCAGCCATCCCAGGGATTGAAATGCCCTGACCGCGTAAATGTCGAGCAACCCAGACGCCTTGTACTTGGCACACGAACGGGCTCACTGATCCGATTTCGGCTTTGAATTCAACTTCGCCGTCTCGAACTCGCCCAAAGGCCCGGCCGGTGCGGATGAGATCGGAGACTCTGGACCGGTAAGCAAGGGAATTTCCCCCTAAAACTGGTGATACCCCGATTTCTTCAGTGAACATGTCAATCGATGCTGGCAGGTAAGCATCAAGCTCTTCGATTCTGATGCTTCGCACCTGTGAGTCAGCGATGGTTTCACTGTCACACGTGATGGCCATTAGCGGTTGCTCATCGCGGATTGCTCGCGCAGGGCCCCACACTGGCTCAAGTAGCCGCCAAAGGTCCAGGACCTCATCGGCTTTGCCCAGCATTGATGACGACCGACGCAAGCGAGGGCGCAGGTAGTCTGCAAAAGCTGCGCGAGCTTGGGGTGTCGATTCGATTGGGATGAGATTGGCGCCTGAATAAAGGGCGGATACTAACTCGTCGTCACGGAAGTAACCCAGAATTTCACCCCCGAGTTTCCAAGGATCTACCCCGCCTATCTGAACCCGAGACTCAACAAAACAGTGCGCAACGGGGTCGCAGGCAAAGAGCCGCAAGAGCGACTCTAAATGTTCCGGAAAAACCGGACGGACATTGCCCACGAGACAAGCCTAGGCCTTACAACTGCCTAGTGAGCCGAAACCTCGGGCGCACCGCTCGTGGTCATTTGTTCAGCTAACTTCATCGCCTCTTCAATGAGGGTTTCAACAATCTGCGCCTCTGGCACCGTCTTGATGACCTCACCACGAACGAAAATTTGGCCTTTACCGTTTCCGGAGGCAACCCCTAGATCGGCTTCACGTGCTTCGCCTGGGCCATTGACTACGCAACCCATCACAGCAACACGAAGAGGCACATCTAGCCCTTCGAGCCCGGCAGCTACCTGCTCAGCCAACGTGTACACATCGACCTGCGCTCGCCCACATGATGGACAGGACACAATTTCCAAACCTCGTTGCCGCAGGTTCAGTGACTCAAGAATTTGGTTACCGACTTTGATCTCTTCGACGGGCGGCGCAGATAGCGACACTCGAATGGTGTCGCCAATCCCGCGGCTTAGGAGCGCCCCGAAAGCTACCGCCGACTTTATGGTGCCTTGGAAAGTCGGACCGGCTTCAGTCACACCTAAATGCAACGGGTATTCGCACTGTTCGGCCAACTGAATGTAAGCCTCAACCATGATTACTGGATCGTGATGCTTCACTGAAATCTTGATGTCGCGGAAATCATGCTCTTCGAAAAGTGACGCCTCCCAAAGCGCCGATTCCACAAGTGCTTCTGGTGTCGCCTTGCCGTACTTGGCGAGAAGTCGGGGATCAAGTGAGCCTGCATTGACTCCGATGCGAATCGGGGTGCCAGCATCCTTGGCAGCGCGGGCAATCGCACCAACTTGATCATCGAACTTCTTAATGTTGCCTGGATTCACGCGCACACCGGCACATCCAGCTTCGATGGCAGCAAAGACGTATTTTGGCTGGAAGTGAATATCCGCGATGACGGGGATGCCGGCCTTTTTGGCGATCATCGGCAATGCATCAGCATCGTCTTGGCTGGGGCAGGCCACCCGAACAACTTGGCAACCTGCTGCTGTGAGTTCAGCAATCTGCTGCAACGTCGCGTCAATATCAGAAGTGACAGTGGTGCACATGGACTGAACGCTGATCGGTGCATCACCGCCAACGGAGACTGGATGCGTTGGATGCTTCAGAATTAATTGACGCGACTTCCTACGAGGTGTAATAACTCGAGGGACGGACGGCATACCCAGTTCAATGCTCACGTACCCATTATCACTTAACGAGTTAGCCCAGCGAGATCGGCTTAACCAAATCAGCCCAAATGACGATAACGCCCATCGTCACAAGCACGATTGCCATCACATACGCCATGGGTAGCAGTCGAGCGACATCCGCTGGTCCAGGATCGGGCTTGCCTCGTACCTTGGCAAACCAGCGACGAACTCCCTCATAAAGCGCCCCAGCTACATGCCCGCCGTCAAGGGGCAGAATTGGCAGGAGATTGAAAAGCGCAAGGAATAAATTGAGTGAAGCAGCCAAACTCAGGAACGTCGCGATCTTGCCAACTAACGGTTCGTCCATTGCGGCAATATCGCCACCCAGTCTGGAAACACCTACAACACTTACCGG
>Ga0114958_10002958_pt1 | contig 12398 bp, 10 predicted proteins | sample C_130208_EF_Meta_FD_89577 | JGI IMG/M metagenome (GOLD analysis project Ga0114958, IMG submission 89577) | Freshwater microbial communities from Lake Croche, Canada to study carbon cycling - C_130208_EF_MetaG | ecosystem: Environmental > Aquatic > Freshwater > Lake | place: Lake Croche, Canada... | reverse complement strand
CCTGAACTGCCACCACAAATTCAGCGCATTTCACCTGAAGAGCTTGAGCGCATCATGCCCAAGCAAGTGCCTAATTTGAGTTTGGATGAAATTGTTCAGCTTTCACAAACGAAAGTGCCTGCTGAGCAAATCATTCAAAAAATTAAAGAGAGCCAATCCCAATATGCTTTAACGCCATCTCAAGTATTAGAGATGGGTCAAAAAGGCGTGGATGCTAAAGTGCTCGATTATATTCAAGCCAGTCACGAACAAGCGATACGCGATGGCTTTGCTGAAGAGTTAAATAAACGCGAGCAAAATAAGTTACAGGAACATCAAAAGCTTAAGCGAGAATACCAATTAAGACAGCCATATTATGACCCTTGGTGGGGTTACTCTCGCAGCCCTTATTGGGGCTACCCTCGACCTTATTATGGCCCTGGAATGTTTTATCGCTTTGGATTTTAAATCTCGATGCAACAGCTTAGCCACAAAATCACCGTTAAAACCAATGGGCGTCGTTTATATGATATTACCCCTCAGGTTCTTACTTGGGCGAGGAGTAGTGGCTTTAAAACAGGGTTGCTGACGCTTTATGTGCAACATACCTCAGCTAGTATCCTGATTAACGAGAATTACGATTCGGATGTGTTGGTGGATATGGAAAGTTTTTTTGCTCGGCTAGTGCCAGATGGCAATCAATTATTTATCCATACTTCAGAAGGGCCGGATGATATGCCAGCCCATATTCGTAGTGCCTTAACCCAAACCTCGATTTCCATTCCTTTTCTTGATGGAAAAGCAGCCCTTGGAACTTGGCAAGGCATCTTTTTGTATGAGCATCGTTTGGCGCCACACAGTCGCAATGTATTGCTTCATTTAATCGCCGAGTAGTTTTTGCAGCGCCCTATTTTATATTCCTATCGTCGTTGTCCTTATGCCATGCGGGCGCGAATGGCGCTTCGTTATGCCAATATTGATGTTGAAATCCGTGAGATTGCTTTAAGAGAAAAGCCGGCCCATATGCTGGCTGTTTCACCTAAAGGTACCGTGCCTGTGTTAGTGCTTGCTAGCGGTAAAGTGCTTGAGCAAAGCCTGGATATTATGGATTGGGCTTTAGCGCAATCAGATCTTGATACATGGAATATTCAAGACCAAGAAGGTCAAAAACTCAGCGCTGACTTGATTGCGACAAACGATGATGCTTTCAAACAAGCATTAGATAAATACAAATATGCGATTCGTTTCCCTGAAAATCCGCCTGATGTCTATCGCGCTAGCGGTGAAGAATTTTTACAGCGTTTGGAGTCGATTCTAAGACAACATAGTTATTTATGTCGCCATACAATCTCAAAAGCAGATGTCGCTATTTTTCCGTTTGTGCGGCAATTTTCTATGGTGGACGAGCCGTGGTTTGAGGGTGCTAATTATCCAGCTCTTAAAGCTTGGTTAAATGGTTTATTGAATAGTCAGTTGTTTATAGATGTGATGCAGAAATATCCTGTCTGGCAGGACGCTTAAAATAAAAAAGGGGTGCAAATTGAACAGCACCCCTTTTCTATTTCTTCATTTTTCTTTATTCCATCAAATTAGCTGTGAGCTCGTCCGACTTTCCTGCAGATTTTTTAGATTGTCCTTCCGATGTAATGTCATCAAAATCCAAAGTGATTTGGTCTTTGTCATCAATATCCACAAACACATGACCGCCATTGGCTAGCTTTCCAAATAGCAACTCATCGGCTAAGCCGCGTCTAATCGTGTCTTGTATCAGTCGAGACATCGGGCGTGCGCCCATTAATGGGTCAAAGCCTTTTTTACCTAAATAGGCTTTTAGCTTGTCACTGAAGCTTGCTTCCACTTTCTTCTCATGCAGTTGGTCTTCTAATTGCATCAAGAATTTGTCCACCACACGCATGATGATTTCTTGTGAAAGCGGTGCAAATGACACAGTTGCATCTAAGCGGTTTCGGAATTCAGGGCTAAACAGACGTTTAATTTCAGCCATTTCATCGCCCACTTGCTTGCCTTGGGTAAAGCCTATTGTGGTTTTTGAAAGCGACTCTGCACCAGCGTTAGTTGTCATGATGATCGTGACGTTGCGGAAGTCAGCTTTGCGACCATTGTTATCTGTGAGCGTGCCGTGATCCATCACTTGCAGCAAAATATTATAAATGTCAGGGTGCGCTTTTTCGATTTCGTCGAGTAGCAGAACGCAATAAGGATGTTTGGTAATTGCCTCAGTCATTAAGCCGCCTTGCTCAAACCCCACATAGCCAGGAGGCGCGCCAATTAAGCGTGAAACGGCATGGCGTTCCATATATTCAGACATATCAAAGCGAACTAATTCGATGCCCAAGGTATACGCCAATTGCTTCGCGACTTCAGTTTTTCCAACGCCTGTTGGGCCAGAAAATAAGAATGAGCCAATGGGTTTGTTTTGACTGCCTAAGCCGCTACGTGCCATTTTGATGGCGGATGCTAGCGATTCAATGGCTTTGTCTTGGCCAAATACAACCGCTTTCAAATCACGGTCTAGCGTTTTAAGTGCATTGCGGTCATCGCTGGAAATATTCTTAGGTGGAATTCGCGCAATTTTAGCGATGATGTCTTCAATCTCTTTATCGCCAATGACTTTCTTTTGCTTGGACTTAGGCAAGATGCGTTGTGCCGCTCCAGCTTCATCAATCACGTCAATCGCCTTGTCAGGCAAGTGGCGGTCATTAATATATTTAGCTGAAAGCTCAGCAGCAGTATTGAGTGCGCCGATTGTGTATTTCACGCTGTGATGTTTTTCAAAGCGTGATTTCAAGCCTTTTAGAATTTGCACCGTTTCAGCAATGCTTGGCTCTTCCACATCTACTTTTTGGAAGCGGCGTGAGAGTGCATGGTCTTTTTCAAAGATGCCGCGATACTCTTGATAAGTGGTTGCGCCTATGCATTTGAGCGAGCCATTAGAAAGCGCTGGTTTGAGCAAGTTTGAAGCATCTAAAGTACCGCCGCTGGCAGCACCTGCGCCAATTAAAGTGTGAATTTCATCAATAAAAAGCACAGCATCAGGCTGTTCTTCTAATTTTTTCATTACAGCTTTAAGGCGCTGTTCAAAGTCACCACGGTATTTAGTGCCAGCTAGCAAAGCGCCCATGTCGAGCGAATAAATGACTGCATTAGCGAGCACTTCTGGCACGGTTTTTTCAACAATGCGACGCGCTAAACCTTCAGCAATCGCTGTTTTACCGACACCTGCTTCTCCTACTAATAGCGGGTTATTTTTGCGACGACGGCATAGTGTTTGAATCACGCGCTCTAGCTCTTTGTCGCGACCAATCACCGGGTCTATTTTGCCAGCAAGGACTTGTTCGTTAAGGTTAAGCGTGTAGCTATCTAAAGCACTGGCTGGTGGCGCATCTGCCTCAGCTGTTTGTTCAGTTTCAGCGCGTTTGGCTTCTTCTGCCGTTTTAGCAACGCCATGTGAAATGTAGTTCACTACGTCTAAACGAGTGACGCCTTGCTGGTGCAAGAAAAACACAGCATGTGACTCTTTTTCACCATAGATGGCAACCAAGACGTTTGCGCCAGTCACCTCTTTTTTACCGGATGATTGCACATGCAAGATGGCACGCTGAATAACGCGTTGAAAACCCAGTGTTGGTTGTGTATCAACCTCATTATCGCCGCCCACCATAGGCGTGTGTTCTTCAATGTAATGATTTAGTTCAGCTCGAAGGTTGTCTAAGTTGGCGCCACATGCGCGCAATACGTCAGCTGCTGTTGGATTGTCTATCATCGCAACCAGCAGGTGTTCGACTGTAATGAGCTCATGGCGCTTTTGACGGGCGTCCATAAAAGCCATGTGTAACGAAACTTCTAACTCTTGAGCAATCATGTTTACTACCCTTTTAACTTACTACTTAATTAAATTTCTTGCATATTGCATTGCAGCGGATGACCGTGTTCAGTTGCAAAAGCAACTACTTGGCCAACCTTAGTTTCAGCAATTTCTAGCGGGTAAACACCACAAACGCCGGAGCCCTTGGTATGTACTTGGAGCATGATTTGCGTTGCTTGTTCACGGTTTTTATTAAAAAAACGTTGGAGCACGTCGACCACGAATTCCATTGGCGTGTAATCATCGTTAAATATCAACACGCTATACATTGAAGGAGGCTTTGGTTTTTGTGTCTTGGTCGCCTCTATTGTATTTTCTTGATGCTTAATACCCGCCATGTGTGTTCCTATTATTCAGCTTGAGATGAATAATTCAAGCTTAAAGTGATTGTGGGTTTAGCCGAGATCGATTGCTTCATTCAAAGGCATTAAGCGAACACTTTTCACAATCTTATCTTGTGTCTGCATAATCTCTAAGGCGCAATTACCAATCCTAATGCTAGTGCCTGGTTCGGGGATGTCCTCAAAGTGCTCTAGCACTAAGCCATTCAATGTTCTTGGGCCCTCTGTTGGCAAATGAAGTCCTAGTTTTTTATTTAGGTCTCTTAATGAACAACTGCCATCCACCACCCAAGCACCATCTTCTTCTTGATGGAAAGTATTGGCGCGAAGTGGTGATTGCGTCGTAAAGTCGCCAATAATTTCTTCTAATATATCTTCGAGTGTCACTAAGCCTTTGAGTTCACCATATTCATCAACAACTAGCGCCATTCGCTGGTGATGCTCTTGAAATTGTTGAATTTGCGTATAAAGTGGAGTGCCTGATGGAATGAAATAAGGCTCGCTAATCACTTCGCGCAAAGCTTCAATGGTGAGTTCGCCATTACGCAGTTGGTTAATGACTTTTCGGATATGAAGGATGCCAACAACCTCCTCTTCAGCCCCTTGTTTTACTAACAGGCGTGTATGGTTGCTAGATAAAATCTGCAGCGTTAACTCTTCGAATGGCGTATCTAGATCGATATCTTCAATTTGCGTATGTGCAGTCATCACGTCATCGACTGTCGCATTTTCTAAATCAAACAAATTGAGCAAAATTGCTTTATTTTTTTGTGGAATATAACTGCCAGCTTCACTCACGATACTGCGCAGTTCTTCTGTGGAAACAGCATGTGAAACTTCACTAAAATTAACTTTAATTCTGAAGAGTTTTAGCAACCCGGTCACAAAAAGATTGATAAACCAAATAGCAGGATAAATAGCTTTGGTGACAGGGTAGAGCACGTAACTGTATGCGAATGCAATTCTTTCTGCGTGAGCGGCAGCGATGACTTTTGGGGTAATTTCACCAAAAACTAAAATGACAAAAGTAACTATTAATGTGCCAGCAAACAAGCCAGTATTGCTTTCACCTAAAAGTTTTAGGCTGATGTCATCACTAATGGTCGCAATGGAGACTGCCGCAAAGGTGTTGCCTAGGAGAATTGCACCTAAGAGGTGATCTGTTTTGGCAAGGAGGACTTGGGCCAGTCGCGCACCACGATGACCATCTTTTGCAAGATGGCGCAGGCGATAATGATTAAGGGCCATTAAGCTGGTTTCGGCGCTAGAGAAAAACGCCGCTAGTAAAATAAGCAATCCCAGAATCAGGAACTGCATGGGTATCGAGATGTCGTCCAAGAGAGGTATTTATTGAATGTAATGCTTAAGTTTCCTCGCTTTGGCATTGGCTTGTCAAGGCATCTCGTCGACGTTTTCTTTCTTTTCAGCACCAGTGATCAAGTTCTCACGAGAAATGCCTAAATACAAGGCGATTGGGCAAGCTACCAACACGGAAGAGTAAATACCAAATAAAATACCGATTGTCAGCGCCAATGAGAAGTTATGCAGTGTTTCACCACCAAATAACAACATAGAAAGCACCATCAATTGCGTACAAAAGTGTGTGATCACGGTACGTGACATGGTGCGGGTAATAGCATTGTCAATGATTGTCACCACAGTAGATTTACGCATTTTTCTGAAGTTCTCACGCACTCGGTCAAACACCACCACAGATTCATTCACAGAGTAACCTAATACCGCCAAAATTGCAGCGAGCACGGTTAGATTGAATTCCCATTGGAAGAACGCAAAGAAGCCAAGAATAATAATCACGTCATGCATATTCGCAATAATGGCAGCTACCGCAAAACGCCATTCGAAGCGCAAAGCTAAGTAAGCCATGATGCCGATAGAAACAAGCAACAAAGCCAGCGCACCGTTTTCATAAAGCTCTTGGCCTACTTGAGCGCCCACTGTTTCAACGCGTCGCATCTCAACAGTGCTATCTTCTTTTTTTAATGATGAGAGAACTAGCTCTGAAAGCTGTGCTGAAGTTACGCCCTTTTTTAGGGGCAAGCGAATCATCACGTCATGACTAGAGCCAAAGTTTTGTACCGTAGCTTCGTTAAGGCCGATGCTATCAACAGCGTGACGCACCTTAACTAGGTCAGCCGATTGTGGGTAGCTGACTTCAACGACTGTGCCGCCTGTGAAATCGACTCCAAGATTTAAACCCTTAGTTGCGAGGAAGAAAACCGCGAACAAAAAGGTAAGCAATGAAACGGCTGTGGTCAGACGACCATAGCTCATAAACGGGATGTCTTTTTTAATCTTAAAAATTTCCATATTCTTTACTCTTAATCAGCGTTTATTTTAAGGAGTGTTGACTGGCTTAACAGTATTAACCAATCGCCAATTTATTAATTTTTCGGCGGTAGCCGTATACTAAGTTCACAATCGCACGTGAAACGACAACAGCACTAAACATTGAAGTCAAAATGCCCAAGACGTGAACTACAGCAAAACCTTTAACAGGGCCAGAGCCAAACATAAATAATGCTAAGCCTGCAATCATGGTCGTGACGTTTGAGTCTAAAATCGTATCGAATGCACGGTCGTAACCCGCATGGATAGATGCTTGAGGTGAGTTACCGCTTCGTAGCTCTTCACGAATACGTTCGTTAATTAATACGTTCGCATCAATCGCCATCCCCAGTGTCAGCGCAATCGCGGCTAAGCCAGGTAATGTGAGCGTTGCTTGTAGCATCGAGAGGATCGCTAATAACAGTAGCAAGTTGATACCAAGCGCGACCACTGAAATGCCACCAAACATGACATAGTAAATAATCATAAATACTGCGATGGCAGCAAAGCCCCAAAGGGTTGAATGCATGCCGCGTTTAATGTTTTCTTCACCCATGCTTGGGCCAACGGTACGTTCTTCGATAATGTCCATTGGTGCAGCAAGCGCGCCAGCGCGAAGTAGCAATGAAATGTCTGTTGCTTCTTGCGTATTGTTCATGCCTGAAATTTGTACACGACCACCGCCAATTTCTTCGTTAATCACTGGTGCAGTAATGACTTCAGCTTGGCCTTTTTCAATCAATAAAATCGCCATGCGTTTACCGACATTATCTTTAGTCACTTGTCTGAAGATACGTGCGCCACGACCATCAAGTGTCACGTTAACTGTTGATCGACCGCTTTGTTGGTCAGCGCCAGGGCCTGCATCGGTAATGTATTCGCCAGTGAGTTCAACCTTCTTTTTCACTAGGATAGGTTGGCCGTTACGATCCATAAAGAATTCGTCACCGAACGGTGGTTGACCTTTGCTGGCCTGCTCTAGGGTTGTTAGATCGCTTTTTTCCTCATCAACCAAACGAATTTCGAGTGTTGCAGTGCGACCTAAAATTTCCTTGGCTTTAGCCGTGTCTTGCACACCAGGGAGTTGAACCACAACGCGGTCTAGACCTTGTTGTTGAATGATAGGCTCAGCCACACCAAGTTCGTTAATTCGATTATGGAGTGTTTGAATATTTTGTTTAAGCGCAAACTCTTGAATGCGTTTTTGCGCTTCTAAGTTCAAAGTGGCCGTGAGCGTATCATTAGTTTCTTTAAGAGTTAAGTCAGGAAATTCCTTGCTAATAATTTTTTGTGCTTTTGCGAGTTCATTTGCATCACTAAATTTGATTTGTATGCTTTGTTCATCACGAACGACGCCAGAATATGAAATACGCTCTTTGCGAAGGGAAGCGCGGAAGTCACCAACATATCGATCAGCCGCTTTATCTAAAGCAGCTTTCATATCCACTTGAAGTAAGAAATGTACACCGCCGCGTAAGTCCAAACCTAAGTACATAGGACGCGCATGGATGTTGGTGAGCCAGCTTGGTGAGCGAGAAATCAAGTTCAGCGCAATTACATAATCTTTACCCAAATTGTTTTTTAATACATCTTTTGCTTTGATTTGCGTGTCTGCATCTGCAAAACGCACTTTTACGCCTGTTGAGTCCATGAAAATGGCATCAATATTGATGTTCTCTTGCTTGAGCGCGCCTTCGACCTTGGCCAAGAGGGCTGGATCAAGTTTAGTGGTCGCTTTCGCGGTGGTAATTTGTACCGCTGGAGACTCACCAAAAATATTGGGTATAGAGTAAACAAGGCCTAATAAAAGGATTGTTAAAACTAAGATGTATTTCCACAATGGATAACGATTCATAATGCGGCTCACGTTTAGGTCGGTGATATAGGCTTGGCGGGCAAGCCTATATGTTGAGTAATTAGAAAGGTGCTTGTTGTACCATTTTGCTTATTAAATCGATCTATTAGATCGATTTAATAGTGCCTTTTTCTAACTTGGCTTGAATAGCAGTTTTTTGAACGCTAATCACGATGCTAGTTGCAATTTCAAGGCTGATGACAGTGTCAGCTACTTTAGTCACTTTACCAAGAATGCCACTTGAAGTAACGACTTCATCGCCCACTTTTAATGCTTCGATCATTGAACGTTGCTCTTTCGCTTGTTTCATTTGTGGGCGAATCAACATAAAGTAGAACAACACAAAAATCACAACCATTGGTACAAAGCTTGTCCAATCTGATGAAGCGGCGCCAGTAGCAGCGTATGCAGAACTAATAAACATGGATACAGCCTTTCTTTTAAGTAGCGCTTGAATCGTCAAGCTTGAAACAATTATTTAACGCAGAATTTTATCATAGAGTAGCGATGGCAACCTATTTATACCTCTTGGTTCAATCTACTGCGTTTGAAAGCAAAGTCTTGTTTGAATACTTCAAAACTTTGTGACTCAATCGCGGTCCGTATGCCAGCCATTAGCTCTTGGTAGTAATGCAGGTTATGAATAGTATTTAAGCGCGATCCTAAAATTTCACCTAGTCTGTGTAAATGATGTAAATAAGCACGGCTAAAGTTTTGGCATGTGTAGCAAGTGCATTCTGGATCTAGCGGACTTGTATCCATTTTATATCGTGAATTTTTCAGTTTTATGTCACCGTTACGGGTAAATAGCCAACCGTTGCGGGCATTGCGTGTGGGCATGACACAATCAAACATATCAACCCCGCTATTTACCGCTGCTACTAGGTCTTCAGGCGTGCCCACACCCATTAAATAGCGAGGCTTATTTTGTGGCATTTTTGGTGCCGTGTGCGCAAGAATGCGTAACATATCTTCTTTTGGCTCGCCTACAGAAAGGCCGCCAATGGCGTAGCCATCGAAACCAATATCAGTAAGGCCGTTAAGAGAGATATCGCGTAAATCTTCAAACATGCCGCCTTGGATAATCCCGAATAAAGCGTTTGGATTGCCTGCGTGTGCGTCTTTGCTGCGGCGAGCCCAGCGTAAGCTTAATTGCATAGAGTCACGTGCTTCTTGAGCTGTGGCAGGGTAGGGTGTGCATTCATCAAAAATCATCACAATGTCTGAATTGAGGACTTTTTGAATTCGCATGGATTCTTCAGGGGTTAAGAAACAACTGTCACCATTTATTGGTGAGCGGAATTTCACGCCCTCCTCTGAAATCTTACGTAAATCACCCAAGCTCCAAACTTGAAAGCCGCCTGAGTCGGTCAAAATTGGACCGTCCCAACTCATGAATTGATGTAAGCCGCCATGCGCCTCGATCACCTCCAAGCCAGGTCTTAGCCATAAATGGAAGGTATTCCCAAGCACAATATGTGCGCCAAGATCGCGAATTTCATTTGGGGATAATGATTTGACTGTGCCATAAGTGCCAACAGGCATAAATGCTGGTGTTTGGACATCGCCGTGTGTAAGGCTTACTGTTCCACGGCGTGCTTGGCCGTCTTGTGTAATCAGGGAAAATTGCATGAAAATAATAGCTTGATGTTTATCAGGGTTAATTAATCAAAACGCGATACTATCATAGTCAGGCGTGCTCTATTTAGCATGGCTTTGATATACTAAACAAAATTTACTATTGGAAACCATCAAGATGGCTGAAGTTACTCCACGTCCTCGTCGTAAAAGAAACGCATCAGAACCAAGCTTGCGCGAGCGCGGCATTTACCTCTTGCCTAATCTATTTACCACAGCCGCTTTGTTTGCTGGCTTTTATGCAATTGTACAAGCGATGAATGGTAAGTATGAACATTCAGCAGTAGCGATTTTTATTGCGATGGTGATGGATGGTTTGGATGGCAGGGTTGCTCGGATGACCAATACCCAAAGTGCTTTTGGTGCAGAATACGATAGTTTGTCAGATATGGTGTCATTTGGCGTTGCACCAGCATTGGTGGTTTATGTTTGGGCGCTTAAGCCCATGGGCAAGTTAGGCTGGATTGCTGCATTTATTTATTGCGCAAGCGCGGCTTTGCGTTTGGCTAGGTTTAACACCAAGCTAGGGACAGCGGATAAGCGTTATTTCCAAGGCTTGCCTAGCCCCGCGGCCGCGGCATTATTGGCTGGTTTGGTTTGGGTAGCATTTGATAATGATATTCCTAGCGATTTCGTTTTTTATCCATGGTTTAAGATGAAATGGATTGCTTGGTCTGTGACTTTATTTGCAGGATTGTCGATGGTGACAGATTTGCGCTTTTACAGCGGCAAAGAGATTAACCTTAAAAATAGCGTTCCGTTTGTTGTCGTTCTTATGATTGTATTGGCGTTTGTATTGATTTCTTACAGTCCGCCAGAGGTGTTGTTTTTTGTGGCCTTGGTTTATGGGTTGTCTGGTTATGTTTTATGGTTGATGCATCTTTCTAAGCGTTAAAAAGCGACGACTGAACAGATAGAAAACTTACCTTAAAGCTTATCGCCTTAATAAATTTAATTGTCGTAAGCTAGATAAAAAAAGCATGCTATTATTTCGTTATGTTATTAAACAGTTACACATCAGCTTGTTCAAATTCCAATCATTGCTTGGCTGGTACATTACTACGTCTAGCGCTACTGCCTTAGGCAGTAAACTTTCGCACACTCCACATTTAGATTTGCCACGACGTTATGACAAAACCATAGCGGGTATCGTTATAAAAAATTAGCTATAGAAATTAAGACGGAAAAATAAAATGACAACAAATAATCAGTTAATCATATTTGATACAACCTTGCGTGATGGCGAACAAAGCCCAGGCGCAGCGATGACAAAAGAAGAAAAGGTGCGTATTGCGCGCCAACTTGAAAAGTTGGGCGTAAACGTGATCGAAGCAGGTTTTGCCGCTGCAAGTCCTGGAGATTTTGATGCAATTCATGCAGTGGCTGAAAGCATTAAAGAGTCTACTGTCTGTTCATTGGCGCGTGCGAATGAGAATGATATTCGCCGTGCTGGTGAAGCGATTAAACCAGCGAAAAAAGGTCGTATTCATACCTTTATTGCAACATCACCCATCCACATGGAAAACAAATTGCGCATGACGCCAGAGCAAGTATTGGCGCGTGCGGTTCAGGCTGTGAAATGGGCGTTGGAATATACCGATGACGTTGAGTTTTCGGCAGAAGATGCAGTGCGTTCTGACATGGACTTTTTGGTGCAAGTATTCGATGCCGTCATTGAGGCGGGCGCTAAAACGATTAACGTGCCAGATACTGTTGGATATTCAATTCCAGCCCTTTGGGGTGAGCGTATGCAGCAGTTAATTGCTCGCGTTAAAAATTCTGACAAAGTGGTCTGGTCAACGCATTGCCATAACGACTTAGGCATGGCAGTAGCCAACTCCTTAGCCGCGGTCATGGGCGGAGCTCGTCAAGTGGAATGTACGATTAATGGTTTGGGTGAGCGCGCAGGCAATGCCAGCTTGGAAGAAATTGTGATGGCGGTGCGCACACGACGTGACGTGTTTAATTTAGAAACCTCCATTGATACTTCGCAAATCGTACCAACATCAAAATTGGTGTCGACGATAACTGGTTATCCAGTTCAGCCAAATAAAGCGGTAGTTGGTGCCAATGCTTTTGCCCATGAGAGCGGCATTCACCAAGATGGTGTGTTGAAATTCCGTGAAACTTACGAAATTATGCGTGCTGAAGATGTGGGTTGGAATGCTAATAAGTTAACTTTGGGTAAATTGTCGGGCCGTAACGCGTTCAGATCTCGTTTGGACGAATTAGGCATCGCTTTAGATGGCGAAGAGGCTTTGAACGCGGCTTTTGCTCGATTTAAAACATTGGCGGATAAAAAGTCTGAAATCTTTGATGAAGACATTCAAGCCTTGGTGAGCGATGATTTTGT
>Ga0114958_10002956_pt1 | contig 12402 bp, 11 predicted proteins | sample C_130208_EF_Meta_FD_89577 | JGI IMG/M metagenome (GOLD analysis project Ga0114958, IMG submission 89577) | Freshwater microbial communities from Lake Croche, Canada to study carbon cycling - C_130208_EF_MetaG | ecosystem: Environmental > Aquatic > Freshwater > Lake | place: Lake Croche, Canada... | reverse complement strand
CCATCGTAAACATGCCATGCGCAATCACATTCTCTAAACCGACCGATTTAGCGAAAGCTTCGTCTTGATGAATCGGATTCTGATCGCCGCTTGCGTTGGCATATCGGATCAAACTTTCACGATTTACAATAAATACTTTCGCTGGTAATTCTTGGCCTAACACGAATTCCTGACCCATTGAGTTAGTAGTCATCCGCGAAACACCAACGTGGACCATGAAGAGACGACGATCTGCTCTTCGGAAATAAGATCTGATCGCACAGTGACGATTTCATTTCCTGCTACGACACGAGCGCTCTCGATCGTGCAATTGCAACTGATGTTCATTCCTGCATAAAGTGGTTGAAAAATTTCGAAACGTTGATCACCGTGGACAACCCGAGTCCAGTCAAGACCAGAGCCTTGAAGCAGTGCTTGGGACTCGCTCAACGTGATGGTGATTCCAAAAGTAGGTGGCGCGGCATCTGTGCCTACGTAATCGACATCGCCCAGAGATGAAGCGAAAATAGCGATGGATTCTTCAGAAATTTGGAGACTGGTAGCACCAACCATAGTGCGCCCGACTAAGTCGGGATTGAGCATGGATTAGCGAGTTTCGCGATGAACCGTCGAAAGGTTGCAACGGGGGCAGAACTTTTTCAGTTCTAACCGGTCTGGATCGTTACGACGATTCTTCTTTGTAATGTAATTGCGTTCTTTGCACTCGACACAGGCCATAGTGATTTTAGGGCGGACATCCGCGCTCTTACTTGCCATGGTCGTGCTCCTTTTGTACGTGAACTCGCACTATCAGTTCGTGCGACATTATGTGTTCGTTTGCCTGTAGCGTGAAGGGTACTTCATCTACCTATTATTCGTCTAAATCACCCACGCCCTGAGCGTGATGCAATTCTGACTACTAGTAGCGGAGGCCGGACTTGAACCGGCGACACTGCGATTATGAGCCGCATGCTCTACCAAGCTGAGCTACCCCGCCAAGAACGTCCCTTCTTAAAGCCCTTCTTCGAGCCCCCCAACGGAATCGAACCGTTGACCTCTTCCTTACCATGGAAACGCTCTACCGACTGAGCTAGGGGGGCGCAGGCTGTGACCCTACGGTTACAGTTCACTCCGAAATCACGAGCCTAAGGCTACAGGTAGAATGTCATCACAATGAAATTGAGATCCCCAGGTGGACAGAGCAGGTTAGTTAAAGTGATCGCTTTCGTTGCGATCTTTGCTTTTTTGCTAGGAGGAGGCGCCGGCTATCTGATTTTTAAGGGTGAGTCAGCGCCAGAGAAGTTCCCAGAACTTGTTACACACAAGGATCTGCTGAACCGGCCGATGGCGAGCTTTCAGGCCTCTTTAAATATCGCTCTTCCAGCTGATGCTCTAGCGCTTCCTGCATCAACGTGCCCAGCCTTATCTTCACACTGGGTAACGGAGGAAAATCAGAAGCCAGGCCTGCCAAATATGACCATAAAGTTATGGAAACACGTTGATTTGAGTGGAACATCCGGTAGCGCGCTGTGGCTAGATCAGACATCAGTTGCCTGTGGCGATAAAGTCAATCTCCATGCCGCGCTCTATCAACCGTTTTCAAGCAGTAGCCAGCCGAAGGCGAGGACCTTCGCCGCTTACCGAATCGGCTACTACGCTGGGGCGGGCGCAAGAGAAATCTGGAAATCGGATACTTTTAAGCTGAAGCCTGGCAAATCTACAACTAGCAAAGATGCCACTCGATTTACTCAAGCAAAATGGCCCGCTACGACCACCTTCACGGTCGGGAAAGAGTGGACTCCTGGCTTTTACCTGATCGTCTCCTTAGCTCCAAACGGCACAATCGAAAATGCGGCTCCGCTTGTTGTTCGCAGTCCAATTGGATCATCAAAGCTGATCATGATGCACTCATTCTTGACATGGAATGCGTACAACAGTTTCGGCGGACGATCCACTTACAAGGGACCAGGCGAAAATATTGCAGCTCGGAAAGCGCAAAGAAGTCGAGTGGCGTCTTTTGACCGCCCCATCTTGGGTAGCGGCGCATATGCCATTCAACGAGACTCAATTCCTTTTGTTCAATTTAGCGAAAAAGAGGGAATCAATGTTGACCAGGTTTCAGATTTGGACATTGACCAATGGCCCTCATTGGCGTCGCATTACAACGGTCTCTTGCTAATTGGTCATTGCGAATACTTCACAAATCGGATGTTTAACACATTTATCGCGTTGCGTAATTCTGGCGTGAATCTGGCGATATTTGGGGGCAATACCGGAATCTGGCAAGTTCGCCTCCAAGAATCAGCTGCTGGCCCAAGACGAATCATGGCCATCTATCGTGTTGCAAATCAAGATCCAGTGTCAGATCTGAAGCAGGTGTCCATTCAATTTGCTGATGAACGTTTGAACACGCCTGCCAGTTTAATCACAGGCGAACAAACCGCAGGGGTGCATGTGTTCGGAAAACTAGATCCAGTAGAAATTCCGCACTGGCTAACTCTTCCGACTGACCCTGTGATTGATGAAATTGGTAACGATACAGAAGGAGATGGTGTCCGAAACAACGTCGCTACGCCACCTAACATTCACATAATTTTTGCCGGAAAACTCAAGCAACGTGATCCTGGAGTGCCTCCGCCAGAGGGCTCTAAACGAATTGTTCAAACAATCTGGTTTACGACCCCTTCTGGTTCTGCCATCTTTAATGCTGGCATGACAACGTGGAACTGTAACTTGATGGCGTCCTGCATTGATCTTCCTTACAGCCCAAAGGCGCAAGAAGTTGTAGCCGCGACGACACGACAGGTGTTACAGCTCTGGCAGAATAAAAAGCTAGGTGTAACTCTTAAATAGTTTTCGGGAACAAGCATTGGTAATCAACTTTTAGACAGCGATCAACTACAACGTTCAAGCCATTTTTGACACCGCGGTGCGCGCTAGCTTCATCCTTCAAACCTGGTTGCATCCATAAGGTCTTTGCACGGATGGCAATCGCTTCATCCAGAACTGTTGGAACGTCTCGGACATTTCTAAAAACATCGACAATATCAATCCACTCTGGTACCTCTGCTAACGATCGATACACGGGATACCCAAAGAGGGTCGTAATTCTGGGGCTGACAAAATAAAGGTTAAAGTGCGAATGATCCAAAAGCCATTCACTCACGCCATACACGGGGCGTTCTGGATTGTCAGATGCTCCAACGATCGCAACATGCTTGGACTCTTCCAAGATTTTACCGATCTCTTGATCGGTAGGTGGAACCCATAAAATCGCCATGATCCAACTCTTCGTTTCCCGAATTATTAATGAGCTAACAGACTTCTGATTCTACACGCATGCCCCTTTACTGCGATTAGGCGTAGCATTGAGAGGTGCTCTCGAACCTCTTGACCTTCGCTTTTTTCATTTTGATTGGTCTTGAGATTCGTGATGGCCTCAATAAACCAAAAGAAATAATCCTCCCAGGTTTGTGTGCGCTCTCTGGCATGATTTTTCCGGCACTGATATTTATCGCACTCCATACTGGAGTAAATGCGTGGGCAGTTACCATGCCCACCGATGTTGCATTGGCTATCGGTGCCCTGAGTATTCTAGGAAAAAGAGTAAATCCATCGGTAAGACTTTTTTTACTCACGTTAGCCGTAGCTGATGATTTTTTCTCATTGATTGTCATTGGTATCTTTTTTCGGCAAAAACTTCACCTAGCAAGTGCTTTGTACACCCTCGGAGCAGCTGCTATTGGTTTTCTGCTGCCGTACCGAACACAGATAATTAAGTATCTATCTATTGTCGCTACTTTCTTGATTATTCCGGTGTATATCTGGATAAACCTTCTTTCCCACTTAAACTTTTCTCTATCCACGCACACACTCAGCGTAGGAATAATCGTTTCACGAGTCATTGGGAAGGTGCTCGGAATTTCCTTAGCAGCCTGGGCGCTGACTCGATTTACAAAACTACGGCTTCCGCCATCTCTAGAATTGAAGGAGGTCTTTGGAGTTGGGGCACTGGCGGGGATGGGTTTGACCGTATCTATTGTGATTGCAGCGATTACATTGACCAACCCATCCGACCTAGATCAAGTTCGCATCGGCTTATTCTTTGCCGCGATCATTTCTGGAGTACTAGGAACGCTGTGGCTTGGTTTGGTAGGTAAGTCTAAATCTTGATTGAAGGATTTATCCGAATTTCTGCTAGAACGATATCGCCCAGTTCGATCTTCAACGGTTCGCGAACTGCCTTCTTTAAGGGAAGTAAATAACTTCCATCCTTGGGGAATAAGGCGGTATAAAAATCAACTTTTCCGATGGTTACATCACATGGAATGACTCCCCACCCATATGTCGCCTGCTTGGCAATCTGATCAATGGCTTGTGCATCTGCATTGGGAATTCGAAGAAAGTAAAAAGGAGCCGGGCCGCGCCAATAGATTACTTCTGATTCAAAAGTTAGATCCAGCACCTGCTGACCCCTCTCTATATCTGACTAGCGTTGGAGCTTAGCCAGGCGCTCCAGTATCGGCGGGTGAGAATAATGCACGGCAACATAAAGTGGATGCGGATTTACATTATCCAAAGATTCGCGAGAGAGCTTTGAGAGCGCATTGTGCATGTGTGTACGCGCATCGGGATAGGTATCAATAGAAAATTGATCTGCTTGAAATTCATTGCGCCGTGAAAATGCATTATTAATCAGACCTAGGACTGTCGATACTGGCGTGAAGAGTAAAAAGAAGGCCAACATTGAAAGGTGGAAGCTAGGCGTATCTGAGCCAAGCGCCCGCGAAAGATTGGGATTACCCAGCAACCAACCCAACAAGGCAAATATGATCAAAGACTGCAGATTGCTAAATGCAAACATCGTATACACATGTTTACGCTTATAGTGACCGACTTCATGAGCTAAAACAGCAACGGTTTCCTCTACCGTCAGCTTTTCAATGAGCGTGTCATAAAGACCAATAATCTTCACCTTGCCCATTCCAGAGAAGAACGCGTTGAGTTTGGTGGAACGTTTGGACGCATCCATCTCATAAAGTTTTGATAGTGGGAAGCCCTGCTTCTTGCAATACTCTTCAACTGCGGTTCGCAACTCTCCATCAGGCAGAGGCTTCAACTTATTAAACATAGGCAAAAAGATACGAGTCCCAAATACAAACATGAACAGAGAAAACGCTACGACTAGTAACCAGGCGATTAGCCAGAATTGACTCGTTATTTCTTGATAGATCCAGGCCACGGCATAAATCAAAGGTAAGCCGATAGCCAAAGAGAGAAGCAGCTGTTTCACCGCATCTTGGAAAAATAGCTTTTTAGTAGCTTTATTAAAGCCAAACTTTTCTTCGATCACAAAGGTGGCGTAGTAGGTCGCGGGTAAATTAGCGATGGTGGAGAAGACCATGAGTATCGCAATGAAGAGAACTGTGATGAGCAAATTATTGCTTAATCGACTCCGCAGCTGGGCATCAAGCCAGGCGAAAGTACCCAACATGATCGCTGCCAGGATCACGACAGTGCTGATTGCATTGGTCAGGAGCCCAAACCGGTATTTTGCTGTCCCGTATGCTAATGATTTGGAATATTCGGTGGCATCAAAAATTTCTGCACCAGCCGCGCTCAATGGTTCGTTTTTTGAGCGTTCATTGAGGTAATTAATGGCTATTCCAGCGCCATATTCAATAAGGACAAAAAGGACAATCCCCAGCAACAAAAGATCTGAAGTTTTCATAGAAGTAACTTATATCCACTCGCCACGATTTTCTTCATCATGGGTGGTCTAAGTCAATTGCCACTATTCAGGAAATTCTCGAATAGTGGCGGTCTTAGATTCGACATCGCCTCCAACGCTTAGGCGGAATCTGCTATGTTGATGGACTGTGCATGAACCCAACGGTTGCAAGCCAGCAAAAATTGATTCTGGTGAGACAGAAAAGCGAAGATCTCCTGTGTGAGCAGTTAGCAGCCCCGGCTCTATGATTTTGGGTCTGACTATGAGCAGGTCACGTTCTTCAAAAGCGCCCGTACTGGTAAAAAGCGAACGCCGCGGGGTAAGCCAGTTGGCCGCTGAACCAATAGTGAGCGTTTCTTGCGCCTGATTCTCACTTACTAGTTCCCACGAAGCGCCTTCCGCGCAAATTGATGATCGAACTTGATCCTTAGAGGAGGAATCCCAGAAAGCCCCTGAGAGCTCAATCTCAGAGATCAATAATGGCCAACCAAAATTCTCCCGACCCCACGAAAAATAGGTGAGCGAATCAGTCCACATAAAGGCCGAATATTCCCCCTGTACGCCAGCGATTTCTCCGGCAAAGGCTACGACGGCCTCTTTGAAACTGCCTGAATTACTGGGGATTAGCGCCTCTTCGTTAGAGGCTGAGGAATAATTGATATCATAAAAGCGGAGTCGGGTAACCACGCCCTTTTTGCCCAGTCTGGGGTTAAATGATGGACTAAGAAGGCTTCGTACACGATCAGTATCGGTTTCGAACCACGCGGTTAAACATCTTCCTGACATAAGCCATGGTGGATCTGCCCACAGTGATAGTGGAGCTGGCCACGGTGATTGGTAACTCACGCTACGCCCCCGCATCAAAGACTAAATCGGGATCCCAAGGATAAAGTGGACGATCTATTTTGGTAAAAGGCAACTGTGCCACGTTGTCCGAACTCATACCGGGAGTATCCAAAAAGATAATCTCACTTGCAATAGCCTCGTAACTATCCTGAAATTGTGCGTGTGATTTCACTACAACTATCTGCGCAGTTGTGGGCTCTAGATCAACACAACGATAAAACTCTGGATCAGTTGTAAAGGCAGGAAGTGATGTGACAAGGACTCGTATTTCCCCAATTTCTAATACGGCACAGAGTCCCATCTCAACTCTCATTCCATTGTACCCCTTCTGGGTAAACCTAAAATGTTCGACCCCAGTTCGTAAAACTTTCCCATGTATCTGAGTCGACATACTAAAAGCGAAGCTCTTCTTCGCGCCAATCATGGTCGATATTTCCCCACCGACGCCGATCGACGCTGCTTGCGCTGCGACTTGCGCATCACAAACACTGACGAGGCATCTCTTCTTTGGATCTGCAGCAATGAGCGCCGCCAGGACAACTGAACTATCACCAGGTGATCCCGCACCCGTCCCATCTGCTAAATCACTAAGCAACACTGGGCCTTGGATATTTTTAAGTGCCTTTTGAATTGCCACTGGCGCTGAAAGCAGTTCGATGTCCAGTAAATCATGCCTCAAATCCCACATTTTCTTGGCTAGTTTATGTGTTAACTCTTGAGCAAGATTTTTGTCATTTTCTGTAATGACAATCGCTCCATAACCCAATTCTGGGATGTCCAACCACGGTTGCACGGTAAAAGCCGAGCTATCAATAGCACCCTCGAAATCCAAATCGGATGTTGCTTGCAGAAGATTTCGGTACGGTCCAGGTTTGAAATCAATCTGCTTACATGCAGGTGTCACCATTGGCACTTTTTTCCAAGCCATAGTGGGGCGTGAATATCCATCCAAAACGCCGCAGAGCATCTTGGCCGCCCGTTCTCCAGTTTCGATCAGGTCAGTGTGTGGGCAGGTCCGAAAACCAGAAATAGTCGTGGCGTTTGCAATTTTTTTCTCCGTAATATTGGCGTGAAGATCCATCGTCACCATTATCGGAATTTCTATCCCAACTATTCCTCTAATCTTTTCAATGATTACCCCGTCTGCATCAAATTCATCTTCACTGACCATCGCTCCATGGAGTGAAAGCAAAACTCCATCAATCACACCGGCAGATTTGATTCCTTCATAAAGTTGTTCAGTTAAGTATTGATATGCATGCCTGCTCAGCGGCCCACCAGAAACCGCAAAGGCAGCCATAATGGGAATTGCTTGATGGCCTTGGGACTTGAGTACGCTAAGAAATCCAGCAACCTCACTATTTGTACCTTGGAGCTTTTCAATTACTTCTTCGCCGTAGATCAGGTGAAATCCTTTAAAATCTTCCACCGTAGTAAAAGGTGCAAAAGTATTCGACTCCTGCTTAAGTTCGGCAATAACTATCTTCATGAATCAGCGAACCGACAGATTGGTTAAAGTTTCTGACCAAAGCTTTGCACCTTCTAGTGCTATCAGAGGTGCTTCCCCAACGTGATCGAAGGGATTAAATGAGAATCCATTAAAGAGATCTTGGTATTGCTCCCCAAGATTTTCCATGAGTGTCGCCTCAAAACTATGCTGATTTTTTCTAGAATCTCTACATACTTCGTAAAGCAGTTTATGCGCGTTATCACGCCCGATCTGGGGTGCAATGTGCATCATGGCAGCTTCAGCTAGGAGAAGCCCCCCATCAAAGGAGCAATTCGCGCGCATTTGGTCCGGAAATACTTGCAAATTCATGCTCATGGTTACCGCCAGTGAAAGCGCCGAGGCGAGACAATTGAAAATATCTGGCAAAACCCGCCATTCGATTTGCCATTCACCAGCAGACCTTTCGTGTGCAGCTTCAGTTGCACGGTGTAGCGCCATCGCATGGGTGACACCGCTAATTCCAAACCCGATAATTGATTCTGATTCTATGGGGTTAGCTTTCTGAGGCATGGTGGAAGACGCGCCCTTATAGAGAGAACTCCCTTCGCTCAGTTCCGCTATCTCTGTCCGAGACAAATCAATAATTTCACGAGCTAGTCGAGTAAGAGTCTGCAAGGTCGCAGAGATTGCATCACCAACGGCGGCGATCGCACTTCTATTAACGTGCCAAGGAATAATCGTATTTTCCAGGCCCAACCTCCTAGCTAAAGCAGATCTAACTTTAATGCCGTGCGGATAAAGTGCAGCGGATGTCCCTGCTGCCCCATGAAGTGATACAAAACTTATCCGCTGGTACGAATCTAATAATCGACTTCTATCACTAATAATTTGGTGAAGAAAGACTGCGCACTTTGCGCCAAAGGTCGTTGGAGTTGCTTGCTTGCCATGGGTTCTTCCTGCCATGACAGTTGTTGCATGAGTATTTGCTAGATTAGCTATACAGTCCCCCAGTTCTTTCTGGAGTTGCAATACAACTGTGAGACTCTCTCTTACTTGCAATACAAGCGCAGAATCCATGATGTCCTGCGTAGTCGCTCCCCAGTGAACCTTCCCTGCCTGATCAGCAGGTAGCGCCTCACAGATCATGGAAACTAGCGAAACGATCGGGTATCCCACATTTTTGCTCTCAAGAATTAACCGATAAGTATCAATTTTTTCCAAGGAGCAGGCTTGAGAAATCATCTGTGCATCTTCGCTCGAAATAATATCGGCATCAGCCAACGCTCCTGCTAGCTCTGATTCAACTCGTAACCAATACAAAATTGTTGACTCCAAGGACCAGATCTTGCGCATTCGAGTATCAGAATAAACATTATCAAGTGTGTTCATGCGATCAACCTATCGAAATCATTTTTTAATACCAGGGATCAACGACATCTAAATCAAATGGCCACAGCGGTCTCCGGGGTTTCGTGAAAGGCATCTTTGGCAAACGGCTATCGGATGATCCAGGAGAGGCAAAATCTATGCATTTGTATGCCAATGGTCCGTAATACGCACGATAACTGCCTGCAGATTTAACTTGAACAGCCTTAGCAGAAGTAAAGTCCAATCCAACCCTCAGGTAGATTTGGTAATCCAACATAAAGGCGGGTTTTGAAGTCACGACGATATAGATATCTTGGACTTTAAGGACTGCAGTTGGGCCAGAATTGAACATCTTTGACGGATATTTGGATTGGTAGACACCATCGCATAGCGTCACAACAACACCGGTCACTTCTATCGGAGTAAAAAATACGGGTGACAGCGTGCCGCCGATATCACTGGTGACTTCTCCCCCAACCCCCGCTTCAAAGCACTTTTTTGCAACAGGAGCATCAGTAACGGTCATGTACACATCACCAATTATCGGATTATCAAGTAGGTACTTCAGCAAATAATTACTATCGCCTTGACTGCCCGCAGAAGGACTATCGGCACCCTCCGCCAGGATAAATGGCTTTGAGGAGCTGTCACTTGAGTTGATTTCAGTAACAACGTCCGCAACCTTTTCTTTACGGAAAAGAACTGCTTCGCGTCGATCCCACATCATCAAAGCTAGTTCATCCGCAAGTTCCTGCCCCAAAGATGGGTTATCTTTAGTAACAACTAGTGCCGACCATCCTAGCTCCGCAACTTCAAGCCACGGTTGAGTGCAGAAAACTGTCGCATCCAAAACCTCGGGCATTTTTTCAATTTCGTGCAGGCGATCAAGCACAGCTCGCATTGGTCCAAAGGTTGTGTCATGGCCTTCGGAAGATGCCATCAATTTCAATTTTCGATAACTCAGCGTTGCAGTTTTTCCGTTAGCCAACTCTATTGCCATTAGTCGCATTGCGCGGGCACCAGTTTCGAAAAAATCTAAGTGTGGACACGTCTGGTAACCGGCAATCAAAGCCGTTCCTTGGGCCATCTTCTCAGTAAAGTGCGCATGAAAATCGCAACTAACAGCAATTGGAAAATCTGGTCCCACAATCGCCCTCAGGGATTCGATCAGATCACCTTCTACATCCTCATAAGATTCCGCTGTCATGGCCCCATGCAAGCGAAGGTACACGCCATCAACTGAATCAAGCACTTTGGATAGTTTCAAAAACAGTTGATCTTTGAGCTGCTCGTAAGTCTCATCGCTCACTGTTGGTCCGCATCCCCCATCCGCGGCAAAAACTGGTACGAGGACGATCCCTAGTTCATCGGCGACAGATATCGGTCCACCAATTTCGTCTTTACCAAACCCGGCGGTTAACACCTGGTCTCCTTCAACAAGTAAATATCGTTCGAACGCATCCATCATGGTTAACCCGGGTGCAAAACTGTTACTTTCGAAGGTTATTCCAGCGACAGCAACTCTCTTCCCGTGAGTGTCAATCAATTAGATTCCAGACTTCAGAACATCTCTGACGGTGCTTAAAGTCGCATCAATATCTAGCGCTTCGTGAGCGGAAGAAAGGAACCACGTACCTCTGGGCAGCACACGGACGCCAGCCTTAAGCATTTCGAAGGCAAAATTGGCATAGCGCTCACGATTTGCCTTTATTCCAGATCGGTAATCCGTCGGTCCATGTAAATCAATCCGGATGTTAAAGACGCTCGGGAATCCAATAATTTCGTGCATGATGTCAGCTTTCGTGAATTCCGTCGCCAATCCCTCCATCAGGGCCCCACCAGTATCATCCATGGCTGCATGTGGTTTACCACTCTTAATTACTTCTAAGGTTGCAAGGGTTGCTGCCATCGAAACTGATTGCGTGTTATACGTTCCACCATGCATAACGGTTCCATCGCCAATCAAATTCATAAATTCTTTTTTACCAACAATTGCGGCAACCGCGAATCCATTTGCCAGGGCCTTTCCTAAAATTGTTAAGTCTGGGGTCACCCCAAGAGTTGCTTGCGCCCCTCCTGGCGAAACGCGAAATCCTGTTATCACTTCGTCAAAGATCAAAACAGTTCCGTACTTAGTACAGAGTTCTCGCACCTTTTCCAGATATCCCGGCACCGGCAAAATTCCACCAAAATTAAACATGATTGGTTCCATGAGGATTCCAGCAATGTCACCATTCTTCAATTGCGCTTCGATTACCTCGATGTTATTCCATGGCAATACAACTAAATTCTCACCACATTCTTGCCCAGCTGTACCGGCTACCGGAACGGGACTTAGGGGATCTCCTGCGCTGGCGAGATCCGGCGCAACGCTCCAATAAACATTGTCGAACCAACCGTGATAGTGACCTTCAAATTTGATTATCTTCCATCGCTTGGTTGCAGCTCGTGCGGTTCGAAGTGCCACTTGAACTGCCTCTGAACCAGAGGAAGCAAATCGGACCAGTTCTGCGCTAGGTACCATTTGAGTGATTAGTCGAGCAGTGGCGTACTCTAATTCTGTCTGTCCTGCAACCAATATGCTCAGATCAAGTTGACGCTTAGCCGCGTCAATAACCTCTTTCGGATTATGCCCAAGTATCATCGGGCCCATCCCTAAGAAATAGTCTGTCAGCACATTTCCGTCAATATCAACAAGTTTGCAGCCGGACGCGCTTGTAAAAACTAGGGGGTTAGGACGAAGACCAGCTCGGTACCCACTATTAACACCACCCGCCACATAAGCCGTTCCGCGTTCTACGGCCTTTAAAGATCCGCTAAAGTCCACCATGCCCCAATCTTTTTCCGAATAGTGGAATTTTTTATCCAACTCTTTAAACGTACTGGGAGACTGACTATCCCGCAATAAATAATACGCAGAGTGGAATATTCCGAATCCGAAGATGCCCATTATTCAGAGTACAGGAGAGGCCCCGGGATGAAAGAGCCAAGTAAACACGACGAGGTAGGAGTGCTCATAAAGGCAATG
>Ga0114958_10002952_pt1 | contig 12406 bp, 14 predicted proteins | sample C_130208_EF_Meta_FD_89577 | JGI IMG/M metagenome (GOLD analysis project Ga0114958, IMG submission 89577) | Freshwater microbial communities from Lake Croche, Canada to study carbon cycling - C_130208_EF_MetaG | ecosystem: Environmental > Aquatic > Freshwater > Lake | place: Lake Croche, Canada... | reverse complement strand
TTCATATTTTTTAATATATTTTTTGGTTAGATTAATCATATATGCTATATTAGTTTGACATATTTTTTGTCCTCTAAATTCTGGACTAGTATAAACCAAATTGAAATATGCTGTTCTCTTAACCAAATTATAATTAAATAACATGCGGCTTACAATAACATTTTTTTTATATACAATAAAATATGTAGTAACATCATCTGGTCTAAAATATATCCATTCTTTAACTAAATCTGATATATGAAAATCTGGTTTTTTCCTGTAAATTTTAATTGCATTTTCTAATGCATCCGTAAATTTTTTATTATTTCTAATTAAATCAACTAATCCTACTGTATCAAAAATTTTATAATTATATTTTTTATTATTTATTATTATTGAACCATTTTTTATTATATTCATTAAAATATAATATAATTTATATTATAAATTATATGAATATTTCAGATGAAATATATTATGAAAAATATTTAAAATATAAAAAAAAATATTTAGAAATGAAAAAACAATTAGGTGGTACATTAAAAAATGTTAAAAATATTTTGATTATGGGTACAGGACCAATTGGATTAATATCTGCTTTAGCTTTATTAACAAAATACCCAGCTAGATTTAATCGTGATAAAATAAATTGTTTACATGCTAATAATATTTTTTTATTAGGTAAAGATAATCCTTGGAGACCTCAAATATTTTTTTTACAAAATAGTTTTAGAGATTATGCTTCAGCAGATTTTTTAAGAGATATCGATTTAGAATTTTATCAAAAATTAGAACAAATTGGTTGTTATAGTGGTAGTGCTCCTTCAACTCAAAAACCATATTGTTTTAGTACAACAAAGCAAACAGGTGATAAAATTGAATATAAAAAAAGTGCTTTAGGTGAAAATAATGTAAAAGTTAGAGCTCCAAGTAGTATACCTGAAAAAGAAGATGAAAAATTATACATAATGACCCATTTACAATTTCAAGTTAATGATTTAGAAACATTATTATTGGATAGAATAATTGAAATAAATAATAAACATATAAATAATTATCTAGAAAAGTTAAAAATATTATTACTTATTGATAATAATTTTAAATCAAAAATTAATTCTTCGCAACTAAAAAAATTTATTACTGATAGATTAAATGTAGAAAATAAGGAAGAACATATTAATTTTATTAAAGCATTATTAATTAAAGATTATATTAAAAGTTCAAGTGATGAAATTGAAATATCTAAATTAGATCCTTTAGTAATAATATATCATCCTTTTAATAAATATGATTATTATAATTCATATCAAATATATAAAATGATTAAAGATAATAGTATAATTAAATTACAAACTAATATAATTACAGATGAAGAAATAGCTTCAGTTGGTAATAGTCCTTCGAGTATATGGGAAATTATTAAACAAGACAAAAAAGAAGACAATAAAGACATTAATGATATATATTTTAAAAAAGGTGATACTAAATTTGAATTATTAAATAATACAGAATATGATATTGTTTTTGAAACTGAAGCAAATGCTAAACAGTTTGGATCAAAAGATGACTATTATACAATTAAGAATCGTGAAACAATGGATAAAAATAATTGTGTTAAATTACATAATACTTATTTACTTACAAAGAATTTAAATAAACATCATATTATAAAATTAGATAAGGATTGTTTTATAATTAAAGAAAAATCTTTTGGTGGAACAGTAAATGAAGATAAAAAAATAAGTTTTACTATTTGTTTTAAATTAGGAAAATTAAATGGAGATGGTGATGATTTAAATAATTATACAATCGAAGGCGAAGATTATTATATGAAAATAGAAATCCCAGAATTTGAAATAGATAAAATGTTTAATAATTTATATAATTTTAAAGGACCTCTAAATTTTTTTAATGAAGAAGGATTTCCAGAAGATAAAGGAACTACCACAAAAATAATACAAAGAGAAATACTTGATAATTTTTTTAAAGAAGTAAATGAAAAATTTGATGATCATTTAAATAAAAATGAATTAAAAAACATTATAATAAAAGATAAAACATATAAAGAAATATTTAAAATTAATTCTTTAATAATAGAAGAAGTAAAATTAGATTTTCAAAATGTAGGTAAAAATGCATTAGTATTTGCAAGTGTATGGATGTATGGTGCAAATAAGGATAATAATAAAATGTTTGAACAAGATTATAAAACATTAGGAAAAACAGATAATATTCCATTATGTAGTGGTCCAATTTGTACTGATGCAACAGATAAAACAATTACGTATAAAAAAAGTTTTAATAAAACAAATGAATTAAGAGCTAGAATTAATTCAACATCAATGGTAGAACAAGTATATGTTAATAATGATCAGGTTCAATATTTTAATAATGAAATGAAAAAAAGATGTTTTCAAAAAACCAATAATAATTACGAGCTATGTATAAAAGAATCAGAATTACATTATATGAAATATGATTCTTATGCTCAACATGTATTTAGAGTATTTGGTGTAAATCTTAATAAAAGTCAAGAAATTATTAAAAATAAGAATTTACAAAAATTTATGGAACAAACATCTACAAATAAATATTATTACTGTGGAATACAAATATCAAGTGAATTAAATGAATTAACTAGAAAAATTAAAGATCCAAAAAAAGACATTATTTATAAAAATTTATTTTTATTAGGGTTAATTTATACTAGAGAAGATTTATCAATTGATAATATCACTAATATCGATGATTTCAAAAAAAATTTATATAATTTATTAGATGAATGGAATAAATCTTATGGTCAACCAAAACCAACAGAATATAACAAAATTAAAGAACAACCTATACATTCTAATATGAAAAATATCTTTCCAATTACATTAAAATATAAATTAAAAACAATAGAAGAAGATAATACTAAAAAAATATTCAACGTAGGTGATAGTAATACTTCAGTTAATTTTTTTAGTGGTACAGGTTTAAATACAGGAATATCAACTTGTAATTATATTTTAAAAAATTTTAGATTTAATGATGATAAAAATACTGAAAAAATAAATAATGAATTAAAAGTTAAGAATAGAAGAACTATTTATAATTCATTATTAAGTTCACAAAATCCATCTCATTTAAGTCAAATAAGAAATTTTAAAGTTGATAATAATATAATAAATAATATTGGTTTTCATAAAAACAATTTTAAAAAGCAATTAGATTATAAAGATATAGAAAAATTAGTTGAAAAAATAAATTACGATGATGATTCTAATATAAGAAATAAAAGATTTTTTTATTTATTAAAAAATTGGGAATTATTTTATAAACATTTTTTATCAAAAGAAGAAATAAAACAAGATGATGATACTAATAAAATATGTACTGCTTTATATTGGAATTTATATGTATTTTATTATAATTTATATATTGAAAATCCTGTATCAACACATATTGATTATAAAAAAGAAGGAATTACATATCTAAATCATTTATTACTTAATTACTTTGATTTTTGTAATTTTATGACTGGCGATGATACCAATCAAAATAGTAAATATACATGTGATTTATTAAAAGGGACTCGAACAGATTATGACCCTCTTACTAGTGAAAATCCATTAAGAAAGATTAGTTTAACTACCTAAAAAATTGAAAAAATATTATATAATCATACATATTAATTAATGTATGATTATAAAAGCTATAGTTACTGATTTTACCTTTTTACTAAAAGGAGAAATAAATTTTGAGATAGATTATAATAAAACTTTTCAAGAAGTTAAAAATATTTATTTTGAAAAATTAAAAGAAAATAATATTGAAACGAATAATTATTGTAATTATGATAGTTTTAAAATTATTGTTGGTGGTAAAATAGTTAAAATGGAAGATGATATTTATAATTATATGGGTTATGATAATATTGTTATGAAAATAGCTTTTTAATAAATATTAAATGATTCTGTTTAATTTACCGTCAAGTGTTTTGGTACAAAACGGTAGCGATTCCATATTATTTTAAAACTATTCATAATTTTGATTATTTAATTTTATTATATAAATTAATATAATGCTTTCCCGAGACAAATATATTATTATTATTTGTTCTATTTTTATATTATATATAATTATAATGGATATTTACAATAAATATTTAAAATATAAAACAAAATATAATTCTGTCAAATATAATTCAAGCCAAACCAATGGTTCTTTTTTAAAAAACTTAATTTGGAGACGTGCTGAAAAACATTTTTCACCTGGTCCCGTTGATATAACCTCTATTAAATCTGCCATAATTAATGCTCCAAGTTCTTATGGTATACAACCCTTTCACGTAATAGCAATAACAAATCCAACTATTAAATCTAGTTTAAAAGAAGCTTGTCACAATCAAGCTCAAATCGAAGAATCATATTGTTTATTTATTTTTTGTGCCATTAATAATTTAGAAGAAAGAATTAATCAATATTCAAATCAATCTGGTTTTATAAATAAAAAAGAATCAATGTTAAAATATGTTGCTAAATTACCTTGTAGATTAGAATGGGCTAAAATGCAAGCATATATTGCATTAGGTTTTGGAATGGCTGCTGCAATGGAATTAAATATTGCAAGTTGTCCAATGGAAGGATTAAAACCAGATGAAATAAGTAAGATTTTAAAATTAGATGATAATTTAAAACCTTGTGTATTGTTAACTGTTGGTAATAAAAATGATAACTATGAAGTTGAAAAGAGATTTAGATTTGAACCTAGCGATATATTCACAAATATTGATTAATAAATTAAATTATTTAGAATATATTTTGCAAAAAGGTCTTTTACCAAAATATTCTTACCCTCATAAAATTCATCTGTAAAATTAACACTATTTTTTTCTGCAACAGAAAGTGTCTTTTTATCAATTAGATAATAACCTCGATGATACAAGTTATAAGATTCTGACTTATTATCATCATTATATCTTGTAACATAAATATTTGAAGTAAAATTAATTTCATTATTATTTAAAATAGTGTAATCAAACATTACTCCGAGCTTAAGAAAAGTAGAACATTTAATATCTGATAGTTCAATAAACATAAATTATTTAATATATGTTTAATGATATAAAATTTCAATTTTTTCAAAATTAAGCTAAAGCATCAGCGTGATTCATATTTATTCCTCTTAACATTTTATACATTTCCAATTTATCTTCTGGAACTGATAAATATTCTTCCTTTGTCCAAGGACCTTTTGGAATTCCATCTTCTTGTGGTAAACAATATGGAACATTTTCTTTATAAAATTCATTAGAATCATTCTTTTTATAACCTTCTTGAATCATACTAGCACTAACTTTATTGATTAATACATATTCTGTTTTTAATTTTATTCTAGAATCCCCATAATAATTTAAATCAACAAATGGTGGAACATTAAAAAATCTATTATCAATTCCTAATCCTGTCATAATAATTTCAGTATCTGGTTTACATTTCATTTTATAAATATTAATATCATTACTATTGTTAATTTCACATATATAATTATGATTTAAAATATTTTCTGATGTAGGTCCATTTAAATCAACACAAGTAGTTGGTATATCTTTATATTCTACTAATTTTTTTAAATAACCTTCTGGACTTGTGTTGACTCTACCTAATTCAGTGGAAACTTCAATTTTAGCGTGAATAATACAAAAGAATTTTTTTAAATTATCATTATATGTTAAATGTATATGAAAAAATCCTAAAGGAAATAAAACAATATTATTACCAGAACGACCTACCGCATCTTTTATAAAATTAAATAATTGAATTATTTCATTTTTTGTAGATATTACACGACCTTTTAAATTATTAATATTTATCATTATTTCTTTTGTACTTGAAGGACTAATATTATAAATATATAATTTAATATCATCATCTAATTGTTTTGTAATAAATAAATTATTATCATTAATATAAATGTATTTATCGTCTTTTTCTTTATAAATTGATAATTTTCCAAATAGTTCTTCTAATTTACTTTTAACTGTATCAATATTATATTTTATATTTTTAATAATATAAAAATTAGAATCTCCAGATTCTAAACTATGTGTATTACAGTCTGGATCTTTTATCTGGGTACTTAAATATTTATCAATATTAGTTAAAAAATCACAAATATTCACAACAGTAGCTTCTGTATATTTTGGAGTGCAATATTCCATAATTATTTTCTCTTTTTCTTCACCTTCACCATTACATTTACCTCTTGTTGAAATGAATTTAAAATTTGGTAATAAACTTAAATCTACATCTTTTGGTTGAACAATACCAGAAAAATTTAAAAAATTATTATCTTTTTTATCATATAATTCTTTCAATATTGTGAAAATATTTGCTATCTTTCTAGTATCAAATTTATTTAAAATAGTATTTTTTTCTGGTTCACCCAAAATTACTGATAATTTGATTTTTTCTATTTCTATTACATCTCCAGCTACTATTTTATTAATTGTTGGATAATATTCTTCTAATTTATCATGTTCTTTATTTAAATCTAATACTCCCATAATTTTACATATTCTTACTAAATAATCACTAGTTGGAGCACCTGCTGCAGCACCCTGTGATTTTTTTATATTTTGTATACCTTGATTTATATTATCTAACCAATTTGCATTCCAATTATTATTCATATTTGTAATTGTACCTGCTTCTCCCCAATCAATTAATCTCAATTTAAAACCACAATTTTTAAATGTATATATATTGCCACCTATATTGTAAGAAAAAATTGGCTTACTTTTAATATCACAATTTTCAAATAATAAATTATCGAATTTTGCATCACCGTGATCTAATTTATTTAATGCTGCATATTTAATAATTATATATAATTGGGAAATTAAACTTATTGCTACATCTAAATCATTAATTGTATCTTTGTCAACTGAATTTTCTAAATCGTCTATGTTTTTGTATTTTTTCATAATAATATAAAAATTATGTTCATCTTTAAAATGTGCTAAATTACCAGAATATAAAGGAATAGTTATATTTAAGTATTCAACAAAATAACTAACTTTAATTTCATTATTAATATATTCTGATTTATCTTTGCCATTTTGAATTATTGATAGTTTTTTTATAGCATATGAAGGTGATAAGTCATATACAATACCATATTGTCCTTTACCTAATTTATTCGGTTCTCCAACTCTACCAATATTTAAACTTGTTATTTGTTCTCCAGATAATGGAACTAATTCTCCTTTAGTTCTAATATCATTTCTAATATTAATTCTACAATCTGTTATTATTCTTTCAATTAATGCATCATCTGCAAATAATGATGTACCGCCTTTTTGAAAATTTAAAGAGTTTTTCAAATTAATGTATTTTTCTTTATATTTCATATATTTTTCGTAATATGACATAATATCTATATATATATATTTATATTATAAATAAAATAATTATTAATTATTTTAATTATTTTAATTATAGGTATATTTATATGTCTAACTATCAGAAATATTTAAAATATAAAGAAAAATATTTAAATTTAAAAAATCAATTAGGTGGAAATTATGATGAAGAAGAAATTGATATGTATCAGAGTTCATTGAATAAAGAAGTCTGTTATTATTTTTTAAAAGAATATAAACGTCTTAACATTGATATTGTAGTAAATATCATAGATGATGGACTTACTCTTAATGTAAAAGGAGAAGATTTAAATGATATAAATATAGAAACCTTTCAATATTTTAATGGATATTTATATGTTAATTATAAAGGTAAACGTGTACAATTCTACCTTATAAGATTTAAGTTAAAACATTTGAAAGAACCTTTTCCAGAATTTTATAATAAGATGTTACAAAATCTTAAAAAAACATTTGAAATACGAAAAAAAATGGAAGATGATACAATTGAAAATAAAAAACAATTTGAAATATACTTGGAAAAACAATTTGATGAAATTAAAAATGGTAATTTAAAAAAAATAGATGAGGGTTTATATAAAAAATCATTAGAAAGAGGTAAAATTGTAGCTAGTGATTGGGAAGAAAAAACAGAAATGGTATATTATTTTGGTGGAGAACACGCAACTAAAGTTTATTATAAACGCTAATGTTTATATTTCTATATTCTTATCATCAATTAATATAAGTGCTTCATCTTTTTGTAATACCTTTTCACGATTATTATATAATATTAATTTGATTTCTTCCTTTTTTACATCCTTTAATTCATCTTCTTCATTCCCCATTCTATCTATAAACTTTTTAATTTGCTCAGCTTTCTTGGGTTCTAACTCGGGATAAATTTCATCGTAAAACTTTTGGATGTCATACATACGAGAATCTACTATATCAGTAATTAATTCATTTTTATTAACAGCAATAAATTTATTCTGTTTTTCGTCAAACTTATATGCAAAGGTACTTTGCAAATTAGTTATATATACATTTTGAAATTTCTTATATTTACCAGATACGTGAATTAAATCGACCAAGTGATTGATACTCATTGCTTGTCTATCTAATATGTATTTTTTTTCTTTATTATTTAATATTTCACTTAAATTTTCACTACCTAATTGTATTATTGTGATATTATTAATTGTTCCACTATTATTTAATTGATTATTTATTTTATTAAGTGTTTTAGGATGTATCTTTAATGATTTCTGAAGCATTTGTTTTAATTTTTCCATCTCTTTTTTATATTCAGCAATTTCTTTTTGTGATGATTCTATTTTCTTTTGAGTTTCTAATTCAGAGTTTTCTATTTGTTTTTTCATTATTTCTATTTCATTTTTATTTATATCTAATGTACATTTTTGTTCGTGTCTCCATCTATAAACTCTATCACAAAAAGTTTTATTACATTTTTTACATTTTTTATTATTATCGTTAGTTTCTTCATTGCTTACTACAACATTTTCTACAACATTTACTACAACAGGAATAACTGGTGTTGTATTATCCGGTACAACAGTAACTTTATGATATCTTCTGATGTGATTACATCTAGATTGATAGCTTGAATAGTATTTATTACAATGTTTACATTTATATTCCATAAATATATTATTTATATATATATTAGTATATATTTTATTCTTAAATGATTTATAAGTTTACTAAACTAAGTTAACTAAACTTTTTCACGGGAGAGAGAGAAGTTATATAAAAAAAATAAATAAAAATTGAATATTTTACTTTATATTAATCAATTGATATTGTAATGTCCGAAATCAAAGATTATCTAGATAAATGCCAGAACGACTTTAATCTCGCCGATTATGATATCAATATTTATAATATTGAAGAACCAACGCTTCTTAAGAAATATGGTACAATTAAAGTAGTAAAAATTAAGCTTTCGGGAAATGGTGGTCCCCTAGTAGTAATTCCAGGGTACAGCTTCAAGTCTTTTTGTAGCATGATTAAAAAAGTATTTGAAGGTTTTGAATATATCAAGAATAAGTATTCGGAGTTTTATATGATTAGTTGGAGTCCTGAAATTAAGGAGCTATCTATTGAAGTATCCAAGGGCGTTGAGGATGAAGACACTAAATTTCGACTTAACGAACAATTTCGTGTTGAAATGGCACATGTAGTTGATAAGATTTTTAGAAGTCCTCCAATGGATTTTAAAAATTTTACTCTAATGGGTAAATCAGCTGGTGGTGGTGTCAGTATCTACATTGCTTCAATGAACCAAGAAGTGAAAACTCTAATGCTCTGTTGTCCTGGTATTTCCGAAAGGGGAAGACCTCTTAATAACAGACTTGATTTGGATATTCGCTTGAGTTGGAATGAAGATGATGATGTGATTCCATTCAATGTTTCCGAAGAACTTATTAATGACTTTGAACTTCAAGGTAATAAGTACAAGTTCTATTCTTACCCGACAGGTGGACACGAACTAAATATCGAGTTCTTGAAAGCGACAATGTAAAAAATTGATTTGAAAAATACTTATTTTATTATTTTATAATATTTAATATGTCAAAAAAATATGATATAAAATCATATATAATATCAGAAGATACCTATGATCGGATGACTAATATTATATCAATGAATTATAAGGAATTTTTAATTTGGAATAAAATGTGTATTGATAAACTGAGTATTGAAGATAAAGATTGGATACAAGGTTTATTAGTAAGAATGGAAACTGGTAAAATAGGTGTAATGGACGAAGAATCGTGTGTTCCATTACCAGTTTATAGAATTTATTTTGACGGTAATGCTAAATTATATATTACTTGTCCTAGATAATTTATTAAAAGAATAATGGTACAAAATCAGATGATACATATTGTTCACCATTTAAATTTATCGGTCTCATATCTGTTATAAACACACCAAGAACATCTTTAGCGTCTTCGAATCTTATAGAATTAAAATTAGCATAATTATTGATTAATTTTCTTTCTAGTAAAATATTTCTATCACTTGCTTTAGTATAAAACCCAACATTTAAACATGATGTGTTTAAAACCATATTGTACTCTATTATTGAAGAACTACATTTTACAGATTTTGATGCAGGTGTTATTACTTTTTTACTATGATCAGGTCGTAAAAACTGTTTATATTGACCATATGGAAAAACACTATTTATATAAGCCCAAATACTTTCTTCAGACAAGTCCATTTCAGTAAATTTTCTAAAATTGTCCGATATTAAATCTCGCTGTTGACTAATTTTAACTTCTTCATTATTTTTTTTAAATTCAGTTGCTTTTGCTCTCAATTCTTCTACCTTTTTTAATAGGTTTTCTTCTTCTAGTTGAAAATGTTCCATTAAATAAAAAATGATTATTTAATTTATAAAATTATCAATTTTTTTATTTTTTTTTTAATTCTATAATAGTATCCAACAGTTTATTAACAAATATATTTTGTTGTTGATTTTGATTCTCTAAAATATTTATTTTACTTATATGTTGATTAATTTTTTCTTCTTGATTTTTGTCTTTTTCATTCAATTCTTTTATAAAATTAAGATTTTGATTAATTAAATCAAGTATCTGTTCTTCTTTTATAATATTTTGTTGTTTTACATTTATTAATTCAAACAATTGTTCTTCTTTAATAATATTTAGTTCATGTAATTTATTTTTAAGTTTTTCATTTGAATCAATTAATTCATTTATTTTCTTTTTTTGAAGATTGATTAATTCTTCTAATTGTATATTTTCTAGTTTATAATTATAATCCATAATAATTTCATATATTGATAATAATATTATAAATCAATTTTTTTCATCTGGTTCCAATTTTTTAGGATTTTCTTCTAAATTATCTTGCTTTAATTTTCTCTTTAGTAGTTCACTAGTAACGGTTTCTATATGATTCATTAAGTCATTACATTTTTCTATCATTTGGCGAATATCAATAGCTTTCTTTTTCAATTCTAATATTTGTTCGTCCATTATAATAATAAATTATAAAAAAATAAAATTAAATCAATTTTTATAATAAATCATTATTCAGGTTCGGTATAAATATCATTATCAAATAACCAATCTAATGCTTCATCAACACTTTTCTTATCTTTAATATTTTCTACAGCTAATTTAGCATTTTCTTCAGAGAATCCATAACCGCATAAAATATCAATTACTATTTTAATTTCTGCTTCTAAACTAGGAGTTCTTATAACAAGTTTCATATCAGTCATATTAATAGATTTTATCTTTTTATTATTCAATATTTTTAGTTTTCAATCTTTTTAGTTTGTTATAAATTAATTATTAGATAAATACACTTTATATTGTTTAATTACATCCGGATCATTAAGTGCATCTTCAAAATTGAAATCTTTATCTTGAATCTTTTTACGAGTCCTAGATAGTGTAAGATCTAAATCATTTATACAACAATTAGGCCAACATAGATAAAGTCTTGGTGGAAGATGAATATTTTTAACTTGTTCTTCTGAGGTATGTGGACATATCCATTTGTTAACTTTAGATAAATACATATAACTTTTAATACTTTCTTCTCGTTCTTTTTCAATAATTTGATTATAAACAGGACAACATCCGTCATAATGAGTAATATTAGTTGAATCAATTCTCCAGTGTCTTACAGTTGTAGGAGGTAATGAAATATTATTACAAAAAATCATTGGTATTTCTTTTTGTGATTGCATTAAATTATTAATATTTAATTAATGTTAATAATTTACAATTTTTTTATTACACTTCGCTCACTACGCTATAAGTATATACACTACGCTATAAGTATATACACTACGCTATAAGTATATACGCTTCGCTATAATTTAAATACGTTATTTACATCAAAGCTATTACCACTACTTAATTGAGGTATTTGTTCATAACCTCTTGTTTTTAATAATGTACGTATATCCCATAACATATGTTTAAATTTAATATTTATACCGTATTTATTCCA
>Ga0114958_10002951_pt1 | contig 12409 bp, 10 predicted proteins | sample C_130208_EF_Meta_FD_89577 | JGI IMG/M metagenome (GOLD analysis project Ga0114958, IMG submission 89577) | Freshwater microbial communities from Lake Croche, Canada to study carbon cycling - C_130208_EF_MetaG | ecosystem: Environmental > Aquatic > Freshwater > Lake | place: Lake Croche, Canada... | reverse complement strand
TGTTTTCTGACCGGCACGGGCGCCGAGATCATGCCGGTGGTGAAGATCGACGGGCGCGTGATCGGAAACGGCAAGCCGGGGAAACTCACGCGCGCGCTGGTTGAGAAATACCACGGGTTGACGAAGGTCACCGGCGAGCCGATATACAGTTAGGATTTCGGGTCCGCACCAGATTTTATGCAATGTTCCGTCTGCAAAGAAAAACCGGCGACTGTCTTTCTCACTCATATTGAGAATGACAAGATGCACAAAGTGAACCTGTGCGAGGACTGCGCCAAGACCAAGGGGGTGGACAATCCCACCACCTTCTCGCTGGCGGATGCGGATTTGTTGCTGGGGCTGGGGGCGTCGCAGGAAATCACGCAGACCCCGGGCGGGACAGATTTGAAATGTACGCGCTGCGGTTTTTCGCAGGCGGATTTTAAAAAAACGGGGCGTCTGGGTTGCCCAGAATGTTATCAGGTTTTTGCCGGGGGGCTGGAAGGTCTGCTCAAGACGATGCACAAGGGAACCCGGCACACCGGCAAGGCGCCGGAAGCGCTCCGTCAGCTGCGTGATACGACCGAACGTCTCAAGTCGCTTCAGAAGAAGCTGGCCAAGGCCATTGAATCGGAGGATTTCGAGCAGGCCGCGCGGCTGCGGGATGAACTGAAGCTGCTGAACGAGTCTTCGCCTCCCCGGGTCAAGTCCGCGCCATCAACGGCACCCGATTTATAGCCCCCGTTATTTCCGGGCTAGCCTTTAAAAATCCGAAAATTTTTCTCACTCAATTGGACGATAACACACCATGGACATCCACGAATTTTTGATCACGCCGGCAGAGGCAGCCCGGCTCAGCGGCCCGCATGACCGCATCGTGATGTCCAGCCGGGTGCGGCTGGCTCGCAATCTCAAGGGCGCCGCGTTTCCTGGCTGGGCCAAAAAGCCCGAGCGCATCAAGGTGCTGGAGACGGTCCGACCCGCCGTGGAAAGCCTGACGGAAATGAAGGGCGCCTTTTCCGAGGTGATGGACAATCTGGGCCCGCTCGACAAGCAGATCCTGGTCGAGCGCCATCTTATCAGCCGCGAGCACGCCGCCAAAAGCTCCGGCAGCGGGCTGGTACTCAACCGGGAGGAGACTTTTTGCGTGCTGATCAACGAGGAAGATCACCTGCGGATGCAGGCGTTGCGGCCGGGATTGCAGCTGCGCCAGGCTTGGAGCGCGATTGACAGCTTGGATTCCGCCCTGGAAAAGAAGCTGGAATACGCCTTCAGCAACGAGCTGGGCTATCTGACGGCCTGCCCGACGAATTTGGGCACCGGCATCCGCGTCAGCGCCATGCTGCATCTGCCGGGGCTGGTGCTGGCCGAGCAAATTAACCCCATCATTCAGTCCGTCAATAAGCTCGGCCTAGCGGTGCGCGGGCTTTACGGCGAAGGCACCGAGGCGCTGGGTAACGTGTTCCAGGTTTCCAACCAGATGACCTTGGGCGAAAGCGAGACCACTATCGTGGAGCGGCTGGACAAGGTGCTGCTGCAGATCATCGAGCATGAGGAGAATGCCCGGCAGAGCTTGTTGGAGAAAAAGACCAAATCGGTTTATAACCACATCGGGCGCGCCTACGGGATTCTGGCCAATGCCCACAGCATTTCCTCCAAGGAGACCATGAACCTGCTGTCGCTGATGCGGCTGGGCGTGGAATTGGGGCTATTTCCGGAGGTGGAGCGGCCGCTGGTGGATGAGCTATTCATCCTCACGCAGCCGGCTCATTTGCAAAAGCAGTTCTCCGATAAGCTGTCCGCCGAGGAGCGCGATCTGCTGCGTTCTGACATGGTGCGCGACCGCCTGAAAAATGTCAGCCGCCCCAGCGTGAAACCCTCGAAGCCCGGGAATTGAGCTAGCGTGACGGGGCGGCGCCCCCTTATTCAAACGCATTGGACAAACGATTCGATTCGTAGCATCCTTTTCTTACTATGAGCGATGAATCCATGAGCAATTTCACCCCGCGCGCGCAGCAGGTGCTCGCGCTGGCGCGCAAGGAGGCCGACCGTTTCAATCACAACTTCCTCGGCACAGAGCATCTGTTGCTGGGCCTGATCAAGCTGGGGCAGGGCGTGGCGGTCAACGTCATCCAGAAGATGGGGCTCGATCTGGAAACCGTCCGCATGGAAGTCGAGAAACAGGTCGGCACTGGCCCCGACCAGAAGATGATGGGCAATATTCCCTACACGCCGCGCGTTAAAAAAGTCCTCGCCCTCGCCTCCAAGGAAGCCAAGGCCCTTAATCATACCTACGTCGGCACAGAGCACATCCTGCTGGGCTTGCTGCGGGAGGGCGACGGTGTGGCGGCCAAGGTCCTAAAAAATCTCGAGGTGGACATCGAGCAATGCCGCCAGGAGATTCTGAAGGAGCTGGACCCGAATTTTGCCGGCGAGGAATCATCCGTCCCCACGGAAGAGGCGGCGGCGGGTGACAAGGCGGCGGCCGGTCCGGATAAAAAAGGCGACGTTAAAACCCCGGCGCTGAAGGCTTTTGGTCGCGATCTCACGGAAATTGCGCGCAAGGGTGAGATGGACCCGGTCATTGGGCGCAAGAATGAGATCGAGCGCGTCATTCAGATTCTCTGTCGCCGTTCGAAGAATAATCCGGTACTGCTGGGCGAGGCGGGCGTCGGCAAGACGGCCATCGTGGAAGGGCTCGCCCAGGAAATCGCGGCGGGCAACGTGCCAGAGATTTTGCGGAGCAAGCGGGTCGTCACCCTGGACCTTGCCTTGATGGTGGCCGGCACAAAATACCGCGGCCAGTTTGAGGAGCGCATCAAGGCGGTCATGGACGAAATCCGCCGCGCCAAGAACGTCATCCTCTTCATCGACGAGCTGCACACCATCGTCGGCGCAGGCTCGGCCGAGGGCACCATGGACGCATCCAATATCATCAAGCCGGCGCTTTCCCGTGGCGAGATGCAATGCGTGGGAGCCACCACGCTCAACGAATACCGCAAATACATCGAGAAAGACGCCGCGCTCGAGCGCCGGTTCCAGTCCGTCAAGGTGGAGGCGCCCTCCATCGAGGACGCCATCACCATCCTCAAGGGAGTCCGCCATAAATACGAAGAGCATCATAAGGCCGAATTTACGGACAAAGCTGTCGAGGCGTCCGTCAAGCTATCCGACCGCTACATCACCGACCGGTTTTTGCCGGACAAGGCGATTGACGTCTTAGACGAGGCGGGTTCGCGGGCGCGCATCAGCACCATGACCCGTCCGCCGGAGAGCAAGGTGCTTGAGGCCGATGTCGAGGAGATTCGGCTCCAGAAGGAAAAGGCTATCAAAGACCAGGATTTTGAGGGGGCGGCCCGGATGCGCGACCAGGAAAAGCAGGCGAAGGAAAAACTGGAGACGCTGCTGCTGGAATGGCGCAAGGCGGGCGAGGAGAAACGTATCGTCGTGGACGAAGACGACATTTTACACATTGTCGCAAAATGGACGGGCATTCCGCTGAAGCGCATGGGCCAGGATGAGGCCCAGCGGCTGCTTACGGTGGAGACCGAGATGGAGAAAATCGTGGTCGGCCAGCGCGAGGGGGTTTCGGCCCTGTGCAAGGCACTGCGCCGGTCGCGGGCGGATCTCAAGGATCCCAAGCGCCCGATTGGAACTTTTCTGCTGCTGGGTCCGACCGGGGTCGGGAAAACCCTACTGGCCAAGACGCTGGCTGAACAGATGTTCGGCGATGCCAAATCGCTCATTCATTTGGATATGAGCGAGTACATGGAGAAATTCAATGTCTCGCGGCTGATCGGTTCGCCCCCCGGCTACGTCGGCTATGAGGAGGGCGGTCAGCTCACGGAAAAGGTCCGGCGCAATCCCTATTCAGTGGTCCTATTTGACGAGATCGAAAAAGCGCATCCGGATGTTTGGAACCTGCTGTTACAGATACTGGAGGACGGCAAGCTCACCGATAATACGGGTCGTGTGGTCAATTTCCGAAACACCATCATCCTGATGACGTCCAATGTCGGATCGGACACCATCAAGAAGCAGTCCACGCTCGGTTTCTCCCCTATCACGGACGAGAGCACTTACGAAAAGATGCGCGAGCGGATCCTAGACGAGGCCAAGCGGACATTCCGTCCGGAATTCCTCAACCGTCTGGACGATGTGGTGGTGTTCCGTTCATTCACCAAGCCGGACCTGATCCAGATTTTGACGCTGGAGGCGGACAAGGTGGTGGAACGGTTGCGTCACAAAAACATCCGGCTGCAGCTGGACGAGTTGGCGAAGGACTTTCTGGTGGAGAAAGGGTACGACCCGCAATACGGAGCGCGGCCGATGCGCCGGGCGGTGGAGCGTTTCTTAGAAGACCCGCTCGCTGAGGAGATTCTCAAGGGCAGCCTGCAGCCGGGCGAGCCCATTCTGGTCACCAGCGACAAGGAAAAGCTGCTGTTCAAGCAGAAAGCGGCGGCCCCGGGCGCGGTGGCGGGGTGAGGAACGAGGATGTAGTCTTTTAAACTCTTTAAAGGATGCTGCTTGTCAGCCTCATTTCCTCCTTTGAATCGGGGAGAATAACTCGAACTCCGAAAGAGGAATTTGCGCCTGGGTGGTAGGCTCATCGCACTGCGCTGAGCTCGCTCGCGTTCAGCGGGCGTCGGAAACGATGCCAGAACAGATCGCTCGCAACAGTCCCTTTAGCACCGGATACATCACGATACCTCTACCCACTGCGGCGTTTGGGATTAAAGCGTGAAGCGAATCGGTGGCGCTTAGCGCTTTCCCTCCGGCGTCCGATGGGTGAGCTTGTCAATCCACGCGAGAATCAGGGCTGACACCACGAAAGCCATGTGGATGATCACCTGCCAGAACAGTGTTTTGCCGTCAAGCCGGTCGGCATTGATGAAGCTCTTGAGCAGATGAATTGAGGAGATGCCGATCAATGCCGTGGCCAGTTTTACCTTGAGGACGCCAGCGTTTACATGCGACAACCATTCGGGTTCGTCCGGGTGCCCTTCAAGTCGCAGACGGGAAACAAAAGTTTCATAACCGCCCACGATGACCATGATCAGGAGGTTTGCGATCATCACCACATCAATCAATCCCAAGACCACCAGCATGATTTCCGTCTCACCGATGGTGGTGGTTTCCAGGATGAGATGCCACAGCTCCATCATGAAGTGATACACGTACACGCATTGGGCGACGATCAGTCCGAGGTAAAGCGGGGCTTGGAGCCAGCGGCTTAAAAAAATAAAACTGCTCATGGCATTTTTAAAAGGACTGTTCGTGTTTGGCTTCATTTTTTGAACTCTCATTGATAGCAAATTCTTCTCAAAATAAAAGCGGTTTTAATAATCGGCATTCCCGTTCGGTTCATCTTTGCTTGAATGATCCGGCGATGCGTATGTCCTGCGCGTGACCCGCTGCTAAAGATTGGTGTTTTCATTTCTTTCAGACTGAATATTCTGTTTGGGCATGAAAGGAATCATTCTTGCGGGGGGGGCCGGTTCGCGGTTGTATCCGCTCACGCTGGTGGCCAGCAAGCAGCTCCAGCCGGTTTATGATAAACCGATGGTTTATTATCCCCTGACGACCCTGATTGAGGGGGGTATCCGTGAGTTCTGCCTGATTTCCACGCCGCACGATCTGCCCCGCTTTCAACAGTTGCTGGGCGATGGTAGCGCGTGGGGATTGACGATTGAATATCGCGAGCAGGCCAAGCCCGCCGGCATTGCACAGGCGTTTCTCATTGCCGAGTCCTTCATCGGTTCGGACGCAGTGACGCTGATTCTAGGGGACAATATCTTCTATGGCGGGGACACGTTCCAGCGCGCCTTCGCCGACTTTAAAACGGGCGCGACTATTTTCGGCTATCACGTCAATGACCCGGAACGCTACGGCGTGGTGGAGTTTGACGCCGGGGGTCGGGCCGTTTCCATTGAGGAAAAACCGAAGCTCCCCAAAAGCAATTATGCCGTGCCCGGGCTTTATATTTACGACAACGAGGTGGTGGCCATTGCAAAGGCCTTGAAGCCTTCGTCCCGGGGCGAGCTGGAAATCACCGCCGTCAACGTCGAGTATTTGCGGCGCGGTGCGTTGCGCGTGCATCGCCTGAACCGCGGGTTCGCATGGCTGGACGCCGGCACCAGCAGCAGCTTGCACGACGCGTCAGCCTATGTGCAGACGATCGAAAAACGCGCCGGCATCAAGATCGGCTGTCCGGAGGAGTCCGCGTTCCGGCAGGGCTTCGTCTCGCTTCCGCAATTGTCGGCTCTGGTCGGGAAAATTCCGGGCTGCGAATATCGGGATTATCTGGCCGAAGTAGTGGCAGAGGCGGCTCGGCTGAAAACCCTCAAGCCGGGGGGGAGCTAAGCCCGCGCCCAGCCATAGAAAGCCGGGCGGAGGAAGAAACAAAGAGGCTGCGGGGATTGTATCGAAACATCGGTCCGGCGTGACAGCCCATCCAATTGGAATCATGATTTTACTTTTAGGTGCTACGGGATATATCGGCGAGGCCTTTGCCTCGGAATTGCGGCGGCGCGGGGCGGATTTCCTTCCGCTCTCACGCGCGCGGGTGGACTACACCCGTTTCGAGGTGCTGTTGGAGCATCTCCGGCTCCGGAAGCCGTCGTTTGTCATCAATGCCGCCGGCTATACCGGGAAGCCGAATGTGGACGCCTGCGAAGCCCATAAAGCCGACACGCTGCAGGGCAATGCCCTGTTCCCCCAGACCGTCGCCCAGGCCTGCGCCGCCGCCGGGATTCCGTGGGGTCACGTCTCCTCCGGCTGCATCTATTCCGGGGCTAAAGTGATCGTAAACGGACAGGCTCGGGTGGAAAAGGATTTCACCACACCGGCACTGCGTGTCCTGGTAGAAAAGTCTCCCGAATCCGTCCGAGGTTTCACGGAGACGGACGTGCCTAATTTTTCCTTTCGCGACCTGCCGTGCAGTTTTTACAGCGGGACCAAGGCGCTGGGCGAGGAGGCGATTGCCGGAGTGGGGCAGAGCTATATCTGGCGCCTGCGGATCCCGTTTGATGAGTGCGACGGCGCTCGGAATTACTTGAGCAAGGTGCAGCGCTATTCCAAGGTCTACGACAACGTGAATTCGATTTCGCATCGCGCCGATTTCGTCAAGGCGTGTTTGGATCTCTGGGAGCTCCGTGCCCCCTATGGAACTTACAACGTCACCAATCCCGGCTTTGTCACCACCCGGCACGTGGTGGAGTTGATCCTGCAGCGCTTGAAGCCGTCCCGGAAATTCGAGTTCTGGGCGAGCGATGAGGAGTTTTATCGGGTTGCCGCCCAGACACCGCGCTCCAACTGCGTCATGGACACCACGAAGCTTCTGGCGGCCGGTGTGAAAATTCGTCCGGTCGAGGAGGCGCTGGAGGCGTCGCTGAAACAGTGGAAGCCGGAGTAACCCTTTTTAAAAATGAACTTGCTCATCACCGGCGGCGCCGGTTTCATCGGCTCTAACCTCATTCATCACATCATTGACGACGCCCGTATCGTCAAGCTGGTGAATCTGGATTGCCTCACCTACGCGGGTCACCTGGCGAATCTCGAAAAGGTCTCCGGACATCCCAAATATATTTTTGAAAAAGTGGATTTGCGGGATAAGGCAGCCACCGTGCGGGTCGTGGAACAGCACGCCATCACCCACGTCATGCACCTGGCCGCGGAATCCCATGTGGACCGCTCTATTACCGGGCCGGGGGATTTCATCGCCACCAACATTCTCGGCACGTTCCATCTGCTGGAGGCGTGCCGCGGCTTTTGGGGCGTCCATCCCTCCGGCCGGAAATTTCACCACGTCTCCACCGACGAGGTTTACGGATCGCTGGGTGCGACCGGGTTGTTCACGGAGACGACGTCGTATGCCCCCAACTCCCCTTATTCCGCCAGCAAGGCGTCCAGCGACATGCTGGTGCGGGCCTACCATCACACCTACGGATTGCCCACGGTGATCACCAACTGTTCGAACAACTACGGTCCGTTTCAATTCCCGGAGAAGCTCATCCCCGTCATCATCCAGAACGTGATGGTTCGCAAACCGATCCCCGTCTACGGCGACGGCCTGAATGTGCGCGACTGGCTTTATGTGCGGGATCATGCCGAGGCCCTGTGGGCGGTGCTCGACCGCGGTCGCCTAGGTGAGACCTACAACGTGGGCGGTCATAACGAGTGGGCTAACCTGCGCATCGTGGAGCTGATCTGTGATACCATTGATGAATTCATGCCGCAGCTGGGCGGCAACTCGCGCCAGCTGATTTCCTTCGTCCCGGACCGGGCCGGACACGACCGCCGCTATGCAATTGATGCCAGCAAGATCCAGAAAGAATTGGGATGGACGCCGGCGCACCAGTTTGAGCAGGGCATCCGGGAGACCATCCGCTGGTATCTCGATCACCAGGATTGGGTGAAAACCGTGACCGCAAAATAATTTAATTGGACGCGCGTGTCGGGCGTCTTGGAAAGTAATGAAACGGCTTTATTTTTTCGCGGTATATCTGGTCTGCCTCGGGCGGGCGCCGGAAGGAGCCGCCGCGCCAGTTCACACCAATTCGATCGCCTGGCACAAGGCCGCCGGTCAGGTCGATGCCGATGTTCAGCGCCTTCCTCTCTGGCCGCTGCTGGAAAAAATCGCCGCTGCGGCCGAATGGAACATCTATGTGGAGCCCGGTGCGGAACGAAATGCCTCGGCTAAATTCAGGGGGCTGCCCTCCGGAGACGCCCTCAAGCGTCTCTTGGGCGATCTGAATTTCGCGCTCGTGCCGCGGACCAATGCGCCGTCGCAGCTCTATGTTTTCCGGACCACGCTCCAGGCCGCCACGCAGCGGGTGGCGGTGGCCAAGCCGGCCAAGCGCATTGCCCGCGAACTGCTGTTGAGGGTCAAACCGGGCACGGACATCGAGACGCTGGCGAAGTTGCTGGGCGCCCGGATCATCGGCCGGCTCGACAAACAGGGGGTCTACCGCCTGCAATGGGACGACCCGGCATCCGCCGATGCGGCGCTCGCCCAGTTGCAAGCCAACAGCGACGTGCTTCAGGTGGATTATAACTACTCCTTCGACCCGCCCGCGCCGTCGGTTCCGCTGGACTCGCCGTCGGGCAAGCCCATATCGCTGTCGCTTAATCCGCCGGGGGATTCCGGGCGGGTGGTGGTGGGGTTGATTGACATGAACGTGCAATCGCTGGGGGCGTCGCTCGATAAGTTCATCCTGCCGCAACTGTCCGTGGCCGGCGACATTCCCGCTAACGGAAAAGATCTGACGCACGGCACCGCCATGGCCTATGCCATTCTTGAATCGGTTGCCCAGCAATCGCCGAGCGGATCGAGTTCGGTGCAGATTCAGCCCGTGGATGTCTACGGGGGGAACGAGACGACCACCTCGTGGTTTGTGGCGCTGGGCATTCAGAAGGCCGTGGACTGCGGCGCGAATGTTTTGAACATGAGCTTGGGCAGCACTGGGGACAGTTCGGTGCTGGAGGGCATCATCAAGCTGGCTGTGGCGAACAACATCGTGATGTTTGGCGCGGCGGGGAATGTTCCGGTGGCCACGCCAACATATCCCGCTGCCATTCCTGGAGTCTATGACGTGACGGCTCTCAGCAGGCCGGGGCAGCTCGCGCCGTATGCGAATTATTGGCCGGGAAACAGCCTGGCGCTGCCGGGCAGCAGCGTTGTTTATTTTGGCAACCAGGCTTACGGGGTTCAGGGGACATCCACCGCCACGGCTTATGCCTCGGGGATGTTCGCGGGATCGTGGGCCGCCACCGGCGCCGGCGCACCGCAGATTCTCTCCGCCATGAAATCAAAGTTTCCGGTGCCAGCCCCGTAACGTATGGCGGGAACGGGCAAGAAATAAGAAGCCCCACCCCGCAGATGTCCCGCGCCCGTCCGCCGGACCGGGTTCCCCAAAAAGTCAGCGCGATCAGTGCGACTTGCAGCCGATCCGGGCGAAGGCCAGCAGGAATCCCGTTCCGCCCACGATGAGCAGCCACGGCTTGCCGTGCACCACCTGCAGAATTCCCAAGCCGAGGATTAAAGCGATGAGCAGATAAACGAGGATTGAAAGTGCAAATTTCATTTCGATCAGTGTAGTGTTTTTTGGATCGGGCGCAACCTCTTCACTGCTTCCCTTTGACCAGGGCCTCGACGACGTGCGGATCGGCTAGGGTGGAGACGTCGCCAATCTGGTCGGTCTGATTCTCGGCGATCTTGCGGAGGATGCGGCGCATAATCTTGCCCGAACGGGTCTTGGGCAAGCCCGGCGCAAACTGGATTTTGTCCGGGACGGCAATGGCCCCGATTTCCTTGCGGACATGATTGGCCAGGGCCTTTTTCAAGTCGTCGCTTTCGGCCACGCCATCCTTGAGCGTGACGAACGCGTAGAGCGCCTGGCCCTTGATGTCATGCGGCATGGGCGCCACCGCGGCTTCCGCCACCTGCGGATGGCTCACCAGCGCGCTCTCCACTTCCGCCGTGCCAATCCGATGACCGGAGACGTTCACCACGTCATCCACCCGGCCCAGCAGCCAAAAATCCCCGTCCTCGTCCACGCGGCAGCCGTCGCCGGTGAAATATAGGTCCTTGTACGTTGAAAAATAGGTGTTGATGAAACGATCATGGTCGCCCCAGGTGGTGCGCATCATGCCCGGCCAGGGGGTCTTGATGCACAGCTTGCCGCCTTCGTTCGGACGGCATTCGGTCCCATCATCCCTTAGAATTACCGGTTCCAGGCCCAGAAAAGGCCTGCCGGCGCTCCCGGGCTTGAGCGTGTGCGCGCCCGGCAGGTGTGTGATCAGGTGCCCGCCTGTCTCTGTCTGCCACCAAGTGTCCACGATCGGACAACGCTCCTTGCCGATGTGCCGGTGATACCACATCCACGCCTCGGGATTGATCGGTTCCCCCACCGTGCCCAGGACGCGCAGCGAGCTCAAATCAAATCGGGCCGGCCACTCATCCCCGAGCCGGATGAGCGCGCGGATAGCCGTCGGCGCCGTGTAGAAGGAATTCACCTTGAATTTTTCGATGATTTTCCAGAAGCGTCCGGCGTCGGGATACGTCGGCACCCCCTCGAACATCACCGTCGTTCCTCCGTTGCAGAGCGGGGCATAAACCCCGTAGCTGTGCCCCGTCACCCAGCCGATGTCTGCCGTGCAGAAATAAACATCGTCCTCGTGGATGTCGAAAACGTATTGATGCGTGAGGGCGCACCAGAGCAGATAGCCCGCCGTGCTATGCACGACCCCCTTGGGTTTACCCGTGGAACCGGAGGTGTAGAGGATGAAGAGATGGTCCTCTGCGCTGAGCCGGGTCGGCGGGCAGTCCTCCGAGGCCGTCGCCATCGCCTCATGATACCAGACGTCGCGGCCGGCGGTGAGGTCGCACGGGGCATCGGTGCGCCGGATGACAATGACGTTTTCAATGCTGGGCGTGTGCTTGAGGGCGGCATCCGCCAGAGCCTTGAGCGCAATGGTTTTTCCCGCCCGCAACGAGACGTTGGCAGTGATGAGCAGTTTGCATCCGGAATCATTGATGCGGTCGGCGAGCGCCTCCGAGCTGAACCCGCCGAAGACCACCGAATGAATCGCGCCCAGGCGCGCGCAGGCGAGCATGGCCACAGCCGCCTCGGGGATCATGGGCATGTAAATGGCCACGCGATCGCCTTTCTGAATGCCGCGCTCCTTGAGGACATTCGCGAGCCGGCACACGTCGGCATGCAGTTCCGCGTAGGTGATGCGCCGCACGTCTTCCTCGGGTTCGCCCTGCCAGAGAATGGCCACCTTGTCGCGCGTCCGCGTCTGGAGATGCCGGTCCAGGCAGTTGACCGTCAGATTCAGTTCGCCGTCCTCGAACCAGGTGTGCTCGATCTTCCGCGCGTCGGTGCGCCAGTCATATTTGCAGGCAACGGTGGGCGGCTTGAACCAGGCGAGCGACTGCGCCTGCTCCAGCCAGAACGCGTCGGGTTCCCGGAGGGAGCGCTGGTGCAGCGCCGCGTACTGTTCGGCGTTGAGGTGGGCGCGCTTCACGACCTCGGGCGAGGGCGGGAAAGTGCGACCGGCCGATTGCAGGGATTCAGTGGAGAGAGTGGGGGAGGACATTGTATTTGTTTAGAGGGTAAAACCGTTTTTAGTAGTAACACAAAAAGGCAGGCGCATGTCAATTCGCCGGGGAATAATAGCGCAAATAAAATAGTGGGCTGCAGTGGGCTGGAATCCTGGCGCTTTTGTAAGTTCTTTCGGGTGGTGGTGGGCGGCTGCACAGGACCGAAAAGTCCCCGAAAACAGTTGGTCCACGGGAGTTTGCGCTTTGAACCCGCGCCGGAGCCGACTATAAATGGCGCGTGTCACAACCGGTTCAACCTCCCATCACCGCCGCCACGCGCCTGTGCGCCGTCTACGGTTCGCCCATCCGGCATTCCGCGTCGCC
>Ga0114958_10002950_pt1 | contig 12413 bp, 8 predicted proteins | sample C_130208_EF_Meta_FD_89577 | JGI IMG/M metagenome (GOLD analysis project Ga0114958, IMG submission 89577) | Freshwater microbial communities from Lake Croche, Canada to study carbon cycling - C_130208_EF_MetaG | ecosystem: Environmental > Aquatic > Freshwater > Lake | place: Lake Croche, Canada... | reverse complement strand
GCCGGTGGCTCCGAAGGAAATTCCCTCGAAGGTCCGACCGTCTTCTAGAGCAAGGATGGCTTTCATGGCGCGGCGGGCGGAAAGCTAGGGGCGGGGGGGGAGCGATGCAAGAGAATGACATTCGTGAATTTGCGAATGACGGATCGGCCTTGGTTTCACTAGGCTGTGGGCATGCGAGCCCGCCTGACGAAAGATTTCCGATTTGAAGCCGCCCACACGCTGCCAAGCCTCCCGGAGGGCCACAAGTGCCGCCGGATGCACGGGCACAGCTTCAAGATCGAGATTTCCATTGAGGGCGAGGTCGATGAGACGATCGGCTGGGTTTACGACCACAAGCGCATTTCCGCAGCCATGAGCCCATTGATCGAGCTGCTCGACCACGGCTACCTGAATGACGTTCAGGGGCTGGAAAGTCCCACCATCGAGCGGATGGCGGCCTGGTTCTGGCGAAAGCTGGAGCCCGATCTGCCGGGACTCGCGGAAATCGTGATCTACGAAACGCCGACCGCGCGCTGCTCGTTCAAGGGCGAGTTCTGAAAGGGTGCGGTGGGGGTCGGCGTTAAGGCCACTTGCTTACCGATGCGCCGTTTTTTTCTCCTAATCCTCCCTCTCACTTGTGGAACCGCTTTCGCGGAGGACGAGTTTACCCGGAAGACGGCGCCGTTCCTCCAGAAATACTGCTACGAATGCCACGATGAGAAGGAGTCGAAGGGGGGCATCGACGTCCACACGCTGACCTCCACGCTCGGGGCTTACCAGCAACACCAGTTCCTGAAGTCGCTGGCCAGCCAGCTGGAGAACCGCAAGATGCCGCCGAAGGACGCGGAGGAGCACCCCACTGACGACGAACGGAAATCCGCCGTCCGCGAGTTGCAGGCGGTGCTGAAATCCCTGGAGGAGGGAAATTTTCCGCGCAATCCGGGTCGGCCGATCGTTCGGCGCCTGAACCGCAACGAATACAACCTGACCGTCCGGGAGCTCTTCGGCATCGACTTTCAGGCCGGCTGTGACTTTCCCGAAGACGGGGCGGGGGGCGAGGGTTTCGACAACGTGGGCGACGCACTTTTCGTCCAGCCCTCGTTGATGGAGAAATACCTCGCTGCATCGAAGAAGGTCATCGAGGCCGTCTATTCCAGCCCCGAGCGGAAAGCGCGTGTGATTTTGATGACGCCCAGCGAGAAACTACCGCCGGACAAGGCCGCGCGCGGGGTCCTCACCACTCAGGCCTCACTGGCCTTCCGGCGAAGAGCCACCGAGGAGGAACTCACACCCTTGCTCGCCTTTTTCCAGAAGCAGCTCGCTGCCGGGGCGAGTTATGAGGAGTCGCTGCGCCTGCCGCTTCAGTCGCTGCTGATCCATTCATCATTCCTGTTCCGCTTCGAAAGCGATCAACCCGGAAAATCCGAGTGGCGTGTCAGTGACTTCGAACTCGCCAGCCGCTTGTCGTATTTTCTCTGGGCCTCCATGCCCGACAGAGCCCTCTTCAAGCTCGCCAATGACGGCAAGCTCTCCGATCCCGCCGTCCTCCGCCGCGAGGTCCTGCGGATGCTCGCCGATCCGAAAGCCGAATCCGTGTCGCGCTATTTCGCCGGGCAATGGCTCGGCTTCGATGACCTGCGCGAAGTCGCCGAGCCCGATCCGAAGCGCTTTCCCACCTTCACGCCCAGCCTGCGCAATGCGATGTATCGAGAATCGGTCGACTTTTTCTCGAACCTCTTCCGCGCCAACCGCCCGGTCACCGACCTCGTTTCCGCCAATTACACCTTCCTCAACGAGGAACTCGCCAACCACTACGGCATCCCAGGTGTCAGCGGTACACAGATGCGTAAGGTTGCCCTCACCGACCCGAACCGCGGAGGCGTAATCGGCCAAGCCTCGATCCTCACCACCACCTCGATGCCGCTCCGCACCAGCCCGGTGGAACGTGGGAAATGGATCCTCAACTCCCTACTCGGGACGCCGCCGCCGCCGCCACCGCCGAATGCCGGATTGCTGCCTGCTGACGACAAGTCGGTCGCCAAGCTCACGTTCCGCGAGCAACTCGAACAACACCGCAAGCAACCGAACTGCGCCGGGTGCCATGAGAAGATCGACCCGCTCGGCTTCGGGCTCGAGAACTTCGACGCCATTGGCCGCTGGCGCAGCACCGATGCCAATGGCAAGCCTGTCGACTCGCTCGCACGACTCCCCGGCGACATCACCTTTTCTACTCCAGCCGAGCTGAAAAAAGTCCTCCTCGGGTCCGACGAACTTTTCCTCCGCAACATCAGCCGCAAGATGCTCGCCTATGCCCTCGGACGGCCTCTTGAATACTACGACGAACCTGTCATCGTGGAACTCGTGAAAAAGCTGCGGCAGAATGATCTGAAAATGCAGTCGCTCATCCTCAGTATCGTCGAGTCCCATCCTTTCCAGAACCGCAGCGCGAAACGGTGACCTCTTCTCTTGAGTCTTAAGTCTCTCAATCTTGCGTCTCTTCCATGTCCAATCTCAACCTCCAGAAATGGCTCCTTCCACGCCGAAGCTTTCTTCGCGGCGCTGGTGCCACGCTCGCCCTGCCGTTCCTGGAGGCCATGACCCCACTTCGTGCGGCGGGCCTCGGCAGCTCGTTTCCCGTTCGCATCGGCCTGCTTTATATGCCGAATGGCGTGCGGGCGGACCGCTGGACTCCTGAAGGCGATGGCCCGCGCTTCAAGCTCTCGCCAATCCTTTCGCCTCTGGAAAAACATCGCGAGGACCTGCTCATTTTCACCGGTCTCCAGAACAAGGCTTCGTTCACCGGTGACGGCCATTACGTGAAGACCGCCGGCTGGCTCACCGGCACCACCATCACCAAGACCACCGGCTCCGACATCAATGCCAACGGTGTGTCGATGGACCAGGTCGCCGCTGCCCAGATTGGGAGCAGCACGAAGCTGCCGTCGCTCGAACTCGGAACCGAACCGATCACCTCCGGCATCGACACCAACGTCAACTACACCCGTCTCTACGGCTCGCACATTTCCTGGAAAACCTCCACCGTGCCGCTGCCTTGCGAGATCAATCCGCGCGTCGCCTTCGACCGCCTCTTCCGTGCTCCCTCCGCAACCGCCGGAAAGCAGGCCACCGCCGACAAGTCGGTCCTCGACCTCGTCCAGTCAGACGCCAAGCGTCTCCAGGGAAAACTCGGCACCGCGGATCAGCAGAAACTCGAGCAGTATCTCGAGTCCATCCGTGAGGTCGAACGCCGCATCGAGCAGGAAGCCTCCACCCTCGGAGCCGGAGAAAACCTTCCCGCCGAACTGCTCAAGCAGATGGATGCCCTCGACAAGCGCATTTCGAAAGGCATGGGCAAGGCCTCGCGCGAGGAGGAATTGAACTCCCTGCTGCGCTTCGACCACACCGAGCACTGCCGCATCATGACCGAGCTGATGGTGCTGGCGTTCTGGTCGGACTCCACGCGTGTGTCCTCCTTCATGTTCGGAAACGACGTCACCGGTCGGAACTTCTCTTTCCTCGAAGGCGTCAACGGCGGCCACCACGAGATCTCCCATCACAGCAACGACGCCACCAAGCTCGATCAGTATGAAACGATCAACCGCTGGCACGTCGAGCAGTACGCCGTGATGCTCGACCGAATGGCGGAAATCAAGGAAGGCGAGGGCAGCCTTCTCGATCACTCGATGGTGCTGTTAGGCTCGCCGATCCGCGATGGCAACGCCCACGATCCCAAGAACGTTCCGGTCGTCGTCGCCGGTAAAGCCAACGGCGGCCTCCGCACCGGCCGGCACATCGTCAGCGACGAAGGCACCCCGCTCTGCTCGCTCTGGCTCGGCATGTTGGAAAAAGCAGGCGTGAAATCCGGCAGCTTCGGCGATGCGCATTCGCCGCTGAGGAATCTGGGTTGATCGTGACGGCGGATTCGATCCAATAAGCCAAAAAAGAGGCGACGCGCTTGGAAAACGCGGCCACCATTTCCGCATACCCCACGTCCCCATCGTCCGCGAAGTCGCCGATTACCAAGCCTCGAAAAAGGTCTTCGATGCCGCCGCTGGGATTCGTTTCGACGCCGGGGAGCGTTCGTATCAGGTGCTCAAATACGAACTCGATCCCAAGAAGATCGTCCACTTCTCCCTCTGGACGTCGATCCCGGAGGCGAAGCGTTTTTTCGAATCCGCGGAACTCGTCAAGATCCGCGCCGAAGCCGGGGTGAAGTCGCCGGAGTTCATCTGCCTGGAGGAACTGGAGGCGCGAGAGCTGTGAGGCTCGCTATAGGCAGGGACGCGGCCTCCGGGCGGTCCGGTGAGGGACGGCTTAATTGCAGGATCTGGCGCTTCCGAACCTGATGTCGCGATTGTCGAATTCGGCTCGGTTGGAAATCGGCCTTGGGAGGAACTGGCGAGCTTGCCCCCGCCGGACTGCCCGGAGGTCGGGTCCCTGCCTTGAAGAAAATAGATGCGGGAAATCCTTGCTTCCGGTCACGGAATGGAAAAGTTTCCGCCCGTCACGGGGCGTAGCTCAGCCTGGTAGAGCGCGTAGTTTGGGACTACGATGTCGTCAGTTCGAATCTGGCCGCCCCGACCACCTTTCCCCCTTGGGGAGGAGAACATTGAACATCGGACGCTCAACATTGAACGTCGAAGGAAGACTTGGGGAAATGATGAATGAGGGGATCGGAAGCCCTCTTGCTGGGGCCTTGACCCTCTCAGTGGCAGCTTCACCTCACGCGTGAGAGCTTTGGCAGGCCGCGCTGGAGGAGCTGCTTGTCGACGGCACTGGTGGCGAGTTCGTCGAGCTGGACGGTGAGGTTTTCCTCGTCGAATTCGATTGAGTGGAGTCCATCGCTGCCTTTTTTGAAGGCTTCAGTCAGCGATTTCATGTCGCGGATCTCCTGACCATTGACCTTTTTCACGATGAGGTTGCGCAGGCGCTCGTATCCGATGGTGGCGGGGGTGGGAATGACGCCGCTGAGGAAGACGATGCGGTCGGCCTTGTCTTCGAAGTTCTCCGGGTTTTGAAAGGCATCCATCAGGTTGAGCGGGGCGCGGGATTTCCATTCCTCGCCGTAGGCTTCGAGCAGCGGCTTGGTGAGTTCCTGGAAAATGAGGCCGCCTTTGACCAAATAGTTGGGGGCTTGGTTGAAGGTGTAGCCCGGAACGAGTTTTTTCGTTTCATCACTACGGGTCAGCGTGACGTCGAGCTTCAGTGCCTGGCCGTCGCGGAGGAGGCTGAGGTTGACGACATCGCCGGCGTTTTTTTCGCCCCGAACGATGTGGCTCCAGAACAGGCTGCCGTATGTCGGATGATTGTAGTAGCCGCGGCGGTCGATGCTGTGATCGCCGATAGCCAGCAGGACATCGCCCTTCCGGACGCCGGCGGTCTCGGCGGCGCTGCCCTTGAGAACGGTGGAAACGTAGAGGCCACCCAGGTCGTCGGTGAGCTTCAGCCATTTCCTGAACGAGGGGTCCTCGGTGCGGGCGGTGCTGATGCCGAGACTGGGAAAGCCGGCATAGGGAGTGGTTTTCGCGGCTTGCAGAAAGCGGACGAGGAGATCGGTGGAGGTGACGTCGCTGAGCTGGTCCTTGGCATCGTAGCTGGCGAGGAGGCCGGCGAGGAGGCCGTGGTGCAGCACTGGCAGTGAGAAGCTGCTGGCGGCGCTTTGCATGGAGGCCTTGACCTCGAACGTGAGGAAGAACTGGCCTTCCAGGAAATTGGTGATGACGTCAACACTCTGGAGGCTGCCGGCTGTTAGAAGCGGCACGCCGTTCTGCTCGACCTGGAGGATGTCGAGCGTGTCGCCAATCTTCGGCGGGTCGGCGAGTTCAAGCGGCTTGGTGCCCTCGAAAAACTTCGCGCCCTTCGCGTCCTCTTCCGGGCCGAGCAGGGCCAGGTTCGCTTCGAAGTCGACGGCGATCACCTTGGCTGGAAGCATGCGCGTGCCATCGGTTGATTCGAGCTCCAGATAGGTGGCGTCGGCGACGAGTTCGCCGGTGGTGAGGACCAGGTTTTTTCCAACGATGGGGGCGAGGGCGCGGCGCTGGCTTGGCGGGTTCTTTTCCCAGGGCTGGCCGGGGTTCCAGGTCTGCAGGGTGGAGTTGATGCGGACGACCGACTGTTTGAGGTCGGGGCGTTCCTGAACGGGTTTTAGCAAGGTGGTTTCAGCCGCCTCCGTGGTTTCGGCGGAGGCTCGTTTCGGCGGCTCACAGGAGGGCAGGGCCAGAGCAAAGAGGACGAGAGCGGAGTATTTCATGACGCGGGAAGTGGATGGGGGTGGGGCGGCTCGCTCAGTTCTCAAGGTTGGAAAGCTCACCGATGTCGTAGGACTCCTGAACGCGTTTGGTGGCGGCAGCTACTTCGGCGGAGGGAATGATCAGCGGGCGCTCGGCTCCGAAGAGCTCGATGGAAAAGAACTCCGGCAGCTCTTTCGGGTGCAGCAGTTCGTTGGCGTGTTTGAGATCACTGACCTCGACGCCGTTGATCTTGTCCACGGCGTAGCCGGCAAAGCCAGCGAGGAGGCTGGTCAGCGGATCGCTTTCCACGCGGGTCAGCACCACGATGTCCGGGCGCTTCTGGAAAAGCCCCTTCGGCACGTAGTCGCCATAGAGTCGGCGCAGGGTGATGTCGTCAAATTTCGAGGCGGCGAAGAGGTTGGTGTCGAGTGGTTGGAACACGAGTCCCGCGAACATGATGTAACGCGGTTTCACCTCGTACTGGATGGCATACATGCGTGACCAGGAAAGTGGTTTGAGGGAGATTTCGACGTCGTTCCTGTTGCCGTCGCGGAGGAAGCGCAGGGCCAGCTTGTCACCGGTGAACTTGCGCTCGACGATCTCGTGCATGTCAACATTCTCGCCGTCGATGGTGACCATGCCGGCGCTGTCGACCTGCTTGCCGTCGATCGACATGAGAATGTCGCCGGGCTTGATCACGCCGTCGCAGGAACCGGTGGGAGTGACGTTGGTGATGAGGACGCCGGTATTGTCGTCGAGCAGCTTCAGGGCCTTGCGCATCGCCGGGTTGAAGAGCGGGAAATCGCTGACACCGAGTTCCGCGTAGGAGTCGTAGTGGCCGTCCTCGATGTCCTTGAGGAAGCGTTTGATGACGGGCGTGGGGATGATGTAGCCGGTGTTGTCCGCCTGGCGGAGGCCTTGGAAGGCGACGCCGACCACTTTGCCGTCCTGGACGACGGGTCCGCCGGAGTTGCCGGGGTTGATCGCGGCATCAATCTGCACCGTCAGGTGGGAGTCGGCGCGCGAGTGGGAGTAGGCGCTGAAGTCGATGCGGGAGACGACGCCGCGGGTCACGGAGAGGCGGTCACCACCGATCGGGTAGCCGATCACCCGGACCTGGGATTCCAGTTGCGGAACCTCTCCGAAGGTGAAGACCGGGAGTTTTTCGAAGTTCGTGAAGTCCTCGACCGAGAGAATGGCGAGGTCGCAGTCGTGGGCGACGAACTCCACCTTGGCGGCGTATTTCTGCGGGCTGCCGTAGATGTTGAGAAGGATGCGGCGGCCGTTGGAAATGACGTGGGCGTTGGTGAGGATGCGGTTTTTTCCGATGATGAAACCGGTGCCGATCCCGCCGCCGAAGCGTCCGGAATTCCATGGCGTTTCATAGTCCGGTATCTGGGTGGCGACCTCGATGCGGACGACGGATTGATAGATGTCCGAGGGTGCATCTGCCGGAGCCTCATTGGGGGCGACCGGCGTGATCTGGGCGGACGCGGAGCCAATGGGAATCAGGGAAAGAGCGGCGAGGAAAGTTCGAGCAGCTAACATCACGCGGGAGGCTAGGGAGTCAGCGCGGCGGAGAAAGCACGAAATTCGATTGAGAGGGAAACCACGGATGAACTCAGATGGACACGGATGAAGAGGGGGTGACTTGGGTCTTCATGGCGATGTGCCTTGATTCCATCATTGGCCTGTTCAGTTCGGTGCGCCAGTCTTTGGGGTCGTCGCTGTATTCCTGTCCCTTGGCGGGTAGTAAATCCAGGCGTTCTTCAGTGGGGTGTGGTCGGAGAGTCAGCGAGGAAGGGGGGCTCGATCATGGTGGGGTGAAGAAAATTCGAAGCATGAAAATTGAAATCCGAAAATCAGATTTTGAGATTCGTGCCTTTCCCGAGCGTGTGATCGGCGAACTAAAGTTCGTGGTCCATTGCTGAAGAGAAGAACGGGTTGGAAACCCGCGTTCCCTTATTTGCTCACGTTGAAGCGGAACTCGATGACGTCACCGTCCTTGACGACGTATTCCTTGCCTTCGATGCGGAGTTTGCCTTTTTCCTTGGCGGCGTGCTTCGAGCCGAGTTCGACGAGGTCGTCGTAGTGGACGACTTCCGCCGCAATGAAGCCGCGCTCGAAATCGGTGTGGATGACGCCGGCGGCGGCGGGGGCCTTGTCGCCCTCGTAGATGGTCCAGGCGCGTGTTTCCTGCACACCGGTGGTGAGGTAGGTGCGAAGGCCGAGCAGATGATAGACGCCGCGGATGAGGGCGGAGACACCGGAGTCGGAAACGCCCATGTCCTTGAGGAATTCGGTGGCTTCGGCGGGATCGAGGTCGATGAGTTCTTCTTCGATGCGGGCGGAGATCACGACGGCTTCGGCACCGGAGTGTTCGGCGGCGAACTGGCGGACGCGGGCGACCATCGGATGTGAGTCGGGGTTGTCGATCGCGCCGCCGAGTTCGTCTTCGGCGACGTTGCAGGCGTAGATGGTTTTCTTCGAGGAAAGCAGGAAGAACTCCTTCACGAAGGGCAGGTCCTCGTCGGCGAACTTCATGGTGAGCGCCGGATTTCCTTCGTTAAGGTGCGGGAGGAGTTGGTCGATGAGCTCGACTTCCTTCTTTGATTCCTTGTCGCCGCTCTTGGCTTTCTTTTCGCGGGAGTGGCGGCGCTTTTCGAGGGCGGCGATATCGGCGAGGATCAGCTCGGCGTTGATGATTTCAATGTCACGGATCGGATCGACGGTGCCGAGCTCGTGGATGATATCGTCGTTTTCGAAGCAGCGGACGACTTGGACGATGGCGTCGGTTTCGCGGATGGTGGCGAGGAACTGGTTGCCAAGGCCGGCGCCTTCGGAGGCACCCTTGACGAGGCCGGCGATGTCGACGAACTCGATGGCGGTCGGGACGAGCTTGTGGGAGCCGGAGAGTTTGGAAAGGACCGCGAGGCGGGCGTCCGGGACCACGACGATGCCGATATTGGGGTCGATGGTGCAGAAGGGATAGTTGGCCGCTTCCGCCTTGCGGGAACGGGTGACGGCGTTGAAGAGGGTGGACTTTCCGACGTTCGGCAGTCCCACGATTCCGGCTTTGAGCATGGCGGCGGGAGGGTGGGGGACGGCTCCTAAGCGGGCAATGACGAAATTCCGGGGTGGAGTCAGGCCTATTCCGCGAACAGCAGGCAGATCGGATTGGGGCAGGGGACGGGGGGGGCTGCGGGACCCAGGGCTCCGGTTTCGGGATCGAGCGGCAGGGCGGTGAGGGTGTTGCTGTCCTGATGGGCACAGACGAGCCATTTACCGCCGGGGGCGATGGCGAAATGGCGCGGGATTTTTCCGCCGCAGGGGACCTGGCCTTTCGAGGTGAGGGTGCCGGTCTTGCCGTCGCGTGCGAAGATGGCGATGGAGTCATGGCCGCGGTTGGAAACGTACACGAAACGCCCGTTCGGATGAATCTGGATCTCGGCGGTGGTGCTTTGGCCGGTCCAGCCTTCGGGCAGGGTGCTGATCCGCTGGAGGGACTTGAAGGTGCCCGCCCCGGCATCGAAGGCGCAGGCGGTGACGGTGTTGTCGAGTTCGTTGACGATGTAGGCGTTCCGCTCGTCGGCCGAGAACACGAGGTGGCGCGGGCCGGTGCCGGACTCTGCGATGAAGGGCGATCCCTCGGTCGGGTCGAACGTCGAGGTCTCCGCGCTGAAGCCATAGGACCAGACACGGTCAAGCCCGAGGTCTGGCACAAGGAGGCGCTTGTTGGCGTAGTTGAAATAGGCTCCGTGGGCGTGGGTTGCCTGCTGGCGGCTCGGGTTCGGGCCGCTGCCGGGGTTGATGCGGACGGAGGCGACCTTGTCAGGCAGGCCGCCGTCGAGTCTGACGGTGGAAATACTACCATCGCCGTAGTTGGCGATGGCGAGGGTGCTGCCGGTGGCGTCGAGCGCGAGGTGGCAGGCTCCCTTTCCGCCGGTGGAGCTGTCCTTCAGGAATTCCAGCATGCCTTTGTCCACGATCTTGAAGGCGGCGACGGATGAGGTGCCGTCGGCATAGGCTGCGGAGGGAGCTCCGACGCAATAGAGCAGTCGTTTCGTGGGATGGGCGATGAGGAAGCCGGGTTGTTGATACTTCGCCGCCAGCTTCACCTCGCCGAGCTTGCCTGTTTCCGGATCGAAGCTGGTCGAGTAGATGCCTTCGCTGTTGCCGCTCTTGCCGGTCTGGGTGCCAATGTAGATATTGACCGGGGCGGCGAAGAGTGGTGAGGCAAGGAGCAGATTGAGGAAGAGTTTCACAGCGGCAGGAGGCTTGGTTGTGGCGGGTGGAATCCGCCGATGCAGTTAGAGGTTGATCCCGAAATGGCGGCTGGCGTTGCCGAAGCAGACGGCGCGGATGAGTTCCGAGAGCGCCTCGAAGTCGTCCGGCAGCTCGCCGCGGTCGGCCTCGCTGCCGATAAGGTTGCAGAGGATACGTCGGAAATACTCGTGACGTGGGAAGGAGAGGAACGAGCGCGAGTCCGTGAGCATGCCGACGAAGCGCGAGAGCAGGCCGGTGGAGGATAGTGCGTCGAGCTGGAGTTCCATGCCGTTCTTTTGATCGAGAAACCACCAGCCGGAGCCGAATTGGATCTTTCCGGGAACGGTGCCGTCCTGGAAGGGCCCGGTGAGGGCGGCGAAGAGGTAGTTGTCGGAAGGGTTGATGTTGTAGAGGATCATCTTCGGCATGGTGCCGCCGGAGGCGAGCGCATCGAGGTAGGCAACGAGGGCCGGGCCCTGCTGGGTATCGCCGATGGTGTCGAATCCGCTGTCGGGGCCGAGTTTCGCAAACATCTGCGAGTTGGTATTCCGCATCGGGCCGAGGTGGAGCTGCTTGGTCCAGCCGCGTGCGGCGTCGAGCTGGCCGAAGAAGACCATGAGGTAAAAAGAGAACCGTTCTTTTTCCTCGGCATTCACGGCACGACCGGAGCGGGCTTTGTCGAAGATGAGCGAAGCCTCGGTGTCGGAGCAGGAAAGGGCGGGGCAGCGGTCGAGCCCGTGATCGGAGAGGCGCCCGCCCGCCACGTGGAAGGCGTCGTGGCGGCTCTGAAGTGCTGCGAGCAGCTCGGAAAGCGAGTGGATGCTGGTGTCGGAAATGCCTTCGAGCTTGACGAGCCAGGCGTTGAAGAGGTCCGGCCGATCGACTTGGAAAACCTTGTCAGGGCGGAAGGTGGGCAGGACTTTGGTGGAGAAGTTCTCGGCGGCGATGGCGAGATGGTCGTCGAGTGGATCGGTGGGATCGTCGGTGGTGCCAACCATGCGGACGTCGAATTTTTTCAGGATCCCACGGACCGAGAAATCCGGCTGGGCGAGGCGGTCGTTGGCTTTTTCCCAGATTTCGTCGGCGGTAGCAGGCGTGAGTAGCTTGTCGATTCCGAAGTAGCGGCGCAGTTCGAGGTGGGTCCAGTGGTGGATGGGATTGCGCAGGGTAAAGGGCACGGTCTCGGCCCAGGCCTGGAACTTTTCGCGAGGGGAGGCCGCACCGGTGATGAGTTCCTCATCGATGCCATTGGCGCGCAGCAAGCGCCACTTGTAGTGATCGCCACCGAGCCAGAGGTCGGCCAGGTTTTCCCATCGGTGGTCGGTGGCAATCTCCTTCGGCGAGAAGTGGCAGTGGTAGTCGATGATCGGCTGATCCCTGGCAACCTCGTGAAAAAGTCGTTCGGCAGTGGGCGAATGCAGCAGGAAGTGATCGTCGAGGTAAGCCATGGCTGGCCGGATTCTGGCAGGTCGGAATGGTCCGACAAGGATGGAACTGGGAGCCCTCTTGTCGACGGGCTCAGTTCATCAGCGGATCCTCCGGAGCCTCCGCGAGTACCCGGTGGTACGGCGAAAGACCACGCAAGACGTCGGCCCACAGGGCCTTGTCATGGGTCTTTCCGAAGAGAGTCGGGCCGGGCCGTGTGGTGATCCAGGAATTGCTCCGCAGCTCGTTTTCCAACTGCCCCGGGCTCCATCCCGAGTAGCCGATGAAGGCTCTCACCAAGGTGCCGGGACGCTGGCTGTGGGCGATCGCATCCTCGGCGGAAATCCGGATCGACCAGCGCAGCGAGTCATTTTCGTGGTTCCACCAGAAGGCGGAAAACGTGAGCTGTTCCTGAGCGACCGGGCCACCCTGATGCACGGGGATTTTTCTCAGAGGAAGAAAGCTTTCGTCCTTCAGCAGGTCGCCGACGAGATGGCCGGTTGGGTGGTTGAG
>Ga0114958_10002947_pt1 | contig 12421 bp, 13 predicted proteins | sample C_130208_EF_Meta_FD_89577 | JGI IMG/M metagenome (GOLD analysis project Ga0114958, IMG submission 89577) | Freshwater microbial communities from Lake Croche, Canada to study carbon cycling - C_130208_EF_MetaG | ecosystem: Environmental > Aquatic > Freshwater > Lake | place: Lake Croche, Canada... | reverse complement strand
CATGATTTTACTCGTTCGTCTTTTATTTCATAATTCATTTGTTTTAGGATAGTATCAATATGTAACATTATAGGAACCGGTTCTAGTTGTATTGGCTGGCAACGACTCTGAAGTGCGTGAATAAGACACTCTGAACTATTTGCAATAAATATAAAGCATGTTAGGTGAACATATTGTTCCATTGGGCGGCGTAGAGCCTGTTGGCTCACTTCTGGAAGAGTATCAGCATCGTCTATAAGAACCCAGCGTATGACACCAACCTTCTTAGGGGCGGCGCGCGTAAAATCAGAAAGTTTCTGGCGAATTGTATGTATTCCACGGTCCTTGTCTGCTGTTAGACATAGGAAAAAATCTGGGTCACGAGGTTCTACACCATGGAGTTTTGCGTATGAATCTATAAAATCAAAGGCAAGGGTTGTTTTTCCAAGTCCATTGAACCCATACATAAATAAATGTGTCGGATTTTTTAGGGCCCGCTTACAAAGGTCTATTGCTCTATCCTGCGCAATAATTGAAGTTTGCATTATATAAGGTATATCTATATTTCTTTAGGGTCTAAACTGGTAAGTATCTAAACATTGTTTATATCATCACACTAGATGCCAAAGGACCTTTATGGAGCCTTAGAATTACAAAGAGGGGCCGATCCATCTGAGATTCGTAAGCAGTATTTAAAACTAAGTCGTCTATACCATCCTGATAAGGTGTCAAATGACCAGAAGGCTGCGGCAGAGGAGAAGTTTAAGGCTATTTCTGAGGCTTATGAGGTTCTGAGTGATGATGAGAAAAAATCATATTATGACCAAACAGGCCAACTTCCTGGTGAGGCTGGTGGGGGCGGTGGTGGAGGTGGCGGCATGCCCTTCCCTTTTGATATGAATCAAATGTTTGGAATGTTCGGTGGAGGTGGTCCGCGCCCTAGAGGCCGGCATCCTGGAAAGGCTCCTTCAAGAAAAACACAAATTCCTCTGAGTCTTAAGGATTTTTACTATGGTCGCACACTACAGATTAATCTAGAGCGTAATCGGTTTTGTATTGATTGTAAGGGTGAAGGCTGTATAAATACAGTATCTTGTGGTGATTGTGGTGGTCAGGGTGTTCGTCGTCAAATTATTCAGATGGGTCCTATGATTATGGAAAATACTGGGCCCTGTGGGCGGTGTGCAGGTTCTGGAAAGGGAAAGGGCGACCCGTGTGCCCCTTGTGGTGGCTCTAAGTTTATAAAACGCGATAAAATTCTACAATTAGTTATTAAAAAGGGGATGAAACCTGGTGATACTGTCGTATTTTCTGGAGAAAGTAGTCATATTGAAGGGTTTCAAGAGGCTGGTGATGTTATTGTTGAATTACAGACGGCAGATGAAGAGTCTTCATTTGTTCGTGATGTAGGGCTTCTTAAGGCCACCGCTACTATCTGTCTCGGCGAGAGTCTTTGTGGCTCTAAGGCGATTTTCTCAGACCATCCTGGATATCCAGATGGCCTTGTGTTAGATATTCCTATTGGAGTCCAGAATAAGAGTGTTCTTGTTTTTAACGGACTTGGTATGCCTATTGATTCTGGTTTTGGCGAGCTACATCTCACTGTTCTTGTAAAGACTTCAAAGGAGGAGTTGGATGTTCTGAAAAATAATTTACCTTATTTTCAAGGACTCTTTGTTCGGCCAGAGAAAGTTTCTGGAGAGAAGGCAGTCAGTTTTGTGGCTCAACGGTTTCATTAATTACTTAGGGGTCATTGAGCTGGGGTTGGCAGCGTCGGCCCACTCAGGGTGAAGGCCAGCCTGCTGTCTTAATGAATCTGGTATAAGTTGCTTGTATGATTCGGGAACTACCATGGGCGCATCAACGGCTAGATTATAGCCGGCACCTCCATATTGGTATCTGCGGTTCTTGCGAGAACTACAAGTGGAGTTACGGCGGCTTTTGCGGCTGCCACGACGACGACCGCCGCCCCAGGGAACTAGGACACCACCACGCTGCTTGCGACGACTCTTGCGTCTTTTTCTGCCGCCATCCTGAAGCTTGCTGGCATCATTAAGGGCAGCAAGCGTACTTCCAACTCTGGCGGAAGCAACTAGGTCTCCAGGAAGCATTGAACTTACAACTCCACCCGGGTAAGGGGCCATTCCTCCATGTTGACCTACGTGATATTTGGCAAAGTCGTTGCCCTGCGCTAGATTTAGAATCATAGGCTGCTTGTTTACATAATCAACTGGCGCCATTCCACCTCTGTGAACACGAGAGCGGTATCTACGGGAGTGGTGTTTACGACTTCTGCGATGAGACTTGCGGTGAGCTTTACGGCTGGCCATTTCTATTAATATGCCATATATTTTTAGCGCGACTATAGTAGAAATGGAACCAAAGTGGACAAAGAAGATTAGTAGTGAGACGATTTGCACAACCTACCACTATATCTTCTACATTTACGCTGTTATTGCGGTCCTTGCCCTTGTTGGAACAGTTGGTATCCTTGTAAGTTATAAGCTCCCGAAGGGCCTTTCAGTTAGTATTGGCTTTCAGGGCCTCTTAACAGCCTCACTCGGAGCGGTCCTTGCCCTTTTCCAATACTTAGTCTGTTCTCGCGCGCTTCTTGAAAAGAAGTAGGCGGTTTAGATAAAAAACGATGCTTATTTTGTTATATAATAATATAACAAAATATTTATTGAATATTGTATATATGTTTAATTAGCAAGAAGGGCTGACGCCTGAATCTTGCGCTTCTGGACCTTGCCACTGATGACATAGATTGAGTTCTCCGTTAATACAAGGTAGTCATCGCCCACCTTGTATATCTTCTGAACAAGGCTCGTATACTCATCGTTACTCTTTACAAGAAGCTTATCCTTTGTGTCCTGGTCCTCGCCGATTACAGCCTTGCCGGAAAAAGTATCAGCAAAATAATCTAGCTGGATAGGGCGATCAAGTTGCTGAGCGAGCTTCGCGGCTTGAAGAAGAACCTGGGCAGATGGTAATGGTAGTTCGGCTTGTGGTAATGACTGGGGTTGGGCAGCAGATGGGGCGGGTGTAGCCATATGAAACTGTTCTATGACACTGTCGTAAGATTTCTATTTCGTTTCTACCGCATCAGGAATCCTTAGAATCTCCTTAGCATGTGTCTGTAGGACCTTATTCAAGAAATGATAGGCTTCCTCAAGCTGAAAGAGATAGCGCCCTCCAGTTACAATGATTTTACCAGTCTGAAACACACTCATCGTAATCCGTTTACATTCACCGGGACCACTGCCCGTCCCCTGTCCCTTACAACGACGGTCACATAGGCAGATACCAGGATTGGCCTTATCGGGGTGTTTATCATTGTAATAGTATTTCGTATTTACACCCTGATAAATAGTGCTTTCAAAGGTGCTAAAGAGCTTATATTTTGTGCTCAAGGTATTATGAAGTGCGTTACGATTGATAGGATATGCCACCTGGTAATCACTGTTAATAAGCTGAACCTTGAACTTCTGAAGCTCTGGTCGCTCTGCGAAAACATTTGGCGTGACCTTCTTAAGCTCATCAATCAGCCAAAGAAGGGTTTCACGGGCGAAATCTTCTGCGGGAATACCAGTCATCTGAATTCCGCCATTTCCAAAGAGTTTAATATTAACCTCTTTGAAATCTGTATGTTCATGATTGACTGCCTTGCGTAACACAATCGTGCTCTGATTAAAGAAGGTCTTATCACTTACGCCACGCTTACTGAATAGGTCACGCTTTGAGTAACCAATGATATTCTTCTCATGTTCCATCTTAAGAATTCCTTCTCCTGGCCACCAAAGAGGAATAAGAATCTGGGCCATATTATCAAAGAGAAGCTTCGTATTAATAATAGTTCCAGTATTTGCCGTGATTACCTTTGTGCTAATCCTAAGAGAAGTTGGCTTAACATAGTCGGTTGCCATTATACCTATTTAAGGAAATAAATTCACATCAAGTTTTTTTAACAACGTGTCACGAATAGTTTTAATATGTTTCTGATATAGTTCATTCGGCATAGTATGAAGGACTCCTGGCTGACTTAGAGATGTAATATAATATACTAAGGGGAGGTCTAATACATTAAAAACCATTCCAAGCCAGAAGATATCTTCTAAGGTTTTGCGTGTAAAAATTTCGTTTAGGTCATCAGGGTCATGTAGCCATTTCCATACGGTCCGTGCCAAGGCCTCAGATGCTGTTGGAACATGAAGAAAGATACGAAGGTCTCCACGAAGTCTTATTGTATCTAGTGGAGTTGGAGATTGCTTATCTGGCGCATATAGTTTAACACGCTCAGCTAAACAAGAGGAAGGAAGAGGGTCAAACCTAATACGAAGAAAACGATGGTGAAGAGACTTTTCAATACCACTTATAGTATTTACTAAAAATAAAATACAACAATTAGATGATGGGTGATTCTCCAGAACATGTCTAAGAGATAGTTGAGCGGATGAAGTCAAAGTTTCCGCTTCGTCAAATACTAGAAATCTGGGAAGTTCTGTGTGTTCTGGTAGGAGATTCTTACTATTTAAGAAAGGAAATACACGGCCGCGAATAGATTCAAGTCCGCGCTCATCTGAGGCATTTAAGAAAAGGGTCGCGCCAGGTGGGCAGACTCCGTTAGGATACCATGATTCAATAAAAATCCGCGCAGTTGAGGTCTTTCCACTTCCTGGAGGTCCATAAAAAAGTAAATGGCGAAGGCGACTGGCGTCTTTTCTTATACAGGTTAGAATTTTACGAACTCTCGGATTTGGAATTAGTTCCATAGTCTGTTATTTTATGGGTATTTTCCTTAGACACTTTGATTATAAGTCAAAGTGTCTAAAGAAGGTTGTGACATTTTGTAATAGAATAATGCCTCCTCGTAAGAAGATAGTAGAAGTAACAGAAGATTCTGTAAAACCTGCTAGAAAGGAGAAAAAGTCAAAAAAACACCAGGTTGTTGCTGTCATTACACCTGATGGAATACAGGGCAGCTTTCAACCTGAGACGCGTCGTTCTCTTATTGCACACCTACCAATCCATAGTAATGAGATACAGTTTCACGAACAGCATCTCACATATGATCCTCGTCCCCCTTGTCAACCAGAAGCTTTTAATGCCGCAGAGATTGACCCTTTCTCTACAGAAGCAACGTATGAAAATATGACACCTGCTCTAGTTGTAGAGAAAAAAGAATCTGAGCCGGTCGTTGTTAAAAATGTAGACGGTAATTCTACACAGAGAAAGGAATATGGAAGTGATAAAATTTTAGTAGAGTATGCTAATTCGGCAAAGACACAGACTCTGCCAAGCGAGACTACTGTAGCATGTTTCTGGTGCTGTGAAAATTTTAAGGGGCGGCCGTGTATTATACCATCACATGTTATTGATAATGTGTGGCAGGTCTATGGTAATTTCTGTAGTCCACAGTGTGGAATGGCATATCTTATTTCTGAGATACTTGATACACATACGCGCTGGGAACGCATTGCCCTTCTAAATCGGCTCTATAGCACCTTTATGGAGGGTCGTATTTATCCTGCTCCACCAAGAGAATGTATGCAGCGTTTCGGTGGGACTATCTCTTCTGAAGAGTTTCATAAGATTTGTGACTCCCATAGAATTCGTATAGACCTTCATATGCCCCCAATGGTGAGTATTCTTGCCTCAATTGATACTAAGCCAATTGATTTTTATGAGACACCACTTTGCACTATTTTTTCTTCTTCTTATCAGGCATCACCTTCTGTCTCTCAGAATACAACTGAGACCAAGGGGCTCAAACTTCGGCGGACAAAGCCACTGAAAGATAAGGAGAGCACACTTGACTCTTGCCTACAAATAACTACGAAAGGTTAGAAAAAATTGGCGGGAATTTTTGACCATTCTAAGTTACAATGGCCGATTCAGTTCATAATGCTCTTAGCAAGTTTCGTGATACAATGCTGACGGCGGTGGCCCTTCTTGAATTTGAACTGCGTGATTCTATGACTAAGAATGGCAGTGAACTACTAAATTCTATCTCTTCATCAGTGCTGAATATTGAGAAGAAACTTAATACAAATGAACGGACGGACCTTATGGATATTAAGCCTTCTGTTGGTTCAGGAAACATTGTTGTTTCACGCACCAACTCTCCCGCACTGGCGAGCGCAATTTCAGGTCTAAGCCCTCCAATGATTGACCTTGACGATGAATCAGTGGAGGAAGAGGAGGAAGATGAAGAAGAGGAAGATGGAATTGAGGTAGAAGACTTTGAATATAAAGATAATACATATCAACGCGATGCCGATAATAATGTATATCTAGACGGCGAACAGGTTGGAGTTTGGACTGGAAAGACTATTAAGGCTGTCTAAGAACGCCGGGTCTTTCTGGTCTTTCTGGACTTTCTAGTCTTATAACCATTTACACCCATTTTTTTTCCAGCCTCATTTTTTTTCGCTTGATTATATGCGCTTTGAGCGAGCTGAGCGGCTTCTATAGCAGCATTGCGGGCGGCGCGAGCCTCGGCCTTGGCGGCGGCTAGGGCAGCGGCCTTATTTTTATTTCCTCTTGAGCCAACACCAGACATCTATACTAAGGGGATATAAATAGTTTATACTAACTATATCAGAATGATATTACATAACTTTATCCATAATTTTATATTATTGTATGTTTGGTCTGTAACACTTATAGATAAAATAATTAAACAGAGTAAAAAAACATCCCGTCTACTTATAAATAGTTTTTCTGATGAAACTCTCTATTTTATTCATGATTCAACAGTTCCTTTAATTGTCGCAAATAGTAGTTCATGTATTATAAACCCGGAATTAGAATCTGGATGCTGGTCCTTCCATAAATCAACCTTTAGATTTATGGAAGAAGATACTACTGTTTCTAAAAAGATTCCATATCTGAGCGCAAGTTTATATAAGGATAATATTCTTATATTAGACATTTCCGACTGGATACAGGATATTAATGTTGTATCAACACAAGCACTGCCACTTAAATTTATAGTTTTTTCATGGGCATACTATAACAATGTAGTATTAGAATCATATACAACTTCTAAATATGAACTTCATGTTATTACTATAGATGGCGATGAGGCCATTTTAGATATTAAAACGGCCTGAAACTCCTATGCGTAATACCGACCATTTAGATAAATATTTTTCTAGTTTGAAGTGTCCAGTGGAGGCTTTAAAACAGCCTAAACCTTCTAGCCTCTATTCATCAGAGCCCTATAGGGATGTCATTAACAGATTTAATCCCTACAGGGTCGTGGTGCTTATATTACCACAATCCTGCAGATACTCGGTGGACATCTGATTCCTATATTAAGGTAGGAGTCGTCAAAACGTGGGGAGAGTTTTTTTCTATTACAAATGAGATACAGGATGTTAGTATGCAACAGGGAATGATGTTCTGGATGCGCGAGGGCGTTCCTCCTCTTTATGAAAATCACGCAAATATTAAGGGAGGATGCTATAGCATTCGTGTAAATCGTCAGAAGGCTGTAAATTATTTCTTACTTTATACTATTGCCTCAATGCTCGGTAAAACTGTGAATAATATTGAAAATACTATTCAAGGTGTTAGTATAAGTCCCAAGCGTATTTTTGACCCAAAGAATACACAGAGTTTTAATGTAATTAAGGTCTGGAATAAGGATTGTATGAAGTTTTGTAAGTCTGATGAACTAGTTATTTTAGATAATATAAATCAGAGTTCTGAGATTGTCTACACACCTCATACACAGAAGAAATTATAATCTATTGTTTCTCTTTTGTTTTCTGGTGCGACGAGCGCCTCCCCATAGCCCTCCCTTACGTAGCCGTTCTACATGCGCGGCGGCGGCGTTCTCTTCCTTTCTTCTAGCGGCAGCATCAGCCAGAATTTTAGCATAAGAGTTTTGATAAGAGGTCTGGCCTAGAGTGCCCAAAGGAGGGCGGGGCGCATGTGGATTGGGATAGGGTTGTAGGCCAGCCGCATGTTCTCCTGCCATACCACCTGGAGCCCGTCTTATTGGCATGGTTGGCAGTCCTAATGTATGATCAAATGAATTGTATCCAGCGACAGCCTTTGCAGCGGCGGCATCTGCCGCATAGGCGGTCGCGAGCCGCCGCGCGCGTTCTTTATTAGCCACGTTGGCAGCACGCGCGGCCATATTTGCGGGCCGACTGTCAGCTGGATTAGCTACTGGTTTCTGTAGCCATGCGGGTAAGGGAACAGGCATAGCAGGTTCTGGGAGTGGAGGCTTAGAAATACCCTTCATCTCATTTGCGAGTGATGTGCGGACGGCCTTTGTAGGTTGGGGCGCCCGAGGGCCGCCAGGGAATAAGCGCGAGAGGAAGTCTGCATTCTTGGCTGCCCGCTCCTCCTCTTCACGCGCGCGCTTGCTGCGTAGACTAGCTTCTTCGGCTGCTAGTAAGGCATTACGACGAGCTACTTCTGCGGCGGCGGTGGCGGCCTTCTCAGCGGCGGCTCGGTCGGCGGCAGCCTTCTCGGCACGACCACGGGCATCAGCTGCGGCGCGCTCGGCTGCTATACGCTCGGCATCACGGCGTGCCTGCTCGGCGGCGGCGCGTTGGGCATTACGACGTGCCGCCTCGGCCGCACGTTCATCTGCGGCCCTCTGGGCGGCGGCCCTCTCAGCATCTACCCCACGATGTTCTCGTCCAATAGGAAAGGCCCGTGCTGCTGCTCTAGGATTCCAACGATCTCTTGCCGCCGCCGCAACGCGGCGTGCCATTTCTTGTTTGCGCTTATCTAACTCGCTGGCAGCATCTAATGCTTTCTCCATATTGTCACCCTTAGCAACTAATAGCAACACCGCATATTTATACGCGTCTTCAGCTAACTCAAATTTTTCCCGATCACCTCCTTTGTTTGGGTGGTGTTCTAATGCTAGTTTACGATAGGCTTTCTTGATTGTAGACTCATCAGCATCTTCAGCTATGCCAAGTATTTCGTAGGGGTTAATAGCAACTTGCTGCTTGCCGATCGCGGGTGGCACTGGGACATCAACGCGAGGCTCAGGAAGGGGAGTATTATCTATTTGTATACCAATTGTAGTTAACGCCCGCTTTGTAAGTTCCACATTTTCAAAATATCTATCAATGTCACCTATAAAACTATCAAATAAGTCCAGGGCTTGACCTGCAGTTAATCTTTGAGGCCCATTATAATTCATCATTTTAGTTATCAAATCATACATTCTAATACTAAAATTATTTGCCAAATCCATATGCCAATCAAACACATCTTGTTGTCCTCCAAAGCTCCCTACATTTAATAGACTTATTAATACAGGATTATATCCTGTTCTTATTATAATAGCGATTGAATCTTTATTTGTATAAGGTTCTATTCTAGAATAGTGGCCAGTTAATCGTGAATACATATTTGCGAATGCTATTCCAAGAGCAGTTATATCAACTGTCTTAATCACCTTATTTGTATCAGCATAATATCTTCTATTATTATTAAATTGTTCCATAAAGGTTTCATATGTAATTTTAGGATATCTAATTTTATTATTATAATAAAAAAAGGATGACTCTGGGTAATAAGGAATGCGATTAATTAGATTATACCATTTTTGTATGAATTGTGAACTAGTATAGGGCGGGTCATGTAAAAATTTAGAATGTCCATCCATTAATACCGCATCAATAGGATACCAATAATGGATATTTGTATATAAATGGTATGAAATTGTGAATAATTTTTCAGAAGTAGGTGTAAGGACTGTTGTATTACTTTCAGAAAGTCCAAAATCAATAAATCTTGTTTTATATTCTCCATCAGAAAATATTGAGAGAATATTGTCAGATTTAATATCTAAATGGGCCATATTTGCATTATGTAGAACTAAAATGCCTTCTAATAAATTACGAAAGCCCTTAATAGCAGAGGCATATTTATCTGGACGAATACGAATAGAATCAGAAGTTTCTCCTCCCATAGGGTAAAAAATTAGATAGTTTTGTCCTCTATCAAACTTAAATTGACAGGGCCTTCCTCTAGAATTAATACTATTATTACGACTCATACCATCATGAAGGCATTTATCCAATGCAGTAATAAAGTATTTTCTCGCAGGGTCTATACGAAGAATTGCCTGTGAAATATTATATTCATCACTAGCGTCTTTTTCATTAGATATCATTTTTGAAATCGTTCCTTCTCTTGGACCGCGCTCACCCCTACAAACAAGAGAGGGTTTGAATGCACATCCATAGGTGCCTTGCCCTAGTAATTTGCCGCCTCTCAGTTTTTTATGAGTCTTTCGGGGCATCACTAATATATATCATATATTTATTAGTGATTGGTTGTATGTTTTTGCCGCGTTGTGTATCATTAAAGTTTTATTTCGCCGATTTAATTGGTGCCAAGACGAGCTTGATTTCCCCCAAATTAGCAACTGTATACCGTATAATAAGTGGATAATCGTTCTTAAGATAAATTTCAATCGCTGGACAGAGGTTTGTACACTTTGTGAAAAGAACTAAGTGCTTGAGTTGGAAAACGCCCTGAACAATTTCGTTATTCTTAGCTGTGCGCTGAACCTTCATTGTCGTATTTTCACTGATAAGAGTTTCCTGCTCAGCAAAGTCTCCAAGACACTTGAAAATAAGGTCGCCTCCACTAGAAGTGAGTTCAACCTTCTCACCATCACCAAGACCATTCATATCGCGACAAATCTTCTGGAAATCCGCAGAAGGCATATGAATTATACTCGTGAAGCTGAGTGAAGGAATCTGAATATCCTCTACATTCGTGTCAAAAATCTTGAGAAAATAGTTCGTTGTTGTCGCCTTGTCAGCATTTTCCATCTTAATTCCAAGCTTATTGGGGTTCTTCGCAGGAAGATAGAGTGTGAGTGAATCATTATTTCCCATTGTCTTAATAAGCTTGAATAGGTAGATCATGTTGATTCCTAGAACAAACTTCTGAGGGCAATAGAATTCATTGAAACGGTCGGCATGGAGGCGTAGATATACAAGAACCGTATGAGTCTCATCCATAGCCATAATCTTAATGCCCGTTGAATCAAATTCAAGATTCGCCTCAGTTAGAATCTCCTTGAGGGCTTCAATAAGAGTTCTGAAGGCGGCAGCTTGAATCGTTTTTATCTCAAAGAGATTGCCATTAGCGTTCGGAGTATTGGCTGACATACTAATGATTTGCTTACTCTCTTTAGGCAAAAGTATAATGACTGAAAAAACGGGGTTTGTCGGAAATTATATATGTTCAAGTGCGATTATTGCGGTTCCTTCACTCCATAATCCATGTTGAGCCTGAACTAACTTGAATGGTGCTTTAAAAACAAGTAGTTTATCTCTTATAGCATATTCTTCTTTTGTTAGTTTAGGATCATTCATATTTCCTGTATTTAATCTAGCAGGAACAGATATAGAAAACCCAATTATTGTTTTTAGACTTGGATAATGCTTTCCTTTAGCATATACGAAGTGTTGTATTTCTTCTTTCATATAATCATTTGGAAAGTTTGAAAAATCCTTTATTTCATTTACATCACTGTATAAACTTTCTAAAACTATTTGTATCTCTTGTTTTTCTTCCTCAGAAATTGGTTTCTTTGTAAAAACATAGACTTGAAATAAGTTAACCGCACCACCCTTCTGTTTTCTTGTCTTTCTCTTATTGCGCCGGTCGCGTCTAGACTTGGCCATTCTATTAAAGACTATGAAATATTACTATATAATGACACTTCCAGAGTCTTGGACAGAAGTCTGTTCGGCGCGGGCAGTTATTATGGGTCTAACTCGGTATGCCTTTCGCCGTGAATATACAGCTGCCAAGTTGGCGGCCGTTGGATTTACAAATATAGAGGTTGTTGAGGCATTTGACGGATTTCATGGAGATGTTGATGGAGCCCTAGATGCTCTTGGTGTTAAATTTAACCCAGGACTTCGTCCTGGACATAAGGGCTGTTCATATACAATGATGCGTGAATGGAAGCGCTTCTTAGATTCTGGGGATGAATATAGACTATTCTTTGAGGATGATTCACTTCCTCATCTTGACCTGGGAAAGGGTCTTGGTCAGCGCTTCTGGGACGCAACTCCAAAGGATTTTGATATATTATATATGGGAAATATGATGGGTAATAGCAATCCTGACCTTCAAGAAGCCAATCTTGTTGTTAAAGCTCCAACCTACTGTCTTCATGCCTATATATTAACTAAAAAAGGGGCACAACGCTTGTTTGACCTTGCGTCAGCTTATAATAAAAAAGGACATGCCTTGAATATGTTAGATATACAACTTGTTCAATGGCAGATGTCAGGCGAATTAAACTGGCAATGCTGGAATGGAACTGGGATTCCAAGATCATATCCAACATTTGATGGCGGCCTCCCTTGGCAACACTTCCAAGATATTATTACCCCTGAAAAAGATACTGGATTATTTTGGCAGAATATGCGGGTTG
>Ga0114958_10002946_pt1 | contig 12422 bp, 8 predicted proteins | sample C_130208_EF_Meta_FD_89577 | JGI IMG/M metagenome (GOLD analysis project Ga0114958, IMG submission 89577) | Freshwater microbial communities from Lake Croche, Canada to study carbon cycling - C_130208_EF_MetaG | ecosystem: Environmental > Aquatic > Freshwater > Lake | place: Lake Croche, Canada... | reverse complement strand
TGCAGGCGGAACGTAGCCCTGCGCCGTATCAGCACCACCTTCAAAGAAATGCTTTTCAACCTGCTTTAACAAGTACTGACGTGCACGGGGATCGGCCATATTGAGACGGTTCTCATTAATCAACATCGTTTGCTGCTTTAACCAGGCAGCCCATGCCTCTTTGGATACTTGATTCCAAATCTTTTTACCAAGGTCACCGGGAAGTGGAGCGAAATCCATTCCTTCAGCCTCTTTATTGAGCTTAATACATTGAACCATCCGTGCCATCTGTAATACCTTTCTAATTTTTCTTGTAGATCTGTCGTAGCTCTCTTATAAATCTCTTATAGATCTTTGGTTAATACCATGGACTTACGGTCCCAGTTATAAATTTCTTTTCTTTCTTCAGGCAAGTCATCCACTGTTGCCCGCTTGAAGCCGCGCTTCAAGAACCAGTGCTCTGTTCTAGTAGTCAGAACAAATAATTTTTTAATACCTTCTTGCTTGGCACGCATTTCTACCCGCTTGAGAAGGCGCTCGCCGTCACCAGAGCCTTGAACATCTGGATCAACCGCCAGACAGGCTAATTCACCAACGCCATTGGGGAAGGGGAACAGGGCGGCGCAACCGAACAGAACACGGTCATGCTCAATCACGGAGAAGCGTTGAATATCACGCTCGATCACGTCTTGACCGCGGGAAGCCAAAATACCCTCATCTTCGAGAGGCATCGTGAGTTGCAAAATACCACCGACATCATCTTGATTGGCTTCACGCAGGTTCTCAATATCGGATGAGGCCAGCATCATACCAATACCATCGTGGGTAAAGAGTTCTTCAAGCAAGGCGCCATCACGATTGCAGGGCAAGAAATGGACGCGGCTTACTCCAGAACGGATTGCTCTGCCCGAGATATTGAGCAAGCTCTTCATGCCAATATCCAGGGTGCTGTTCTCAACCATATAGTCTTGTAATTGAGGTAACGATAATTCAGTAATGAGATCACCTTCTGTGTCATACAGACCTTCATAAGGACTCAAGAAAATTAACTTATCCGCTTTGAGGGCCGCAGCGGTGGAGGCCGCGACATCTTCATAGGCCAGATTAAATGCTTGACCTGTAGGGGAGAAGCCTAGAGGCGAGAGTAAAACAATCTTGTTGCTATCTAAGGATTGACTAATAGAACCAGAGTCCACTTTGCGTACTAAACCAGTATGAATATAGTCAATCCCTTCCACAACACCTACTGGCATTGCAGTGATGAAATTCCCGGAGATCACAGAAATACGGGAACCTGCCATAGGAGTGTTTGGAAGACCACGACTAAACGCTGCCTCGATATCAAGACGCAATTCTCCAGCAGCCTCTTTGACACACTCTAATGCGGCAGCATCGGTAATACGGTAGTTATGGATCGAGCTTTTACCAAACTTACTTTTAATCTTGCGCAACATCAGTTGCTCTTCAATCTGGGGGCGAATGCCATGAACCAACACAATGCGCATGCCCATGGCATGCAACATGGCGATATCCTCAATTAGGTTCTCGAGGCCGATTTCTTGAACAAGCTCGCCCGCAAAGGCAATGACAAAGGTCTTTTCGCGGAAGCTGTGTATATAGGGGGCGACGTCGCGTAACCAGCCTACGAAGGGAAAGTTGGAGGTAGTTTCATCGGCATCAGAAGCCGAGTTTGGTGCATTTGTTGGCATAGTGAGAAAATTATAGGGTGCAAGAGCCTATAAACCAACAAAAACCCAAAGCAATTCCAAAGCCTGTGCCTGCTTCCAACACCCCCCGCAGGCTCGAAATCCGCTTTCCGGAAGAATTGCCGGTCTCTGGCCAGAGACAAATAATCAAAGATGCCCTGCAGAGCCATCAGGTGGTCATTGTCTGCGGAGAGACTGGTTCAGGTAAGACCACCCAGCTTCCCAAGATTTGTTTGGACCTAGGGCGTGGCACCATCAATGGCGGCAAGCTGATTGGCCATACTCAGCCACGGCGTATTGCAGCGACCGCTACAGCCAAAAGAATTGCGCAAGAACTTGGCTCGCCAATTGGGCAAGACGTTGGCTATCAAGTGCGCTTTGCTGACAAGACAAGCCAGACCGCCTCTATCAAGCTAATGACCGACGGTATCTTATTGGCAGAGACCCAGCGCGACCCTCAACTCAAAGCTTACGACACCCTCATCATCGATGAAGCGCACGAACGGAGTTTAAATATCGATTTTCTCTTGGGATATCTGCGGCAGTTACTCCCCAAGAGACCTGATCTCAAACTGATCATTACCTCGGCAACAATTGATGCCCAGCGTTTTGCTGAGCACTTTGCTATCAATGGCAAGATAGCGCCGGTGATTGAGGTGAGTGGTCGACTGTTTCCGGTGGAGCAGCGTTATTCACCGCTTGAGCCGGATGCCAAGCCCGACGGAAAAAAAGAATCTAAAGCTGTAAAGGAAATTTCGGATGCGGTTACGGAAGAAATTGCCAACCTTTGGCAAGAGGGTGCGGCAGGCGCGGGTGATGTCTTGGTCTTTTTACCAGGTGAGCGAGAGATTCGTGATTGCGCTGAAGCACTGCGTAAGGACCATATCTTGCAGCAGCGTTTTCATCCAGAGATTCTGAGTCTCTTTGCTCGTCAGTCGGTAGCAGAGCAAGAGCGGGTATTTAATCCTGGCAATGGGCGCCGCATTATTTTGACAACCAACGTTGCTGAAACTTCTTTAACTGTACCCAATATTCGGTATGTGATTGACAGTGGCTTGGCCAGAGTCAAGCGCTACTCTTACCGCAATAAAGTAGAGCAATTACAAATTGAGCCGATTTCTCAAGCGGCAGCCAATCAAAGAGCAGGGCGCTGTGGCCGTGTCTCAGACGGTATCTGTATTCGTTTATATAGTGAACTGGATTACCAAGGTCGCCCCAAATTTACCGATCCTGAAATATTGCGTAGTTCATTGGCAGCAGTCTTGCTGCGCATGAGCTCACTACGCTTACCGAAAATTCAGTATTTCCCATTCATTGATAAGCCGCTGGGGCGAGCCATTGCAGACGGTGTCCAACTCTTAGATGAATTGGGTGCTATCGAGTTGGATGACTCAGAAACAGGCGATGACAAAGATATCAATAACAGCTTTAAGCTCACAGCCATTGGTAAGCAACTAGCAGACTTGCCATTGGATCCGCGCATCGGTCGTATGTTGCTAGCGGCTAAAGAACAAAACGCTTTAAAAGAAGTCGCCATCATCGCATCCGCTTTAGCCACTCAGGATCCCCGCGATAGACCGATGGATCAGGCAGCGGCAGCAGATCAAGCCCATCTTCAATTTGCCGACGAACGTTCTGAGTTTCTGAGTTTTGTAAAACTGTGGAATTGGTATCAAGATGCTTTACAACATAAACACAGCAATCGTCAGCTGGAGAATTTATGTAAAAGTAAATTCTTATCCCCGCGACGCTTACGTGAATGGCGCGATGTACATGGACAGTTGCACACCATGCTCGGCGAGAAGGGCTGGAAAGAAAATGAACTTCCTGCTACGTACGAGCAAGTTCACCTCGCTCTATTAACAGGACTGTTAGGCTACGTTGCCAAAAAAGAAGAAGATGAAAAATCTCAGGATCGAAATAGCAAGACTGGTGGCTATGTGGGAGCCAGAGGGGTTCGTCCATTTATTTGGCCTGGCTCAACGATTGGCAAAAAAGCGGGTGCCTGGATCGTAGCGGGTGAACTGCAAGAGACCAATCGGATGTATGCCCGTACGATTGCAAAGATTGAGCCCCAATGGGTCGAGCAAGTGGCAGCCCACCGTCTCATTAAGTCATTAAGTGAGCCGTTTTGGGATAACCGCCAAGGTGAAGTGATGGCTTTTGAGCGGGGTACCTTATATGGTTTACCGATCTATCATGGTCGACGCGTGCGCTATGAGCCGCACAATCCAGATGAAGCCCGCGAATTATTTATCAGTCAAGCCTTAGTCCAAGAAGAATTGTTTGGGCGCATGGATAGCCCAGCACTGCAGCGAGAGACAGAAGCTGACGCCAAGAAAAAATACCCCGGGCTATTTCACTTCTTTTGGCATAACCGTCGCCTGATTAAAGAAATTGAAGCGCTGGAGCATCGCTCCCGCCGTCCCGATGTCTTGGTAGACGATGATCTGCTCTTTGCGTTCTATGAGTCACGTATTCCGAAGGAAGTTCGCAGTCGGGAGGAGCTGAAGTCTTGGCTTAAGAAAGAAGTTGATCTAGATAATCAACTGCGTCTTGAAAAAGCCGATTTAATGCGCCATGAAGCTGCTGGCATCACTGTGGACCGCTATCCAAAGAACATGATGGTAGGTGGCGCAGAGCTTAACTTGACCTATCACTTCGAACCCGGTAGCCCAAAGGATGGAGTGACCTTGGTGGTGCCGCTGACGCAACTCAATCAAGTAGATGGACGTCGTTGCGAATGGCTAGTACCAGGGATGTGTGAGGAGAAAGCACTTCTTCTCTTGAAATCACTCCCGCAAAAACTCAGACGGCATTGTGTACCACTACCGGATTACGCTAAGTCATTCCTAGAGCGCAAGTTAGAAGAAAAACAATTTGGAGTAGGGGATTTCTTAGACAGTCTGATTGGAGATATTCGCAAAGAGCGTGGTTTAGAAATCAAACGCACTGACTTTAGACCTGAATCATTACCTTTGCACTCCTCCATGAACTTCCGCCTGATTGATGAACATGGCCGTCAGCTGGAAGTGGAACGCAACTTAGTACGCTTACGTGCGGAATATGGTGAAACAGCGCGCAGTGCTTTTCAGGCGATTGCACAAGAAACGGCGCAGGCCGAACTGGGGGTTGAGCCAGTGCCTCGTCGTGATGGAACTCAGACCGCTATTGAGAAAGTCCATCAAGTTGAACAGGGCGGTTACCGTAGCTGGGAGTTTGGTGAGCTGCCAGAGACATTAGAAATTCAAAAAGGCAATAAAACCCTATTTGGATATCCTGCCTTGGTTGATCGTGGAGACTACTGTGACTTAGAAGTCTTTGACGATCTATTGGAGGCTCGCAAGCAACACCAATTCGGATTACGTCGCTTATTTGCTTTAAGTAACAAAGATACTTTGAAAGCATTGCAAAAACAGTTGCCGGGTATTCGGGAACTGGGCTTGTTGTTTATTAATGTGGGATCAGTAGATAGTCTGATAGAGCAGATTCTCAATGTAGCGCTAGAGCGCGCTTTTATGATTGATCCGCTACCAAACAACGCAGAGCAATTTGTTGAACGCGTACAGACAGGCAAAGCGCGCGTAGCTTTAATTGCACAAGAAATTGCACGACATGCACTAAACGCTCTGCAAGCTCATGCAGATTTACAGAAAAAAATAGCGCAAGCTAAGGCTGCTTCGCCAAGTGCTTATGCTGATATTCAAACCCAAATGCAAGGGTTGATCTTTCCTCAGTTCGTCGCGGATATTCCCTATGCGCAATTAGTGCATCTGCCACGTTACTTAAAAGCGATTGCCATGAGAATTGATAAGTTGCGGACGAACCCCAGTCGCGATGCACAATGTCAAAAAGATTGGGAATCCGTAGCGCGACCTTGGCAAAAGCGCTTGCAGGGGAATAAGGGTTCAGCCTCTTATGCAATGACGGATGACCCAGCATTGCAAGATTTCCGTTGGCAATTAGAGGAGCTCAGGGTGGCCTTATATGCTCAGGAACTCAAGACCCCAAGTCCAATGTCTCTAAAACGACTGGAAAAAGTTTTGGCTAGCTTGCGCTAGGTCAAATCCACTGTGCCATTGAGGATATTGGAGGGCAATCAAAGTCCCTCGATTGCTTACAATAGCAGGATGCATACATTTATTCAGATTAGAAGATTTCGCACTATTGCAACATCCTCTTTTTTTGCCTTGCTTTCAGTCAGTCACTTTGTGTTTGCACAAATGACCCCTGCCACTATTCAGGCTCCTGCAGCAAATCAGCCAAAGCTGGCGATTATTCTCAATTCAGGTGAAGCTTCCGTGAGCTTGATTGATATGCCGACACGTCAAGTAGTCAAGACGATACCGGTTGGTAAAGAGCCCCATCACTTAATGATGACTCCCGATCAAAAAACTTTACTGATTGCGAATGCGGCAGGGAATGATGTGGTGTTAATGAATCCAAGTACTGGCGAGTTAACGGGAAAAATTCCGAACATCATCGATCCCTACCAAATTGGGTATTCACCAAACCATAAATGGTTTGTTGCAAATGGCAATCGTTTGGATCGGGTAGATATTTATGCTGCCAATGGGGCTGATCTCAAATTGGCCAAAACAGTGAAGCTGGCGAAAACTCCAAGTCATATTGCATTTACTGCTGATAGCAAAACTGCCTTTATCACTTTGCAAGACTCTAGCGAATTGGCGGCAATCGATTTAGAAACTCAAAATGTACTGTGGGTCATGCCGACTGGCAAAGTTCCTGCCGGCTTATGGATGACACCGGGAGATCAGTACTTGTTGGTCGGTATTACTGGTGATGACTACGTGCAAGTGATTGATTGGAAGACACGTAAAGAAGTGAAACGTATCCCTACAGGTAAGGGCGCCCATAACTTCAGACCGCTGGGTGATAAGAAGCATCTATTTGTCAGCAACCGGATTGCATCTTCTATTAGCTTAATCAATATGCAGACCCTGGAAAAAGAGGGTGAAATCACCGGCTTGCCAGCAGGTCCAGATGATATGGAGATCACTCCTGATGGTAAAACGCTGTGGGTTACTTTTCGATTCTCTAAAAAAGTGGGCGTGATTGACATCCCTTCCATGAAGCTGATGACAGTCATCCCGGTGGGTAAGTCACCCCATGGTGTGTTCTTTTATCCGAGAGCCGCTTGGGAATAAGTATTCACCATGAAGTACCAGCAACTTATCTCTCTAACAACCACGCTTCTACTCGGCTGTTTTGCTTTTGGCACTAGCGCGCAATCAAGCTGTAATAAAACGGTTTACTTGAGCTTTGACACTGGCAATATGGCTGTGGCGAGCAAGGTCGCTGAGATTCTGAAGCGTCAAGATGTGAAAGCAACTTTCTTCTTATCTAATGAGAAAACCTATCGCGGTGATTTTGCTTTAGAGGATTCTTGGAAAGCCTATTGGCAAGAGCGGGCTAAAGAAGGGCACCATTTTGGCAGTCATACCTATGATCACATCTATTTTGTCAAAGATGGGCCTAAAGGCGAAGTCTTTGAGAAGCCACAGTTTGGTCCTAAAGCGGGCATGACTCTGCTCTATAACGAGGCGGCGATGTGCAAAGAGATTCGCAAGGTAGATCAGCGCTTTCAGGAGTTGACCAATCAGCCATTAGAAAGAATCTGGCGTGCTCCCGGTGGTAAAACTTCACCAGCGTTGATCCGTATGGGGGATATGTGTGGCTATCAACATATTGGCTGGACAGCTGCTGGCTTTTTGGGCGATGAGCTAAATTCGGACAGGCATCCCAATCACGTACTTTTGGATAAAGCGAGTCGGGATATCAAAGATGGCGATATCACTATGGCTCACTTGGGTATTTGGTCCAGAAAAGATCCCTGGGCACCTGCGGTATTGGAGCAATTGATTGTGAATCTAAAAAATCGGGGTTTTTGCTTTGGTTTATTGCCTAAAGCACCCATCAATGAACCCCTGTCACCCAAAAATTCTGTACTTCAGTCAAAATAAAGCATGGATTTCAGTTCTATCACTTCAATACTCTCAAGCGCTTACGGTAGCGTTCAGGAATTCCTTTTTGCCAATTTGCTAGGTCCTCTCCTCTATCAATTGGATTTGATGTCTTGGGCGGAAGATGTATTCGATGGTATCGATTGGTTTTTATTTGGTTGTATCCAGATTATATTGATTGTTGTCGTACTGAGAACCTGGGAGCGTTTCACTCCAGCAGAAACGCAAGAGCGCTTTGCAAAAGTCAGTAGGGCAGATCTTTTCTATACCCTGTTTCATCGCCTAGGTATTTTTCATGGCTTGATCTTTATTGCGCTATCGGGATTCTTTTTTGAAATCGATTCCATCTTGCATGATTTTCGTTTCGATCGTTTCAACGTGGAATCCTGGTGGCCTGGCGTTACCTCAATTCCAGTAGTAAGTTTCCTGATCTACTTGGTTCTGCTGGACTTTGTAGATTACCTCTACCATCGCGCCTCACATACTTTCAATTGGTGGTGGCAATTACATGCACTGCACCATAGCCAGACAGTCATGACGGCTTGGTCAGATAACCGCAATCATTTTTTGGATGACACCATGCGCGCTATGGTGATGGCTTTCTTTGCCTTGCTCTTCGGAGTCTCTCCAGGTCAGTTTGTCATGTTGATTGCATTGAGTCAATTTATTCAAAGCTGGCAACATGCCAATATCAAAGTCCATTTAGGTAGCGCAAAGTATTTCCTAATTTCTCCGCTCTATCACCGTATGCACCATGCAGTGGGTTATGGCCATGAGGCCATCGGCAAGCCGGGTGTTCTCGGAGGGTGTAATTTTGGAATTTTATTTCCCTGGTGGGATATGGCGTTTAGAACAGCGATATTTCCTAAAGAGGTCTATCCTACAGGGGTGAGAAACTTCACTGCTTCGCAGAATATTCTCACTCAGCAATGGCAGGGTCTTGTCAATGCAGCCAAAGAGTTCATACCAAAGTAAACATACGTAGGCGTATTTACAGAGTATGAAAGAGGAGTTTTATGGTCGGATTGCAGCAGGTATTTAAATCATTTGGTTTGGCATTAGTTGGAACAATGCATCCAAGAATGTTGTGGCTGAGCTTACGACCATTTTTGATTGTTTCTATTTTATGGGGTTGCCTGATCTGGCTCACCTGGACTCCTGCATTAGCTATGCTGAGTGAGTTTCTCACCAACTCCGTATTTACCAACTGGATACAAGAGGGTCTGATTTGGGCCGGCTTTGAGAACGCTAGAGCGTGGATAGCACCATTATTTTTTGTCATGCTCATCATTCCCCTCATCACGATTAGCTTGCTGGTACTGATTGCCTTTTCTACTGTGCCTGCCATTGTCAACATCGTCATCAGACAAGCGCATTACCAAGATCTGGAATGCAAGCGGGGCGGTGGTTTATTGGGTAGCTTGATTTATACCTTGTGGTCTGCCTTGATTTGTCTGGCATTAGTTATGCTGACATTGCCGGTATGGTGGGTTCCTCCCTTGGTAGCGGTATTGCCGCCACTGCTTTGGGGATGGTTGACAATGCGCCTCATGTCTTATGATGTGCTTGCGAAACATGCCAGCGTTGATGAGCGCGATCAGTTGCTAGAAAAATATCGTTGGCCTTTGCTGTGGATGGGCATCGTCTCTGGAATGCTCGGCGCAGTACCTACTTTCTTCTGGGCTACCTCTGCATTGGCTTTGGTCTTATTCCCAATAGTGAGCTTTGTAGCACTGTGGATTTATTCTTTAATCTTTGTCTTCGCAGCGCTATGGTTTAGCCACTTCTTATTGGATTCTTTAAAAGAATTACGACAAGACGAATTAGATAAAGCCCTAACTGTGCAATCGCGAGTTGTTGATGTTGAACTTCCGCATCATCGTTAATACGATGGCTAATGAAATGAGTGATGTAATGAAAAAAGTAGAGATAGACGTACCCCAAGAGGTATCCACCGCAGCACAACGCCGCTTTGGTTTGATCGTGATTGGTGATGAGATCTTGTCTGGTCGACGTCAAGATAAACATATGGCTAGCTTGATTGAGCTTCTCAATGAGCGGGGTTTGAGCCTGGCATGGGCCAAGTACGTAGCAGATGATCCTGAACAGATTACTGCAACCCTGAAAGCCAGTTTTGCTAGCGGAGATGTGGTCTTTAGTACCGGCGGTATTGGTGCAACTCCAGATGATCACACGCGTCAATGCGCCGCATTAGCACTGGGAACTAAAACCGAATTACATCCCACCGCTCAAGAACTCATTGCCGGGCGCATTCAGTCGATGGCAGAGGGTGATCCGATTAAGGCAGATTTAAATACACCAGAGAATCAGCACCGTTTCAAGATGGGTGAGTTTCCCCTGGGTAGCGACATCATCCCTAATCCCTATAACCAAATTCCGGGCTTTCGGATTCAAGAACATCACTTTGTTCCCGGCTTTCCGGTGATGGCTGGACCGATGATGGCGTGGTGTCTCGATACCTATTACAAAGATCTTTTTCATCAAGAGAACAAGGCAGAGCAGAGTTTTATTGTGCCCAAGGGGATTGAGTCGACCTTGACCCCGTTAATGGAGCGCATAGAGGCGAACTTTCCTGGTGTGAAGGTATTTAGTCTGCCCTCTGTTGGGGATGCTAGTAAGGGCGGGGTTTATGCGCAGCGTCACATCGAACTGGGTATTAAGGGGAATGCTAATTTACTAGAAAGTGCTTGGATTGCCCTCAGGACGGGCACCCAAGCACTGGGTTATGAAATTCACGATATCAGTTAAATATTTACAAATACTATTTGCACCAAATAAGTGCAAATAGGGGATTTGGGGACGATTTCTAAGAGAAACGAGCACTTAATTAGTGCAATAATAAAGCTTCCCATTTGTTTGCTTCAGTAAATTACATACATCCAATAGGCATGTTTGCTGCCTGGAATGAACAAGGGTGTATGCCTTGAGTTTGAATTCCGAATTTAGTTAATAGAGGAGATTTGCATGACGAAGACCGTCGCTGATGTGATGAAGTTGGTTAAAGAGAAAGAATGTACTTTCGTTGATTTTCGCTTTGTGGATACAAAGGGTAAAGAGCAACACACGACAGTTCCCATTTCTGCTTTTGACGAAGACAAATTTGAGAGTGGTCATGCCTTTGATGGTTCCTCTATCGCTGGCTGGAAGGGTATTGAGGCATCTGATATGTTGCTCAAACCAGATCCAACGGCTGCTTACATCGACCCATTCTATGAAGAGCCAACTTTAGTATTAACCTGCGATGTAATCGAGCCTGCTGATGGAAAAGGTTACGATCGTGACCCACGCTCTATTGCAAAACGCGCTGAAGCCTATTTGAAGAGTACCGGCTTAGGTGATGCTGCTTACTTTGGTCCAGAGCCAGAGTTCTTTATTTTTGACGGCGTGCGTTGGGGTGCCGATATGCAGGGCTGCTTCGTGAAGATTGATTCCGAAGAAGCGCCATGGTCATCTGGTGCTGAGATTGAAGGTGGTAATACTGGTCACCGTCCAGGAAAAAAAGGCGGTTATTTCCCAGTTTCTCCAGTAGATTCATTCCACGACATGCGTTCTGAAATGTGTTTGATTCTTGAGTCATTAGGCATTCCAGTAGAAGTGCATCACCATGAAGTTGCTGGTCAAGGCCAAAACGAATTGGGAACCAAGTTCAGTACATTAGTACAACGCGCTGACTGGACTATCTGGCAGAAATACGTTGTTCATAACGTTGCCCATGCTTATGGCAAGACAGCTACCTTTATGCCTAAGCCAGTAGTTGGCGATAACGGTTCGGGTATGCACGTTCACCAATCTGTTTGGAAGAATGGTGAGAACTTGTTTGCTGGTAATGGTTATGCTGGTTTGTCAGAGTTTGCTCTGTTCTATATCGGCGGCATCATCAAGCACGCGAAAGCATTGAATGCGATTACTAACCCGGGTACTAACTCCTACAAGCGTTTAGTGCCAGGCTTTGAGGCTCCCGTGAAATTGGCTTACTCAGCACGTAACCGTTCTGCTTCTATTCGTATTCCACACGTTCCTAATCCGAAGGGCCGTCGTATCGAAACCCGTTTCCCAGATCCTTTGGCCAATCCTTACTTGGCATTCTCTGCCTTGTTGATGGCTGGTTTGGATGGCGTGCAAAACAAGATTCATCCAGGCGAAGCGGCTGACAAGAATTTGTATGACTTGCCACCAGAAGAAGATGCCAAGATCCCAACAGTTTGCGCCAGCTTGGAAGAAGCTTTGGATGCATTGAAGAATGATCACGAGTTCTTGACTCGCGGTGGAGTATTTACTGAGTCTATGTTAGATGCCTATATCAATTTGAAGATGGAAGATGTCACACGTTTCCGTATGACAACCCATCCAATCGAATTTGATATGTACTACTCCCTATAAGCGAAGGAGAAGACTTGAGCGCAGGTCTGTTGCGCAATTCGTTCAAGGGAGCAGCTTCGGCTGCTCCTTTTTTTCCGACATTGCTTGATCAGATGCCGAATGCCATTGTGGTATTTGAGGCGGAGAGCCAACAATTGGTGTATGCGAACCCGGCTGCTGAGTCAGCACTGGATCTCTCGCGTAAATCTCTTGAGGGTCAAACTGTGCAGGATTTATTTGGTGGTACAGGTGCATTAAATGACATGATTACTGAGGTAAAACTTGGGCATGTAGCAGCACAGCGTCAAGAAATGGTTTTACATTCGTTACCAGGAAGTATTCATCAAGGTTCGATCCCGGCGCATGTGGTTGT
>Ga0114958_10002942_pt1 | contig 12439 bp, 7 predicted proteins | sample C_130208_EF_Meta_FD_89577 | JGI IMG/M metagenome (GOLD analysis project Ga0114958, IMG submission 89577) | Freshwater microbial communities from Lake Croche, Canada to study carbon cycling - C_130208_EF_MetaG | ecosystem: Environmental > Aquatic > Freshwater > Lake | place: Lake Croche, Canada... | reverse complement strand
GCGAGCTTGTCGGCGGTCTCGAACTGACCGGTTTCCACCAGCGCTTCAAGCTTGCCAAGGCTGGCCTCCTTGAAACGCGACATCCCGGGAATGGTCTCGATCGCGTTGTTGAAAATCTTCAGGGCGTCCTCGGGCTTCTTGCGGGCCAGCGCCACCTGACCAAGACCGACCGGTCCTGCATCGGAGAAGGAAGAATCCGAGTAACGGTCCTTGAGGCGCTGGAACATCGCCTGGGCTTCATCAAGCTTGCCGCCTTTCAGCAGGATGTCCCCCACGACTGCCAGCAGCATCGGGCTCAGCGCTGCCGGATCGGCGGTATTGCTCGCGATGCCCTTGAGGTAGAGATCGGAGCGGTCACTGCGTTTCAGCGCCTGGGCGAGACGGGCGCGGGCGTAATAGATCCGGGCGTTGGTGGTGGCATTCGTGCTCTTCTCCGTCACCTTGTTCAGAAGATCCACCAGTTGCTTGTCGAACGCCTCGATATCCACCTCGGCGGGCTTGATCTTGCGTGGGACGAAGCTTTTCACCAGCTCGTCGATCAACTGCTCGACCAGCTCCGAGGCGGGATTTCCCATCTCCGCCCTCAGCGTATCGGCGATCAACTGCGTGCTTTCCTCCGCCTTGCCCATGCGGGCCAGCGCCTTGCTGATCCACCCGATGCTGGTCAGGATCATGTTGCTCTTGGGATACTTCTTGATGAAATCGGAATGGAGATCCGCAATTGCCTGCCAGTCCTTCCGGTCCTGAAGAATCTGCGTCGCGGAATCGAGCGCATACTGGATCACGTCCTCGGGACTCTCCGAGTACATCGCCTTCTTGTAGGCCTCCAACGCGATGGCGCTGGGATCCACTCCCTTGTCCGGGTCCGCCTTCATCTTCTTGGCGGTATCGGCGAGCAGGCTGTAGATCGATCCGGCAGCGAGGTCCGTGGGATGCACCTGCATGAATCCATCGAGGTCACGCACGATCTTCTCCGGTGCCACGGTCTTGTCGTTCGAGTCGATGAACGCGAGTCGGTAAATCACATCACCCGTGTAGCGACCATTGGGGAAGCGCTTCAGGTAATCATTCCCGGCCACGAGGGTTGGCTTATACTGATTGGTCAGGAAATTCGCCATGACCACATAATACAGCGCGGTCTCGACCATTTCGCTGTTCGGGAAGTTCTTCACAAAGGCCGAGAGAAGGCCCGCCGACCCCGTGAAGTCGCCAGTCTGGAACTTGGCAACGCCGAGGTAGAAATTGTAGCGGTCGATGGTGGGCGACTGGGGAAAACGCTTGATGAGATCCCCATACCACTCCCCGACAGCCGCCCAATCGCCCTTTTGAACAATGATCTCTCCGGCGAGCAAGGCCACCTGCTCGGCGTTGTCGGCGTCCGGATACTTCTGCAGGTAACGCTTGCCGAGGATGAGGAGTTGCTCGGTATTTTTGAGTTCGTTGTAGAGCACCACTTCCGCAAACGCCGCCGATTTGGCATCGGGCGCAGTCTCATACTTGGTGCGCATCGTCTTGAAGCAGACAAGTGCTTCCTCACGACGTTCGAGATAGTAAAGGCAACGTCCGCGACGCATCAGGATCGCGGAATCGAGGTCGGTCTTGGCTTCGATCGCGGTGAGGGCCGTCTGGTTCTGCTCGAGCGCGGCCTTGTAATTGGCCAGAAACTCTCCGGCGTTGGAGTGCTGCTCGATGGGCTTACTCGCCTCGCTTTTCACCTTAGCCTCAAGCAGGGCGATTTCCTTGCCCATGCGTTCGATCGAGGCGCGCTGGACGGCGAGGACCTCACTCGCAGGAGGGATCGCGCGATAAATCGCCAGGGCCGACGCATACTGCTGCTTGCCGACGAGTTCGTCGGCGCGAACAATGACCTGATTGACATACCACGCCATGGCATCGCGGACACCTTCCGAATTCACGAGACGGTCGAGGTAGGAGTTCAGGTCGTTGAGCTTGCCGGTGTCGGCGAGCAGCCCGATGACCTGCACGGCGGCACCGGTCTGCGTCGGCGACGTCACATCGGACCCCATCAGGCTGCGGAAGACTTTCAGGGCATCCTCCGGCTTGCCCATTTCGGTGTAGAGTTCACCGAGGTTGAGCCCGGCTTCGGCGCGCATCTTCGGATCGAGAGCCGCTCTCGAGAGTGCCTCAATCGCCCGATCCTTCTTCTCTGGCGTGCCTTGATCGATACAGGCGCGGCCAATCCCCAGGTAACAGCGGCTGGTGTATTCGCTCTTTGGAAAGCGCTTCAAGCAATCGGTAAAGGCCTCTTCCGCCTCGGCCGACTTCTTGTTGAGCAGATGGGCGAGCCCGATGTTGAAATAGAGCATCTCATACGGTGCCTCCTTCCGGGTTCCAAGTACCTTGAGAAGCTCGTTGATCTTCGCGACCGCAAGGTCGTAGTTCTTGGCGACGAAAGCAGCCTGAGCCGCATCGAAAATGCGGGTGAACGTGAGGGGCGTCACCACGGCTGCGGCCGTTGCCTCTGGCGCGGCAGGCGCGGCAGGCGCGGCAGGAGCCGCCGGGGCTCCCGCTGGCTTTGCGGGCTTCGGCTTCTGCTGAGCCATCGCCTGGCCTCCCATCAGGCAGACCATTGCCACGATGAGGGGAGCGTGCACGCCACGCCTAGGTTGTTTGGGGGTTAGAAAGGACATGCTGGTAGGCGGTCTGGTTTTTTCATGGCTGCGCAACTTGTCAAGTTGAAGAGACACCTGAGGAAGCTACACCCTCAAGAATCTAGCTCTAGAAGGTTTTGGGGACAAGTTTGTGGAATTCCATCACGGCGCTCTCGCTGACGAATTCCAGACCGTTCCTCAAGCATCAAAGCGGCGAGCGTGATGGAACCCTGTCGGTCTGAATCGGCCTCCGTCCAGCCCAAACGACGGCAGACCCGCTGATCGCGATCTAACATTCCGGCCGAAACGTCCCAAGTCCTCGACCAGCAATGAGGAACAAAAACAAACCGGAGATTTCACCGAGAGAATTTTGATCCGATCCGACCGCTCGGCACTGAGCCCGACCATTTCAGGCGCAATCAAAGACGGGAACGCACCCCCGCGAAGTCACCATCAACCTGACGCTGGTGCCTGCGGATTTTCAGCGGGAACTCCTCCGAGCAAGGTCGATGCGCTGTCGCCGTTCTGACGCGTCTGGCCGGTGTCCCGTCGATTGGTCCCGGGCCCGTCGGGAATCGGACGGACTCAGGGAGGCCCCGGAGCGATGACTTTTCGGTCATCGGGGGGTTTTTGGCATTGCCTGATAATCAGGAAGTGTTGCACATTCCGCCTAGGCGCGGAAGGGTTTTTCAGATGCAGAACTCCTGACCGGGCGATGGGTCCATTTTCCTCAGGCAAGCATTGTGTCGAAATCCTTCAAGGTCGTGATCGCATGTGGGGGCACCGGTGGCCACCTGTTCCCTGGAATCGCCGTGGCCGAGATCCTCCAAGCCCGCGGACATGAGCCGTTGCTGCTGATTTCCCAGAAGAAGGTCGATCGCGAGGCGTCCGCGAAATATCACGGCCTCAACTTCGAGGCCATCACCGCAGTGGCCAAACCGAAGACCTTTTCCCCGAAGATGCTGCCCTTCCTCTGGCGGCTTTGGAAAACAACGCGCAAGTGCAAGCGGCTGTTGAAGCATTTTGATGCGGACGCGGTGCTGGGCATGGGCGGCTTCACCTCGCTGCCCCCGGTTCTCGCCGGACACCGACTGGGACTGAAGACTTTCGTCCACGACTCCAACGCGCGACCCGGTCGCGCGAACGTCCTGACCAGCCGCTTCTGCAACCAGGTGTTCCTCGGCGTGGAGGCCGCACGACCGTACTTTCAGCAGAGCGAAATCGTCATCACCGGCACCCCGGTGCGCGATGAAATGGTCAAGCTGCCTTCGCGCGCGGAAGGTGCCGAAGCCTTCCGGCTCGACCCCGCCAAACCCGTGCTGCTGGTGATGGGCGGCAGTCAGGGCGCGAAACGCCTCAACGATCTGGCCGCCGAAAGCGCCGCGCTCTTTCCCGTCGACCTCCAGATCCTCCACATCGCCGGCACTGCCGATCTCGAACGCGTCCAAACCACCGTCGGCAATCGCGCCAACTACCGCGTCGTCGGATTCTGCGACAAGATGGCCCTCGCCTACGCCGCGTCCGATCTGATCATCGCCCGCTCCGGTGCCTCCAGTCTCACGGAAATCGCCCACGCAGGGCTGCCCTCGATCCTCGTCCCCTACCCCCATGCCGCCGACGACCATCAGACAAAAAACGCTGTCGTTTTCGCCGACGCGGGCGCGGCTGAACTGGCGCAGGAACGCGACCTCGACGCCGCATCGTTCGTCAAGCTGGCCTCCGGTATCCTGAACGACTTGCAAACTCACGGGCGGATGGCAAAAGCCGCGCGCGAACTCGACGTGCCCGACGCCTCAGTGCGGATCTGCGACGCGATCGAAGCGACCCTTTCCTGAAATGAACGACCTCAGTCAGCGCCTGACCGACCGCAGCCAACCGCTGCACATCCACCTCATCGGCGTGGCTGGATCCGGGATGAGCGGACTCGCGCTGCTGCTTCTCGGAATGGGCCACAAGGTCAGTGGCTCGGATCGCGTGACTACGGAGGAAACCGAGCGCATGCAACAGGTCGGCCTGCACTTTTCCTCGCCCCACACCGCCGAGGCGGTCCGTGGCGCGGATCTGGTCGTTTTCTCCTCCGCCATCCGTCCGGAAAACCCGGCTTATGCCGCAGCGCAAGCCGCCGGGATTCGCTTGCTGCGCCGCGCCGAATGCCTCGCCGCCATCCTTCACACCAGGAAGGGCATCATCATTTCCGGCACTCACGGCAAGACCACCACCTCGGCGATGACCGCCCACATCCTCCGCGAAGCACATCTTTTTCCCAGCCACTATGTCGGCGCGGAAATCCCGATCCTCGGTGCAAACGCGAAGTGGTCGGAAGAGGGCGATTTCATGGTTGCTGAGGGTGATGAAAGCGATGGCACGCTGGCGCTCTATCATCCCGAACACGCCATCGTGCTGAACATTGAAGCCGAGCATCTCGACTACTATCGCGACCTCGACCACATCCGTGAGGTCTTCGCGAAGCTGTTGTCGCAGACGTGCGGACGCATCGTCTACTGCAAAGAGGACCCTGTCGCCGCCGAGCTCTGCGGCCCTCGTGAAAACGCGGTCTCCTATGGCTGGAACGATGCTGACTACGTCGCGTCCGATCTGCGCGAACTTCGCGGCTCGAGCGCCTTCGCCGTCGTGCGGCGCGGTACAGTGCTGGGCGATGTCGAACTCGGCATTCCCGGCCGCCACAATGTCCTCAACGCCCTCGGCGCGATCGCGCTGGCCGACGGTTGCGGTGCTGACTTCTCGCTGATTGCCCGGGCACTTTCGTCGTTCGCCGGGGCCAAGCGCCGCTTCGAAACCAAATACCTCTCCTCGCGCATCCGCATCATCGACGACTATGGCCATCATCCCTCCGAGCTCGCCGCCACGCTCCAGACGGCGCGCTCTCTGAAACCGGGTCGCGTGGTCGTGCTCTTCCAGCCGCACCGCTACTCGCGCACCCAGGCCCTCGCCGATGATTTCGGAAAAGCCCTTCAGGCCGCCGACCGGGTCTTCGTCACCTCCGTTTATGCCGCCAGCGAACGTCCGATTCAAGGCATCAGTGGCGAGACGATCGTCGAGGCTGTTAGAAAGCACGGCGATATCAAGGTCACGTCGGTGCCGGATCTTTCCACCGCCCATCACGCCGTCGGCAACGCGCTCGAAGACGGCGACCTGCTCATCACCCTAGGCGCCGGAAACGTCCACGAGGCGGGCACGAAGATCGCCCGCGATCTGAAGACGCTCGATGAAATGCTCGCTCTCGTTCCCAAAGGCGGCATCGACGGCAAGCTCTACGAACCGATGCGCCGCCACACGACCCTGCTCGTCGGCGGGCCCGCCCAGTTCTGGCTCGAGCCACATACCTTCGAAGCCTTCGCCGCACTCGTGAACTACTGCAGGGACCGTAGTATCGCGGTCCGCGTCGTCGGCCGTGGGTCGAATCTCCTCGTTCGCGACGGCGGCATCCGCGGTGCGGTCATTCATCCAAACGGCGGTGTCTTTTCCGAAGTGAAGGTCGTCGACGGACTACTCGTCGCAGGAGCAGGCGTGCGGCTGAAGAAGCTCGCCAGCACCGCAGGCGACGCAGGCATCGGCGGCTTCGAGTGGATGGAAGGCATTCCCGGCAATGTCGGTGGCGCCCTTCGCATGAACGCCGGCGCGATGGGCGTGGAAACCTTCGATCAGGTCTTCAGCGTGACCTTCCTCGACGAGGACGGCGAGATCCGCACCCGCAGCCGGGAGGAAATCGTCGCTCATTACCGGAACGTTCCCGACCTCCGGAGAAACTTCGCGCTGCAAGCTGTGTTCCGTGGTCAGCCCGATAGCGCCGAGCACATCAAACAACGCTGGGACGCCTCTCGCGCCAAACGCCGTGTCTCCCAACCCATCGCCGCCAGCGCCGGCTGCATGTTCAAGAATCCCGATTCCACCCCGGCCGGAAAATTGGTCGATGAGCTCGGCTTGAAGGGCTCATCAAACGGCAAGGCCGCCGTCTCCGGTATCCACGGCAACTTCATCGTCAACTCCGGCGGCGCTTCGGCAAGCGACGTGCTTGGCCTGATCGAATCCATCCGCGTGACCGCCCGTGAACGCCGCAACATCGAACTCGAAACCGAGGTCAAGATCCTCGGCGACGACGAATTCACCTTCTGACCCATGATTGATCCCACCCTTCTCATCGTCGTCCTCATGGGCGGCCCCGGCTCCGAGCGCGAGGTCTCCCTGGCCTCCGGAAAGGCCGTGCTCAAGGCCCTCCTGGAACGTGGTCTGAACGCAGTCGGCGTCGACGTGACCGACAAGGAAATCGACCTGCCTGCAGGCACGGGCCTCGCCTTCAACGTCATTCACGGCACCTTCGGCGAGGATGGTCAGCTTCAGGACCTCCTTGAAGCGAAAGGCATTCCCTACACCGGAGCAGGAGCCGCCAGCAGCCGCCTCGCCTTTGATAAAAATCTCGCGAAAGCCCGTTTCCTTTCCCACCACGTCCCGACCCCGCTCGCGGAAATCATCGACGTTTCCTCCGGCGTGAGGCTGCCCGAAATGCCCGCGCCCTTCGTGGTGAAACCTCCGCGCGAGGGATCAAGCGTCGGCGTCCACATCGTCCGCGACCAGTCCGCGGCCATGGCCGCGATGGAGGATGCCGCCCGCTACGGCAATGACATCCTCGTCGAGCAGTTCATCGAAGGAAAGGAACTCACCGTCGGCATCTTCGACGATACCGCCCTGCCCATCGTCCACATCGCACCGCGCTCTGGGTTCTATGACATGTCGAACAAATACCCGTGGCTCAGCGGTGGCGTCGGCAGCGACTATTATTGCCCGGCCGATCTCGACGAGGAAACAACTCGCGCCGTGCAATCCGCCGCGCTGGCCGCCCACCGCTCGCTCGGCATCGAGATCTACTCGCGCGTCGATGTCCTCCTCGACGCGCAGAACCGTCCCTTCGTGCTCGAAGCCAACACCATCCCAGGCATGACCGAGACCAGCCTACTGCCGAAGTCCGCCGCCGCACACGGCATTCCTTTCCCTGACCTCTGCATCCGCATTGCGGAAATCTCGCTGAGCCTCCGCACGAACGTCTGACCCCGACCGCCATGTTCAAACGCCGCACCAGCAACTCCCGCCAAAGTGGCCGCATGAAGCGCCTCGAAGTACGCGTCATGTCGCCACGCATCGCCTGGTTCGGGCTCCTCAAGGTCTGCGGTCGAGGCGCGAAATGCACGCTCTTCCTCGCATTGGCCGGAGCCGCCGGATGGGGCGCCTGGCTCGGCATCCAGCGCACCTTTCTCCACAACCCGGAGTTCCAGCTCCGCCTCGTGCAGCTCAATCCAAACGAAGCCCTCGATGAGGCCGATGTCGTCAAAACCGCCTCGATCGATCTGCGGGCGAACCTTTTCGCACTAAGCACCGACACCATTCGCGATCGGCTGGCGGCCCGACCAGAGATCTCCGATGTCAGCGTCGAGCGCCGCCTGCCTTCGACCCTCTCAGTCCAAGTCAAGGCCCGCACGCCACGGGCCTGGATCGCCCCGACTGGCGCTGACACCACCACGGTCCGACGTCAGGGCGGCCTGCTGGTGGACCCCACCGGCTTCGTCTATCCTTGTCCATCGCTCCAATGGGAAGTGGCACGCGACCTTCCCGTGATCCTCGTGCCCACCACTGGCGAGGGAAAGGCCCTCGTGGCCGGCAGCGCCTCCACTCATCCGGAGTTGCAACGGGCGTTGCGCCTTCTCAGTGTCGCGATCGAGTCTGACCCCGAGGCCACGCGCTGGATCGACCGCATCGAGCAGCCCAACCTCTGGTCGCTACAACTCGTCACCCGCAGCGGCACCGTCGCCACCATCGGCTTCAGCGATCAGCAACGGCAGATCACCGACCTCGCCACCGCCATCGATCACGCGTCGCGCCGCGGATACGGCATCGCCACCATCAATCTCATTCCAGAGCGAAACATCCCGATCACCACCCATGACGACGCCCCGCCTCCGCGCGCAGTGCCTGTTCCGGAACCCACGAATCAGGAAATCCGTCATGATCGCCGCTCCAAGGATTTGAAATCACTTCTCAACCGAGGCTAACCACCCGCCCATCTGTTAGTCATGGCACGCACCAAAATTCACGTCGGACTCGAAATCGGAACCAGCAAGACCTGCATGGTCGTAGGCGAGGTGAAATCCGATGGCGGGGTCAAGATCCTCGGCGTGGGGCTCACCAAATCCGCCGGCGTCCGCAAGGGAGAAATCTACGACTTCCCCCAGGTGCGTGCCTGCGTGAAGGATGCCCTCGTGAAGGCCGAGGATGCCAGCGATGTCGAGATCGGCAGCATCTTCCTCTCCGTCACCGGCTCCCACTTCGTCGGCGAGAACAACATCGGGACATTCAGGCTTCCGGAAGGCGAAAAACAAGTCGCTCCCGAGCACGTCGAAGAGGCGAAGAACATCGCCCGTGAAGTGCACATCCCGCCGGACCATGTCCATCTCCACAGCATCGTCCGCCAGTTCAGGCTCGACGGACTCGAACAGGCCACCAGCCCGATCGGACTTTTCGGCCGCACCGTAGAAGCGGATTTCCATATCGTTCACGGCATCGGCACCCGCATCCAGAACAGCATCAAGTGCGTCCGTGAAATGCCGCTCGACGTCGATGACGTCGTATTCGCTCCGATCGCCGTGGCGCAGGTCGCGCTTTCCCGCGATGATCGTGAACGCGGCGCCCTCGTCATCGACATCGGTGGCGGCACCACTGATTACGCACTCTACTTCAACGGCGCCATCGCTGCCTCCGGCTGCATCCCCGTCGGTGGCGACCACGTGACGAACGACATCCACCTCGTCACTGGATTGCCGTTCACAAAAGCCGAAAGCCTGAAGATCAAGGAAGGCGACGCCTCCGCCGATCCGGCCCGGTCGGTCGGATCCGTGAAGGTGGTCGACGAGAAAGGTTTCGCCGAAGCCGAAGTCCGCCGCCAGGTCCTCAACGAAGTTATCCGCCAGCGCCTGGAGGAAACCCTCCACCTGGTGAAACGCCGCTTGCCGGAAGGCGCGGTCGAACGGATCGGCACCGGCATCTTCCTCTCCGGCGGGACCAGCCTGATGCGCGGCTTCGGTGAACTCGCCTTCGACGTCTTCGGACGCGACATCTACCGACCGGAACCCCCGGAACTCAGCGGCGTGCAGTCCAGCTTCAAGGATCCCCAGTACACCACCGCCCTCGGACTCATCCGCTATGCGCAGATCCTCGACGCCGAGCGTGTGAAATCCCCCGGCTGCCTCGGCCGCATCGGCCGCGCCCTCTGGCCCTTCGGCCGTTGATTCGATCACCCACTTCCACCCCAAATTCCCCGAGTATGATTTCCTACAGTCGCGAACAACAAAACATGATCCCCACCTCGTCCGTGAAAATCGTCGGACTTGGTGGCGCCGGTGCCAACATGCTCGAACGTGTGGCTCTCGATGGTCTGGACGGTGCCGAGCTGCTCGCCCTCAACACCGACCTCCGCACGCTTTCCGGTTGCGTCGCGAACGAAAAAATCCAGCTTGGCCGCAACCTCACCAAAGGCCTCGGTGCCGGCGGTGATCCGGAACTCGGCCAGCAGGCGATGCTCGAATCCGAATCCGAAGTCCGCGCCGCCCTCAAGGGCCGTCGGATCGTCTTCATTTGTGTCGGCCTCGGCGGTGGCACCGGCTCCGGCGCCGCCCCGATCCTCACCCGCATTGCCCGTGAGGAAGGCGCCTTCGTCGTCGTCTTCGCCACCATGCCCTTCGCCTTCGAAGGCCTGCGCCGCCGCGAGCAAGCGGAGATCGCGCTGAACGAACTGGCCGTGCTTTCCAACGCGCTCGTCACCTTCGACAACAACCGCATGGGCGAGCTCGTCCTCGCCAAGCAAGGCATCCACGAAGCCTTCTCCGCCGCCGACAAGATGATCTGTGAATCAATCAAGGCCGTCATCCGCCTCGTGGTCCGCCCCGGACTGATCAACGTCGGGCTCGACGACCTGATGAGCGCCCTGCGCACGAATCGCTCGCGCTGCCTCTTTGGTTCCGGCCTTGCCAGCGGCAAGGATCGCGCCGCCCGCGCCCTCCGCAACGCCCTTTCCAGCCCGCTGCTCGACCAAGGAGCACTCCTCAAGGAAGCCCGCACCGTCCTCGTCCACCTCAGCGGCGGCGAGGATCTCACGCTTTATGAAATCGAGCTGCTGATGAAGAGCCTCCAGAAATACGTGCCCGAACAGGCGCACGTTCTGTTCGGCGCAGCCATCGATCCGTCGATGGGAGAAAACCTCAGCATCACCCTGATCAGCGCCCTGCCCGAGGACTCGCTCGCCGTCGCCTCCCGCGATTCACTCAGCCGCGGGGAAACCGAAGACTCCATCCTCGCGCCGAGCGAAAGCTATGCCGCGCCCTCGGCGAATGACTTCCCCATCGAACCTCCGCCACTTCCCAAACCCGCCCCGGAGAAGACACGCAGCAAGCCATCGCCCCTTGCAAAAACTCCCGTCGTCGCCTCGCTCTTCGACGACCGCCCCTTCGCGGAACCTGCCCCGACGCCCGCGCCGAAGCTTGAGGCCACTCCGCCTCCCGAGCTGGAACCCGAGCTTGCCCCAGAGACCGCCCCCCCGCTCGACATTGCCGACGAGGAGCCGGAACCACTCGAGGAGATCATCCCTGAAGAGGAAATCGTGGAGGAGGTCGAGGCGATCAGCCCTCCCGAGCCCCCCGATTCAGATCTCGACGATAGCCACTTTCGATTCGCGAACGAACACGAGGAACTTGAGGAAGTCGAACCGGAATGGCTCGACGACGAACCGGAGATCAACTCGTCGGACGAGCCCGACCTTGTCGATGAAGAACCAGTCGAGGAAGAGGCCGTCCCTATCCTCAAGCCAGAGCCCGTGCCCTTGAAACCCCACAGCAAAGTCCCCGTCGGCCAAGCCGAGCTTTCCTTCGACTCCGGACCCCGCGGCCGCTTTGCCGGGGAGTCCCCGAATCTGGTCGATGGCGACGATCTCGACATCCCGCCCTTCCTTCGAAAGAAGCGCTGAGCGACCATCATGAAAAATCGCGCCGCGTTTCTCTCAATCATCCCCATCCCCGGTTCTTTTTCCGCCGGGAAGACAGCGGATCCTTCGGTTGCCGGATTTTTCGAAAAGCTGAAGTCAGGCAAAAAGTGCAGCGTCGTTGTTTACGGCACCAGTCTCCCATGACGCACCTACTTTCCTGACGAGATGGCTGAACTATGGCTCGAAATCGAGCTTGTTACCTTTGTCCGGTTCTTCAGGGGATCCCATACACGATGGCTGCCCGGCTTGTTGCAATTCCATTGCTGAAATCGGCCACCGCGCCGGATCTTCCGTGCCGGGGCCCGATGGAATTACGGGCCGTTCTCCCACTTGCCTCGATCACGTCGCCTGATAGCGTACGGGTCCCATGAAAACTTGGCACTATCACTCCGCGTCGGGCAGCACCGCCACGACTTCCGATGAAAACCTTCCCGAGCTGATCGCAGGCGGCACGATTTCCGCCGACACGATCGTCTGGACCGACGGCATGACCGGCTGGGAACCTGCCGCGAAGGTTCTTCCTGACCTTTTCAAAACCGCCGTGGCTCCTCCCCCGCTGCCGAGCGGTGGCCCGCCGCCGATTTCCAAACGTTCCCACGAGGTGGACTATCAAATCCACGGCGAGTCGATCCAGATGGTCGAGATCGAACTCGATCCCGGCGAGACCGTCATCGCTGAAGCCGGAGCGATGAACTACATGGAGGACGGCATCCAGTTCGAAACCAAGATGGGCGATGGCTCGACGCCGGACACCGGGTTCATGGGCAAGCTGATGGCCGTGGGC
>Ga0114958_10002941_pt1 | contig 12445 bp, 11 predicted proteins | sample C_130208_EF_Meta_FD_89577 | JGI IMG/M metagenome (GOLD analysis project Ga0114958, IMG submission 89577) | Freshwater microbial communities from Lake Croche, Canada to study carbon cycling - C_130208_EF_MetaG | ecosystem: Environmental > Aquatic > Freshwater > Lake | place: Lake Croche, Canada... | reverse complement strand
TATGAACGAGCCAATGAATTTATTTCAAATTTTGCAAGTGTGTTACGAAAAACGATCGATAATTCAGGTAGACTGATGAATAAGTTTCCAGATGAGATTGCTTATCTAACCAATATTCTTGAACTTGAACGTATGAAGAAGATGCGTAAATTGTCGTATCAGATATATTATGATGAACAAGCATTAAGTCGCTATTATATTCCTTCGCTATTGCTACAGCCAATCGTTGAAAATGCGGTTAAACATGGTGTGAAACATCATCGAAATGGCCACATTGTGATAGAATTTACTGTGCAGTCTGACACCATCACAGCGATAGTCCGAGATAATGGCGTCGGTTTATCAGATACGAAAAAAGATTATACACATTCGAAAGGATTGAAATTAATTAGGGATAAGATTCGAATCGTTGAGAGTGTTACCAATACCAAGATTGAATTTCGAATTGAAAATGTGTATGGTACTAACGGCGAGTGCTTGGGTGTTGCGGCAATATTTATATTGCCTAAGTTTGAGGAGAACGATTTAATAGGGTTTGATGTGAATTTATAACGTATCGACTGAAGACTTAGTGCATTGAACGTCGTTATATTCTTCACCTTTTGTCTATTCAACCCGCAGCTGTGCGTAAAGTCTTGAAGTTCATTCTACTATTTCACTTAATTTCGGCCTTATGATAGAACAATCGGAAATTAAATTCCTCGCTGGTCCGCAGAGCCGATGGGATGATTTTAAAGTAACTATTCGCACTGTAGTTGATTTTATTAAAGGCTATCGAGTGTTGCATTTTGCAGGGCCTTGTGTTACGATCTTTGGTTCGGCCCGATTTGATGAAGCTAACAAGCACTATATCAATGCTCGGCTAATAGGGCGTGAAATAGCCAAACTTGGATTCACGATTATGACGGGTGGTGGCCCTGGTATTATGGAAGCTGCTAATCGAGGGGCCCGTGACGTAAAAGGTCGCAGCGTGGGCTGTAATATTGAGTTGCCTTTTGAACAAAGCCCTAATCCGTATCTTGATAAATGGGTCAACATCAAGTATTTTTTTGTTCGAAAAACCTTGCTTATTAAATACTCCTACGCCTTTATTGTAATGCCTGGCGGATTTGGTACGCTCGATGAATTATTTGAATCATTGACCTTGATCCAAAATAAGAAAATAAAGAATTTCCCAATTGTAATTTTTGATAAGGAATTTCATCAACATCTTATTGCATACATCGATGATATGAAACAGCAAGGCACCATTTCTCCTGAGGATCTTGATTTGATGCTTGTCACTGACAGTATCGAAGAAACCGTTGCACATATTAAACATTGCATCACAAGGTTCGGCTTAAAGTATGAAACGAAATACAGGCCGATGAAATGGTTGTTTGAAAAAACCGAGTAGCGTAAATCGTAAAAGCTTGATACTACGTTCGACTAAGATGGCAGAATATTAGTTAACCGTTGGGTATTGATACATACCCATAATTGAACGCGATACCTATTATTGCTTAAAACACAATTTTGTAGTAATCTACACGTCCTAAATTGGAAATAATAAAGGTGAAGATGTACCTTTAATTTTATTGAAGTATATTTCTAATATGCTTATCGAAAAAATATGCAAGACATTCAAATAAAAACAGATTTCGCTCAATGAATAGTATAAAAAGTAATACAATGAATACTGAAAAAAGTAGCAGAACAAGATTTATCTCAGCGATATCGATTACATTAATTCTATTTGTTCTTAGTCAATGGCAATTCGCCCAGCAGCCTTTACTGTCTTTTTATCTTATAGTAACAATCATGCAAGGATTAGGCTTGTTATTTTTTTTGCCTGCTGATTTCGATTTGGTCAATTGTTATTTATTCAAAATTAAATCACCTCATATAAATATGCTATTGCTATTAAGTATTGCATTGTTATTCAGCAATTGTTCATTTTCACAAAAAAAATCCACCATGTCAGTAGAAAAAAATACATTTTATTCTAAAGAAGATACCACTAAGTTGAACGTGCGTGATGAAGAATGGAAAAAAGTATTAGATCCTATGGTCTTTAGTGTAGCGCGTGAAAAAGCAACTGAGCGAGCGTTTACAGGTCAATATTGGAATCATAATGAGGTAGGTTTATATCGTTGCAAGGCTTGCGGTAATGCGCTGTTTAGATCGAATGGTAAATTTGAAAGTAGCTGCGGATGGCCTTCATTTTTTGAACCTATATCACCCAAGAGTGTAACATATGCGACTGATAAAACGTATGGCATGGATCGTGTCGAAGTGATGTGCGGACGCTGTGATGCGCACCTAGGACATATTTTTGATGACGGACCTCCACCAACTTATAAGCGATATTGTATCAATTCAGTGATTATTGACTTTGAAAAAAAATAAAATTATCTAACTAAATGAGCAATGTGAAATATAATTTTCTGGCAGTTCTCAGTATACTCTTATTTGTGCTGAGTTGCGGAGCCAAAGAAGGTAAAATTCAAAATAGAGATGTATTCAACGAAATGGAATCAACTAAAAATGTAATGGAAAAGAAAATCGATACGGCCACGGTTGGTGGTGGATGCTTTTGGTGCACTGAAGCACAACTGCAACAGCTAGAAGGAGTACTCACAGTTAGCTCGGGCTATGCAGGAGGATCAACAAAGAACCCAAGCTATAATGAAGTCTGCACAGGACTCACAGGTCACGCAGAAGTCATACAAGTAACGTTTGATCCTGCTATTATAAGTTACGATGAATTGTTAGCGGCCTTTTGGCAAGCGCACGATCCTACGCAACTCAATCGACAAGGAAATGATATTGGCACGCAATATCGTTCCGTAATTTTTTATCACAATGATGAGCAGCGTGAAATTGCTCAAAAGTACAAGCAACGTTTGAATGATGAAAAGGCGTATGATAAACCGGTTGTTACAGAAATTTCTCCGTTGACAACATACTATAAAGGAGAAGAGTATCATCAGAATTATTTTAATCAAAATGCATCACAAGGATATTGTCAGTTTGTGATCCAACCCAAACTTGATAAGTTCAAAAAAGTATTCAAAGACAAATTAAAAAAGCACTAAATTCGGGTCGCGCATTATGAAGAAAATAGTTATCCTTTCCCTGCTAGCAGTCATTGGCATACAGGCCAATGCCCTGAACAAGAAAAATGCTTGTATAAAACAAACGACCTCAGAAGCTGGCATTTCTATAGGCTCGAATGGATACCAATCCTTCGCGTCTTTGGCAACAAATCAATATTGGAAGTTAGGAAAAAATCAGAAACATCTACAAGTTGGACTTGGCGTAAGACTTACCTCATCATTCGGTGGGAAGAATATAAATTACATGACAGATGACCCTGCAATAAGCAGTGGGCACACTGGGTTAGGTTCGATATTTACGAAACGAATTTCAAAAAATATTGATACGCTAAACGTGTCCTCAACGCAGGTGAATACGATGAATGCTGTGTTGTATCTGCGATATGAATTGAATCCTAAGTGGGCCATTGATTTTAATATGGATTTAGCTGGATTTGCGTTCGGAGGTTCTAAATCGTCGACCTTAACTTATGGTGAGCAAAGCGATGCAACACGAACCACGAATGCCAAACCTTCTCCGAGGAATGTGTTATTGTTTAGCGCATATAATCGTGGATCATTCTATAATGAATTGATGCTTTCCTATTTATATAAGAAAGATATTCGCCTGAAAGCTGGTTTCTCAAGTCTTAATTATGAATATACAATTGACAATCCTGTGTTGTATACGAATACGTTAGGCACTGTCATCGGCATCGATCGTTATCGAATGAAGACGCTTTGCTTTGGTGTCGGTGTGAATTATATTTTCAAACAAAAAAAATACTAACCTTGAGAAAAAGCTGTATTGCTTTATGCTGTCTCTTGTTTTTAACCCTGAAAGTATCGGCACAGTTATGGACAAATGTTCAACATGTAGCCGTTTCGTTTAAGATAAAAAATGCTGGAATTACGGTGGATGGGAAATTCAACGATGCTGCCGCAATTGTGTCTCTTGACGAAAAACACGTCGAGAATTCTACGTTCAATGGTAGTATTCAAGTAAGGTCGGTGAGCACAGAAAATTCGATGCGCGATGCTCATTTGAGAGATAAGGAAGAGTTTTTTAATGTGACAAAGTTCCCGACAATGACGATGAAGGCTCTTAAGGTCTCCTCGAATCAAGTAGCAGGTTCGTACAAAGTAGAATGGTTATTAACCATCAAAGGAATTTCAAAAAAAGTCACAACCGATGTGGTAGTCAATCAGGCTGGAAATTCAATTTATTTGCTGACTGTTTTTCAACTCAATCGACTCGATTGGAAAGTGGGAGGCAATGGAATATTAATGAGTGATAAAGTGAATGTTACTGTGAGTGCAAAGCTCATGCGATAAACAAACGTGACGCTTTTCTTTCTGCACTCTCCGCTTTGCTTCGTGTTATGTCTTTCTCTTTTAGACCGAAACAAGGCACGCTGTTTTAGTAACGATGCAATTATCGAATAAGAATCACATCACCTTTTAGTGTGTAAAGTTTGCCTGTACTAAGGCAATGATAACGAACGAGATAATAATATGTGCCCATTTCTGCATCCTCTCCTTTGTAATGCCCATTCCAGCTATCAAACAGATAGTGGCTTTTGAAAACACATTCACCCCATCTGTTGAAAATCAGGAAGTCTTTTAATTCAATGCCATTGGCACCTCGGATAGCAAATTCATCATTTCGCCCATCGTTATTCGGCGAGAATGCATTTGGCATAAACACATTTTCACAACAAATCTTTTCTGTAATCACCACTTGAGAATTCGTACTACATCCATTCGCATCAGTGACTTGTACGATATAATTCCCAATACCAAAATTTGTAAAAATTGGTGTTGATTGAATAATAGCACCCGGATCCATTTGATACGTATACGAACCCGTTCCTCCGCTGACATAAAAAATGAGTCGGGCCTCAGCATAACTTCCACATGAATCGTTGATGTAATCCACTCGGTTGATGACTAACTTCTGGGGCGCATTGATTGCACATTGCGATGTGCTTGTACATCCATTGGCATCGGTGACCGTTACAATATAATTACCGGCCACTAACGAAGTGAAATTGCCATTCGTATTGATATATCCTCCAGGCGACAATGAATATTCTTGAATAGTAGAAATGCTGTTCGCAAATACCAGTATACTCCCATCTTGATTTTCGGCGCACGTAACATCTTGTTTGACGACTGATTGAAAGGTAGGCGCATTCAAACTTTGTAATACAATGGACGAATTAACTGTGCATCCGTTTCCATCTTTCACAACAACAGTATAGGTATTGGATGTCATGCTACCGAAAAAATTATTACTTCCAAAAAGACCGCCGATTGAATAACTCAGCGGTATTGTGCCGCCTAAGGCATTCACTAATGCTGTGCCGTTGTTATTCGGATTGCAACTCGGTTGCGTTAATATAATTGAATTGATCACTACTTGCGATGGCTCGTTGATTGTATACACACCAGATTTTGAACAACCATTTACATCAGTGCAGGTCATAGTATATAGGCCGGCACTTAAATTAGAAAATGAGCCACTTGAATTGCTGGCTCCACCTGGATTCAACGTATATGTCAAGGGGCTAGTTCCGCCAGTATATCCAACAATAAGACTTCCATTATTAGCTCCATGACAAAGCACGTTCAATGCCGTAGCCGAAACAAGATTGATGGCAGACGGTTCAATAATTGTTTTGACAGAACTAAGACTACAACCATTCGCATCTTGCGCAATGATGGTGTATGTACCTGCCGCAAGGTTGGTGAAACTACCCGTGGTGTTGCTTGCCCCTGAAGGATTGAGTTGATAGTTGATAGCGCCCGTTCCGCCTGTTGCCGTTCCAATAATCTTTCCGTTTTGAAGTCCGTTGCAAGTAATATTTGTCGTTGTAAGCGAATTCCATACAATCGCCGGTGCCGAAGTAATCGTTGTTGACGAAGATGATGAACATCCAGACGCATCGGTGTAACTGACAGTGTATGTACCAGGGCTCAAATTCCCAAACAAGCCAGTTGTATTCGTTGCGCCACCTGGTTGTACACTATAATTTGTGATGCCAGAACTATTTAATGCTGTGGCATTGATAGAACCACTCACCGAATTCCAGCATGGTAGATTTGTCGTACTTAGGGTAAGCCCAGGTGTTGAAATGACCTTGGTAATGGTCGAAGTTCCGTTGCATGGGCCGCTAACCGTTAGTGTTACCGTATATGTGCCGGCTGAGGAGAAGGTATGAGTTGGATTTTGAACACCCGTACCATTGTTAGTGCCTGACGCAGGGTCACCAAAATTCCAGACGAAATTATTCGGACATGGTGTTGAACTATTGGTAAATTGATATTGCAAGGATGTATTCGTACAAGCAAATGTGTAATTGGCAACATTCAATGGGGCATTTTCAATCTTGATATCATCAAATGCGACGCCATCAAAGTTGTTACACGTTGTGCCCGCCCCAAAGACAAACCTGAAACGCACCGAGGCTTGTCCTGATAAGTTACCTAAGCAATGCTTCGCGATTACCCATCCACCGCTGCCGCCACCTCCCTGACAAGAACCTGAGGTTGGCAACGCAGAACCTGCCCAGCCGACTTTAGGATTGGCCAATGTGCTTAGATTGATAATACTAGGATTGTTAAACCAATTTTGTGTCATACAATCGTTTGGGTCTGTATCACTACCAACATTATTCCATGTCACACCATTATCAATAGAAGACTGAAACGAAGCGCCGTCATAGGTATTTTCGCAATCCCAATAGATTTTAAATGAAATAACGGGATTTGCAAGACTCGTAAAGTCAAAGCAAGGACTCATTACATACGATCGCGCACCGTTGGTGTATGCAGATCCCGATAAGCCTCCAGTAACCCAACATTTTGTGCCACCCCCAGCGCTAGTGATAAAGGCTTTGGAAGGTGTGCCCAACGCCCAGTCGTTGCCTATGCCGCCGCTAACCCAGCTGCCTGTGCCGCTTTCAAAGCCTTGGTTGTAGGGATATGTATTGATTGTTAAACTGCATTGTGCATATGGTGAAGTATGCAAAAACAGAAAGAATAATAAGAGGGTACTTATTCTGTTCATTGTGGGGAAAGTCTTGTGGGGATGCGAATTTAATTCAATTACCGCACAAATGAGAAAAATCAACACGCTCTAAAACTTTCTTCATCATTTGGTAATTAGGGTAGCAACGATTTTATCGATGGGAAGCGTTACAATCATGTCTGAAAATTGCTGAAGGGGTAGCTGCCTAAACGTTATTTCTTCATGTCCCTTTCCGTGAAAGTCAAACACGGTTTCACGTAGGTCAATAAGAGTTTCGGCATCCATAGGCCTCACGTAATAATAGATGCTAATAATCTGCGACGTCTGGTCAAATGCGGATAGCTGAAAGAAATCTGTGGTATAAATATGATCAAGGACTTCGATGTCGATATCCAGTTCTTCTTTCCATTCTCTTATCAAACAATCTCTGATGCCTTCGCCGAATTCGAGCCCTCCGCCAGGGAATTTAGTAAACTTGAAATCACCAATTCGTTCATCACTTACAAGAATTTCTTGATTGTCATTAATCCAAATACCATACACTCGAATATTGAAGCGTTTCATAGGTCTAAAATAGGTTGTTTTATGTATAGAATTTGCGGCTCAGCACCTTTTTAAGCTCTCGAACAATAATAAGATGTGCCATAGCTTCTACTTGATTGTAATGAGGTAATGCTAGGGTGCCTTTGGCCAATTCGTCTTCTGATAAGTCAATTCGGTACAAGACCCCAATTAAAGTTGAATAAGATGTGTTGATCAATTCATCAATTTGGGCAATTAATTGCGAATGTAATTCTGTATAGGCGTGCTCGATACCGCCAGAAAAGCTGATATGGAGACCAAATACCCTGAAATCTTTCATAATCTGTTCAGCTGTTTCTTGTACAATTTCGGCCTTGTTGAAATAAGGCTGCAAATTTGTATCGCTGAGTTTGGGTAGTTGTTTACTCATATAGGTTGTAAAAGTACACAAACAGCTTGAATCGTTTTTATGTGGTCTACATATTCAGCCGCGATCAACGCAATTTCTTGATTGATAAGTAACTGGCGCAAAAAGCATGTTATTTACGAAGCAGTTCTTATTAAAACTAGGGCTTTAATTGTTGCATTTGTGCGTCGATCCGATTCTTAATCTTCGTCAAGAAGTACGTCGAAAATGTCGATAATAGAAGGGTAGGTGTTTCGTAACTGATACTTGATATTATTCTTATGCACCCATATCGCCTTTTTAATACCTTCTTCCCGCTGAGGTTTGAGCCAAGTATTCTCAGTAAACATCAAATACCAGAATGTTTCTTTCAGGATTACCGAGGTTTCGAGGTATAAATGGTAGGTATTGCAGAGTTTACGGACAATTTCAGGATTACGGATGCCGGTTTCTTCATACACTTCTCTCAGAGCGCATTTTTCAATGCTTTCTCCTTGGTCCAATTTCCCTTTAGGTAAATCCCACTTTTTGCGACGATAAATGAATAATAACTCATTCCTATTATTGAAGACCACACCGCCACCTGCCTTGATCACCCTAAAGGCGCGCTTCAGTGTTTCGAGATTCTTTTCAGGATCGCCTACGATGATTGCATCTTCTAATTCAGAAATCATCAGTAAATCAACGAGGTCAGAGGCTTTTTGGCGGGTAAAATTAAACATGATAAAGGCATTGTTCATCGAAAACTGCTGCATAGCGGCCTGATAGTCTTCAGTGAGGAGGATACGCTTATTGTTCAGAATAATTTTAATCAGACCCATGTTCATTTGTATATTAGACTTTCACTCAGTAGGTTTGCAAACTATGAAACGAGAACTAGTAGTCGCAGAAAAATTGCTGCAAATTAATGCCGTAAAATTAAATATACAAAATCCTTTTACTTGGGCGAGCGGATGGAAGAGTCCGATTTATTGTGATAATCGCAAGATCCTATCGTATCCTCATGTGAGGGACTTTATCAAAAGCGAAATGACAAACGCCGTCTTTACAGAATTTCCTGATGCGGAGGTTATTGCCGGAGTGGCAACGGCCGGTATCCCGCATGGTGCGTTGATCGCCGATTTGCTTAGTCTCCCTTTTATTTATGTAAGGTCTAAACCGAAAGAACATGGAATGGGTAACCAAATTGAAGGGGTGCTTGAAGCAGGTCAAAAGGTGGTTGTCATCGAAGATCTTATCTCCACAGGCAAGAGTAGTATGGAAGCCGTCGATGCCATCAAGGCAGCTGGTGGTGAGGTAATTGGATTATGCAGTGTATTTACTTATGGCTTCGATATCGCTGTAAAATTATTTAATGATGCTAATATTAAAACATTGAGCCTCAGTAACTACAACGCATTACTTGAATTATCACTTGAAAAGAAAACAATCTCATCCGATGAGCTTGATCAGCTTAAAACCTGGCGAGAAAACCCTGCAGCCTGGGGCAAATAGGGCCGTACAATTGAAGATTCGTTTTGATATGTAGTATAGAAGTCCAATGCATTTTTGTGCGGCAATCAAACGAATACCCACTATCAACTTTTACTGCCCTTTCACAAGAGATGTTCACTCAGCTTTGGGAAGTTCAATTTTAGTAAGTCAATTCAGCTTCGGTTGGCAGACTTGTATTGAAGCAAGGTAGAAATTAGGCTAGGGCTATATGGTTCTTATGAGTCGAATGTCTTACAGACTTTAAAACCAAGATCGACTGTCATAGCGGCGATCTTTTTAGCGGAATAAATTTTTACTGAGTGCTTTCCAGTGCGCCTAAATTGTCATTTACTAATGGTCATTTTTTATAGGGATTACAATACGCACCCTTTAATCATCCAGCCGGCTGGGAAGATATTCTTTCTCTAGATGTTGGAGTATGTCGTTTTATTATAATATAACTAATTGATTGACAACTATTAATAAGATTTTATTAAATCTATTATTATTTTAAATAAACATCTCGCAATTTTATTCATTGTCGTTTATGTACTTCTGGTTGTTTGCTGATTGAAGCATCCTTTGCGGTGCTGAAAGCCTCCATCAATAACTTGAATACACGAATGATTGGTGATTGAAGTTAGAGCCCACGCAGAAAAATATAGGAATACATTTTCACTCGAGAAATCCCCAATCGTTGAATCAGTCTTAAAAAATAGCGTCAAAAGGGAGATCTTATTTCAAGGCCTCTATCACCTTGTTCTTTACCTCGCTCATCTTAATGCGTTCTTGCTCCATACTATCACGGTAACGGATTGTGACGGTTCCGTCTTCCTTCGTTTGATGATCGATGGTCACACAAAATGGGGTGCCCAAGGCATCCATGCGGCGATAACGCTTACCGATACTGTCTTTTTCTTCATAAAAACAGAAAAAAGACTCTCGGCATTCATTCATTAGTTCTTTGGCAATCTCAGACAGACCGTCTTTTTTCATCAACGGAAGGATGGCGAGTTTGATAGGTGCTAATTTGTTCGGGAATTTCAATACCACCCGACTGTCCTGCTTTTCAGGCGTGCTTAAGTCTTCCTCGGTATAGGCTTCGCTCAATACCAATAATATGGTTCGATCGAGTCCGATGGAGGTTTCTATGACATAGGGCACATAATTACCATAAGGCTTACCCGTGGTTTCGTCAATATCGTTATCGAAATAGACCTGTTTTTTCTTACTGTAAAGCTGATGCTGCGTCAGATCGAAGTCAGTACGCGAGTGAATGCCCTCCACTTCCTTGAAGCCCATTGGAAAATCATATTCGATATCGCAGGCCGCATCGGCATAGTGCGCCAATTTAACGTGGTCGTGAAAACGATATTTTTCTGCTGGAATTCCTAAATCCAAGTGCCATTGCATACGGGTGGCCTTCCAACTTTCATACCATTCTTTCTGTGTGCCGGGGCGAACGAAGAACTGCATCTCCATCTGTTCAAATTCACGCATACGGAAGATAAAGCCTCGGGCCACAATTTCATTACGGAAAGCCTTGCCAATCTGTGCAATACCAAATGGGATCTTCATACGGCCTGATTTCTGCACATTCAGGAAGTTGACAAAAATGCCCTGCGCAGTTTCTGGACGAAGATAGATCGTATCTGAGTCGTCGGCAACCGAACCCAATTGGGTCGAGAACATAAGGTTAAATTGACGAACATCGGTCCAATTGCAGGTGCCACTAATTGGGCATTTGATCTTGTTGTCGATGATCAATTGCTTTAATCCGGTAAAATCATCGTTGGATAATAATTCATCCATACTGCCTAAGATCGCATTAGACGCTTCCTCGCTATTGGCAGCCAACTGTTCAGCAAATCCTTCAATCAAATGATCGACACGATAACGTTTCTTGCTGTCTAAATTATCAATCATCGGGTCGCTGAAGTTGTCGACATGGCCACTAGCTTTCCAAATAGTCGGGTGCATGAAGATAGCCGAATCGAGTCCGACGATATTCTCATGCATATACACCATACTTTTCCACCAAGTATCTTTGATATTTTTCTTGAGTTCGACACCCCATTGACCATAATCATACACCGCTGATAGCCCGTCATAGATATCGCTGCTCGGGAAAATAAAGCCATATTCCTTGCAATGCGAAATGATAGCGGGAAGTTTGTTTTGTTCTGTTGCCATAAGGGAGCAAATATAATTTTTCAATTCGACAATTCGTGCTATTGCGATTGAACATGGATAATAAAATAAACGAAATTAAAGGACGGTCTAGTTGCTTGACTATGGCACAAACTTGAATGTGGTTTGTTCTGTTGCTGAGCTGAGTTTTACGATATAAAGGCCCTGCGCAAATGAACTCGTATTCAACAGCGTGCGTCCTTTACGAATATTCCCTGTTGAAACAGGCTGCCCTTGCATGTCGTAGACGCTGTATTGAAAGGCGTCATTTGTATAAATATCGATGCGCAATTGATTGCGGTCGGCATAATAGTTCATATCGTTCGAAACGCTGCTGTTCACTGAAGTATAGCCTGTTGTTGAGGCTGGTCCTTTTATTGGGTTGAAACGGTAGACAGAACCTGCCGCCGGATTACCATCCATGCCTGGAGGCAAGGGCAAGGATGTGATGCTCGTGAATGAATCAATTGAAGGTGCCCCAACGGAATCTTTCAGATAATAGATGATGCGTGAGTCGAAGTTGAAATCTAATGAGTCAAACAAGCCAACCAATGGACCCGGTCCGCCATCATACAAATCATTATTCGATGAAACATAGTTGCCATTTCCGAATCGTACCTCGATGGCATCGCTTCCTTCATACAACCATAATTGCAAATTAATGGAATCATCGTACGATGTTGCATTATCGATTGGGTTAAAGAAGCCCGCATTTTTCCATTCCAATTTGAAAATACGTGAGGG
>Ga0114958_10002940_pt1 | contig 12446 bp, 9 predicted proteins | sample C_130208_EF_Meta_FD_89577 | JGI IMG/M metagenome (GOLD analysis project Ga0114958, IMG submission 89577) | Freshwater microbial communities from Lake Croche, Canada to study carbon cycling - C_130208_EF_MetaG | ecosystem: Environmental > Aquatic > Freshwater > Lake | place: Lake Croche, Canada... | reverse complement strand
TAGATTTATTGTAAACTCTTGTTTTATAACAAAAAATTGCGATGAATTCGCGTTCGTCCCCCCAAATATCGCCAGTGAATTCTGGACCTCCATTAGTCCTACACTGGCCACCGGTGGTAAGGCCATTATCACGTCGACCCCTAACAGTGATGAGGACCAGTTTGCACAGATCTGGCACGAAGCCAATAAGAGATTTGACGAGCATGGTAACAGTACAGAAACGGGGAAGAATGGATTCTTTCCATTTAAGGCACACTGGAGCGAACATCCTGAACGCGATGAAGAATGGGCCGAAGTAGAACGCAGTCGCATCGGAGAAGAACGATTTAGGCGTGAACACAATTGTGAATTTTTGGTTTTCGATGAGACACTAATCAGCAGCATTAAACTGGCCGGTTTAGACGGTAAGGAACCCATAATGAAAATGGGCCAATGCCGTTGGTATAAAAAGATCAATCCCAAACACACATATCTGGTGGCGTTGGATCCCAGTTTAGGAACCGGTGGAGATCCAGCGGCCATACAGATTTTGGAATTGCCCAGTTTTGAACAGGCGGGTGAATGGCATCATAACCTTACTCCTGTGCAGGGACAAGTGCGAGTGCTGCGAGATATTTGCAACTATGTCAACAATGAATGCACAAAGAAAGGTGTCACACCCAGTTTATATTACAGTATCGAAAACAACAGCATAGGTGAAGCAGCACTGGTGGCCATGGATGAGATAGGCGAAGAAAGTGTGCCTGGATTGTTTTTAAGTGAGCCAGTCAAGCGTGGTCATGTGCGTAGATTCCGCAGAGGATTCAACACCACACACAATAGTAAGATATCAGCCTGCGCCAAGTTGAAGCACTTAATTGAAAGCAATAGAATGACCATTAATAGCAAGCCGTTGATCAGCGAATTAAAAACCTATGTGGCCAAGGCTCTGACTTTTGTTGGTAAATCCGGAACGCATGATGATCTAGTCAGCAGTTTGCTATTGGCCATACGTATGGCCATGACACTGCAAGAATGGGATCCCAGTATCTATGATAAAATGCGAGAAGAAGCTGCAGATGAATGGATCATGCCCATGCCTATATATGTAAATACATTTTGATATAAATACAAGATGAAAGCCATTCAGATAATTTCACAAGATGTGTTTGACAAGGTGCGCAGTCGTTTCAGTAACTTAGAGATGGGCGATGAAACTGGTGCTGTGACCATTGATCCAGCAGCGGCACGTTTTTTTGATTTTGATTTTATCCACGAAGGCAACAACCTAGGTCGTGTCAGCATCAGTCTAAATGACCTAGGCAGTCTCAAAGTTTATTATAGTCAAGGCATTACGGAAAATCAAGATGGGCCTATTAAACAGACATGGTATGATTTTTTAAAAGAAATGCGTTTTTTTGCCATGCGTAGACTGTTGAGATTTGACACCAGAGACATTGCCAAGAACAATCTAGATCGAAATGATTTTCAGCATCTAGCTGCAACCCAAGGCCCCAAGGAAGAAGATATGACAACTGTAAATGAAAGCCGTTGGAACCACAAGAGTTCGCGCAAGACCAGTCGTGCTGTCCAAGGACGCACCGAAGTCATTGTTAGACATCACAAACCAGTAGATGAAGAATTTGCTGGGTCACGTAGCCAACGTAAAAACATCAAGGCAATTTTTATTCAAAATCGAGACGGTGAACGTTTCAAGTATCCCTTTATACATTCAGCAGGCGCATTTGCCATGGCGCAGCACGTGGACCATGGTGGTGCTCCGCACGATCCAGCAGGTCGTGCTATTATTAAAATGAGCGAGGAAATTGCTCAACTAGGCGAATTTCAAAGAAAAGTACAACATCAAACACTACATGATGATGCTACAGGAATAACAGAGAGGGCCGTAGGCCGACTAACAGAACTAAAATCAAAAATAGCAGCAATAGGCAAGCGTCACCATTATGAATCATGGTTAGCAGAATTTAACAATCAAGAACAACTAGATGATGACATGGCAGAGCTAGATGCTGTGACCATGGAAGACTACAAGAGTAAATTTACACAGAAAAATTTCCAAGAAGAACTCACACAATATTTTCCCTTAATACATCGCATCATGAGCGAAAAGATTGAACTAGAAGATTTAGTCAGCGAGGATGACATCGATGATTTCGATGATGAGGATACACCTGTTAAAGAAGGTATATTTAAAGAATTTGAAGATTGGGCAGATGCTACAGAAAAGGGCGAATTAACCGACGATCAAATTGAGGCAATTAAACAGGCATTAGAACAGCTACCAGAACCATTGGAATTGGGCACAGATGGGCAAACAGCAATAAACTTTTTTAGCGAACTAGGCCTCGACAACGAAGAACTAAACCAAAATTTTGAAGACGAAGCAAGAATTGACAGTGCAGCAGACCCAATGGAGGATGTATTCATTCCTTGGGCCCGAGAAAATCAACCAGGCTTATTAGATAAATTAGGTATTAATTATACAGATGCGGAAGGCGAATCACCCGAACCTGCGGCGGCGGCCGGAGCAGAACAACCATCTCCGGCACCTGCTGCACCACCTGTTGCTGACACAGAACAACCCACTGCGGAAATGACACAACCAGAAGGGCGTGGAACAGCCACAGTGCATGGCATCATGTCAGCGGAGAATGATGAAGGAACATGGCCCAACAGTACCATGACAGTAGAAAGTCGATCGGGCATGATTCGTAAGATTGCCGAAATTGTCAAGAGTCGCTTTAACGAAGACAACCCCGATGTAGGCGCATTTAGAGATCCCGAAAATATTGCCACAGAAGTTAAAAAAGAAATTTCAGACCGATACGGTGAAGAAATGGGCGAACGTGCCAGAGCTATGGCCGAGCAATTTATGGAAAAACTCACACGTCGTTGGGCCAAAAAACATGGTAAGGTTAACGATGTAGATGGGCTGGCTAGAATTCGAGAACTCAGTGGCATGGTTGCCGAGCCGCATAGATCTCGTGGTCAATCTCATGCCGAAATGGAAAGCATATTGAAATTAGCAGGATTGAAATAATCTGGCTATATATTTGCAGATACAAGATAAATAACAGCAAGATATTGGAATTAAATTAAAAAATGACAGCAGCATTTAGACGAGGAACATTTGGCACTGGTGTTGTACGCACTAACGGATTGGCTCTTCAACAGTCTGGTGTTGTTTCTCTCGGATCCGTTGCAACCGATAGTAATTTTCCCAACATATCATTGTTGGTAGAACCTACTACCACCAATGCTGCCACAAACAACACATTTTTAGATTCGGCTGGTGTTAATACCATTACTCGCTACGGGTTCCCGACACAAGGTTCATTTACTCCATATTGGCCCAGTGGCTATTGGAGTAATTATTTTGATGACTTATCATCAAATAATTTGACTATTTCTTCCCCTGCCACAAACTTTCAATTTGCTGGCGATTTTACAATCGAAGCGTGGTATTGGGCATCAAGCGGCGGAGATAGTTCAGTTTTTGTTGAATTCAGTGGCAATTATCTTGCATTTAATATTAATCCAACTGGCAACACATTTAACATTTATTTAAATAGTGGAAGCCCAACTTTTTCGCCAGCAGCAACTATCCCTTTATCACAATGGAACCATGTTGCATTGGTGCGTTCCGGATCTGGTTCCGGAAATATAAAAGTATATCTAAATGGAACTGCTTTAGGTACAACCGGAACAAATACTTCTACTTTAGGTTATTCAAGTCCGAGTTATGTAAGAATTGGCGGCGGTAGTGCAACATCTAGCGTTTACATAAGTAATCTTAGAATTGTAAACGGAACTGCTGTATATACAAGTAATTTTACGCCACCTACAACACCATTGACTGCTATCACAAACACAGTTCTGCTGACCTGCCAAGATAATCGATTTAAAGATAATAGCACTAACAATTTTACCATTACAGCCACAGGAACACCCCAGGTAAAAGCATTCCAACCTTTTGCGACTCGCCCGGCCTATAGCGCATCTACATATGGTGGGAGTGGGTATTTTAATGGTAGCACGGATTACCTAGTTAAAACCGGAGGATCGAGTCTTTCGGGTGATTTCACACTAGAATTTTGGATGAACCCAACCGCATATGGAAGTTATCCTACTGCGTTTAATAACAATGGAACCGGACCAGATTCTATTTATGGACAGTTTGGTCCCGGTGGGAATTCAACTATTAATTTTAACTGCGGAAATGGCACGACAGACGCCAATATTTTTGGTTTTGTAGCATCATTAAATACTTGGTATCATGTTGCGATTGTTAGATCCGGATCTACTGTAACTGGCTATGTAAATGGGGTAGCGGCAGGAACAAGAACATCTTCTGCGACATTTCCCATGACACTAGGAATTGGCGCGTATCCAAACGGCAACTATCCTTTTTCCGGTTACATAACTAATTTTAGAATTGTTAATGGGACGGCAGTTTATACAGGCACATTTACACCCCCAACACTAGCACCGTTGACCACTGCTGGATCTACCAGTGCTGCCAGTTATTCCAGCACCACCAATGTTAACACAAGTTTTGCCGCAGGCAATACTGCCCTTCTACTCAACTTTGCCAATGCTGGTATATATGATGCTGTGGTACAAAACAACATAGCTACCACAGGCACTGCTCAGGTCAGTACTACTCAGTATAAGTGGGCACCAACCAGCATGAAGTTCAACGGCAGTACGGATTATTTAACTACGCCATCATCAGTTGGTTGGAATTTACCAGGCGATTTTACCGTCGAAACTTGGTTATTTCTTAATGCAACCGGAGTTGATTATTCTATTGTAGGAAAATGGGGCCCTAGTAATTATTATGCCTGGATATTACAATATATGGGAGCCTCTGGTCCCTACATTAGATTTTATTCAGGCAATAGTGGAACTCTAGGTACAGGAATGACATTTAGTACTACATTGCTTTCAAATACTTGGTATCATATAGCTGTTACTCGATCTGGATCTAATATTAGATGTTTTGTGAACGGAACACAAGTTGGAAGCACTGCGACAAATAGTCATAATTTAACCTCATCAAATGGCATTTGTGCGGTTGGCTACAACCCCGACGGCGGACAACAATATTTAAATGGTTATATACAAGACTTACGAATTACTAACGGCACAGCCCGTTACACAGCAAACTTTACGCCACCGACTACAGCATTTCCAATAACTGGTATCACCTATACACCTGCAGTACCAGATGCGCCAATCATAGCAAACCTAACCACAATAACCAATACTTCGGTAAAAATTGGTTATATGGCACCGCTACTCAATGGTGGTAGCACCATTACCAGTTATACTGCGGTATCCACACCAGGCGGCATAACTGGCACGTCAATTACTGCAAAAAGTGGAACTATTACAGTCAATGGATTATTGGCCAGCAATACATACACCTTTGCTGTGTATGCCACCAATGCTGTAGGAACCAGCACATTCAGTGCGTCTAGTAAGAGTGTTACTACACCTGTTGCACAGTTAGGAAGAATTTTTATATTATCGGACATGGATTTAGCACTGACCGATTTAGTGCTGCTAAATACCACCGTAGCATCAGGAATATTAAAAGCCAAGACTTATGCATTGGCAACAATTTACGGGAGTGATTAAACAAAATGGCCAATCCAAATATCATAGCGGCATCAACCATATATGGCAACACCACATATTTGATTCCTGCCAACACTAGTGCTAACACTTGGACAGCACTAACACCAGCCACCGGTACGGTAAACAAAGTAGAAAGTATTGTAGCCAGTAACGTAACTGCCAATGCTGCCACAGTGACAGTATCAGTCAACAGTGCCACAGCCGGCGGAGGTACTGCTTATCGTATTGCGTATCAAATTTCAGTACCGGCATATGCGTCTCTAATCATCACAGACAAGACCACAGCATTTTATGTTGGTGAAGGTCAAAGCGTGGTAGTCACAGTGGGCACATCTAGCGCATTAGAACTAGTAGCCAGTTACGAAGCCATAACCTAAACAACGATTACATAATGTCGCAAAGATATTTGGGCGGAATACTTTCAGCAGGTTCTACAGGTCTAAATGGCCCTGTCACCAGTGTCGAGTATCTTGTTGTCGCTGGGGGTGGTGGTGGTGGTGGATCACTAAATAACTCAAATGGCTCTGGAGGTGGTGGAGCAGGCGGGGTGTTAACTTCTGCAGGGTATGCTGTTACTGTTGGCACAACTTATACTGTAACTATAGGTGGTGGAGGTGGAGCAAATACCAATGGATCAAATTCTGTCTTTGGTTCTATTACAGCTACTGGTGGTGGTTATGGTTCTCATCAAGCAGTAAGTAGTAATGGTTCTAATGGTGGATCAGGAGGAGGTAGTTCTAGGGGGGGTACTGCAGGTTTAGGAGTATCAGGACAAGGGAATTCAGGTGGTAGTAGTGTTGCTTCTGGAATTTATGGCACAGGTGGTGGAGGAGGTGCAGGCTCTGTAGGAATTACAGGTACTACTACTTTAAATGGAAATGGTGGAACAGGAATTGTTTCATCAATTACAGGAACGCCCATTCAATATGCAGGTGGAGGTGGTGGTGGAAATACTGGTTCTGTAAGTACAAATGCAGGTGGTATAGGTGGAGGTGGTGGTGGTGGTAATGGTGGGGGTGGAACATCTTCTACTAATATAATAGAACCAACAACTGGATTATTTAACACAGGTGGTGGTGGTGGAGGTGGGGGTTGGTTTGCATCCCCTGCAGGTGACAATGGAGCCTCAGGTGGTTCAGGCATCGTAGTCATTCGTTATCCAAGTTATCTAGCACCCGCGACATCAACGACTGGAAGTCCACAAACATACATCGCAGGTGCATGGCGCGTGTATGTCTGGACCAGTAGTGGCACAATAACTTTTTAAGGTAGTATACAATGGCACGAGGTCTTTTTACCTTAAAACAACAACTACAAGGACTACAGCAGCGAGCGTGGTCTGGCACAATGACAACCCCAGCCGTAGACTACCTGGTAGTTGCCGGTGGCGGTGGTGGTGGTTATATTGGTGGTGGTGGTGGCGCTGGGGGTTTGTTACAAGGATCAGTTCCTGTCGCCGCAGGTTCTGCGATCACGGTTACTGTTGGCAGTGGGGGTGCCGGTGGTACAGGCGGTTCGGGTGGAGCCTCTGGAACCGCCAGTGTTTTTAGCGCTATATCTGCTACAGGTGGTGGTGGAGGCGGTTCTCCTGCTACTAGCAGTGGAAGTTCTGGTGGTTCTGGCGGGGGGTCAAACGCTGCCAATGGTGGAAGCCCCTATGTTAATGGCGTAGTTGGGCAGGGTATTTTTGGTCAAGGAAACGCTGGTGGGCAGGCTTATGCTTCTGGGAATTACACAGGTGGCGGTGGCGGGGGCGCTGGAACGATTGGTTTAACCGCTTCGGCTGCTGCTGCCGGTAATGGTGGCGCTGGTATTTCATCTGCGATTTCTGGAACTGTTACTCCATATGGGGGTGGCGGCGGAGGACCTGCGGACAGTAGCGGAGTAGGCGGCTCTGGCGGTGTTGGTGGTGGTGGAGCCGGTGGAGTTAGTCGCGGGGGAACAGGCGGTTCTGGCACTGTAAACGGCGTAACAGGTAGTACAAACACAGGTGGGGGCGGTGGAGCATTTGGTGTTGGAGGAGCAGGTGGCGCAGGCGGTTCCGGTATTGTCATCGTGAGTTACCCTGATGTCTACGCTGCGGCAGCTGGGACAACAGGTAGCCCAACAGTCAGCACCAGTGGGTCTGGGAGTTGGTATTATCCAAACAGCATAGCCAAAGTAACATATTCATCAAGTTATAATTCCGCGTGGTCTTTTGGAACTGGTGATTTTACAGTTGAAGGATATTGTTATTTGGCAAGTGGAAGTTCAAGTACAATACCCATGTTTGACGCTCGTAGTGGAGCAAGCGCAACTCCGTGGGTACTAAACGTAGGAACTAGTACAAACCAAACTTATTTTTACAACGGCACTCTTTTCTATTCATCAATAAATATTGCGTATAATACATGGAATCATATCGCTGTTACAAGACAGTCGGGTACGTTAAAGATATGGATTAACGGGGCACAAGGTTACACAGGAACAGTTACAGCCAATTTAGATGCAACCGGCCCATTAAATATTGGCGATGTAATTCAAACAGGGCAGAATTGGCTTGGTTATCTATCTAATATGAGAATTGTCAAAGGCACCTCTCTTTACAACAGTGCATTTACACCATCGACAATTCCGTTGACTGCGGTATCGGGAACAACATTTTTAAACGGTGCTATTTCTGGATCTCCGTATTTGGATTTTTCAACAACTAATGCACCGCCCAATTCTGGTACGACATTACCCGCATGGAACCAATCTTCGCCATTCGCAACCGGACTAGGATACAAGAACCGTGTCTACACTTTTAACAGCAGTGGCACCATAACCTTTTAAATAACAACACTATGAGTAATAATTATCTAGGCGGATTTGTCAGTGCAACATTTAATCCCTTCACCGACCAAAAGACTGCCACGGTGGAATACCTTGTGGTTGCCGGCGGGGGTGGCGGTGGTGGTAATCAAGGTGCAAACTTTGGTGGTGGTGGTGGCGGTGCTGGTGGGTGTTTGACTGCGGCTGGATATGTGATTACACCCGGATCAAGCATCACAATTACCGTAGGTGCTGGTGGTAGCACCTCAGTTGCAAGTGGCGGTGTAAGCGGAGGAAATTCCGTTTTTGGCGCTATAACCTCGACCGGCGGCGGTGCAAATGATAGTGCTGGCGGTTCAGGTGGTGGTGGCAGTGGTGGCAGTGGCACTGGCGGAACAGGTGTATCTGGTCAAGGGTTTTCGGGTGGAAATGGCCTTAATGGGTATGCTAGTGGTGGTGGTGGCAGTGGTAGCATTGGTACGAACGGTTCTGTTAATTTAAGCGCGGGTAATGGCGGCACTGGGATGTGTTCAACCATTACTGGGTCTCGCGTTTTTTATGCTGGTGGCGGTGGCGGTTCGTCATATGTTTCCGGCAGTCTTCCCGGTGGATTAGGTGCGGCTGGTGGCGGTAATGGCTCTTATTACACAGGAAGTATTTACATAGCAGGAACAAACGCAACTGCAAATACTGGGGGCGGTGGTGGTGGTGGAAACCAAGAAGTAATCGGCGGTTTTGGCGGGTCCGGCATAGTTATCGTTCGCTGGCCTACAAATACTGCACCACCTGTGAGTACCGCAGGCAATCCACAAATACTATACAACAACGGTTATCAAATTTATATATGGACCAGTAGTGGTTCAATAACTTTCTAAAATACAAGAGGATAATAAAATGGCACATTTTGCAAAAATAGAAAACGGCATAGTCACACAAGTTATTGTGATTGAGCGAGAAGTATTAGATCTAGGACATTGGGGCGATCCTGCTAGTTGGGTTCAAACCAGTTATAACACACAAGGTGGAGTACACTCACAAGGTGGAACACCATTGCGTAAGAATTATGCAGGAATCGGCTTCACTTATGACAGTGAGAGAGATGCTTTTATTCCACCAAAACCATACGCTAGTTGGGTATTAGATGAAGAAACATGTTTGTGGAATCCACCTACACCAATGCCAACAGATGGCAAGATGTATACATGGAATGAAGCTACAACTGCATGGACTGAAATCGTACTACCAGCATAAGGATAATCAAAATGCCAGCATACAGTGGGATGTGGACGCTGAGCCAAGTTGCTCAAGCAATTAAGAATGCGGATTGGACAGGTGTCCCTCCTACTGTTGTGGAGTATTTGATTGTTGCCGGGGGTGCTGGCGGAGGTGGTGATAACTTCGCACAACAGACGGGAGGTGGTGGTGGTGCTGGTGGTTTGCTTCAAGGTTACGCAGGTATTGCGCCCGAATCTTCTTATTATGTAACTGTTGGCGCAGGTGGTAGTGCTTTAAATACTGCGTCAGGCGGCTCTGGAGGCGCATCAGTATTTGACGCTACAAGTTCTGGCGCAAGCACTGGACGAATTGTTGCTACTGGCGGCGGTGGCGGTGCAGTAGTTACAAATAGTGGGCTTTCTGGTGGTTCTGGTGGTGGTCCTAGTGCAGGCACAACCATTGGCGCGCAAGTCGGCGGATCAGGAATCTCCGGACAAGGCAATTCTGGAGGCAACAACAATGCAAACGGAGTTGGCTATCCAAACTTGGCGTCTGGCGGGGGCGGTGGCGCTGGCACAATTGGGTTAAACGCAATCAATGGAAGAGACGCTGGCGGAAACGGCGGCGCTGGAATTGCCTCAGACATTACTGGTAGCAGAGTTGCTTATGCTGGCGGCGGGGGCGGAGGAAATTACGCCGCAGGAACTGCCAGTGAGTCTGTAGGCGGAGTTGGTGGTGGGGGTTCTGGCGCTTCTTATAATGGATATGCCGCCACTGCTGGAACTGCAAACACGGGCGGAGGCGGTGGTGGTGGCTCAAATAACCGAAATCCGGGCGCAGGTGGCTCCGGCATCGTAGTTCTTCGCTACCCCGGTTCTATCCAGTATTTTACTGGCGGAACGGTAACTCTTTCGGGTGGGATTGGCGAAGGCACTAATTCCACCAACAACTACGTTGTCCATACGTTTACTTCTTCTGGAACTCTGGAACCAACAACGCCAACACAATTAAGGACAAGCACCCCCGCCAACACGGCAATTTTCTATTCTTCCGGTGTTTGGGTTGCTCCGGTTGGCGCTACACAAATTCAATATCTTGTGGTTGGTGGAGGCGGTGGTGGCGGGGCGCAGATTACTAATTATGGTGAGGGTGGCGGTGGTGGTGGCGGTGGATTCCTAGCGGGGTCTGGGGTATCTGTTACTGCTGGAACGGCTTATCCAGTTAGTGTAGGTGCTGGTGGAGTTGGGGCATTTGCGCCGGCCATTTCTACTAATGGCGGTGGGTCGGCAATCGGATCTTTGGTCAACGGCTCAACAGGTGCTCTTGGCGGGGGCTTTGGTGGGGGCAGTACTTATACCGGATTTTATTATCCCGGCAATTCTGGCGGGTCTGGCGGCGGAGGAGAGGCCTACGGTTCTGCCCCAAATCGAGTTCCCGGTTCTGGAACTTTTGGACAAGGCAACGACGGTGGATCGGGTGGCGCGTCCGGTGGCGGTGGCGGCGGCGGAGGTGCCGGTGGAACAGGTGCAAACGGAACGAGCAATACTTCTGGCGGGGGTGCTGGAGGAATTGGAAGTACGTCTACTTTGAGCGGCTCGACTGTTTACTACGCAGGGGGCGGCGGCGGCGCTACATATGTAGGAACTGTGGCGGCTGGTGGTAACGGTGGCGGCGGGGCTGGGGGAGTAAACGGAACTTTAGCGGTTTCCGGTACGGCAAACACTGGCGGCGGTGGCGGTGCCGCTTCTCCAACCACTAACTACACAAAACCCGGCAACGGTGGTTCTGGAATCGTAATCATCAAGTGGAGTTGAGATCAATTTTTGGTAAAACTTGAGGTTGCAAAAATAATAAAAGCCCCAAAAGGGGCCCGATGGATTAATCATCTCAACAAACACGGATATAATTACACTACCGAAATTATAAGAGAGTGTCTGTCCAAAGAAGAAGTAAAAGAGTGGGGAATATATTACAGTAATCTTTGGAATATTGTTGAAAATAACGAGTGGGCCAATCTAAAAGAGGAATCAGGAGATGGCGGCAACCACGGAATGGAAACTCGAAGAAAAATGAGTGAATCAAAAAAAGGTACTACTCCTTGGAACAAAGGTAAAACTGGAATATATTCAGAAAATACAAAGAAAAAGATTTCAGAAGCAGGCATTGGTAGAAAACATTCTGAAGAAACAAAAGAAAAAATGGCAAATGCTGATAGATCTACATATAAAAGAGTTGCACCAGTATCGGAAAATACAAAGAAAAAACTTTCAGAAATTCTAAAAGGAAAACCTGGAAGAGCAACCGGTAGTAAATGGACTACTGAGCAAAAAGAATCGCTCTCTCAAAAACGGATAGGTCGACCTTGCCCTACGAAAGGAATGAAACGAGTATATAGGAACAATGGAACTTTTTATTTTGAAAAAATATAGCAGATTTTCCTTGACAGTATAAATAAAGTAGCATACAATAGTTGTATGCTAATAGGTTCCTTTTAGTCAGTAGGCTAGAAGAAACAGGCATAACATTTAAAATTATCAAGGAAAAATATTATGGCAACGCTTCAAGAAATTCGCGCAAAACTTCAGGCATCATCACAACAAACTATCAGTGGTGGTGACAATCAAATCTACGCACACTGGAACATCCAAGACGGACAAACTGCCACCGTTCGCTTCCTTCCGGACGCAGACTCAAACAACACTTTTTTCTGGGTTGAACGCAACCTAATCAAACTGCCTTTTGCTGGCGTCAAAGGCGAAACCAACAGCAAACCCGTCCAAGTCCAGGTCCCCTGT
>Ga0114958_10002939_pt1 | contig 12448 bp, 6 predicted proteins | sample C_130208_EF_Meta_FD_89577 | JGI IMG/M metagenome (GOLD analysis project Ga0114958, IMG submission 89577) | Freshwater microbial communities from Lake Croche, Canada to study carbon cycling - C_130208_EF_MetaG | ecosystem: Environmental > Aquatic > Freshwater > Lake | place: Lake Croche, Canada... | reverse complement strand
CGTTCGCACCGAATCGTTCACCTGGCCTATTAAGGTGTCATCGCCATCTGATGGCGGCATCCAGCACAGCCAAACATTTACAGGCAAGCTGAAGCGCTTGCGTCGTGATCAACTAAACGAATGGATTGCAAAAGGCGATCTGGACCTTGTACGTGCTGTGCTGGTTGGCTGGGATGGGGTGAATGGATCAGATGGTTTGCCGATTGAGTTTTCGGCTGCAGCATTGGATGATGAGCTGCAAGAGCAAGGATTTATCCGCGGGGTAGTCGAGGCAATCATCGAAGCCACCAGCGGAGCACAAGCAAAAAACTAGAAGGGGCCGCCAAGCATTGGGCGGCTTCTAGTTCATCCAAAGATGATGAACAGGCAGAAAAAGATGGCAAAGGCCTTGGTGTTGTTTTTGCTGACGACACCAAGAAGCCAGATGTTTTTGAAGTATGGGAAGAAAATTGGGATACGGTAATGATGTTTTGCCGAATGCAAACGCAATGGCGAACAACCATGGCTGGATACCAAGGGCTTGACTACAATGTACTTAAGTGGTTCCTTGATCTCTACGCAGTGAACGACCAAGTAGCAATGCTTGAAGGTTTGCAGGTCATGGAAATGGCAGCGTTGGAGGAGCTGAACAATGGCGGGATCTCCTAGGACTATTCGCTTCAATTTTGAAGCAAATGCCAATACGCAGGATTTAGATAAATTTAGCAAGAGCTTAAACAGCCTGCAGCAATCGCTGCCTCCGTTATCCGTAAATCTGGAGCAAGCTAGGTCTGAAATCCTGCAGCTTGGGCAGACAAATCTTCTAACTGAGAAATTAATACAGGGTCAGATTACAGCGTTGCGTGATCTGCAGACGCATGTTGCTGGCACCAGCCCGTTATATCGGCAGCTTGGCAATGATTTAAAAGGTCTAAAGGGTGATCTAGCTGAGATTACAGAAGGCAGCAAAAAAGCTGCCAGTGCAGCGCAGGAATTAACACGAGCACTTAATTCTGCCGTAGCAGGAAGCGGAAAAGGTCTTGATGCTAATGTTGCAAATTTAAAGAATAAGCTAAATGATCTTAAGTTTAACAGCGAAGAATATGCACGTGTACTTCAAAGGATTACTGAACTTGAAACCGTAGCAAGCCGCCGGCAGGGTCGTACTCAAACTATTGCCACAGCTGCTGCCTACAACGATGGCACTCTGACAAGAGGGTATGGTTCGGCTGAAAGGCTGCCTGAGCTGCCACAAACGACAGCAGGTTATCAGCAGCGGCTTAGCGAGCTATCGCATGAACTATCAAATGTAAATGTTGGCGGCCAGCGATATGTTGAGATTTCACGTGAGATCGCAAGTTTAAATACGCAGCAAGCACGATCACTGCGTACGTTAACCGATGAGCTTAATGCTGAAGGTATTGCGCTTGAAGGTGCGGCTAGGCGAGCGAAAAAGCTAGCAGATATAACTGCTGCATCACCGGCGGCACCTGGCCGTGCTGGTGTTCGTGACCCAGAGACTGGCGCAATGATTGCGCGTGGCGAAGGCTCTGCACGTGATCGGCTGGCATATAGAAAGATGCTTGCCGAGATTGAATCCCAAAAGGCTGAGATGCGAGCGGCGCCGCTAGCGTTGCCCTACGGTGATTCATCGCTGCCTGCTGTTAGAGGCGGCGCAAGGCAGGTTGGTGTATCGCGTGAATTTCTTGGTGGCGCCAGAAGCCATGACGAGGCAGCAGCTGCGCTTAGGCAGGCGAATGGGGATGCCAATGAAGCCTTGAGGCTGCTGAAAGAACAGCATGAGAAGGAAGCGGCTGAATACAGGCGGCAAGCAATGGTTCTTGAACAGCATTTAGCGAAGTTAAAAGAATTGAGGGTTAATGCAGCAAGCGCAAATATCAATGCACGACGAAGTGCAATCCAAAATGCGCCATCTGGATTTGCATCTTTTTCGCAAGATGCTATCACTTTGGTTGATGAGCAAAATAATCGTGATGCTATCAACAAATCAATAGCACGCAACCGCCGTAATCAGGGTTATCCCGTTCAGCCAGTAATTCAAGAAGCCAGCCAGTTGCAGCAATCAATAAATGATATTGGCTTAAGTAAAATTACAAACCTATCTCAAACAATGGGCGGTAGCTATAAGGAAGTAGCGCAAAGCATAAGGGCTGCAACGCAAGCATCAGATGGCAGCATTAATAGCCTTAATCATCAACGCGCATCATGGGAGCAGCTAAAAAAGGCTGTTGCGTTAACGCCCGCTGAATTGCGTGAAGTAAATAAAGAACTTACTGCAATTGATCGGAAGCTAGAAAAAACACAGCTTGGCGGTGGCGGCCGCTTGAAGCGCTTTGCGCAAACTGCAGGCACCGTAGCAGCATCTGGCGTATTTGGCGGCCCTGAAGGCTTGATAGGCGCTAGCGCAGGCGCATTTTTTGGCCCTGAAGGCGCAATGGCCGGCGGCGCGATAGGCGCTCAGGTTGGCATGATGCGGCAATCAATTAGTGACGCAGCAAGCTATGCCGCCGAATTAAGCAAGTTAAATATTGCCTTGCGTGGCGTTGCTGGAAGTGCTGCTGAGTATGCGCAAGCGCAGCAGGTTATTGCATCTGCTAGTAATGATTTTAATGTCCCGACGTTAGAAGCTACCCAATCTATGACCAAGCTTGCTGCTGCAGTTAAGGGTGCTGGCGGCAATGTAACTGATACTGAGCTTGTGTATCGTGGCGTTAGCAGCGCTATTAAGGCAACAGGCGGCAGCGCAGAAGACGTGCAAAGCGCATTGCTTGCAATGTCACAGGTATTCAGCAAGGGAAAGGTATCAGCAGAAGAACTGCAAGGCCAACTTGGGGAGCGCCTCCCTGGCGCCGTAACTCTATTTGCAAAGGCTACCGGGCGGACATTACCCCAGCTATCAAAGGATTTGCAAGATGGCACCGTTGGGCTTGCTGATTTGATGAAATTTGTGGCAGCGCTTGATAAACAATATGAGCCAATGGCAAGAAAACTGGCAAATTCTACTGAAGAAGCTGGCGCACGGATGACAGTTGCGCTTGATAAATTAAAAAAAGATTTTGGAGATTTCTTTAAGCCAGTTGGCGCAGGGATACAAGATATTACAACAAAATTAGCGAACATGGCTGATGCTGCGCTAAGAGCTATTTCAATCAATGCAAGACTGCAAGCCTTAGGTGAAGCCAACCAAAAATTTGGGTATAATTCTGTATTTGACCCTAGGCGAGCGCTTGATCCAAAATATCAAGCGTTTGTGCAAAAAAGAATATCTGAAATTGATATGGCCAACGGTCCAAAATATGGCCCTGCCAATGGCACTGAACGCCCAAGTCTCACAAGCAATTGGGATAAGCCCAAAGGCAACGGCGATAGCACATTTGAAAAAGAACTAAAAATTCGCCAAGATACCGAATATAAATTAGCTGATGCGGCAAAGAAAAGAGAAGAACAGCTTGCTGACTTAAGGGAGCAAACTGTAAAACGTGTTACTGTATTTGAGCGCCAGCTTGGCGAACAAAGATTACAGCTTGAAAGGCAGTCCGCTGAAGCACGACGCCGCTCTGTTGAATATGAGCAAGATTTTGCGCTTGAGGCCGAACGGCGGCGGTTGGCTGGGCTTGGACTTAGCACCGCAGGCATTGATGAACAGCAAAAGCTAAATGATATTCAGCGACAGTTTTCTGAAAAGAATATACAAATTCAAGATTCAGCCGCTGACAGGAAGCGAGCGCTTGAGCTTTCGATTGAGGAGTTTAAGCTTCAAACTGCAGATAGTATTGGCAAAATTAATGAAGGCTATGCGCGAAGCACTGCAGACATCATAGAAAACGCTGGCCGTAAGCTTGCTGAACTTATGGAAAAGGGAGCACGCAAGGCTGCCAATATTTTAAATGGCCAAAGTTCAGATACTGGTGCCGCCGTAAATCCTGCGGCTAGCAATATGGCTGGTGCTGGTAGGTATATTCAAGGCGGATTTGGACCCAAAGGCCCCGGCTCATATGGGCCTCATTTTGATATAAAGCGAACTGATAATAGCTATTTTCCCCGTAATTCCCTTGACCAATATGTAAGCGTTAACGGCAGCCCTTTGAGTTCCGGCCTTACCGTTGATGGTGGTCAGTATGGGGCATCAAGAGATGGAGGAAGCCGACCCCACACTGCTTGGGACTATGCGTTTGGTGGCCGTGCTGCACTTACTTTAAAAGGCGGCGCTGAATGGCTTGGCAGCAGCAAGGGCTCCTATGGTGATAATGCAGTATTCATGGCAGATGGCAAAGTTTATAGAATAATTCACGGCACCTTTGAAAAAGGGAAGCCTATTGCTTCCCAACAACCAATTCTCCAGGTTGATTCTCGACCTGCCACCTTTGACAGCTCAGCCATCATGTCCCGCAGCAATGCGCAGGCTAAAAGGCTATCAAAAGCTGGCGCAAATCTAGCTAAGGATCAAACAGAGGAAAATAAGACTAGAACTAGTGCTTTGTATAGCCGTAATTTATCCGAAATCACAAGAGATGTTGATGTTCAAGCGAAATCAGCTAAAGACCAACTAGGCGATTACGCCCGGTTGACGCAATTGATGAAAAGTGGCTTGAGCCCTGAATTAGCCAAGCAAAGAGTAGATCTTGAACGCATGGCGAAAGTTGAAGCTGAAAAACTTAAAACAGATGAAGCTATGTATGCTGGGTTGCTAGCGTCTGGCAATTTGACCGAAAAAGATAAAGCAAAATATGAAGACTTACTGCTTGCCGTCCGCACTCGCCTCAGCCTGCAGCCTCAAATCATAGAAGGGATCATGGCTGAAGCCAAAGCATTGGCACGTGCCACTGAACAACATCAAAAGCTACTAGAGCTAGCAAAAAGCGTTGCCGATACCATAGGCAATGGCATGACCCAAGCAATTGATTCATTGCTTAGTGGCACCAAGAACTGGGGCGACAGCCTTAGGGAGATTGGTTCTGGCGTACTAAAGGATATTGCAAAGCAGTTATTGCAAATGTCAGTTGTTGCGCCAGCGACCAAGGGCATTAACAACTTGCTGCAGTCGCTGATTCCAACTGCGCTATCCACCCTTGGCTCCGGGTTGGGTGGATCGCTTACAGGATTTTCGCTCGGCGGCGCTGGCAGCGGCCTCGGTGGAGCGGTCGGAAGCCTCGGCAGCGCAATGAGCCCAGTCACCAGCCTGCCTAGCTTTTTTGCCAACGGCGGCATCATGACCTCAGCAGGTCCAATGCCATTAAGGCGCTATGCAACCGGCGGGGTTGCCAATACACCACAAATGGCAATGTATGGCGAAGGTAGCAAGCCAGAGGCATTTGTGCCATTGCCTGATGGTCGTTCGATACCGGTAAAACTTGACCCCAGCAGTGCAATGACAAGATACCAACGTCAAGGATCGACAAGCATGGCCAGTAGCGCTGGCGGCGGCGAACAGGTGCCAGGGGGAAGCGGCACCAATGCTGCTATTGATGTAAATTACACAGTCGAACGCATCAATAACGTGTCTTACGTCACTGATGAACAATTCCAGGTCGGGTTGCGGCAAGCAGCAAAACAAGGCGCAACCATGGGACGCCAGCAGGTTATGTCTGACCTATCCAACAAGCGCAGTGTTCGCAGTAGGCTAGGGCTATGAGCATTCAAGCCATTGCAAATTTTATAGAGTTTCAATCGGTAGATGGCAACAGCCAATCGCGCTATCAAAACGGCAAAGTGGGCGGCATTATTGCCTATGGTGGCTATGATTACAATTATCTTAGCTTTTTATACCAAGGCGCCAGCAAGAACCGCACCGGCGACAATATATCCAGTTCGCTGACAATTGCTCAGAATGCTGTATCAATGAATATAGCCCAACAGGCTATAAGCAATTTCTGGGGTATCAGGGTAGATACCCTAGCTGTAAACCCAGACACCATGGCCGTAGGCAGGTTGCTGTCCAGCGAATACTGGATTGCTACAACAATGACCTACGACACCACCGCTGTGGTGATTGAGCTTAGTAGCGGCATTGATGCTGTTGGTGCAGATGCGCCATCGCGCTCTCTTACCCGTGACTTAGTAGGTGCCTTGCCATTAAGCGCATCCATCCGCAACGGCTAATAGGCATGGGTTACCGTCTGGGCGCAATCCCAGCGGTACATGGTATGGGCGACTGTCTAAGTCTGGCCTGTGCTGTTTTGACGTGGTACGGAATTGACGTACCAACGCCTCAACGGGATTGGTATAGGCGGCTTAAACGTGGCGACCGAAGTGTCTTCCCCGAACAACTGGCATTATGGGGGCAGCATACTGATATTCCTAAGATGGGCGCAATAGGGCTAACCCCAACCGGGCTAACGGTTTTTTACGAGGACGGATGGCTCTATTACAGCCCAGAGGAGCGAGTAACATGGATGCCCCTGGGACTACTTACGGAGGCAGAGCTTTACTGCCCTCGGAAGTAGCGCTATGTAATACGGTCGGTTTAACAGCAGAAGAGTATTTATATTTTTGCCAGCTAAGTGATGTATACGACGGCACAAGGGACGCTGAATATCAACATATTCCTGATATTAGAAATATTCCTGTTGTGCCTATTGTCACAACTGTAATTGGCCTCGCTATATCTTATGGCGTTCAAGCGCTCTCGCCAAAACCAAAAGCGCCATCAGCACCAACTAGGGTGGCAACACCTGAAAAGACATCCGCAGCACCAATAGATACGCCTGATATTAACGGACAGACTCGGTTCACATCTTTATATGGATTTGAGTCGCTGCAAAGCTTGGCGGCGCTTGGCGAAATACAGCCACTGGTGTTTACTAATTACAACGCCACGACAAAGACCGGTGGCATTCGCGTCAAAGCCTTGCTGCTGTGGTCACAGTTGTTAAGCCATGGCTCAGGCCAAGCGCTTAAAGCTTTATACACCTTGGGCTCAGGCCAACTGGCTGATAAGCCTGATTTCGATGGCTACGCAATAGGCGACCAGCTACTAAAAAACTACACCAGGTCTAGGCTGGCGCTGTATTTCCGCACAAATGGCGGGCGCACAACAGAAGCAGACCGTTATTCACAGTACACACTGACCGCAAACGGTGTTAATGACCCATTCCTTGCCCGCGATGAGCAGACTGGCACGGATGTATCGCTGTTTTCCGGTGCCCGTACACCAGGCTCACAGACAGTATTTGGAGCATATGCACCAGTAAATAATGGCGCACCTTATTGGCTACCGTATGAATTAGTGTTGATATTTAAAAATGCAACAAATAGAATCGATTTAGTAAAGAAAAGAGAAAAAATTGTTCAGTCATATGCGCCGCGCCAAGCAATGACTCATATAAATGGAGTGCCGCTAGGTGGCCCCACTACTGGAGAAATTGGTGTTGGTGACACAATGTACTACACAATCTCATCTATAGATGAATCGGAAGGTGAATATTTCCCGCACGGTCTAAGCGATGTAAATAGTGGTACACGAGAGCGTCGCATATTCGCTGACGACACTTTAATTGTAGGCGATACTTATTTGTTTGGTTCAGCAGTTGTTCAATGCACTGACGTTAGCACAACTGACGTATGGCAAGTCGGCCAGAACAAAGTCTGGCAATTTACCTGCATCGAGGCTGGCGCTTCATATTTTCAACCTACCAATACAGCTAGATATGTCGGAAATTTGCCATATGGTTTTCATTTAATGCGGATGGAATATGCGGTTGTGGCCAATAATAGAAAATGCGACCAAACGGAAATTGGTATCAAATCACTGGTATGGAAGCAGATAAATGGATTTGCAAATGTCAACAGCCAGCCACCTGCTGCGGTCATCAGTTTCTATGAAGAATTAGATGCAAGTATAACTCTGGGACGTGTAAATAAATATATTCAACGTTTTAGTTTTTTTGTGCTTGAAATACGCTTAGCTGGAACTAATACATGGTTTGACATGAGCGGCGGCACCGTATTTGCCGTAAGAGGAACAACACAAGAACCAATATTTAATTTTATTCGCATTTCACACTCTTACAATCAATATGAATTTAGACTTAGGCCAATCCCAGGTTCTGTTGTATTTGCTAATTATTTAAATAAATTTGTTAATTTGCTAAACGGTAATGGATTTACTTCATATAGTGTTGGCGGGGAGCACATAGGATTCAGTGGCACGCCATTCCCACTCACGCCTTCGGCATTATCAAATCCTGAATTTATAGTTGGCATCCCCCCAGTAGATATTGGAGCAGTGACCAGTTTCCAAGCTTCCGGGACAGGCACAAAACCCCCTGGTGCTTTTAGATGGGTTCAAAACGATGCTCCAGCGCTGGAAATAGTAAATCCATATAATTTAAGCGCAGTCTGGAGTAGGGCTGATGGCAAGGAACTAAAAGCTTACTATAAAGGCATAAATGTAACAAGTCAGTATAGTGACCCTCCAGCAAATGGTAGTTTGTATAAACCAAATCTATCCGCATCCCCAATTTTTCACCAAGCCTGGTTCGGATGGGTTTTGCTTGAGAATCGGTCTGCCAATTTTGAAAATTGCGTACGAACCAGACAAGGCTCCACTGAAATAGTAGTGCTTTGGGACGGTGTTGATGTATCAAGTAGTTCAGGAGAAAACAAGACATATCGCACTGGGTCTTTTGCGTATGAATATCAACAAACAAAAGCAGGCGAGGGTTATGATGCATATGGAAATCCACAATTATTAGTTACAGCTGAATATGCGGCCAACTATACCGGTGTATGGATAAATCAAGTCATGTATGAATATGAAGTTCGTGCTTTTTACAATGGCATCAATGTATCACACCTATTTGTCGCAGACCCCGAAAGCGAAAGTAGCCCATTTTACTATAACGGTGTGCCGCAAGAAATTATTTATGGTAAAAGTTATCTTTATACGGTTGACCCGAATAATGGCGGCCCTTGGAATGTGTATGCAATTCAAGCGTATAGAGCGAAACAAGGAACACCACTATACTACTATTACAATATTCAAAAATGGGAACTACAGGACACGCGGCCCGAGGTTTCCTACGACTGGTATATCTATCCAATTTTAAAAGGCGCATGGCAAAGTGAACCATCAAAAGTAATTGCAAGCTATGAAAATCGCGCTGTTGTAGGTGGTTCTGGCACCGGTTTATCAATTAACGCATTTTCATTTGGCAACAATTATTGGGAATTTGTCGTTGCCCTTCCAGGTAGCGGTTACAAAAATGGTGAAAGCATTTCACACACTTTGCCAGATGGCACAAAAATATTGTTAATTGTAAATACTGCGGATTCAAATTTAGCGCAAAGCAATATAAACTGCAATCCATATGATGCCTTGGCAGATTATCCTAAATTTTCAGCAGAACGCGCCAGCCATCAAGATGGGCCAGAACATTCAATTGTATACGTTAATGAGCAGATTCGCCAGACAAATATTCCCCAATACACTGGTTTAGCTCTGGCTGGGTTACGGATGTTGTCAGGGCGCGAATGGACACAATTATCTCAACTAACTGCCTACGTCAAAAAAGGCATCCTAGTGGAGCGCTTGATTGATGACAATGGACAGCCCACCAATTCACTGATTGCACCAACCAATAACATTGCCGAAATTATTTACAACCTGCTAGTAAATAAAGATTTTGGAGCAGGCAGTAAGATTACCGCCGCTAGCGTGGACCGTGACCGAATGCAAAGCGCCGCGCAATTCTGCCGCGCAAATGGCTTCACCTGGGACGGTGTACTGCAATCCAGGGTAAACCTACGCAGTTGGATATTTGAACAGGCCGGTTATGCGTTGATGGACTTTACTATCCTTGGTGGTCGGTTTAGTTTGGCCCCATCGGTACCATTGAATAGTAATTTTGTTATAGATAGCAACCAGCCGCCAGTTATTTCCGCATTGTTTACAGATGGCAATATGCGAAATATGCGGGTATCTTGGTTGTCGCCTGATGACCGGCGCCTATTCAAAGCCGTTATTCTTTACCGTAAGGAGGTTGTAAACGGATTTAGCGAGACGCAAACAATAACCATTAGGCTCAGGGATGGCGAAGGCGGAAGCGACACTGACCCAGATGAGCGTTTTGACCTAAGCAATTTTTGCACCAGCAAATATCAAGCGCAATTATTTGGCCAGTATGCACTGCTGCTACGAAAATATCTCGACCACAGCATTTCATTTGAAACAACACCCCAGGCAGCCGCTGGTATGCAACCTGGCTCATATATCAAAATCGTTAGCGAGGCATCGCACACTTCACGGTTTAGCAATGGCAGCATCAGTGGCGACGGTTACGTGACCACCAGCAATGGCTTGGGCGACGGCAGCCACAACATCATCTACTGGCGCCCAGGTGATACAAATGTTTCGTCCGCGTCGCTAGTCATCGCCAGCAACAAAACAGACGACTCAGCCCTATTTGGCTGTGTGTTCACCGTCGTCAATTCAGAGGTCAACAAGCGAATTTACAAGGTTGAAGAAATTGCCATAGGAGAGGATGGACTAATGCAGGTAACAGCAAGCCACGCACCAGTTACTGAAACCGGAGCGCTTGCTATACTTGGCATGGACCCAACTCGCTTCGTAATTGAAGAGGGCTAATGGCAGCGGTAAAATTCCCAGCTTTGGCACCTACCGCCCGGTCTTATTCCCCCGGCGAGTTTGCGTCAACGGAATTTAAGGCTCTCAATGGCTCCATAACAAAACTTCGTTATGGAAATAGGCGCCATAACTCAACACTATCATTAACATTTGCCAATATTAGTGATGTTAATGCGGCACTAATTTTAGAACATTATAGCACTATAACTGTTTCCGGCGATTGGGCGTCATTCCTGCCTGACACAAATACAACAGTTTATGAATTTCGATCTGTTGGAATGCCGCAATTGCTAGCAGTTGCCGAATATTCTACAAGATACACAGGTGTTTGGGAACAGCAAAATACTGGCCAAGTGCTTGCCTATTACAACGGTACAAATTATACAAGCTTGTACGCTTCAAATATTGCTGGAAGGACTGCGCCATTTATAGTCGGTGGAGTAACTCAAAAAGTTGTTTTTACCAAAGCGGCATTTTATATGGTTGACCCGAATAATGGCGGCCCTTGGAATGTATACTATATTCAAGCGTATCAATATCAACCTGTATTAGTAAATGTCGCCACTGCTGGGGTGTCTGGGTCGTTGGTTTCATGGATGGAAGAGAGCGCTAGTGGCTTAAGATGGCGGTATGCATCCCCGCCAAAAGTCAGTAGTGTAAAAAGGGGGCTCAGCACGGTCGAATGCGAATTTATTGCCAACCTTGATGGAGACTGACCATGGCAGCCAAATATTATTCTGGTCGAGACGGCAAAATTACATTTAATGGCTCTTTAGTGGCAAAGGTCAAAAGCTGGAGCCTGACAGCTAACGTCGAAGCGCTTGAAACCACCGTCCTATCGGAAAATTCGCGCACTTATACTCCTGGCATCAGAGACGCCAGCGGTTCATGCAGTGTTTTATACTATGACAACGCTCCAGTAAGCCTGATTCAACGGGTCATAAGCGTTACAGCACCTACGAATTTGGATAAGTACCGAATGATTTTGGGCTTTGGGGACAAGGCCATCGAATTTGATTGCATCATTACAAGCGCAGAACTGGCTTGTAGTGTTGGTGAAGTCATGACCGCAACTGTGCAATTCACCATGACTGGCGACTTTGCCAGTCTAATTCTCTAATGACTGTATTTCTCGGCATCCATGGGTCGGTAGAACTGCGCCGCACCTCCAGCGACATAGCAATCACTGGCGTTGTAAAAATCGCAGACGTAAGCGCGGCTAAGGATAGATTTAGCTTTGAGTTTGGAGACCAAACTTTCTTTACCGGCGACAGAATTTCAATTACTTCCATTAATGGAAGTACACTTGATTTTATTGAGGCATCTGGATGGTACGATGCCACTCAACAGTCATCTGGCAGCTGGTACGTAAATGTAGATGCAATGGGGGGTTTAAAACTTTATAGCAATCACGTTAATGCAATTGTGGGCGGCGCAACTGGCTTGGTAAGCTTGACCACAGCCAACCGGGACATACCAATATCAGTTAAAATCGCCCAAAGCCATTCGCGTATTATCGGCAATGTGACTCAATATGAATTAAATAATTCACGCGAAGCAGTCGATGTAACAGTGCTAAGCGACGAGTTTAGGCAGCAAGCCAGCGAACTAATCACAGGCAGTGGAACGCTGTCATGTTTGTTCGACCACACCGCGCTAGCTGGAGGCAACAGTGATGAGGAAGCATCATCCTATTTTCATCATTTAATTCTACGCCAGCAGTTTGGCTCACAGTTCTTTGGCAAGTTTTATGTCGTGCCGCCTGGTATGTTACCTGGCAATAACAGTTACGATAGCATTTGGTTTGAGTTTGAAGCACTCATAACCAATAGTGGATTAGTTTTTGATTCATCGACTGCAATT
>Ga0114958_10002938_pt1 | contig 12448 bp, 13 predicted proteins | sample C_130208_EF_Meta_FD_89577 | JGI IMG/M metagenome (GOLD analysis project Ga0114958, IMG submission 89577) | Freshwater microbial communities from Lake Croche, Canada to study carbon cycling - C_130208_EF_MetaG | ecosystem: Environmental > Aquatic > Freshwater > Lake | place: Lake Croche, Canada... | reverse complement strand
CTGTTGATTACCTTTCAAAATAGGTGCGCTCATTGCCCTGTCCGCTATCTTGACCTTATCGCCGCAGCTGGCCGAAGCCCGCGCCGCAGGCCGCCCGATTGTGGCGCTGGAATCCACCATCATCACCCACGGCATGCCGTGGCCGCAAAACGTGCAGACCGCGCGAGAGGTGGAGGCCGAGATTCGTGCCGCCGGCGCTGTGCCCGCCACTTTGGCGCTGATGGCGGGGCGCATCCATATCGGGCTGAGCGATCAGGAACTGGAAAGCTTGGGCCAAGCGCGCGATGTGATGAAAGTCTCGCGCGCCGATCTGGCCGCTTGCTTGGCCATGGGGCGCACGGGGGCCACCACGGTGGCCGCCACGATGATCTGCGCGCATCTGGCGGGGATCAGTGTGTTTGCCACGGGCGGCATTGGCGGGGTGCACCGCGGGGCAGAGGATAGCTTTGACATCTCGGCCGATCTGGCAGAGTTCAGCCTAACCCCCGTCACGGTGGTGGGGGCCGGTGCAAAGGCGATTCTTGACCTGCCCAAGACGCTAGAGGTGCTGGAAACCTACGGCGTTCCGGTGATTGCTTATGGCCAAGACGATTTTCCCGCCTTCTGGTCACGCTCCTCTGGCCTCAAAGCGCCCTTGCGGATGGACAGCCCGGCGCAAATCGCCGCCGCCCACCAGATGCGCGGGATGTTGGGGCTGGCAGGGGGGCAGTTTGTCGCCAACCCGATCCCGATAGAGGCTGAAATCCCCCGCGCCGACATCGACCCTTTCATCGCCCAAGCTTTGGCAGAGGCCACCGCACAAGGAATCTCCGCCAAAGCCGTCACCCCGTTTTTGCTGCAACGGATATTTGAGCTGACCCAAGGCCGCTCGCTGACCTGCAACATCGCGCTGGTCAAGAACAACGCCCGCTTGGCCGCAGGCATCGCCCGCGCCTTGGCAGGTCTTCCCGCCGTCTAAACCCGCTCTTTCGGGCTACCCCCACTTAAGCTAAACTGGCGTTTCAATCAGGAGCCGCCATGCCCGACCCTTTCGCCCCCGCCCGCAAAAGCCTTTTCGCCAGCCTGCGCGCCAGCTTTCTGACCGGGCTGGTCGTGGTCTTGCCCATTGCCCTCACGATCTATCTGATCTGGGCCGTGATCGGCTATCTGGATGGCTGGATCCTGCCGCTGATCCCCGAAGCCTACCATCCGCAAGAAATGACCCAAGCCCTGTTCGGCCCCGGCCACGCCTTTCCGGTGCGCGGGGTAGGCGTGGTGGTGTTCTTGATCTTTACCACGCTGATGGGCTGGATCGCCAAGGGCCTGATCGGGCGCACGGTGCTTTTGCGGCTGGAACGGCTGGTTGACCGGATGCCGGTGGTGCGCTCGCTGTACTCGGCACTCAAACAAGTGGCCGAGACGGTGTTCAACAAATCCGAAGCCTCGTTTGACCAAGCCTGTCTGGTGGAATTTCCACGGCCCGGCGTGTGGATCTTGGGGCTGGTGTCATCGCGCCCCAAGGGCGAGATTGCGGCGAAGCTGGGGGCCGATGTGATTGCGGTGTTCATCGGGCTGACGCCCTTCACCTCGGGCTTTGTGATCTTTGTGCCCAAGAAAGACGTGATCCCGCTGGATATGCTGCCCGAGGATGCCGCCAAACTCGTGGCTTCGGGCGGGCTTGTCTACCCCCAAACCAAAGCCTGATTTGCTCTTTGCTCAAATACTCCCGCCAGAGGCGCGCGCGAGCCGGTTGGCGTCCCGCCAGAGGCGAGATAAAAACAAACGCGCGGTCACGCGCTCTCTTTGCTTAAAGGGCGGTCCAGCCGCCATCGACGCTGATCGTCGTGCCCGTCACCTGATCGGCGGCAGGCGAGCATAGGTATACCGTTGTGCCGCCGATCTGTTCCACCGTGGCAAACTGGCGTGAGGGTTGGCGCAAAAGCATCACCTCGCGGATCACCGTGTCGCGGTCCATCCCATGCACCTGCATCTGATCGGGGATTTGCGCTTCCACCAGCGGGGTCAGCACATAGCCGGGGCAGATCGCGTTGGCGGTGATGCCCAGTCCGGCCACTTCCAGCGCGGTTGTCTTGGTTAAGCCCACCACGCCATGCTTGGCGGCGATATAGGCCGATTTGAACGGGCTGGCGGTCAAGCCATGGGCCGAGGCGATGTTAACCACCCGCCCCCAGCCCTTGGCCTTCATACCCGGCAGGGCCGCAGCCGTGGTGTGAAAGGCCGACGACAGGTTGATCGCAAGGATGCGGTCCCACATGGCGGAGGGAAAGTTTTCAATCGCCGCCACATGCTGGATGCCGGCGTTGTTGACCAGAATGTCGCAAGCCCCCGCCTGTGCAATCAGATCCCGGCAGGCGGTGCCATCGGCCATGTCGGCGGCGATGTAGCGGGCTTTGACACCAAAGCGCGCAGCCAGATCGGCGGCCAAGGCGTGATCTTCGCGGCGGTCGGTGAAGGAATTGAGCACCACATCCGCCCCCGCTGCAGCCAAAGCCTCGGCCACGCCCAGACCGATGCCAGAGTTTGAACCTGTGATCACGGCGGTTTTGCCAGATAGGGTCATGCGACGCTCCCGATTTTGCACCACAATGCTGCGCTTGCGAAACAAAAGGCAAGAGCTGCCCCAGAATATAAAAAAAACGCCGGCACGAAGCCGGCGCTAAGTCGTTGAGGCAGGTTTCATACAGGCAAGAAACCTATCGAGCAGTCCCTTGTTTATAGTCATATTGGTGATAAGCTTCAAGCTAAAGGTTTGAAATGTGGCGCAACCCGCCGTAGAGTTGCGATCTAAGCCCAGTCAAAGGATCGCCTCGGATGCCCTTTTCTTTCGTCAAACTTCTCTCGACATTGGCGGTCGCACTGGCCTTTGGGATGATCGCCCAAACGGCCCTGTCAGACCCGCGCCACGCTATCGCTATGTACGGCGACCCTGCCCTGCCACCGGATTTTGTGTCTTTGCCCCAAGCCAACCCAGATGCGCCCAAGGGCGGCAGCGTCACCTTCGGCGAGGCGGGCAGCTTTGATTCGCTTAATCCCTTCATCACCAAAGGCTCCGCCCCCGGATCCATTTCTGCCCTGACAGTTGAGACACTTATGGGCCGTTCTTACGATGAACCCTTTACCTTGTACGGGCTTTTGGCCGAATCGGTTGATACGGATGAGGCGCGTTCCTTTGTTGAATTCACGCTGCGCGCGGGGGCAAAGTTCTCTGATGGATCGCCGGTGACGGTGCAAGATGTGCTTTGGTCCTTTCAAACCTTGGGCGAGCAGGGCAATCCGCGCTACGCTGCAGCATGGAAAAAGATCGCCACCGCCACCCAGACCGGGCCGAGGTCGGTTCGCTTCACCTTCACCGAACCCGACCGCGAAATGCCCCTGCTTTTGGGCCTGCGCCCGATCTTGGAACAGGCGCAGTGGGCGGGGAAAGATTTTACCGTATCCAGCCTGATGCCGGTCATCGGATCGGGCCCCTATGTGGTGGATCAGGTCGAGGCGGGGAATTTCATCACCTATAAGCGCAATCCCGATTGGTGGGGCAAGGATTTGGCCTTTAACAAAGGCTTATGGAATTTTGACGGCCTGAAATACATCTACTTCGCCGATCCGACCGTGATTGTCGAAGCCTTGAAAGCGGGCGACATTGATATGTACCGCGAAAGCAATGCGGCCAAATGGGCCACGACCTATGACTTTCCCGCCGTTCAATCGGGCGATGTGGTCAAGGAAGATATCCCGCACAAGCGCCCTTCGGGGATTGACGGGTTGGTGTTTAACACCCGCAAGCCGATCTTTGCCGATTGGCGGGTGCGGCAGGCCTTAAGCTTGGCGTTCAATTTCGAGCTGATCAACCAAACAATCAACGGCGGGGCAAACCCGCGCATTCAAAGCTATTTTGACAATTCGGACTTGTCCGGCCATGTGGCGCAGCCCGCAAGCCCAGCCGTGGCCGCCCTTTTAGCGCCCTATAAAGACAGCCTGCTGCCCGGCGCGCTGGAAGGCTATGCCCAACCGGTTTCGGATGGATCAGAAGCCAACCGCGCCAATTTACGTGCGGCCACCAAACTGCTGGAAGAGGCGGGCTGGACGATTCAAGACGGCACCTTGAAAAACGCCCAAGGCCAGAGCTTTGCCTTTGAAATTCTGCTCGCCAATGGCGAATCCGATACGATTGCGGCGGTGAATATCTTTATTGAATCGCTCAAGAAACTTGGCATTGCGGCCACGGTTCAGACCGTTGATTCCGCTCAATACAAAGAACGCACCACCACCTATAATTTCGATATGACGCATTATACGCGGTCTTTGTCGCTGAGCCCGGGCAATGAACAAACGCTCTATTGGGGGTCTGAGGGTGTCACCAAAGAAGGCACGCGCAATTGGATGGGGGTTGCCTCACCTGCTGTGGATGGGTTGATCACCAAGATGGTCACGTCAACACGGCGTGAAGACTTTGTTGTGGCGGTGCAGGCGCTTGACCGGGTGCTGACCTCGGGGCGCTATGTGATCCCGTTTTGGTATTCCAATGTCAGCCATATGGCGCACAAAAGCCGTCTGAAACACCCCGATTATGTTGCAATCTACGGGGATTGGCTTGGCTTTATGCCAGATGTATGGTGGCTGCAAAACTAACGCAAAACTGCGAGGCAGATGATGAAAAAACTGTTGGTATTGGCGGTTCTGGTGGCTTTGTCAGCCTGCAACACGATTTCGGGCGTGGGGCAGGATATTTCTGGCGGCGCGAACAAAGTCGCTGGCTGGATGGGCGGCTAAGCCGATCCAAAGGTTCAAGCCCTGTCACGCCAAGGATGTCACCCAAAGCAAGGTGGCATCCTCTTCCGACAGGCTGATGACATTGTGCCCCATGGTCGCGTCATAATAGGCACTGTCGCCTCGGCGCAGATCGACGGGCTCGTAAAACTCGGAATACAGCCGCACGACGCCGGTCAGCACATACAGAAACTCTTCGCCTTCGTGGCGGACCCAGCCGTCGAAATCCTCCATCGAGCGGGCGCGGATCGTGGCGCGGTAGGGCAGCATTTGCTTGCGCGTTAGCGCACCTGCCAAAAGCTCGTGCTCGTAAGTGGTGGTGACATGGCCCTGCCCCGTGCCAAACTTGGTCACAGCCATACGGCCTGAGACCTGCGCACGGGCGGCGGGGGTGAACAGCTGCGGCACCGAGATTTTCAACCCTTCGGCCAGTTTGCGCACGGCGTCATAGGTGGGCGACATCTGGCCGTTTTCGATCTTGGACAGGGTGGACCGCGCCAACCCGGCATGGCTGGCGGCTTGATCCAATGTCCAGCCCTTGGCCTTGCGCAACTCGCGCACGCGGTGGCCCAGGTTAAGCGGTTCGGGCGGCGGTTCGATATGGCCTTCGGCCCCGCTGTCGCGAGAGATGCGGATCAGGCGTTTGGGATCAGCGTTGGTCATGCTCTTGGCATATCCTTTGCGCGGCATGACCGCAACGGGGCTGCGGCATGCTCTTTTTTAGGTCTGTTAGCGCAAACCAAGATTGCCAGCGCCGCCAAGCCCCCCGATAAGGACGCCAGAGCTTTTAAGAGGAGGCCGCGATGCGCACCAGCCGGATCATTCAGAAAATCTTGTCACATTACGAAGGCGAAACCCCCGGGGTGAAGGCCAATCTGGCGCGCATCCTGAACGAAGGGCAATTGCGCGGCACGGGCAAGGTGATCATCTTGCCGGTGGATCAGGGCTTTGAACACGGGCCGGCGCGGTCTTTTGCCGTCAACCCTGCGGCCTATGATCCGCATTATCACTATCAAATGGCGATTGATGCGGGGCTTTCGGCCTATGCAGCGCCCTTGGGGCCGTTGGAAGCGGGGGCGGATACTTTTGCAGGCCAGATCCCCACGATTTTAAAGGTGAACTCGGCCAATTCGCTGCTGCCCGCCATCGCACCAAAAACCCAAGCCATCACCGCAAGTGTCGATGATGCCCTGCGTCTGGGGTGTTCGGCGATTGGCTTTACGATCTATCCCGGATCGTCGCAAAGCCTGTCGATGTTCGCTGACATCGCCGAGATGCGGCGCGAGGCGGCGGCCAAAGGGGTTGCCACCGTGATCTGGTCTTACCCGCGCGGCGAAGATCTGGACAAAGACGGCGAGACGGCTGCCGATATCACCGCCTATGCCGCCCATATCGCCGCCCTGCTGGGGGCACATATCATCAAGGTTAAGCTGTCAACCGACCATCTAAGCCAGCCCGAGGCGAAGAAAGCCTTCCAAGCCGGTCATGTGGCCGTGGCGACCCAAGCCGACCGCGTGCGCGAATGCGTGCGCTCAGCCCTGAACGGGCGGCGGTTGATCGTGTTTTCGGGCGGGGCGGCCAAAGGAGCGGACTCGGTGCTGGATGACGCCCGCGCCATTCGCGATGGCGGCGGCAACGGGTCGATCATCGGGCGCAACTGCTTCCAAAGGCCAAGGGACGAGGCTTTGGCTTTGCTGCAATCGCTTGTCGATATTTACAAGGGCAAGGCCTAAGGTAAACCTTGCGCATGACTGATATTAAGCGCCCCCAAATTCCGGGCGCTTTTTCATGCGAGGCTTTTCAAACGGGTTTGCTTGTGCAACACTTGGCAAAACCCCCATCAGAGGGGCACGAGGGCAGCATGAGTGTTTCGGTTTCCAAACCCCGCGCGGGGTTGCGTTTTGGCGGCATGGTCTATTTTGCGCTGACCACAACGCTGACCGTCTATTTCGCCTTTGCCGCCGTGCAAGGGGATTACGGTGTGATGCGGCAGGCCCAAACCTCGGGCGAGATGCAAAGCCTGACACCGGAACGCGATGCGCTGGTGGCTGATTTGGCCAAGCTGAAAAATCTGACCCACCGGCTGTCGGACGAATATCTTGATGTGGACTTGCTGGACGAACAGGTTCGATCGGTGCTGGGCTATATCCGCGCCGACGAGATTGTCATCCGCTAAACCGCCGCACCCTAGCCTTGCTTTGGGCGCATGGCTGCCATGCGCTGGCGGGATTGGTCCGGCGCAAATAGGCTTTTGCGTTATTTCCCCGATGCTGTATAGATAGTTTAACGCTAAACTATCTTTCGCTGCAGGGAGGCTGTCGCTTTGGCCGTTAAGAAAGAACCCACGAAAAGCAATGTATCCAAGGAAGAGCTTTTGGGCTTTTACCGCGAGATGCTGTTGATCCGCCGCTTTGAAGAAAAGGCAGGCCAGTTGTATGGCATGGGCCTGATCGGCGGCTTTTGCCATTTGTACATCGGCCAAGAGGCCGTGGTGGTCGGCTTGGAAGCCTGCACCAAAGCGGGCGACAAGCGCATCACCTCTTACCGCGACCACGGCCATATGCTGGCCTGTGGGATGGACCCCAAGGGCGTCATGGCCGAACTGACGGGCCGCGAGGGGGGCTATTCCAAGGGCAAGGGCGGCTCGATGCATATGTTTAGCAAAGAGAAGCACTTTTACGGCGGCCACGGCATTGTGGGGGCGCAGGTGCCCTTGGGCGCGGGTCTGGCTTTGGCCGACAAATACCTTGGCAATGACAATGTGACCTTCACCTATTTCGGCGACGGGGCGGCCAACCAAGGTCAGGTCTACGAGACCTACAACATGGCCGAACTGTGGATGCTGCCGGTGATTTTTGTCATCGAAAACAACCAATACGCGATGGGCACTTCGGTGAAACGCTCGACCAAATCGGGCACATTCTTTGGGCGCGGCGCAGCCTACGGCATCGAGGGCGAGCAGGTTGACGGCATGGATGTGCTGGCGGTGAAAGCGGCAGGCGAAAAGGCCGTGGCGCATTGCCGCGCGGGCCAAGGGCCGTATATCTTGGAAATGATGACCTACCGCTACCGGGGCCATTCCATGTCCGACCCCGCGAAGTACCGCACCCGCGAAGAGGTTGAAAAAATCCGCTCGGAAAAAGACGCCATCGAACATGTGCGCGATCTGTTGCTGAATGCGGGCCTTGCCTCGGACGAGGATCTCAAGGCGATTGACCGCGAGATCAAGGAACAGGTCAACGCCTCGGCCGAATTTGCCAAAGACAGTCCCGAGCCGGCCTTGACCGAGCTTTGGACCGATATTTACGCCTGAGGGGAGAGACACCATGGCAACCGAAGTTCTGATGCCGGCCCTGTCGCCCACGATGGAAGAGGGCACCTTGGCCAAATGGCTGGTCAAAGTGGGCGATGTGGTGAAATCGGGCCAGATCTTGGCCGAGATTGAAACCGACAAAGCCACAATGGAATTCGAAGCCACCGATGAAGGCCGCGTTGGCGCGCTTTTGGTGGCCGAAGGCACGGCAGGGGTCAAGGTAAACACCCCGATTCTGCTGATGTCGGAAGAGGGTGAAGCGGTTGTGGCCAAAGCAGCACCCGTCGCTGCGGCCCCTGCGGTCGCGGTTGCTGCGGCACCCGTGGCGGCACCCGTCGCTGTCGTCTCGAAAGCCTCGGCCGATTGGCCCGAAGGCACGCCGATGAAAACCATGACCGTGCGCGAAGCCCTGCGTGAGGCGATGGCCGAAGAAATGCGTGCCAATCCGACCGTGATGTTGATGGGCGAAGAGGTCGGCGAATACCAAGGTGCCTATAAGATCAGCCAAGGTCTGCTGGACGAATTCGGCCCCAAGCGCGTGGTCGATACCCCAATCACCGAAATGGGCTTTACCGGCATTGCCGTTGGCGCATCTTGGGGCGGGTTGAACCCGATTGTGGAATTCATGACATGGAATTTCGCCATGCAGGCGATTGACCATATCCTGAACTCTGCCGCCAAGACCAACTACATGTCCGGAGGCCAGATGGGCGCACCGATTGTGTTTCGCGGCACCAACGGGGCAGCCGCCCGCGTGGGGGCGCAGCACAGCCAAGACTACGCCGCGTGGTATGCCGCCATTCCGGGCCTAAAGGTCGTGATGCCCTATTCGGCCGCCGACGCCAAAGGTCTGCTCAAATCGGCGATCCGCGACCGCAACCCCGTGGTCTTTTTGGAAAACGAAATCCTCTATGGTCAAAGCTTCGATGTGCCCGACCTGCCCGATTTCACCATTCCGTTCGGCAAGGCGCGCATCTGGCGGCAGGGCAGCGATGTGACCATCGTATCGTTTGGCATTGGCATGAAGTACGCCTTGGAAGCCGCTGATATCTTGGCCAAAGACGGCATCAGCGCTGAGGTGGTCGATCTGCGCACGCTGCGCCCGATTGACTATGACACGGTGCTGGCCTCGGTGATGAAAACCAACCGCTGTGTGACGGTGGAAGAGGGTTTCCCCGTGGGCTCGATCGGCGATCACTTGGCCTCCACCATCATGCAGCGCGCCTTTGACCATCTGGATGCGCCGGTGGTGACCTGCACGGGCAAAGATGTGCCGATGCCCTATGCCGCCAATCTGGAAAAGCTTGCACTGGTGACGACCGCCGAAGTGGTCGCCGCTGTCAAATCTGTCTGCTATCGCTGAGGTGTCTTATGGCTGTTGAAATCCTGATGCCCGCATTGTCCCCGACAATGGAAGAGGGCACGCTGGCCAAGTGGCTGGTCAAGGCCGGCGATAAGGTCAAATCCGGCCAGATTATTGCCGAGATTGAAACCGACAAAGCCACGATGGAATTTGAAGCGGTGGACGAGGGGACCATGTCCCAACTGCTGGTGCCCGCAGGCACCGCAGGCGTCAAGGTCAACACCCCCATCGCCGTGATCGTGGAAGAGGGCGAAAGCCTCTCCGCCGCCCCCAAAGCGGCGGCCGCAGTCGCAGCCCCAGTGGCAGCGCCCGTAGCGGTTGCAGCGCCCATCGTCGCACCCGCCGCCGCCAAACCCCAAGGCGCGCGGGTCTTCGCCTCGCCCTTGGCGCGGCGGATCGCTTTGGAAAAGGGCTTGGACTTGAACTCCGTTGCAGGGTCTGGCCCGCATGGCCGCATCGTGAAGGCCGATGTGGAAGGGGCGCAAACACCTGCTCCGGCCAAGGCCGCACCTGCCCCCGCTCCGGCAGCTGTCGCTCCGGCCAAGGCCTCTATGCCCACGGGCATGTCGGCGGAAACGGTCATGAAGATCTACGCCGACCGCGCCTATACCGAAGTCACGCTGGACGGTATGCGCCGCACCATCGCCGCCCGCCTGACCGAAGCCAAGCAAACCATCCCGCATTTCTACCTGCGCCGCGAGGTGCGTCTGGATGCTCTGATGGCCTTCCGCGAGCAGCTCAACAAGGGTCTGGAAACGCGCGGCATCAAGCTGTCGGTCAACGACTTTATCATCAAGGCCTGCGCTTTAGCCCTGCAGGCCGTGCCCAACGCCAATGCGGTATGGGCAGGCGACCGGATCTTAAAGCTCAACCCGTCCGATGTGGCCGTAGCGGTCGCCGTCGACGGTGGCCTGTTCACGCCGGTGCTGCGCGACGCCGATAGCAAGACCCTCTCGGCCCTGTCGACCGAGATGAAAGACCTCGCCGCACGCGCCAAGACGAAAAAACTGGCCCCGCACGAATACCAAGGCGGCAGCTTTGCGATTTCCAATCTGGGGATGATGGGGGTCGAGAATTTCGACGCCGTGATCAACCCGCCGCACGGCGCCATTCTGGCCGTGGGTGCGGGGATCAAAAAGCCCGTGGTGCTGAAAGACAACTCCATCGGCGTGGCAACCGTGATGTCGATGACGCTGTCGGTCGATCACCGCGTGATCGACGGCGCTTTGGGGGCAGAGTTCCTGAAAGTCGTGGTCGAGCTGTTGGAAAACCCGATTGCCATGCTGGCCTAAGGCCAAGCGCCAGATATGACAAAACGGCCAGAGCGCAAGCTCTGGCCGTTTTGCTGAAAAAGCGCTTAAATCTCGCCCGAGATCAACTGATCCATGGTGATCGAAGGCTGCGAACACCCCGCCTCGCCGATCACCCGCGCGGGCACGCCCGCCACGGTAGTATTGTGCGGCACGTCGCTGAGAACCACTGATCCGGCAGCAATCCGGCTGCAATAGCCCACTTCGATATTGCCCAGAACCTTGGCCCCCGCCCCGATCAGCGCACCATTGCCGATCTTTGGGTGACGGTCGCCGTCTTCTTTGCCCGTCCCGCCCAGCGTCACCGAATGCAGCATCGACACATTGTCGCCCACCACCGCCGTCTCGCCGATCACAATGGCATGGGCGTGGTCGATCATGATCCCCTTGCCGATGCGCGCCGCAGGATGGATGTCGACCGAGAACACCTCGGACACCCGCATTTGCACGAAATAGGCCATGTCTTGACGACCATGCGTCCAAAGCCAATGGCCGATCCGGTAGGCTTGGATCGCGTGAAAGCCCTTGAAGAACAAGATCGGCTGCAAAAACCTGTGGCAGGCCGGATCGCGGTCATAAACCGCCATGATATCAGCCCGCGCCGCTTGGCCCAGTTCGGGATCGCTTGCGTAAGCCTCATCCGCGATTTCGCGCAAAATCTGCTCGCTCATTTCCGACGACGCCAGCTTTTGCGAGAAGCGGTAGGCCAAGGCCCGCTCTAGGGTGGAATGGTGCAGCAAACTGGCATGGATCACCCCGCCAAGCAGCGGTTCATCGCGCACAGCGTCCGCCGCCTCTTGCCGCACGCGCTGCCATACAGGGTCGACAGAGGTGAATTTTGCTTTGGGTTCGGCCATGGTTTTATCCTCTTGGAAGGCAAGATTACCACAGATTTCTTCTGCCCAACACCCCCCGCCCGCCAGATCAGCCAAAACTGACCTGCCGCGCTGGCCCTGCCCCGAAGCGAGCCGAGACTTGGGCGACCGACAGGCGAAACCCCGCCCTGACCCGATCGGCCGATTGCATCGCCGCTGTATAGGCAAAGCGCGGCCCGCTGACAAAGTCGTCCCGTAACACGTTGTCCCCCTGCAAAACCTGCACCTGATAAAGCTCGGCCTCTTCGCCCAAGGGCACATCCAGACCCAACCACGAATCCCCTTCAATCCGCGTGCGGCGGATCCAGCTTAGGCCAATGGCCTGCCCCAAAGCCCCAATCGCGCGCAGATGCGCCACAGCATAGGGCCGCAGACCGATGCCGGAAAAGGCCTTGGTCGCGCTGACCGCCTGCGCATCGCCGTAGCCCAAATCCGCCCGCCCCACGCGGTAATAGCGCTGCAAACCCCGAGCAGCAGCCCCCAGTTCAATCTGCGGCACTGCACTGTCGAGCAACAGGAAATAGCTGCCAATCGGCCAGACCGCAGGCATCACCCCGTCACTGCCCGCCTGCCCCCGCAGCCTTAAGCGCAGGTCGTAGGTTTTCGGGCCCACAAGCTGGGCATTTACAAACTGGAACACCTCCCAATTTTCGGCCGACCCATCGCCAATCACCGCCAGATTGGCCCCGTTCAACACATCCGCCACAGCGGCAGAGGACAAATCCCCCACCGACAGCTTGACCCGCAACGCCGCCCCCCTGTCTCACAGTGCCGAAGGGCGGGCCACCAGCGCCGTTTGCGTCACGCCGATCACCGCGGGCAT
>Ga0114958_10002936_pt1 | contig 12453 bp, 6 predicted proteins | sample C_130208_EF_Meta_FD_89577 | JGI IMG/M metagenome (GOLD analysis project Ga0114958, IMG submission 89577) | Freshwater microbial communities from Lake Croche, Canada to study carbon cycling - C_130208_EF_MetaG | ecosystem: Environmental > Aquatic > Freshwater > Lake | place: Lake Croche, Canada... | reverse complement strand
CAGAGTCTTCTTTGGCTCAATAGGAACCTCGACAAATCTAACAGTGTCTGACTCATACTTGGCCTTGGTCTCCGCGATCCAGGCATTGTTAGACTCATAGACGATAACGAGTTCTTTCAGAGGATGACTCTGAAAGAGGAAACAGTCTATAGACTGTGATAGGAGTTCGAACTTATTCTGTGTTACACACAGACAGGAAACGAAGGGAATCTCCTTAATAACAAGAGTTGGTGCATCCATCTGTTCAGAACGAAGTTCTGAACCTTTAGATTTGTTTGAATGTAGACAATAGAGGATGGAAGTCACCACGATTCCATTAGTAACTAATCTAGAGGGGGATTGGCCCGCTCTTCAGCTACGCTGTTCTGGCCAACCAGTACGACTAGAGCTCTATCCCTTCCTGAGTGTTACTGATCTAAAACGCCTACTGTGGATACATTTCGGCGGTGAGTCCCGGTGGGCACCAGAGCGTACCTTTCTAGGTGTTAGAACCGCTGAAGGGCTACGCCCCCTTGAATTTACCTGGGCCGTCCAGTCTATCTTACCGGATCCACTAAGTCATAAAGAGCCGAATCCAGCTCTTGTCGATGAAACGGGAATCCGTAAACCAGTAATGCCCACAATGAAGGGCACACATACCATTGAGTCTGTTGTAGATCCTACAGAAACAGTTGAGGCTATCTCACTCGATGATCTTGCCGTAACACCGGTGGATGACCGTCTTTTTGGTGGCTATTACCAACTCTATTTTCCGTGGCTAAAGGCCCCTGGTCAGGTCCAGCAGTCTGATGCCAAGGCTCTAGCCGAATCCTATGGCGCATCTCTACCCTATTCGGAAGATCGGGCCGCTCGCATTGGTATAGTTAACCGCTGTCTCGCAGCAGGAGTCGCAGGCAAATCGACATCAATGGATTCCTTTGTTAGAATCAGTTGGGTTCTGCCTCTGCCTCCCTCGAAACCCGAATCGCTCGAAAAGACCTTCTACGGTCTCCAGGCATCTAACACTATACCTTTCCTGCGCTATTATCCCGCTAAGGGCCTGGGTGCACCACTTCTCAAGTTGGCCCTGAATCCTGATGGTAGTCCCGTGCTTACGGACCCCAAGATCTTTGCCCAGTATCTGAGCCAGCCGGCCCCGAATGCTAAGACGGCAGTAGTGGTGGCCCGTTGTCCTCTAACATCGGAATATGCCCCCACCGGCACCGCCTTTACCATCCATCTGTTTGAAGATGGTACGAGCGACATCAGCCTGGAGGTTCCGCAGCGGGGTACCACATTTAGTGCGTCGATTGCCACTGAGTCCGAGGTAATTCTGAAGACGGTGATGCAGTCGATGGGCTATCCGCCTGAGGCAACTGCCATGCTCCATGGCATTCACGCCACGTACAAGTGGATCCATCCTAATCCGAAGAAGTCGAAGCCGCTTTCGGCAGCAAAACTCAAAAGTCGCGTTGCATCGCTAACGCCCTTTCTGGAAGTTGTGCCGCAGCTCGAGGGCGAGAAGGCACTGATCACCTTCCAGTGGCGGGCCACCTCAAATTATGAGAGTGAGTCGGTACAGTTTCAGTATATTACCCAGCTTGTTCTCCGTTCCCCTGGGATCCAAGGACAGAAGACATTAGATTCTTATGTTAGTTCTCTGCAGGCCCGGTTTGGTCTAACAGAGCCAGTGGCTAGATCCACGATTGAGTCTTGGCTGGAGAAGCGCGGAGACACAACACAGTCATTTGGTGCATCAATTGCTATCTATGCCAATCATCCTGAGTATCGTGTGGAAGTACAGGGTGTGGAATCTAGTATGGAACTTCAGCGTCTTCTGAGTGTCGTAGGCGTTCTTTTGGGTGCCGCTGATACGGAGTTAGTCTTAACGCCACCGGTTCCTGCAGTAGCCGCTGTAGCAACCATAGTGGCCCTTCAGGATGCAGAGGTTGCATCTGTTGGAGCCCCAGGTCTTGAAGAAGGTGAGGCAGGAGAAGGGGAAGACTATGGAGATTTACTTGCAGAACTCGGCTTTGGCGGTGAAGAGGAAGCAGTAGGAGGAGGTGGCTCTGTCGCTGCTGCCGCTCCTGCAGTCGAAGGTGAAGAGGAAATTATTATTGAAACTGGTACAGCTCTTCCTGATTTGACCGCTGCGATCGCTGCAGTTGAAGATGAATGTGGTCACAATCCTATTCCTGCCGGTACCGTCCTCGATATTGCTGAAGATTGGTACATGGAGAAGCTCAAGCGGAATGACAAGACTATGTTCGGCTATCCCGCAAGTAAGACGGGTCGCATCAAGACCTACAGTAAGTCCTGTCAGCGTCGTGATGATCGCCAGCCTAACATTATGACTCTCACGGAATACGCTCGTGTCAAGAATTGCTATGAGGAGCAGGTACGCTTCGTCGACCTTCCACCTCAGAAACCGAGTGACCTTCCCTTCGACCCCAGCTTTAATCCTAAGCGCAAGTATCCCGATGACTATTATCTTGTGGACCCCGTCTCTAAGAAGCCCATGTGGACCGTGTATGGATATGAGAATAAGTCCAAGGCGGGCCAGTTCCTGTATCTGATCTGCGCCGAACTCTGGTGCGACTATGATAATCTGCCTCTGTTACCCAGTGAATTTGTAGGAACCAAGGGCCGCGGCTTTACGAAACCAGCGGAGAGCTGCCCCTTTTGCGGAGGCCGTGCCATAAAGAATATGGGCAGCCCCAAGGCTGGAGAATCAGTGATTGTCCGTGAGCCCAAGCATAGTACGGGCAAGATCCATAATTTCATCGGTACCATGACGCGTACCCAGCATCCTAATGGCTACGGCCTTCCCTGCTGCGACACTACACCACGTCTCCTGAAACATTTCATGACCCAGGCCCTGACGGGCAAGCTCAAGGTAGCTATAGAAGAGGAGGAGTATGCCGAAGTTCCACCTGAGGAGGTGGAGGAATTTGAGGAGAAGGTTACAGACTATCGCGGAATCTTACATTCGATGAATAAGCAGTATATTCTGGGCAATGACAAGACTCTGGATGCTGGTAAGATTGGTCTTCTCATTCCGATCCTTGATGAGTTCTTCGGCCAACAGAGTTCGCGGGCCCTGACCTCGCAGGGTATCAAGGCAGTCTTTGCCGATAATGTGACCCTGTTTGTCCGTGTTGGTGTGGATACCCAGGTCCAGCGTGGTCGTCGTGGAATGAACCTGTTTGCCGGTCTGGCCCCGCTCATGGACATGGAGAATGCAGGTCAGGTACTGCGGCTCTTTCTGGGTCAGCGAAATCCGAATCGTGTTCAGGAGGCGGATGATGTCCTCTCTCGGCGTCTGGTCCGTGCCTTTGAGGCGGCAAATTATGGGTCCCTCCTGATCGAGTTTGCAGCCAAGTCGAGCGAGACACCCAGTCAGGGTATCCTAGAGGACTTCGCCGCTCGTAATGGATATACTCTGGGCCCTTCCCGCGGTCATGTTCTCCGTCTGTACCGTGCCTGGACATCCTTCCTGAGGTATCTGGTGGACCCCAGCCAGCCGAAGCAAATCCGCCATCTTGAGCACCTTCTGTCTCAGCCCGGCCCCATCACTCCTCGCGGCTTACATCTCATTGTACTAGAGCAGGAGGGAGACTCTGTTAGAATCGTGTGTCCCTCCTTTGGGATCCCTATTGCACCAGTATTTGGAGATGTACCGATCTCATTTATGTGGCATGATGTGCGTGATGACAGTTGGGAGCCTCTGGTTCTCTATAATGGCACAAAGGATGCGACACGGTACTTTGGATCTAGTACGGCCGGTCTCCCTAAGCCGGTGCAGGCCTCGCTCACGCAGCTCATACGGACCTGGAGATCGCTACAGGGCTGCGCTCGCCCTGCTCCGCCACCGCACGTGTGGACACCAGATCGCGATACAACGACTCTTCCACGTCTGGCCAATCTCTTACACAAGATTCATGATGGGGTGCCGCAGGCTATTGTCCGCGATCGTAGCAATAGGCTGGCGGGTCTCGTGTTTTCGAATGGATGCTTCGTGCCCTGTTTGGATGATGGATTCCTAGTAGAGGGCCTGGCCCGACTGTATGAGGCGCCTCTGGCACCCTGGGCCACATATGAGAAGTTTTATGTAGGTAGTGAATTTGGTGGACTGAGACCTGTTGCACTTCTGATGCGTGACGCGCAAATTGTAGGATTTAAGACGGAGGTCGGAACAATGATTCCCGTCATACCTGAGGCTATTCAGGCTCCCAGTCTGCCGGTAGATCAGGTTGATGCCTTTGTGTGGGAGCGTGATGCGTTAGTCCTGCGCCCCCCTGAACAGACGGGTACACTAATCTCGCTAGAAGAATCGACCGCATCGATCCCTGAACAGATTGAGGAGGCATATCAGCGCATTCGTCTAACTCTGAGTCGGTGGCTGAATCGCGATGCGCGAGGGCCCAATTTTCGCAGAAGTCTTGGGATTATTATGAAGGGTGGACTGCCACTGTATGAAAAACGGAAACGGATGGATCTGCTTCTGCAACCGAAGATTCAGGAATGGCTGATCGAGGTCCAGGCAGATGAACGTGTGTCGCTCCCTATTTTGAGGGAGGAGTGCTTGACTCTTGATCAGGGCTCATGTACTGGTCCGTGCAAGTGGAGCGGGGGGCGGTGCCTGATCCATGTTCCTCAAGGACAGGGTCAGGCAACAGCAATGATCTTTACAGCGAGAATCAGTGATGAACTGCTGCGGTACGCCCAGCAGCGTCGTGAGATCCTAGATGATGGAGTGCCGACAATTCGGACACCGAAGGGATCTGTTCGCGTAGGAAATGAACTGTATCTGGCAACGAAGCCGAAGGAGACACCTGAGGATATTCTGGAACGGCTAGGTATTCTGGGCCCGCAGACTACGGCCTTTCCTGAGGAGTTACTGCGGTTCGAGGGTGCAGAGGATGAAGTTGTGGATCTTGTGGATGAAACGCATCTAGGCCCCGATTGGGTTCACAAGGGGTTTAGTATGCCTTCTGTTGCTGAGGATCTTGAGGATGCTCGCAGTCTCTTATTTGCTGGTGTAACAGGAAAGACTCTGGAAGAGTGGAAGGAACTCCTTGACAAAAAACGAGGTTCGCCAAAGGAAATCGATTGGTCTCCGTCGGATTTTCAGCTAATTGCGGATGTTATGCAGAGTAATCTTCTCTTTGTTCGCGGACCGGCCAGAATTGAAGCGTGGTATCAACCGGTTCCAGGTAAGATTAAATTACCGCAGACATTTTATTCTATTTTTTGGGGACCGAAACAGTTACTGCTGTCGAAGGGTAAGGATTACCGTTTTGTTCAGAGTGTACTGCCTTCTTCTTTATTAACTTCCTTGGATTCAGCTGAGCCGAGTATTTCTAGGGTTGAGGCCCCTAAGCTAGAGATTGCTCCTAAGCTAGAGATTGCTCCTACGCTAGAGATTGCTCCTAAGCTAGAGATTGCTCCTACGCTAGAGATTGCTCCTAAGCTAGAGGTTGCTAAGCCAGAAGGAACTATCGTAGAGAAAGTCTCTGAATTATTATCAGCTCTAGTATTTGAGCCTGCAACAATACCTGGACTCTCACCATCAAAAGAGGTAGAGGTCAAGGCTGAACCAGAGGTTGAGGCTAAACCAGAGGCTGAGCCAGAGGTCAAGGTTGAGCCAGAGGCTAAGGTTGAGGAGGCTAAACCAGAGGCTGAGCCAGAGGTGAAGGTTGAGGAGGCGGAACCAGAGGTCAAGGTTGAGGAGGCTGAGCCAGAGGTCGTGGAGGTCAAGGTTGAGGAGGCCAAACCAGAGGTCAAGGCTGAACCAGAAGAAGAACTTGATCTGGGCCTAGATGAAGAAGCAGAAGAAACCGTCCTAGAAGGATAAGCCTACAGGACTACATTACCTGATCCAGGGTTAGCCAGAGCTCTAGCACGGGCCGCCATCATTCCCTCCACTTCCTCCGTCATGATATTCAGCTTCAATCGTTTCCAACTCGGATTCGAGGGATGTAAGATGATTAAGGCAAGTTCAGATATAACAACGCCATAGTACCGTTCCAGAATATACTTGTACACGTTGAGCTGAATCGTATAGTGCCAATAATTGGTATCTGGCAAATGAGCCAGAGGCCCATACCCATGATCCCACTTGTTCTCAGTACGAATTTCCTCGACACGTTTCCAATCATAGATTGCTAACGTGCCGTCGCTCTTCTTATATACCATATCAATGGAACCAGCAATCTTATGTTGGATATCAAAGACTACCCATTCGGTACGGTAGGGCTCGAATGTGGATCCAACCTTGGCATGATAGTTCAAGAACTGAGACCATTCAGGACTCTCTTTCGGCGACCAATCGGAAAAGTCAGTATCTGTGCCAGGTAGTTTGTTATAGAAGGTCTCAATATCAAGATGCATCTGTGTCCCAGACGATGAAGTCTGCGTCCATTGGGTTTTAATTTCATCCGGCGTTTTCCCGAAATATTTAGATTGAGGCCATTTAGGACTCTTCATCATATTTGCAATTACCTCATCCGGCTTAAATGGCTTGAAGAAATAATGGAGGAACCCAGTACAACTTAGCCAACCCTCCTTTATACCATCGATAGTGTAGGTGTGCGTTTCTTCTTCAAAGTCTATACGGGCATCAAGAGAATGTTTATTTAGACTGGCGAGAACCTGGAGCATTAGTGACTTTCACCTAATTAATTTCGGTGTCATATTTTGTTAGTGTATAGTAGAATGTTTGGAGGAATTTTTGGAGGTAGACCTGTTGGACCTCGCCCTCCTCCGCCCCCTCAAGCGTGGGTACCTCCTCGTCAAAATATGCCTCCTCAGGCTCAATGGAATGCTCTAGGACCCGCCGGCCAGGCCAATGCTAGGGCCAGACTTGTTGCTGCTCATCCCGCAACTCCTCAAGCAGAGAGAGAGGCCCGTATCAGAGTTGCTTTTGAATCGACCTATTTTACTCCCGTCATAAATATTCTTCGTCCTATTTTACCCAAGCTGGTCTTTAGAGTTGGCACTGCTGCCGAGGCAACAGGGGCCCCTGATGCACCTAATGTAGCTGTACAACAACTAATTCTAGGTAATGCGCAATTAAATGCACAAATTACTAGAATATTAAATACGCCCTTCCCTGAAACAAGGCCCCAGGGTGCAAATTTGAGTGCCAGAAATGTGCCAGCTAATACTCTTCCGTTTGCTAACCCGGAAACTATTCTTAACTTTTTAGTATGCTTTTATGGTACAAAGGTCACTAAGGATTGCGAGATTATTATGGGTATTCCTACATGGTTTTACTACTATGAGTTAAAGGAAAATGCAGTTATCACTGCATCTGCCTGCTACCTTCAAGTACTTAATGGAATTCTAGGATTAGCAAATATCGCCCCTATCAATCCCGATGACAGGAATCTGTGTAATGAACTCGCAGCACTTCACATCGCTCAGATGCCTGCTGGTGGCAGTGCAGCACTGCCTCCTCCTCCCCCTCCTCCTGGCCCTCTTCAACCTGTTGGGGGTGGGGCTGCACTGCCTCCCCCTCCGCCTCCTGCCGGTGCTGCGCGTGAAGTAGCTTCTACTGCCTTAGATAATTATCTTAACCGTCAAGATGTGGATGACACGTTTGAGAGTTTACCTGCAGGCCCTAATAGGGAAGCTCTATTAGAAGCAATTGAGGATTTCCAGGAAGCTCACGGCCGTGGTTTGCCTACAGCTGCTTTAAGACAGAATGTTAGACTTGCTCTTGGAAATGCATTTCCTGGAGGCGTACCCCTTAGAATTCGTTTACCGCCGGCTGCCCAGGCAGGTGGTCGCAGAACTCGTGGTCACAAGAACAGGAGACGCAGAGCTACGCGCAGACATTAACAAAAATCTGATGCATAGAATAAGGTGATATGAATCTAGAAAGAATACGAGATACATTAAAATCTAGTATTCCTCCTTTTGAACATCTTTTATTTGATAGAACTAAAACCCCTAATCCAACAGTTAAAGAAGTTGTACAAGAAAAATTAGCCACACTAACCCAGGTACTCCGTGAATTTAATTTGGGCCCTGGTCTGGTAGATCTTGTAACGTGTTTATACGATAATACCGTCCACAAGCGCCCAGATATAGTCTGCGATTTTTATTGGTTTGAGCTAAAGGAGAATATTCACGCATGTATTTCTCCATTGCCTCCTCAACCGATCAAGGTAAATGAAGTATCTCAGCCTAGAGACCTAGTAGTATCCGAAAATATCCCTGTTACACTTCCTAAATTTAATCTACCTAAGATTAATACTCCTCAACCGATCAAGGTAAATGAAGTATCCCTGCCTAGAGACCTAGTAGTATCCGAGAATATCCCTGTTACACTTCCTAAATTTAATCTACCCAAGATTAATACGCCTAAACCGATCAAGGTAAATGAAGTATCTCAGCCTAGAGACCTAGTAGTATCCGAGAATATCCCTGTTACACTTCCTAAATTTAATCTACCTAAGATTAATACTCCTCTACCGATCAAGGTAAATGAAGTATCCCTACCTAGAGACCTAGTAGTATCCGAGAATATCCCTGTTACACTTCCTAAATTTAATCTACCTAAGATTAATACTCCTCTACCGATCAAAGTAAATGAAGTATCTCAGCCTAGAGACCTAGTAGTATCCGAGAATATCCCTGTTACACTTCCTAAATTTAATCTACCTAAGATTAATACTCCTCAACCAATACCAGAACCAGAACCAGAACCAGAACCAACACCAGAACCAGAAACTCCTCGAGAGCAAGTAAGTATACAGAAATCAAGGACCTCTCTTGCTAATATTTTAAAGAATATTGATAAACTCTTACCAAATGTAAAAAAACTCCCTCCTGCCCAACAAAAGGATCAAAATACATATGCAACAATGATTAAGAAGAATATAGTAAATCTTACAGATGAAGATTTAATTACATTAATTCGTATTTTACAGGAAGGTGAGACAAAAGAAGTATTTAATCAAGAATACAATGAACAGATTACCGCTGATATTAAACCTATCGGTGATCGTCGCCCCAGGTTTAATGATATTATTCGCGACCTTCCAAAATCCCCTGCAGATGCAAAGGCTAAACGAGATAGTATAAAACAGAAATTAGGAATAACTTCTGATATTAAGGAACAACAGGGAGGAAGAAGGACTCGTCGTAAAACAAAAAGTGCCTCTCATCGGGATTGAACCGACGACCTTCTCTTTTCGATTGCTTACAAGAGAGATGCTCTACCAACTGAGCTAAAGAGGCTGATTAGGTCTACTCGGCCCAAACCCCAGTCAAGTTTTTACAGCTGGGTCCTAACTCTGACCACACCTGTGTCGTGATCGATAGATGCATCAAGGATATAACACTTACCGTCATACATCCCTGTTACACCAGATGCCTGTATACATTCCAAGAATTCATTGTACTTTTCGAAGGTCGACAAGTCCACTGAAAGAAATTCCAAGGTTGCTATTTTCTCATGAATCAAGATGGCCCGGAGATTCCATGACAGTAAGGCTGGCAAATCCATTTATTCCTAGACATCTTTTTACTACATGTTTTCAACGAAAGAGATTATCGGCTCTATTCAGTTCCCGTGGAATCCAACGCATACTAACATAATCCATCTTCCGAATTGTATCATGAATCTCATCATAATAGTCCGTGAAGGACCCCCTCCTTCTAGACGTAAGGGCCCTGATCACCCCCAGGCAGTCATTCTCGAGTTCAACTGATCCATGACCCTTCTCGAGACTGAAGGTGAGTCCGTCAAGGACTGAACACCACTCTGACTCAGTCGAATTCACGTGATCAAAGTAGGTCCGAACCATCGATATGTTAGACCTCGCAAACAGTATACAGGCAGTCCTAGAAATCCTTGGATGAACAAAGGATCCATCTGTCTGGACCAAGATAGTTGCAGGAGACCTCTTACCCTTTAGTGCTCTGAAGGGAGTGGGATTCTGTAAAAAATGTAAGGCACGGTTCATAAGGGGCTGCGCCCCTTCAACCCCCTTTAACACATTCACCTTTAGGGGGTTTCACCCCCTTAAACCCCCATAGATGGGTTTCATCCCCTTATTCTGATCAGGCCTCACCGGACTCAGACAATTCCATAAACCACTTCCCCACCTTGTTGTCGCCTCCTACAACAACACCATCCTTGACTCCCACACCTAGCTCATTATACTCCGTCCCATTGACTAACATGAGCTCTGGATGAACAACCCCATCTGCAGACACGTACGGAGTCTCCTTGGCCAGCTTGGTCACGCGGTCCACAATCTCCTTGAAGCGCTCATCATCGTAGTACCTCTCCTTCAGATATGCTCGGTAGACACGCTCCTTCTCCTCATCCCACTCGGCCTTATCCCACGTTGCCTTGAATCCCTTCATCTTAGCTGCGCCAGATAGAGTCCTGGTCTGGCCCACCTGGTCGTCTACTGTCTTACGAACCGCAGCATCGTTACCCACCAGGCGGAGACGTTCAGACTCAAACTTCTGATGGAGCGCCCCCTCAACACGGAAGATCTGCGGGCCCAGCTCAGGCTTGTCCGTAGCAACCTGGTACTTGGCCGCGGCGATCGCCGCCTCCACACTTGGATACTTAGATGGCTCTGCTGCACCCCCAGCGACAGCTGCTGCAGATCCGCCACCACCAATGGATGCAGGATTCGGCACCATCTTATCTGTAATTCCCTTGGATACCAGAATTCCGAGACTGAGATAGCGGGGCCAGTCCAGGAAGTCTGGACCCAGACGGTCATCGTAGGTCTGAGAAGAATCAATCAGAAACGGCTTCGCGACCTCGGTCACCTCGAGCTTAGGAGCCTCCTCGAGCTCGACCACGACCTTCTCCGATCCAACCTTCAGCCTCTCAGACTTATCCTGACTAGGAAGAGTCAGGGTCGGCGGTCTGACACGGGCCTCGTGACTCAGAGGCATCGGCCTCTTTGCCTCAATCCGCTTGAAGATGTACCAGCGATTGAGGAAGGAATAGCGCTTGAGTGCATCAGACATGTCATAGCGCTTCCCTGCAGTCTCGAGAGCATCCTTGAAGAGCTGGCTGGATGCAGTGAGACCCATGGTAGCCTGATCCTCAGGCGTCAGAAGCTCCAGACCAATCTCACTCAGGCGCTCCCGCAGATAGGCCCAGGAGACGAGATACTCCGTGTGCGTCTCACCAATGCTAATAAAGTCTACGTCGATCGCGAGGCCCAGACCACTTGCATTCGGTGCCAGAGTGCTGGTACCATAGCGCTTCGTGATATTCCACACCTCCGTATCACCATCGCGCCCTGTCACAGAGTCCTTGTCGCCCAGAAGGGCCGCGACCTGATCGCCATCGAAGCCACAGCCCACAAAGTAGCCACCCACCTTGACCGTGTCAGCCAGATTGGTGAGAAAGCCATGCAGGGTCGGCTCGTCGCGGAACATGTAGTGGAGAGCGAACATGCAGGAGACCACATCAAAGCCGCCCGCGGCCCGACCAGAGTCCGAGAACTCCTGGAGGATGAGCGACTTGTCCTCGGGCGTTGCGCCGCCCTCGCCACTCTTGAGCGGAACAGCGGCATCAGCCTGGACAAAGACCATGGGGGCCAGACGATCACGACCACCGAGCTCGATCATCTTGGACATGAGACGGGCGTAGGCACCATCCGTGGGATCATTGATGTTGTTGGCTGCGTAGTCGCAGCCGAAGACGTAGGAGGCACCGAGGGCCACCCACTTGTGAAGATCGCCGGCCTTGCCCATGGCCAGATCACAGATGGTACCGCCAGGGGCCAGAGTCTTCTTGAGGAGGACATCGCGCTTAACATGATCGTTGTGGAAGTTGCGCAGGCACTGCGTCTTCATGAGGTCGCGCTTGGGTGCCTTACGGTTATAGTATGTCTTAGCGGCGGGTCCGCCGGCTAGGCCACTGCTAGGCATGGGGACGCACTCCTGGATTGCACCCGTCTTCACCATCTCCTCCGTCACAGGATTGTGCAGTGAGGACCAGATAGAGCCGGCCACCCAGTCCGCATTCATCGTCCCACCCACACCCTTCTGGAGCCGCTCCGTCTTGTCATGACGGACACGCATGGGAACCCAGCGAAAGCCCGGTTCCCTCTCCGGATGATACGACATCTCGACAATCATGTTAGAATCAATAACATCCCCAGAGTCACACACAATGACATCGGATGCATCCATCTGCTCCTTTCCTCCTATCGCCACATAACAGATAGCGGCCATCGGATCCCGTGGCTCAGAGGGGCGGAATTCTACCGCACGGTATTCACCGTCATCTAGGGATGCAGGCAGCGGCTCGCCGCTGGTCACCGTCTTACGCGGATCGGCGAAGGCCGCGTCGCGCTTGGACCCAACGAAGAGACGCAGAGTCTTCACCCGCTGGGTCCCCTTCATGGAAATCTGATCGACTGCCGTAGGAGATCCGTCGACTGTCCGCTCCTTGTCAACGATCACGAGGAAGTCGATCGTGTT
>Ga0114958_10002935_pt1 | contig 12455 bp, 9 predicted proteins | sample C_130208_EF_Meta_FD_89577 | JGI IMG/M metagenome (GOLD analysis project Ga0114958, IMG submission 89577) | Freshwater microbial communities from Lake Croche, Canada to study carbon cycling - C_130208_EF_MetaG | ecosystem: Environmental > Aquatic > Freshwater > Lake | place: Lake Croche, Canada... | reverse complement strand
TCACGGAAGTTAGATTTAATTGGACGCGGAATAATTTCACCCTTTGGGTTAGCTACAAGTCCACGCATACCTGCGATCTGACGAATTTGCATCATGTTTCCGCGGGCGCCAGAGAAAACCATCATCCATACTGGATTGGTCTTCGGGAAGTTATCTTCCATCTCTTTAGCAACTTCGGCCGTGGCATTTGTCCAAATTTCGATCAGTTCTTGACGACGTTCATCATCGGTGATGAGACCCTTTTCGTATTGTGATTGTACCTTTTCGGCTTTAAGTTCATAGCCTTCGAGGATCTCACGCTTACGGCCGGGAGTAACCACATCTTCGATGCCGATTGTCACACCAGCACGCGTAGCCCAATAGAAACCAAGAGATTTCAGTTCATCAAGAGTTGCAGCAACTGTAACCTTTGGATATCCCTCTGCCAGATTATCAACAATCAAACCAAGTAATTTCTTAGTTACGTCGTAATCAACAAATGGGAAATCTGCTGGAAGTACTTCGTTAAAGATGACTCGACCGAGTGTCGTTTCCTTAACTACTATCGAGCCGTTCTCTTCCATACGAATCTTGATCTTTGCTTGCAAAGAGACAGATCCTTGATCGAAGGCCATTAGGCCTTCAGAGATACTGGAGAAAGATCGACCCTCTCCTAGTTGGTTCTCACGAAGAGAAGTCAGGAAGTAAAGACCAAGCACCATATCCTGGGTAGGAGATGTGATTGGACGCCCTGATGCAGGAGACAAAATGTTGTTGCTCGAGAGCATAAGAACGCGAGCTTCAGCCTGTGCTTCTGCAGACAATGGCAAATGAACAGCCATTTGATCACCATCGAAGTCGGCGTTGAACGCGGTACATACCAATGGATGGATCTGAATAGCCTTACCTTCGACCAATTGAGGTTCAAAAGCCTGTATGCCTAGACGGTGCAAGGTCGGAGCCCGATTCAGGAGTACTGGATGCTCCGCAATAACCTCTTCTAAAACATCCCATACAACTGGGCGAGCACGTTCCACCATACGTTTTGCAGATTTAATATTTTGAGCGTGGTTCAGATCCACCAATCGTTTCATAACGAATGGCTTGAAAAGCTCTAGCGCCATCTGCTTTGGCAGACCGCACTGGTGCAGTTTCAACTGTGGCCCTACCACAATTACCGAACGGCCAGAGTAATCCACGCGCTTTCCAAGGAGGTTCTGACGGAAGCGACCCTGCTTGCCCTTCAACATATCTGATAGCGACTTCAGTGGACGGTTTCCCGGTCCAGTCACTGGGCGGCCACGACGACCATTATCAAAGAGCGCATCCACCGCTTCTTGCAGCATTCGCTTTTCGTTATTGATAATAATTTCTGGGGCACCAAGATCATCAAGACGCTTCAAGCGATTGTTACGGTTGATAACACGGCGATAAAGATCGTTCAGATCGGATGTGGCAAACCGTCCACCATCAAGCTGGACCATTGGACGTAGATCTGGTGGGATCACCGGTACACAATCGAGGATCATTGATGCCGGCTTGTTCCGGGTATTGAGGAAAGAGGAAACAACCTTCAAGCGCTTAATTGCACGAGTCTTCTTTTGGCCCTTGCCGGTTTGTGAGAGCTCTGTTAGCAGCTCATATTCAGCTTGGAGGTCAAAGGTTTCAAGGCGATGCTTGATCGCAGCTGCTCCCATATCTCCTTTAAAGTAGACACCGAAACGATCGCGCATTTCGCGATACAAACCTTCGTCACCCTCTAAATCTTGAACTTTCAGATTCTTAAAACGTGACCAAACCTGATCAAGGCGATCAAGTTCGCGCTGAGAGCGTTCGCGCGTTGCTTTTAGTTCACGCTCCGCCGCTTCACGAACTTTGCGCTTGATATCTGCTTTTTCTCCCGCAGCTTCAAGCTCTGCTAAATCACTTTCAAGTTTCTTCTGCCGAGTATCTAGGTCAAGATCACGACGAGTTTCGATTTTCTTGATATCCGCAGCAACTCGCTTTTCCAGCGAAGACAAATCTTCTGCGCGGGCTTCGGTATCAACTTCAGTGATCATGTAGGCAGCAAAGTAGATAACTTTTTCGAGATCTTTAGGAGCTAGATCTAGCAAGTAACCTAAGCGACTTGGAACACCTTTGAAGTACCAAATATGAGTGACAGGCGCAGCAAGTTCGATATGACCCATGCGTTCACGGCGGACTTTCGCACGAGTTACCTCAACCCCGCAACGTTCACAGATAATGCCCTTGAATCGAACACGCTTATATTTACCGCAGTAACATTCCCAGTCACGAGTTGGTCCGAAAATCTTTTCGTCAAAGAGTCCGTCTTTTTCGGGCTTGAGCGTCCGATAGTTAATGGTTTCTGGCTTCTTTACTTCACCAAAGGACCACTCTCGAATATTGTCCGTAGACGCTAAACCGATACGTAGTTCATCGAAGAAATTGACATCTAACATTTATTTTCTCCTTATACTTCTTGAACGCTGCTTGGTTCAACTCGTGATAAGTTGATACCTAGCTCTTCGGCGGCACGGAACACTTCTTCATCGGTATCGCGCATTTCGATCGCAACACCTTGGTTATTGAGCACTTCTACGTTAAGGCATAGTGATTGCATCTCTTTCACAAGCACTTTGAAAGATTCTGGGATGCCCGGCTCTGGGATGTTCTCACCCTTAACGATCGCCTCATAAACTTTCACACGTCCCAGGACGTCATCTGACTTGATTGTCAGCAGCTCCTGCAAGGTGTAAGCAGCTCCGTAAGCCTCAAGCGCCCATACTTCCATTTCACCAAAACGCTGTCCGCCGAATTGAGCTTTTCCGCCCAACGGCTGCTGCGTGATCATTGAGTAAGGACCAGTGGAGCGGGCATGGATCTTGTCATCAACCAAGTGGTGGAGTTTCAAGATATACATGTAACCGACAGTGATTGGCTCCTTATAAGGCTCGCCGGTACGTCCATCGAAGAGATTAGCTTTTCCATTTGCACCAATTAGGCGCATGCCATCCTTGTTCGGATGAGTGGAGCCCAATAGGCCGATCAATTCTTCTTCTTTGGCACCATCAAAGACCGGTGTCGCAACTTTGGATCCTGGTGCTACTTCTTCGAAACCATGTTCGCGCAGGTCCTTCTGCCACGGTTCATTACCTTCGAGTTTCCAGCCAGATTTTGCAACCCACCCAAGGTGAGTCTCCAAAACCTGTCCGACATTCATTCGACCTGGAACACCAAGCGGGTTCAAAACGACATCTACCGGGGTTCCATCCTCTAGGAATGGCATATCTTCCTGTGGCAATATCTTGGAGATAACACCCTTGTTGCCGTGACGGCCAGCTAGCTTGTCACCATTCTGAATTTTGCGCTTTTGAGCAACATAAACCCGAACAACCTGATTGACACCGGCTGGTAATTCGTAATCCTCAGAATCGGCAATTGACACTGCAATGACTTTTCCGGATTCACCATGCGGGACCTTTAGGGAGGTATCGCGAACTTCACGGGCTTTTTCACCGAAAATCGCACGGAGCAAACGCTCTTCTGGCGTCAATTCGGTTTCACCCTTAGGAGTGACTTTACCGACCAGGATATCCCCTGGTACGACATCTGCACCCACTCTGATGATTCCGCGATCATCAAGATCGGCAAGCACTTCTTCGCTCACGTTCGGAATATCTCTGGTGATTTCTTCAGTACCTAGTTTTGTATCACGGGCATCAACTTCGTACTCTTCAATATGAATCGAAGTAAGAACATCGTCTTGAACCAAACGCTGCGACAAGATAATTGCATCTTCGAAGTTATGTCCTTCCCATGACATGAATGCCACGAGCAAGTTTTTGCCAAGCGCCATTTCGCCTTTTTCGGTGCTTGGACCATCGGCGATAACTTGACCCGGTTCTACTCGATCGCCCTGGGAAACAATCACTTTTTGATTGCGGCTGGTTCCTTGGTTGGAGCGAGTGAACTTTTCAAGGAAATAATGTTCGGTGTCGCCGTCGTCATTCATGACAGTGACTTCATCTGATTGAACTTCTGTGACTACCCCTGGCTTACGAGCCAGTGTGACATCGCCTGCATCAACCGCAGCCCTGAATTCCATTCCGGTTCCTACAAAAGGCGCTTCGGCACGAACCAACGGAACTGCCTGACGCATCATGTTGGATCCCATAAGTGCACGGTTTGCATCGTCATGTTCTAGGAACGGGATCATCGCGGTAGCAACGGATACCATCTGACGAGGCGAAACATCCATGTAATCAACTTCTTCACCTGGGATGTATTCGACTTCTCCGCCACGCCGACGAACCAATACGCGATCTTCAGCGAAGTGATTATCAGGTGATAACGGTGCATTTGCCTGGGCAATAATGTGTTCATCTTCTTCATCAGCGGTCAAGTAATCAATATGGTCAGTGACTTTACCTTTAACAACTTTTCGGTAAGGAGTCTCTAAGAATCCGAACGGAGTAACGCGAGCATAAGTTGCCAGCGAGCCAATCAACCCGATGTTTGGACCTTCTGGAGTTTCGATCGGACACATGCGGCCATAGTGCGATGGGTGAACGTCGCGCACTTCGAAACCAGCACGTTCGCGCGAGAGACCACCAGGCCCCAGGGCTGACAAGCGACGCTTGTGGGTCATGCCAGAAAGTGGGTTGGTTTGGTCCATAAACTGCGAAAGCTGAGAAGTTCCAAAGAACTCTTTAATAGAGGCCACAACGGGGCGAATATTGATCAATGTTTGAGGCGTAATCGCCTCTACATCCTGAGTGGTCATGCGCTCACGAACAACACGTTCCATCCGGGAAAGTCCGGTGCGAACTTGGTTTTGAATGAGTTCGCCCACGGTACGAAGACGACGATTGCCGAAGTGATCGATATCGTCGGTTTCTACACGAACTTCTTTGTCATATTCCATCAAGGCATCACCGTTGTGCAGCGAGACTAGATATTTGATGGTGGCAACGATATCTTCGATATTGAGCAGCCCCTTGGAGAGCTCGAGTTCTAGCCCTAGCTTCTTATTAACTTTGAAACGTCCAACTTTAGCTAGATCATAACGCTTAGGATTGAAGTACAAGTTTTCAATCAAATTCTGTGCAGCCTCTTTTGTTGGCGGCTCACCTGGACGTAGTTTGCGGTAAATATCCAAGAGCGCTTCATCTTGGGTATTGACGTTATCTTTTTCTAGAGTTGCGCGAATCGATTCGAATTCTCCGAACTGTTCCAGAATCTGCTCTGATGTCCAACCTAGCGCCTTTAAGAATATGGTGACGGATTGCTTACGCTTGCGGTCAATGCGAACGCCGACCAAATCCTTCTTATCTACTTCAAATTCCAACCATGCACCACGGCTTGGGATAATTTTTGCCGTCAGAACGTCTTTATCCGACGCTTTTTCGATTGTACGCTCAAAATACACTCCTGGGGAACGTACGATCTGTGAAACTACTACACGCTCGGTGCCGTTGATTACGAAGGTGCCACGAGGTGTCATTAATGGGAAGTCGCCCATGAATACCGTCTGGGACTTAATTTCGCCTGTTTCGTTGTTCGTGAATTCGGCAGTAACGAAGAGCGGCGCGCTGTAGGTCATATCGCGCTCTTTGCACTCGGCAATCGTGTTCTTGGCCTCTTCGAACCGGTGGTCACGGAAGGAGAGACTCATTTTCCCCTGGAAATCTTCGATCGGAGAAATCTCTTCAAAAATCTCTTCTAATCCGGATTGCTTCGGTACTTCGCCTCTACCGCTCTTTTCTGCATCTTGCAGACGGGAACGCCATAAGTCGTTACCAAGCAGCCAGTCAACGCTATCTAGTTGAAGCGAGAGCAGGTTGGGTACCTCTAGGGGTTCGCGGATCTTTGCAAATGAGACTCGAGCAGGAGCGTGTGATTTAGGTTTCGCGGCCAATGTTCCTCCATGTGCGTGGGAATGCGAGCAGGTCTATCAAAAGGTCACGGCCGCTATATGCCAAACCTCTTAATGGTGAATTCATGCGAAAGGGCAGAATATCGAAATTTATGTGAATCTGTCCAATTGAACCAGCTTTGGTGCTATAAGGGGGGCGAGACCGAGCTCGACCCCCGATAGCAGATACTTCTACGGTGGAAAAGGGAATTACTTGATAGAGACTGTTGCTCCAGCTGCTTCTAGGGCAGCCTTTGCCTTATCTACTGCTTCCTTGCTTCCCTTTTCGATCAGTGTTGCTGGAGCAGCATCCACGATGTCCTTTGCTTCTTTTAAGCCAAGGCTGGAATTGATGCCACGAACTTCTTTGATAACTGCAATCTTCTGTGATCCAGCATTCTCCAGAACAAGTGTGAACTCATCTTGAGCTTCAGCAGCCGGAGCAGCACCGCCAGCAGCAGCACCGCCAGCAGCAGCTACTGGAGCTGCAGCTGTAACATCGAATTCTGTCTCGAATGCTTTAACAAAATCAGAGAGTTCGACAAGTGTCATCTCTTTGAACTGTGACATTAAATCTTCTTGGGACAATTTAGCCATTATGACTTTTCCTTTTCTGTTTAGTTAATTCTGTTTGGTTACTTTTAAAAAATTTTAAAATAAGTTTTAGCGCTATTCAGTTTCAGTTTCAGTTTCAGCAACAGCTTCAGTTTCAGCAACTACTTCAATTTCAGCAACTTCAGCAACTTCAGTAACTTCAGCAGCAGCTTCGGTTTCAGCAACAGCTTCTTCTACCGGAGCGCCAGCTTCTAACTTGATGCGTAGCGCATCGAAAGTACGAGCAGCCTTCGCCATTGTGCCCTTCATTGCACCAGCAAGCTTGGACAATAGAACCTCACGGGATTCAAGATCAGCAAAACGCATGATTTCTGCTGTTGATATCGCCTTGCCGTCAAAGACGCCACCCTTGATAACAAGCAATGGATTATCTTTTTGGAAATTCTTAAGGTTCTTTGCTGCTTCAATCGGATCACCTTTAATAAATGCAACAGCAGAAGGACCGGCAAGAAGATCATCAGATAGATCTACGCCAGCACTCTTTGCAGCAATTTTGGTGAGGGTGTTCTTCACAACGGAATACTTGGTGTCTGGACCAAGTGATCGGCGAAGTTCCTTCATTGAGGATACGGTCAATCCGCGATACTCAGTGAGGACTGTCGCAGTGGACGAACGGAATTCTTCCGTTAGTTCAGCAACAGTTGCTTCTTTATCAGAACGAGCCATTAGCTCCCTTTCTCTTTTTTACTACTGGGTTAACACTTATCACCACGCCTAGGATCATTGTGATGAAAAGTATTCAACACAATAAAAAATCCCCGGCGCATAAGTGCGCACGAGGATGTCGTGAGTACCTATGCGGGCTCCTGTTACGGAATTACCTTCCTGGCACTGCACGTGAGTGCGGAGTCAGAGAGACCTGCAGTCTTTGGTGATAACGCTAAGGGTAGGACATGAGGCCACTTCGGTCAAAGTTGCCTCATACCCACTCGATTATTGAATGTATGGACCGCCATCACGTGCAATCGAGGTATCGACCGGGATACCAGGACCCATGGTGGTAGAAATGACTGACTTCTTAATAAAACGACCTTTTGCAGAGTTAGGCTTTGAGCGCATCACTTCTTCGATTGCAGCTGCGTAATTTTCCGCTAACTGGTCAACCGTGAAAGAAACTTTGCCGATCAAAAAGTGAAGGTTTGCGTTTTTATCTACGCGGAACTCAATTTTTCCGCCTTTAATATCTGTGACTGCCTTGGCAACATCCACGGTAACCGTACCCGTCTTTGGATTTGGCATTAGACCTCTAGGTCCTAAAACCTTTCCAAGTCGACCAACCTTGCCCATAAGCTCCGGTGTAGACACAACAGCGTCATAATCCAGGCGACCATTGGCAACTTCGTCGATTAATTCGTCAGCACCGACGATGTCTGCTCCCGCAGCACGCGCTTCATCTGCACGAGCTCCGCCGGCAAAGACCAGAACCCTGGCGGTTTTACCTGTTCCATGTGGCAAGTTAACGGTTGAGCGAATTGCCTGGTCCGCCTTCTTTGGATCAACGCCTAGTACTAGCGCCACCTCCACTGATGCGTCATAAGCGGTTATTGACGTCTCTTTTGCAAGCTTTGCTGCAGATAGCGGTGAATAAAGGATCTTGGAATCCACCTTGGCGGCTGCTTCCGTGTATTTCTTACTGCGCTTCATATCTTCTCCTTAGTTTTGTGGAGTTGTGGTTTGACGGAGCAGCGAGCTCCTCCCACTTTCCAGTTAGATTGGTTCTTCTGTATCTTGAGGAATTCCCTTAAGAAACTGTGATTCCCATCGAACGAGCTGTTCCTTCGATGATTAGTCGAGCGGCATCTAGATCATTCGCATTGAGATCTTCCATCTTTATCTTTGCGATCTCTTCCGCCTGCGCCTTGGTGATATTGGCAACCTTTGTCTTATGCGGAATAGCTGATCCTTTCTCCACTCCTGCTGCCTTCAAAATCAATCGCGATGCAGGCGGAGTCTTGGTAATGAAGGTGAACGAGCGATCTTCATAAACGCTAATTTCTACCGGAATGATCTGTCCCTTTTGGGACTCGGTCTCTGCGTTATAGGCCTTTACGAAGTCCATAATGTTGACACCGTGTTGACCCAGGGCTGGACCAACTGGTGGTGCTGGTGTCGCAGCTCCGGCTTGAATCTGCAACTTAATAATTGCAGTTACTTTTTTCTTTGGTGCCATTTTTGGTTTCCTTTGTGGTTATGTATGTCGTTTTTTATCGGAGTTAGCTGGGGCTAAATCTTTTGAACTTGGTGGAATGAAAGTTCGACCGGTGTTTCACGACCGAAGATGGATACAAGCACTTTGAGCTTTGCCTGCTCCGGCATGATTTCAGAGATAGAGGCTGGCAACGTTGCAAAAGGTCCATCCATAACAGTGACGGATTCTCCCACTTCGAAATCAGCAACCTTAATTTCTGGCTTGTCACCCTTCTTGACTGGGCGCGGAGCCAGAATGCTCTCTACTTCTTGTGGACTCAACGGTGATGGGTGATGGGAATTGCCCACAAATCCCGTGACGCCTGGCGTGTTTCGGATACAGGACCATGATTCGTCTGTCAGATCCATTCGAACCAAAACATAGCCCGGGAAGACATTTCGCTTTACTTGCTTCCGAACCCCGTTTTTGATTTCTGTTACTTCTTCTTCCGGAACCTCTACCTGATAAATGTAATCTTCCATGTTAAGGGCCTGAATCCGGTTGGCCAGGTTTCCCTTGACCTTCTTTTCGTAGCCGGCATATGAATGGACCACGTACCAGTCTCCCGTTGCTGCATGAAGTGCGCGGCGAAATTCTGCGTTGGGATCATCTACGTCATCCACGACATCTTCAGAGGCGACGGCATCATCAGAAACACTGTGATCTTCTGAAACACTGTGATCTTCGGAAACAATGTGATCTTCGGAAACACTGTGATCTTCGGAGAGAACTGCATCCTCCATCGGAAGATCCTCTGAAGAAACAGCTTCTCCTGCTTCTTCCTGATCGTTTACTGCCGATTCTTCTGCTACCGCAGTATCAACTTTTTCCGTCAGAGCAATATCGCTAGCACCAAGCTCTGCTTCAAAAGCGTCGATTTTAGGCTGAGTAGCTACCACTTCAACAGCCGCTTCAAAAAATGGATTTTCGATTGTCATAGTCTCTCCTTACCCAAAAATCCAGAAAACGATTTTTGTTAATGCGATATCAATGACCGAAACAACGGCGATAATGAAACCCACAAACACCAATACAACGGCGGTGTACGTCGTTAATTGCTTCCTGGTAGGCCACACAACTTTGCGCAGCTCCGCAATTACTTGACGATAAAACAGTCCGATGCGCCCAAAGATGCCTTTGCTTTCTTCGGTGTCGTGCTTTTCGTCGATCACAGTGATCCTCTCTTGATCTTCAACTAAGTTTCGTTCATTTTTACTTCTTACTGTGGTGCAGGGCAGGAGGGACTTGAACCCCCAACCGCCGGTGTTGGAGACCGGAACTCTGGCCAGTTGAGCTACTGCCCTTCAGGCGAACATTAGACATGAGTGATCATGACCTATTGCAAGCGCCAGAACGAGCATTCTAGAGCCCTCTAGGGCAACGAGTAAAACCGGCGACTTTTTTCGCGGTCAATAAATCACCAAGATTTGGCATACTTAGGGCATGAGAGCTGACAAACCCAGAATTTCGAGCCGAATTGCCGCAATCGCAGAATCCGCCACGCTGGCGGTGGATGCCAAAGCGAAGGCCCTCAAGGCGGCCGGCAAGCCAGTAATTGGCTTTGGTGCCGGGGAACCAGACTTTCCTACTCCCGACTACATAGTCGAAGCTGCTATTGCGGCCGCGGCCCTGCCCGCTAGCCACCGATACACGCCTACTCCGGGACTCCCGGCGTTACGGGAGGCTATTGTCGCCAAAACTCTGCGAGATTCTGACTATTCGATCACAGTTGACCAAGTCCTTGTGACCAACGGCGGCAAACAAGCGGTCTATCAGACCTTCGCCACGATCATTAATCCCGGGGACGAAGTCATCCTTCCGGCACCTTTTTGGACGACGTATCCCGAATGCATCAAATTGGCCGGCGGGACACCGGTTGAAGTTTTTGCTGATGAATCACAGGACTACCTGGTCACAGTGGAGCAATTAGAGGCTGCTCGTACCGACAAGACAAAAGCTCTACTTTTCTGTTCGCCATCAAATCCAACTGGTTCCGTGTACTCGCCCGATCAGGTCAAGGCAATCGGTGAATGGGCGCTCAAGCATGGCATCTGGATCGTCAGCGACGAAATTTATGAACATCTTCTTTACGACGGCGCAACAGCGCCAAGCATGCCCGTTGTAGTTCCAGAAATGTCCGATCGAACCATCATTATCAACGGTGTAGCAAAAACTTATGCCATGACTGGCTGGCGCGTTGGCTGGATGATCGGACCCAAGGATGTCATCAAGGCCGCCACCAACTTGCAGTCGCACCTATCGTCAAACGTCTCAAACGTCTCCCAAAATGCAGCAATTGCAGCACTGACTGGGGATTTAGATGCCGTTCGTACTATGGGAAAAGCCTTTGATCGGCGTAGAAAACTGATTGTTAAGCTCTTGAACGAAATACCTGGCGTGGAATGTCCTACACCAACTGGTGCTTTCTATGTGTACCCATCGGTAAAAGGAGTTCTGGGTAAAGAAATTCGGGGAAAGCGCCCTCAGACATCTGCCGAACTAGCAACTCTGATTCTGGAAGAGGCAGAAGTTGCTGCTGTACCAGGTGAAGCTTTTGGTCCTTCTGGATATTTGCGTTTTTCTTACGCCTTGGGCGATGACGATATTGTCGAAGGCATTGGACGCGTCAAGAAATTGCTATCCGAGGCAACAGATTAGCTCTTGCCCTTTAAAGCTCTAACCCAACAAGCGTGACTTCCGGTACAAGCGCAATTCCGAATTTTTCCATGACTTTCCCGTGCGCAATTCTGGCTAATGAGAGAACATCCATCGCAGTCGCATTCCCTGCATTAGTTAACGCCAGAACATGGAGATCAGATATTTTGGCACCGTTGAATACATCACCTTTTTTCATGCCCGCATGCTCCATTAGCCACGCTGCAGATGTTTTAATCAACCCATTCGATTGAGGCCACCTGGGCGCATCAGGTGGTAGGTGTTCTATTTGGTCCATGGAAAGAATTGGATTCATAAAAAATGAACCAGCGGACCAAAAATTATTTTTATGATTAACGGGGCACTCTCTGGAATACAGCATTCCCTTCTTTGAACGTATTTCCAGAACAGTTTCCCTTAGTTCCACAACCGGTGCTCGACTCCCAAGTTGCACACCAAGCACATCTGCAAGTTCCTGGTAAGCAATTGGTAAAGAGTTCTCAGAACGTCGTAGATGGAAGGTAACATCAAGAATTACATACCGATTTACTTCTTCCTTAAAAAGTGAACTTCGATAAGAAAACCTGCATTGATCAGCCGTAAAAGTTTTTACCTGTTGTGTTTGGCGATCAAAAGTACGAACTCTTGCAATTACCTCAGAAACTTCGTGTCCATAAGCACCTATATTGCCGATCGCAGCAGCTCCCACGGTTCCTGGGATCCCGCTCAAAGATTCTAGATTTGCTAAGCCATGACCGATTGCAAACTCTACAAATTCGTCCCAATCCACCCCAGCTGAAACCTGAAGCATTCCCCCACTACACGCATCAATTTCATACGAGTTACCCCGAGTCTCTACAACGATCGCTGTGCCAGCAAACCCATCATCAGATACCAAAATATTTGAACCCCCACCGACCAAGAGCACCGGCTCACCCAGACCGTCACACTCTTTAACCGTTGCGATCAGATCCGCCTCAGAAGTAGCCCGGATAAGACTTTTGGCAGGACCACCGACATGAAAAGTGGTGAACTCCGAAAGGTTCGTCATGCCATAAGGCTAGCGGCGAGCAACCAAGATCTCATTTTTTCCACGAAAAC